>JAAIGF010240222.1_pt1 | contig 159874 bp, 157 predicted proteins | sample 6487441 | NCBI WGS metagenome assembly JAAIGF01 (sample SAMN13974129, study PRJNA590717) | phyllosphere metagenome | biome: pepper field; feature: multiple bacterial spot infested pepper fields; material: pepper leaves; isolation source: leaves from pepper fields | host: Capsicum annuum ... | reverse complement strand
AGGCCTTGTCTATGGCTATCAGTCGCAGTCCGAATCGACATCGCCAGACACTCAATGGATAGCCGTGCAGCCGCAATTGCTGGAAAGCCAGTTGGGGGTGGTGGGGCGAATCGAGGCGGCCAGCCGGTCGACGCTGGCGGCTCCCTTTGACGGTGTCGTGCAGCAGGTCGCCGTCGTTGAGGGGCAGCGGGTCGAGCGTGGCCAGCACCTGCTGACTCTGGATACCACGCAACTGGATATTCAGTTGCGTGAAGCGCTGGCTGCCCAGTTGAAGCTTCAGCGCACAGTCAAGGATATGGACAATTGGGCACAGGGCGAAGAGGTGGCGCGTGCGCGTCGAGCGCTCACGAATGCTCAATACGGACTGAGCGATACCGAGAGAAAGCTGGCCGATACTCGCCGCTTGTTCGAGCGGGGTATCGTTGCTCGCATGGATGTGGATTCCCTTGAGCAGCAGGCCAGGGTGCAGCGACTGGACATGACGGCCTCGCAGTCGGAATTGAATGCAGTCATGGAGAAGGGCAGGGGTGAAAATCGCCAGATAGCCGATATGGAGCTGGCCAATGCCCAGTCGCGCTACCAGGCCTTGCAGGCTCTGCATGCCCGCCGCGAGATTGAGGCACCGTTTGCCGGGATTGTGTTGCGTCCGCAAAGGCCGGAAGGAGGGGCTGCTCCCCTGATCCAGCAAGGGATGCGCATGACCCAGGGAACAGCGCTTTTTGAGCTGGCGAGCCTGGAGCAGATCAGGGCGGTTGCCCGGGTCGAAGAAGTCGATCTGCATCAGTTGGCCGATGGCATGCCGGTGCAGGTCACGGGTGATGGCTTCGAGGGTATTACCCTGCAGGGAACCCTGTCTTCGATTGCTGCGCAGGGCGTGGCCCCCGATTTCGGTGGCGGCACGACGTACGAAGTCATTATCAGCATCGCTCCCCTGACACCGGCCCAGCAGGCGAAAGTCCGCCTTGGCATGAGTGCCCGGCTGGCTATCGTCACCCACAGGACGGACAATGGTTTCGCAGTCCCTTCCGAGGTGTTGCGTCAGGATGCCGAGGGCAGAACCTTTGTCATGTATCGGCAGGCAATGAACGCTGCGCCGCAGCAGGTCATGGTCACTGCCGGGCGTGCGATGCCTCAGGGTGTCGAAGTCTCGGGCCTAAAACCCGGTTATGTCGAGTTGCCAGGCACTCCCCGGTGACATGATTCTGCAGTTCGCGGCAAGCCGCTCCTGCCGCGGACATGGCAAAAAAACGGCGCATCCCTTGCCGCTTTACCCTTCCCCAGCGGAAATGCCTTGCCGCTTTTCTGGCATTGCCGCCCCGGCAATCGCTACAAGCCCCGCAAATACTGGCTTTGTGGATTTGGCACGCCGATTGCTTTCTCAGTGATACGAGAATCAGGTCAACCGGCAAAGGTTTCCCGAAATGAGCATCAGCTTCGATAAAGCATTAGGCATTCACGAAAAGGCCCTCAACTTCCGGGCTCAGCGTGCAGAGGTGTTGGCCAACAACATTTCCAACGCCGACACCCCGAATTTCAAGGCCCGTGATCTGGACTTTTCCTCGGTGCTGGCTGCCGAAAGCGAAAAGGCTCAGAACGGTCGTTTTGCGCTGAACATGACCAATAACCGTCATATCGAAGCCGAGGGCATGAGCAATGGCGACGGTACTCTGATGTACCGCACCCCGTCTCAGCCTTCGCTGGACCAGAACACCGTCGATTCGCAGATCGAGCAGGCCAGCTACACCGATAACGCCATGGGCTTCCAGGCCAGTTTCACCCTGCTCAACAGCAAGTTCAAAGGGCTGGTTGCAGCCCTTCGCGGAGAATAATTCATGTCACTAGCCAATGTGTTCAACATTGCCGGTAGCGCCATGAGTGCCCAGACCACGCGTCTGAACACCACGGCCAGTAACATCGCCAACGCCGAGACCGTGTCGTCGAGCATGGATCAGACCTACCGCGCCCGTCATCCGGTGTTCGCGACCGTACTGCAGAATCAGCAGTCCACCGGTGGCTCGCTGTTTCAGGATCAGGGCGATGCGGGTCAGGGTGTCCAGGTCAGCGGCATCATCGAAGACAGCTCCAACCTTGAAGCGCGCTACGAGCCTAATCATCCCTCGGCTGACAAGAACGGGTATGTCTATTACCCCAACGTCAATGTCGTCGAAGAAATGGCCGACATGATTTCCGCCAGCCGTTCGTTCCAGACGAACGCCGAAATCATGAACACCGCAAAATCTATGATGCAGAAGGTTCTGACCCTCGGTCAGTGATAAAGGGCGAACGTTATGGCCGTTGAAAACGATGTATCGACGAGTTTTATAAACTCGCTGCAGAACCCCAAAGCCAGTGCGAGCAGTTCAGGCGAGGCGCTGGGCAAGGATGCGTTCCTGCAGTTGCTCGTCACCCAGATGAAGAACCAGAACCCGCTGGATCCGCAGGACAACACGCAATTCGTTGCGCAGTTGGCGCAGTTCAGCAGTCTGGAAAGCATGCAGAACCTGACGTCGACCGTTGATTCGATTGCGACCAGCTACAAGTCCTCCCAGGCCTTGCAGGCTTCTTCGCTGGTGGGGCGTTCGGTGATTGTCGAGACCGGTACCGCTCAGGTGGATACCACCAAGGGCCTGACCGGTTCGGTTGTCATACCGTCTTCGACTTCGGCCACGACGGTCAAGGTCTACGATGCCAGCAATAATCTGGTGGACACCATCGATCTGGGCTCCAAGAACGCAGGCAATGCCAGTTTCACCTGGGATGGCCTCAACAGTGAGGGCACCGCCATGCCGTCGGGGACCTACAGCTTTATTGCAAATGGCACTATCAACGGCACTAACAATGGTCTCTCGACTTACCTGCCAGCCACCGTAAATAGCGTGACAACGGCTGTGAGTGGCGGGGAAATGACTCTAAACCTGGCTGGCGGCAATTCGATCGCTCTGTCCAAAGTGCAATCAATCGGAATATAGAGCCGACTAGACGGCGTAGGAGTGGTACATGTCATTCAATATCGGCCTTAGTGGGCTCTATGCAGCAAACAAAAGTCTCGACGTTACCGGCAACAACATTGCCAACGTTGCGACCACCGGTTTCAAACAGTCGCGTATCGAATTCGCTGACCAGTACGCTCAGTCGATTCGTGGCACTTCCGGCGGTACCAGCATTGGTAGCGGCGTGACCACGGCTGCGGTTTCCCAGCAGTTTGCCCAGGGTGGCCTGACCACCGGGACTGGCAACAGCCTGGACCTGGCAATCAACGGTAATGGCTTCTTCATGCTCAGCAACAGCGGCGAGACGCTCTATACCCGTGCCGGTGCATTCCGTACCGACAAGGATGGCTTTGTCGTCAACAGTGCGGGCATGAACCTGCAGGGTTACAACGTTGATGCGAACGGCAATGTTGCCGTGGGCGTCTCGGGCAACCTGCGAGTTGACAGCTCGAACCAGGCGGCGAATCCGACCAGCATCATCACCAACGTGGCCAACCTCAATTCGACGTCGACAGTTCCGACTATCACGCCGTTCGATGCGACGAATACCAATAGCTACAACTTCACCTACAGCACCAAGGTTTTCGACTCGCAGGGTAACGAACACTCTCTGGAAACGTATCTGGCTAAAACGGGCACCAATACCTGGGCCATGTATTCGCTGATCGACGGTCGCAGTATCAGCAATCCGGCCAGTACCACGGCTGACCGTAACAACCTGACTTTCGATACCTCCGGCAACATGGTCATCAATACTTCGGCGACCCCGTCGGTCCCGTCGGCCAGTACCAACGTGGCAGTCAATGCCGACGGTACTTTCCAGGTCAACAACTGGGTTCCTGCCATGCAGACCGGTACTGGCACCTCTGCGACCTGGGTTGCCAACGGTGCTGTCGGTGTCACTTCGGGCATCAGGCTGGACATGACCCAGGCTACCCAGACTGCTTCTGTGTCGGGTCCTATCACCCAGACCCAGAATGGTTATGCAGCCGGTCAGATCAAGGATATGAGCGTGGATGCCAGTGGCAACCTGTTCGCTTCCTACACCAACGGTCAGTCGAAGGTAATTGGTCAGGTTTCTCTGACGACATTCGCCAACGTGCAGGGTCTTTCTCCAGCTGGTGGCACCAACTGGCGCGAAACCTTCGCTTCCGGTCTGCCGGTGACCGGTGTTCCGCAGTCGGGAACTCTGGGCTACATCACGGGCCAGGCGCTGGAAGATTCCAACGTCGATCTGACGCTGGAGCTGGTCAACCTGATCAAGGCGCAAAGCAACTATCAGGCGAATGCGAAAACCATTTCGACTGAAAGCACCATCATGCAGACCACCATTCAGATGACCTGATAACCGGGTTTGATGAGTTGCTGAAGAAAGCCCCTTTTCAAGGGGCTTTCCTGTTTCTGGCGGCTGTGAAAAAACGCTGTAAGGAGAGACTCTTCAGACGGAGCAATCGGATTTGATGAACCAGCCATTCAGTCGTTTCCAGCCTGGTCCCGGACTGGTCTGGGCGCAGACAATCCTGCTGTCACCCTGCCATTTGTAATAGCGGGCGGGGGCCGCATGGGCGAGGAGGGCGCTGGTCATCAGCAGTGTTGCGATGAGGGCGAGAAGGCGTGCTCGAAAGTGCATGTCGATTCTCGTTGCGTGGAGTTTCGGCAAGGTTATCACCCTCGTCAGGCAGTTCGATCAGGGGGGCGAAGTTTTTTTGGCGGTGTGCCATGTCGGTTTGCTTGGTGGCGGCAATCTACCGCCGCTCTTGTGGAGTGAGGATTACCCTGCTGTCCATGATGCTCTGGTTTTTGCAGGGTAATCAGTCATTTGTATCCATTCTGAAAAGTTGGTGCAGAAATTGCTTTCTCCCATTCAGAACAGCTACAGGCGGCAAGCGTCTGTCGGAGGAGGAAGACTGTGGACAAGTTGCTTTACGTCGCAATGAGCGGGGCGTCTGAAAACGCTCAGTCGCAAAAGGTTCATGCCAACAACCTGGCTAACGTATCGACCAATGGGTTCATGCGCGATCTGCAGCAGGCCCGTTCGATGCCGGTATTTGGCGAGGTCATGCCTTCGCGTGCCTATGCGATGGGCGAACGTCCGGGTACCGACTTTTCCGGTGGCGCATTGATTCAGACCGGTCGCGAGCTGGACGTTGCCGTCAAGGGTGATGGCTGGATTGCGGTCCAGACGCCTGATGGTGGCGAGGCCTATACCCGCAGTGCCGGCATGAATATCGATGCCCTCGGTGTGTTGCGCAACGGCAGTGGTTTGCCGGTCATGGGCAATGGCGGGCCGATTGCCGTGCCGCCCGAGCAGCAGATCGAGATCGGTGCCGACGGCACGATCAGCATTCGCTCCATGGGTGAGAGCCCGCAGGTCATGGCTGAGGTTGACCGCATCAAGCTGGTCAATCCGGATCTGAGCACCATGGAAAAAGGTCCTGACGGCCTGATCCATACCAAGAGCGGCCAGGCTGCTCCGGTCGATGCCAATGTGCGTGTCGAGTCCGGTTTTCTGCAGGCGAGCAACGTCAATGCCGTGGAAGAAATGACTTCGGTGCTGGCCTTGGCGCGACAGTTTGAATTGCACGTGAAAATGATGAAAACAGCTGAAGAAGATGATCAGGCGATGGCTCGCGTCTTGCAACTTGGCTAACCATTGACAGCTTGCGCCGACAATCCGGCGCTTGAGGAGAAAACGAATGCTTCCTGCACTATACGTTGCCAAAACCGGCCTCGCTGCTCAGGACACCAACCTGACCACCATCTCCAACAACCTGGCGAACGTTTCGACCACAGGTTTCAAGAGTGATCGTGCCGAGTTCCAGGACTTGCTCTACCAGATCAAGCGCCAGCCGGGTGCCCAGTCGACTCAGGACAGCGAACTGCCGTCCGGTCTGCAACTGGGTACAGGTGTGCGCATCGTCGGTACGCAAAAGAACTTCACTGCCGGCAGCCTGCAGACTACCGAGAACCCTCTGGACCTGGCCGTCAATGGTCGTGGCTTCTTCCAGATCTCGCAGCCTGACGGCACCATCGCCTACACCCGCGACGGTACTTTCCATCTGGACGCCAACGGCCAGATCGTGACCGCCAACGGTTATGCCCTTGAGCCTGCGATTGTCGTTCCGCAAAACGCCCAGACCTTCACTGTCGGTCAGGACGGTACCGTTTCGATCACCGTAGCGGGTGCCACTGCCACGCCGCAGGTCATCGGTAACATCCAGACTGCCGAGTTCATCAACCCGGCCGGCCTGCAGGCCATTGGTGGCAACCTTTACCTGGAAACCGGTTCCAGCGGTGCGCCTCAAGTGGGTACTCCTGGCTTGAACGGTCTGGGTACAACCCTGCAGAACACCCTGGAAAATTCCAACGTGAGCACGGTTGAGGAACTGGTCAACATGATCACCACTCAGCGTGCCTACGAGATGAACTCCAAAGTGATCTCGACTGCCGATCAGATGTTGCAGAACCTGACTCAGAATCTGTAAGACCCTGATGTATCTGCTCAAAACCGACAAGGCGTCTGATGGGCGCCTGCTACACCGCGAGGTTTCAAGTGTCATGAAACGCCTTAGTGTTCTGCGTTTTTCAGTGTTGATCGCTCCCTTGAGCGCGATTGCCTTGCTGTCAGGCTGTGTGGCGCCTTCTGCCAAGCCTAATGACCCTTATTACGCTCCGGTGTTGCCGCGAACGCCCATATCTGCCGCTGCCAACAATGGTGCGATCTATCAGGCCGGTTTCGAGCAGAATCTGTATGGCGACCGCAAAGCCTTTCGTGTGGGTGACATCATCACCATCACGCTTTCCGAGCGGATGGCTTCCAGCAAGGCTGCAAGCTCTGCAATCACCAAGGACAGTACCGCCAACCTGGGTCTGACTTCGTTATTCGGTTCCGGATTGACGACCAATAACCCTGTCGGCGGCAACGATCTGAGTCTCAATGCCGGTTACACGGGTGCACGTTCTACTGCAGGCCAGGGGCAGGCAGCCCAGAGCAATAGCCTGACCGGTTCGGTGACTGTTACCGTGGCTGACGTAATGCCCAACGGCATTCTGGCGGTGCGTGGCGAAAAATGGCTGACCCTCAATACCGGTGACGAACTGGTCCGCATTGCCGGTCTGATTCGTGCCGATGACATTGCCACCGATAACACTGTGTCATCCACGCGAGTGGCTGATGCGCGTATCACGTATTCAGGTACTGGTGCATTTGCCGACTCCAACCAGCCTGGCTGGTTCGACCGGTTCTTCCTCAGCCCGTTGTTCCCTTTCTGATAGCGGGATAGACATGATCAAGTTCAAGCAACTGATTGCCGCAACGCTGCTGCTGTCCGCCACCTTCGGTGTTCAGGCCGAGCGTCTGAAGGACATCGCCAGTATCTCGGGTGTACGGGCCAACCAATTGATCGGTTATGGCCTGGTCGTCGGCCTCAATGGTACGGGTGACCAGACCACTCAGACGCCGTTTACCCTGCAGACCTTCAACAACATGCTGTCGCAGTTCGGTATCAAGGTGCCGACCGGTTCCGGCACCGTGCAGTTGAAGAACGTTGCCGCAGTGGCGGTCTATGCGGATCTGCCGCCATTCGCCAAGCCGGGTCAGGTGGTGGATATCAGCGTTTCGTCCATCGGTAACTCCAAGAGCCTGCGTGGTGGCAGTCTGCTGATGACCCCGCTCAAGGGGGTCGATGGCAACGTCTACGCCATTGCCCAGGGCAACCTGGTGGTCGGCGGTTTCGATGCCGAAGGTCGCGATGGCTCGAAGATTACCGTCAACGTTCCGTCGACCGGTCGTATCCCGGGTGGTGCATCGGTGGAACGTGCCGTGCCGAGCGGATTCAACCAGGGCAACAGCCTGACGCTGAACCTCAATCGTTCCGACTTCACCACGGCCAAGCGCATCGTCGACAAGATCAACGACATGCTTGGCCCGGGTGTTGCCCAGGCGCTGGACGGTGGTTCGGTGCGTGTGACTGCGCCTCTGGATCCGGGGCAGCGTGTGGATTACCTGTCGATTCTGGAAAACCTGGAGATCGATCCGGGCCAGACCGCCGCCAAGGTGATCATCAACTCGCGTACCGGCACTATCGTGATCGGCCAGAACGTCAAGGTGTCGCCGGCCGCTGTGACTCACGGCAGTCTGACCGTAACCATTACCGAAGATCCGATCGTCAGCCAGCCGGGCGCGCTTTCCAATGGTCAGACGGCTGTGGTGCCGCGTTCGAGGCTCAATGCCCAGCAGGAAATGCATCCGATGTTCAAGTTCGGCCCGGGTACCACGCTGGATGAGATCGTTCGTGCCGTTAACCAGGTGGGCGCGGCTCCCGGTGACCTGATGGCCATTCTCGAAGCCTTGAAGCAGGCCGGCGCGTTGCAAGCCGACCTGATCGTGATCTGAGGAATCGAGCATGGATATGCCCAAGAGCGGATTTTCCACAACGGTCGACTCGGGTGCCTATACCGACGTCAATCGTCTGGCCGCCTTGAAGAATGGCGACAAGGACAATCCGGAGAACCTGAAAAAGGTGGCCCGGGAGTTCGAGTCGCTATTCGTCAGCCAGATGCTCAAGGCCATGCGTTCGGCCAACGAAGTGCTGGCCAAGGACAACCCGCTGAATACCGCCGCGACGCGGCAGTATCAGGACATGTATGACCAGCAGTTGGCAGTGACCCTGTCGACCCGTGCCAATGGTATCGGCCTGCAGGATGTGCTGATGCGCCAGTTGTCCAAGGACAAGGGCGTCAATCACGCGGCTGCGGCGACTGGTAGCCAGGCTGCCGCTACGGATTCCTCCAACGCAGGATTGGCCGCCAGCGTCTATCAGCGTCCGCTGTGGGCGACGCGCTCGGCTGCTGCAGACAAGGCGGGGGCTTCTGGCGCTGTCGAAGGCCGCAATGACATGGCGCTGCTCAATTCGCGTCGTCTGGCATTGCCGACCAAGCTCACTGATCGTCTGTTGCTGGGGATTGTGCCTTCGGCGGCAGCCGCCAACGCCAATGCCAACAGCCCGATGGCTGCGCAGCGTGCGACACCGACCGGTAACAATGGCGACTGGACGCTGGATCCCAATCTTGCCGAGCCGCAATATGTTCGCACCATGGCTCAGCCGCCTTTGGCACCGGCCAAGCGTGCCTTTGGAAACTCCGACGAGTTCGTGGCGACCATGTTGCCTCTGGCCAAGGAGGCGGCAGCGCGTATTGGTGTCGATCCCGTCATGCTGGTGGCCCAGGCTGCGCTGGAAACCGGCTGGGGTAAATCCATCATGCGTCAGCAGGATGGCAGCAGCAGTCACAACCTGTTCGGTATCAAGGCAACCGGTAGCTGGCAGGGTGCACAGGCTCGTGCGATTACCAGCGAGTTCCGTGACGGCAAGATGGTCAAGGAAACGGCGGATTTCCGTTCCTACGATTCCTATGCCGACAGCTTCCATGACCTGGTCAGCCTGTTGCAGAACAACAATCGGTATAAAGAAGTCGTCAACTCCGCCGATAACTCTGAGCAGTATTTAAAAGAATTGCAGAAAGCCGGTTACGCCACGGACCCGGCCTACGCAAGCAAGATTTCGCAGATTGCGAAACAGATGAAGAGTTACCAGAACTACGCCGCTGCAACGGGCTCTTCCACGACTTTATAAGGTTTGAATCATGTCGCTGATTTCAATTGGGCTCTCGGGTATTACTGCCAGCAGTGCCGCGATCAATACCATCGGTAACAACACGGCCAACGTGGACACTGCCGGGTATTCGCGTCAGCAGGTAATGACCACGGCTTCGGCGCAGATCAACATCGGCCTGGGGGTCGGCTACATCGGTACCGGCACCACGCTGTCCGATGTGCGTCGTATCTACAACAGCTATCTTGATGCCCAATTGCAAACCAGTACGGCACTTAGCGCCGACGCTGTGGCTTACTCCGGTCAGGCGAGCAAGACCGATACCTTGCTGTCGGACAACACCACAGGTGTTGCGGCACAGATGTCGAAGTTCTTTACCGACCTGCAATCGGTTGCCTCCAATGCGACCCAGTCGGCCGAGCGTTCGACTTTCCTGACCCAGGCCAGCGCGTTGAGCGCACGCTTTAACTCGATTGCTGCTCAGTTGTCGTCGCAGAACGATAACGTCAATGCACAACTGACTACATTGACCGCTCAGGTCAACGAGCTGACGAGCACGATTGCCAGCCTGAACAAGCAGATCACTGCAGCTTCTGCCGGTAATACCACACCCAACACCTTGCTTGATACGCGCAACGAAACCGTGCGCAAACTCAACGAGTTGATCGGTGTGAAGGTGCTTGAAAGCAGTAACGGCAATTATGATGTCATGACCGGTACCGGACAGTCTCTGGTGAGTGGTTCGACAGCGGCGATTCTCTCGGCTGGTCCTAGCAAGACTGACCCTTTGCAGTACAACCTGCAGATCAAGATCGGCCAGACCAGCACCGATGTCACCTCGGTAGTGACAGGCGGCTCCATCGGTGGTCTGTTGCGTTATCGCTCTGAAGTCCTGACGCCTGCTTCCAACGAACTCGGGCGTGTGGCGCTGGTGCTGGCCGATCAGGTCAACAGCCAGATGAGCCAGGGTATCGACAGCAAGGGCAATTTCGGTTCAAGCCTGTTCACCAACATCAACAGCGCCGATCTGATCACCCAGCGCAGCATCGGCAAGGTGGGTAACAGCGCGGGTTCGGGCAACCTGGATGTCACGATCAAGGACACCAGCAAACTGACGGCCGACGATTACGAAGTCACCTTCAGCGATGCCAACAACTTCACGGTGCGTCGTCTGCCCAATGGCGAAAGCGTCGGTACCGGTTCGTTGACGGATAACCCGCCGACCCAGTTCGAGGGCTTCACTGTCAGCCTCAACGGCAACACGCTGGCCGCTGGCGACTCCTTCAAAGTCAGTCCGACGCGCAACGGTGCTTCGGGTATCGCCGTTGCCCTGACCGACGCCAAGGACATTGCCGCAGCCGCGCCACTGACCGCCAAGGCGGGTGTCAGCAACTCCGGCACCGGTGGCTTTACTCAGCCGGTTCTCAATACCAAGGCCGACATCTACGATTCGACCCAGACCGCCGACCTGCGCAACGCGCTGCAGAGCACCACGCCCATGAAGCTGGTGATGGGCGCGGTCAGCAGCACGGGCGTGCAAAGCTACACGCTGGTGGATTCCACCGGTGCAGCCGTGCTCGATCAGAATGGCAATGCCGTGGGCGGTTCGATCGTTCAAGGGCAGAGCAACACCATCAAGCTCAGTGTAGGCTACGCCGATACCCGTACCACGCCAAGCACCCAGACCGCATTCGAGATCGAGATGACCCTCTCGGGTTCGCCGATCGTCAATGACACTTTCAGCATCGATCTGACCGGTGCCGGTTCTTCCGACAACCGTAACGCCCTGGCCGGTGTGGCCTTGCAGACCGCCAAGAGCGTCGATGTGACCGGTGGCAGTGTAGGCACCAGCCTGTCCGGCGCTTATGGTGACCTGGTCGCCAAGATCGGTACTCGCGCCAGTCAGGGCAAGAGCGATGTGACGGCTACCGATGCCGTTCTGGCTCAGGCCAAGTCGGCGCGTGATTCGGTATCGGGCGTGTCGCTGGACGAAGAAGCGGCCAACCTGATCAAGTATCAGCAGTATTACACCGCCTCTTCGCAGATCATCAAGGCGGCACAAACCATTTTCAGCACGCTGATCAACAGTCTTTAAGGAGTCGTGAACCATGCGTATCTCAACTGCCCAGTTCTACGAAGCCACGACTTCGAACTATCAGCGCAATTATTCAAACATGGTCAAGACTGGCGACGAAGTCTCCAGCGGGATCAAGCTCAATACTGCCAGCGATGACCCGGTGGGTGCCGCTCGCGTCCTGCAACTGGCGCAGCAGAACTCCATGCTGACTCAGTATTCATCGAACATCGGTACGATCAATACCAACGCCACCAACTCCGAAACCGCGCTGACCAGCATCATCGATGCCATGCAGACTGCCCAGGAGTTGATCGTCAAGGCGGGTAACGGTTCGTATACCGACAAGGACCGTATCTCCACGGCAGATGAACTCAAGCAGTTGCAAAGCCAGATCCTGGGCCTGATGAACAGCCAGGACTCCAACGGTCAGTACATGTTCTCGGGCTCGAAATCCTCGATTCCTCCGTACTCGCAGAATGCCGACGGCACCTACAGCTACAACGGTGATCAGACCCACGTGAACCTGGCGGTGGGTGACGGCCTGGTGCTGGCAAGCAATACCACCGGTTTCGAGGCATTCGAGCAGGCAATCAACACCTCTCGTACTTCGGCGACATTGACCTCGCCTGCGGTTGAAGATGGCAAGGTATCGCTGACCGGTGGCCTGGTGAAGTCCAGCAACGCCTATAACAACAACTATCAGGCAGGCGAGCCTTACACGCTGACCTTCCTGAGCAGTACCCAGTTCAAGATCACGGACGGCTCGGGCAATGACGTGACTGCCGATGCTTCGACGGCGGGTACTTTCACCCACGACAGCTTCAACGATCAGTCATTCACGTTCCGTGGTGTCGAGCTGACCATGAACGTCAACCTGACGGCAGCGGAAAGGGCAACGACAGCGGCTGCGGATGCGGTCCTGACCAACCGTACCTATCAGTTGGCTTCGACGCCTGACAGCGTGACCACTTCCCGTAGTCCGGGTAACCCTTCGACTGCGAACATCAGCAGTTCGGTCGTAGGGACCAGCGCTGCGGACCTGACCGCGTTCAACAATACATTCCCTACCACGGGCGCGATTCTCCGGTTCACCAGTGCCACGAATTACGAACTGTATGCCTCGCCCATCACCAGCAGCAGTACGCCGGTGTCCACAGGCACACTGAGCGGGACAACGGCCAATGCGGCGGGCGTCAACTTCACCATCAGCGGCACGCCGGCCAGTGGCGACCAGTTCGTGGTGCAGTCTTCCACGCATCAGACCGAAAACGTGCTGAACACTCTGTCGGCAGCGATCAAGGCATTGACCACGCCTGCCGATGGCGATCTGGTTGCTTCGCAGAAGCTCGATGCGGCATTGTCCTCGGCGCTGGGTAACATCATCAGCAGCAGAGAGCAGGCTTCCACTGCGCGTTCGGCGGGCGGTGCGCGTCAGGTCGCTGCAACTGCGCAAGGCGTGACCAACGACTTGCTCAAGGGCAACAATGAGGTTGAGCAGGGTACGTTCGTCAACTCCGACATGGTTGAAGCCACCACCCGACTGACGTTGCAGAAAACCATGCTGGACGCATCCCAGGCAGTTTTTGTCCAACTGTCCAAGTTGAACCTGTTCAGCCAGATCTGATTCCTGGCATTGAGCATCCGCCGTCTTTTTTCAGCGGTGAGGGAAGCCATTCGACTGGCTGGTTTCCCGCCGCTCATGAGTTTGCACTGTGAATCCAGCTCCCCTCGTCAGTATCGTCATCCCCGCCCTCAATCCACGGTTCTTCCGCGAAGCGCTGCAAAGTGCTCTGGAACAGAGCTACGACAGCCTTGAAATCATCGTTTGCGATGATTGCCAGACCGGCGAAATCAGACAGATATTCGACGAACTGGTGTCGTCGTCGAACGCCGTTGCGCGCTATGTAGGCAATCCTCGCCGTCTGGGTTTCCAGGGCAATCTGCTCAAGTGCCTTGAAGAGGCGCAGGGTACATACATCAAGTTCCTGTGCGATGACGATCGGCTGTACCGCTATTGCATCGCCCGTCAGGCACAGGTACTGGATCAGCATCCCGATGTTCTGCTGGTGGTCGGCAAGCGGCATCTGGTCGATGTCGATGACTATGTACTGCCGACCCGAATGGAAAACGTTGGTCTTGTTCCCTACGACGCCCTGTTCAAGGGCGAGGACATGCTGGCGATTTTCGAGCGCACACCGCGCAACACCCTTGGCGGCTTCAGCAGTGCCTTGATGCGCAGGGCCGATGTTCTGGAGTATCTGCCCTCCCTGGCGCAACCGGGGCAGGGCTTTGTGGCGTTGCTCGATTTTGCGTTGTTCAACTGCCTGTTGCGACGCGGCAATCTGGTTGCGTTGCACAGTATTGAAAGCATCGAGCGCCTGCATCCTGCCCGGTTCAGCAGTCAGCCGGACATGTACCACACTGCCACCACGGAGTGGGGCTGGCTGAACGAAATGCTCAAGGCGCGCAGCGGAGAGCAGGCACCTGCCCAGGGCTGGGTGCGTTTTGTCGCCTTGCGCAAGGCTCTGGAGTCGCCCAGAGAGTGGGATGAAGTCGGACTCTACGGCGTAATGGCCAATCGGCAGGGCATCATGCGCAGCCGGGTCGGCAGTGACAGTGAAAGCTATGTTGAACTCTATACCGAGTGGTTGTCGCACCGTCGGTTTCTCGGGTCGCAGAAAAAACTTCTGGAGCAGCGCATTGCGCGCTGGGCCTGGCAACCGCGCATCGTTCCGGTGGTGATCGATGCTCAGGATAATACCGATGCGCTGGAGATGACCCTCAAGAGCATTGCCGATCAGAACTACACGGCCGAGTCCGTTGTGGTCTTGACCAATGCCACCAGTCTCGAGGATCAGCAGGTATTACGGTTCCCGTTGCAGGCCGACTGGTCACAACAACTGAACGATGTACTGCCGTTGCTGGAGCACGCCGACTGGGTGTATCTGTTGCGTGCCGGTGACAGGCTGACCGAGCCTGCGTTGTTGATTCTGGCCGAGCGTATTGCCCAGACTGCCGGCCTTCTGTGTGTCTACAGCGACGAAGGCGCAATCATCGAGGATGAGTCGCAGGAACCGGTGTTCAAGCCGAACTTCAACCTCGACCTGATGCGGGGCTACCCGTATGTGGGGCGGACATTGGCCTTCGAGCGTCGCAACCTGCTGACCATGGGTGGTTTTGATCCGGCTCATGGTGAGTTGGCACCCCATGATGTGATCTGGCGTCTGGTAGAGAGTATCGGCCCGCAAACCATCGAGCACATCGCCGAGGTCCAGGTCGAGTCCAGCCTGTCGTTTGCCCAATGGCTGTCGCTGCCGGCGGTGATCGAGCGCAGCGAGCCGCTGGTCTCGGCTCATTTGCAGCGTATCGGCATGGCCCATGTCATCCATCATGACCAGTTGCCGCTGCTCAACCGTATCGAGTACCTGCATGCTTCCAGCCCTCTGGTCTCGATCATTATCAGTACTCGCGATCAATTGACCGACCTGGAGCGCTGTCTCGACAGCCTGCTCAGCAAGACTCGATACCCACATTACGAAGTATTGATTGTCGACAAGGCCAGCGAGAGCGCCGATGCCCGTGCCTGGTTTGCTGCCATGGGCGAACTGGGCAGCGAGAAGCTGCGGATTTTCGCTTCGCCCGATGCCGATAACGAAGCCGCCACGCAGAACTTTGCGGCTTCCCATGCCCGTGGCCAGTATCTGGTCACCCTCAGTCCTCATGCGATTATCCATAAAGCCGAATGGCTCGATGAGTTGCTCAATCATGGCCAGCGTCCAGAGGTCGGTATTGTCGCCCCACGCATCCTGAGCCCACAGGGCAATATTCTGTACGCCGGTATGGTGCTGGGACTGGAAGGGCTGGCAGGCAGACCCTTCGTCAACTTGCCAGCGGAAGCGAGTGGTTACATGCAGCGCCTGCTGCTGACGCAGAACTGGAGTGCAGTCAGCGGTAACTGCCTCATGGTGCGCAAAGAAGTATTCGACAGTGTTGGCGGGATGGATGCTTCCTCGTTCTCACAGGGGCTGCATGATCTGGACCTGTGCATGCGTGTCGGCGGCGAAGGTTATCTGATCGTCGGGACGCCATGCTCTTCTGTGGTACTGGCCGAGCCCGCTGCTGTTCAGCGTTCGGAGTCTTCTCGCGAGAAGCTAGAGAACGAACAGAAGTCCTTTTATCTTAAATGGCTGCCGAAAATGGCCAGGGATCCGGCCTACAATCCGAACCTGAGCCTTGGCGAGGCTTCCTCGTTCAGTCTGGAGCCCGGGCTGCAGTTTGGCTGGAACCCGTTCTGCACGCGCCATCTGCCTTCCATTCTGGGCATGGCTGTCAACTCCTCGGCCGTGGGGCACTATCGGGTCAGCCAGCCTTTGCTCGAACTGGTGGCTGCCGGACGTGTACTCGGGAGAATGACCTACGAGTCGCCTTCGATCATCGAAATCGAGCGTCAGTCCCCGGATGTCATCGTCTTCCAGGGCCGCTACACCGAGGCCAAGGTGCCGGATATTGCCTTGGCGAAGAATTACTCCAGTGCGATGCGTATTTTCGAGCTGGATGACTATATCGCCGATGTCCCGGAGAAGAACGAGCATCGCCGCAATATGCCGGACAACATTGCGACCATGTTGCGCCGGGGTATCGGGCTCTGTGACCGTGTCGTGGTATCGACCCATCCACTGGCCCAGGCCTTGTCCGGCATGCATAGCGATATTCGCGTGGTGCCGAACATGCTGGCGACCCATCTGTGGAGCAATCTCAAGAGTGTCCGCCGCAGTTCCGGAAAACCGCGAGTCGGTTGGGGGGGCGGAACCAGCCATCGGGGCGATCTGGAGCTGATTGTCGATGTGATACGCACGTTGGCCGATGAGGTCGAGTGGGTCTTCTTCGGTATGTGCCCGGATCTGCTCAGGCCTTACATCCATGAATTCCACTCGGCTGTGAGCCTGCATACGTATCCGGCAAAGCTGGCGAGTCTGAATCTGGATCTGGCACTGGCGCCGCTGGAGTTCCATATCTTCAACGACTGCAAGAGCAACCTGCGTCTGCTGGAGTATGGCGCTTGCGGTTACCCGGTCATCTGCTCGGATACCGAAGCCTATCGCGGGCACTTGCCGGCCACTCGGGTCTACACCAACAGCTCCGAGGAATGGCTGCAGGCGATCCGCATGCACCTGTCCGATCCCAATGCCAGCTACCGCATGGGGGATGAACTGAGGGAGACCGTACTGCGCGATTTCATGCTGCGTGGCGAGAACCTGCAGTACTGGGCCAACGGCTGGTTGCCGGATTGATTCGCACAAAATGAACATTCTGTAGCGCAGGACTTGCGCTGCAGATGCTATGTTTTTGCTCTTGCTTCAGCAGTGGGCCGAGTTTTTCCCCTCTGTTGAGAGAGTCATCGGTTCGCTATGGGAAAGACTATGCAAAGTAATTTCGGGAATGAAGCCACGCCGTTGAATCAGCGTCTGACATTGGTGTTGCTGGCTCAGGATCAGCCTGATTTCCTGCGTCGAGCCTTGAAGTACTACAGCGACTATCCCTGCGCTCTGGTGGTGGTGGATGCATCGCGGGCAATCGATATCGAAATCGCCAAGACCCCGGGTCTTGAGTACTGGCACGATGCTGCGCTCGCCGAGGCCGGTCTGAGCGCCCGGATTGCCGAAGGCATCAAGCGTGTCTCCACGCCTTTCGTTGCCTATCTGGATACCAGCAGCTTTCTGTTGCCTGACGCGCTGACTGATGCATTGCGTTTTCTTGAAGAAAATGACCAGTACGGTGCAAGCCAGGGCTACAGCCTGGGTTATCAGGCCCAGGTCGGTCAGGTGGATTATCTGTGTCGCGATCGCAAGATCGTCGAGGATCATTCATCGGATCAGGCCGGTGAACGCCTTATCGGGTTCCTGGGGCAGGGCATTTCCCTGCTCAATGCCGTTACCCGCACCGAGCTGGCCCGGCAGTGGTTTGCTGCGGTCCCTGAGAATACGGATCTGCACTGGCAGGAAATCGGCCATATGGCCTATCTGGTAGCGTCTGCAAAACTGCGCATCCTGCCCGTGCCTTATGGGTTGCATTTCGTCGAGAGTGAAGAAGAGCTTTCGCGCCACAATGCTGCGATCAAGGCTGCGCTGACGCATATCGATCCCAAGGCCAGGGCAGGGCGCGAAGAGTTTGCCCGGATGCTGGCTTCAGCCTTGGCCTCGGCCGCAGATGGCGAGAGTGAAAAGCTGATTCTGGCCGGGCTCGAGGCCATGGGCGAATCCTTGAGCACCCGGAGCTTTCAAGGCAAGGACAAGATTGTCAGCTCGGTCTGGAGCGTTGCCTTCGAACAGTCCGAGCCGCGTTTCGAACCTCGGCAGTTCGTGGAGTTGCCATTTTACAACCAGCCGTTTTTCGACGAACTGGCCCGGATCGAGTTTCTGATCCATATCCTGCCGGCTGGTCGTCAGCAACTGGAGGGGCTGGAGGCAGCGCTGCTCAAACAGAGCGAGCTGCTGCGCCCACAAAGCAACCCCGATGCCGAGACGCTGGTCAGTCGCCTCTGGCAGGCGTATGGAACCTATGCTTTCAACCATGGTGTTGTGCAGAAGCTGGCTCAGGAACTGAGCAAGTCGGCAGACGATGAGGAAGAGGCGGAGCGGATCGTGGCCTGGGGCAAGCGCCTGCAGGCAGTGTCCGACAAGGACAATGGCAGACTGCTCGATGGCATGGCGTCCGGTCGCCTGCTCAAGTGGCTGGATGCGCGAAATCCAGGCTCTGTCGAGCTGAAGAAGCTCAATGCCCGACTGGAGAAAAATCCTGCGGGTTCCCGGATCGGGATTCTGTTGCTCGATCTCGAGGCCGATATCTTCAAATTACAGGCCACCTTCGACAGCCTGATCAACGGCCATTACCGGGCATTCAAGGTGATCGTCTTCACCACTGGCGAGTTGCCTGCGACCACCACGCTGCAGAATACCCTGCACTTTGTGAAGGTCACCGAGAGCAACTACGTCGACAAGATCAATCAGGTGGTCAAGCAGTCCCCAAGCGACTGGCTGATGCTGGCCAATGCTGGCGAAGAGTTCACCAAAAGCGGCCTGCTTCAGGCCAGTATCGAATTGATCGATGCCGCGCAGTGTCGCGCCGTGGCAGTGGACGAAATCCATCGCCAGCCTAACGGTACGCTGGCACCTCTGTTCCGTCCGGGCTTCAACCTGGATCTGCTGCAAAGCCTGCCTGCCCTGATGGCGCGTCACTGGCTGATTCGCCGTGATTTGCTGGTGGAGGCGGGTGGCTATTCCCGCGATTTCCTGAACGCGCTGGAGTACGACCTGCTGCTGCGCCTGATCGAGCAGGGTGGCATGAGCGGGCTGGCGCACCTCAGTGAACCGGTCCTGATCTGCGATGCGCCTGAGCTTGAAGAGAACGAGGACGAGAAAAAGGCGCTGACCCGTCACCTCGGCAAGCGCGGCTATCAGGCTGAAGTCAGTTCGATACTGCCAGGCACCTACAAGATCGACTATCGCCATACCCATCGGCCAATGGTGTCGATCCTGCTGCAAAGCCAGGACAACCTGCCCGAGTTGCAGCGCTGCCTGCAAAGCATTCTGCAGCGTACCCGCTATCAGCGTTTCGAGGTGCTGATCGCCGATAACAACAGCAGCTCGCCCGAGCTGTCGACCTGGCTGGATCAGCAGGAGAAGCTGTCCAATCGGGTTCGTGTGTTCAGGGCCGACCAGCGTTTGAGCCCGGCCGTCCTGAGCAACCTCGTCAGTCAGGAGGCCAAGGGCGAATACCTGATTCTGCTCGATGCCCAGAGCCAGATCGTCAACGTTGGCTGGATCGAGTCGCTGCTCAATCAGGCCCAGCGTCCGGAAGTCGGTATCGTTGGTGTCAGGCTGGTGGACCGTGAAGGCACCGTGACCCAGGCCGGACTGATTCTGGGCCTCAATGGTGGAGTCGGTTCGGGTTTTGTGGGGGAATCGAAGAAGTCCAGAGGCTACATGCACCGTCTGGTGGTCGAGCAGAACTACTCTGCCGTGTCATCGGCTTGCCTGATGATCGAAAAGTCGTTGTTCGATGCGGTAGGCGGGCTGGACGAAGGCGAGTTTGCCGAAGCCCTGTCCGATATCGATTTGTGTCTCAAGGCTGCTCAGGCCGGTTATCTGACGGTCTGGACACCCCATGTGCAGGTCGTGCATTCCGGTGTGGTAAATGCCCCTGATGAGGCGCGCACGGCGCTGATCGATAAATGGCCGACACAGTTCGCCCATGACGAGGCCTATAACCGCAATCTTGACCTCAACGGTCCGGGATTCACGCTGGCTGCGCGTTAATTCCGTCTCTCTTGAGCGATCCGTCTGTAACGCAGGCGGATCGTTGCTCCCGCAAGCCGTCGTTTTCGGCTTTTTCGTGATCCGCAAATCGTAAAGCATGCATGTCGGAGTGACCTGCGGGTCATAAAGTGCATCTCCACATTATCGTGTTACAGGGAGCGGCGTGCGTTCGACTTGCGTAGCGTGTCCCACACCCTGAAAATGCCCGCAAATCGCCTATTCGATAGCGCCCTGATTTTCTTGGGACGAACATTTACCTGTTTACTAATCGGGAAGCCATGATGATTGGCATAAAAAGCATAGCGAGTTACGTGCCCACAGATGGCGTGGATAACTACGCTCAAGGTGCCAAGTTCGGTAAGGATGAAGAGTTCATCTTTGGGAAAATCGGCTCCACATTTCTCCCGCGCAAGGATTCCGTCCAGGAAACGTCGGATCTGTGCGTGGAAGCGGTCAACAAGCTGTTTGCCAGCAACCCTCAGTTGAAGCGCGAAAGCATCGATGTGCTGATCGTCGTGACCCAGAACGGCGATGAAGAAGGGCTGCCTCACACTGCTGCCATCGTGCAGGACAAGCTCGGTCTGCCGACCAATGTCGCTGCGTTCGATATCTCTCTGGGTTGCTCCGGTTATGTCTATGGCATCTATGCGATCAAGGGATTCATGGAGGCGACAGGCCTGAAGAACGGCCTGCTGGTGACCGCCGACCCTTACTCCAAGATCGTCGACCCGGAAGATCGCAACACCACCATGCTGTTCGGCGATGCGGCCACTGCGACCTGGATGGGCGAAGATGCTCCGTGGCAACTGGGCAAGGCGAAGTTCGGTACCGACGGTTCCGGTGCGCCACACCTTAAGGTCAGTAACGGCGTGTTTTTCATGAATGGCCGTCAGGTCTTCAACTTTGCCTTGCTCAAGGTGCCGGCGCACCTGCATGAGTTATTGGGCGAGTCCGGCCTGCAGCCCGACGACATCGATGCCTTCTGCATCCACCAGGGCAGTGCGGCCATCGTTGATGCCGTGGCGCGTCGTTTCGAAGACAAGCCCGAGAAGTTTGTCAAAGACATGGTTGAAACCGGTAATACGGTGTCTTCAAGCATTCCGCTGCTGATTGAAAAACATGTGCTCGACTCTTCCTGGAAGCGCGTTGCACTGAGCGGTTTTGGTGTAGGGTTGTCCTGGGGCTCGGCGATCATCTATCGGGACTGATCACCGTCTGCTCAAGAAAAGCGCTTGTGGGGCAGCCCGCAGGCGCTTTTTTCGTCAGAAAGTGCGCCGTGCCAATAGCATCGATTTTGTATTTCTGCTTTTTCCTGTCTTGTCAGTCGCGTCATTCAAGGCAGTTTACTGGCGTCATTTCTCTGTGGGTTGGGCTTCAAGCCCTTGTTTTATAAGGGCTGGCAGATTGCTGGCAAAAATTTTCAAAAAAATGCTCAAGCAACCTGCCACCGCGACGATAACTATTACGAAGGTTCTCTAGGCACACCCGGCGCTTGCAGGGGCCGGAAGCCACGTAGTACCCAACCAACGAGGAATTCATCATGGCTTTAACAGTAAACACCAACGTTGCATCCTTGAACGTTCAGAAGAACCTGGGTCGCGCATCGGACGCTCTGTCGACTTCGATGACTCGTCTGTCCTCCGGTCTGAAAATCAACAGCGCCAAAGACGACGCTGCCGGTCTGCAAATCTCCACCCGTATCAACTCGCAGATCAAAGGCCAGACCATGGCCATCAAAAACGCCTACGACGGTATGTCCCTGGCTCAGACCGCTGAAGGTGCTCTGCAAGAGTCCACCAACATTCTGCAGCGTATGCGTGAACTGGCTGTTCAGTCGCGAAACGACAGCAACAGCGCTACTGACCGTGACGCTCTGAACAAAGAATTCACCGCGATGAGTGAAGAACTGACTCGTATCGCAAACAGCACCAACCTGAACGGCAAGAACCTGATCGACGGTACTGCCAGCACCATGACTTTCCAGGTCGGCTCCAACACTGGCACTTCGAACCAGATCACTCTGACTCTGAGCTCCAGCTTCGACGCTGATACCCTGGGTGTTGGTTCGGCTATCACCATCGCCGGTTCCGACAGCGCCGCTGCAGAGACCAACTTCTCTGCTGCAATGGACGCTATCGACTCCGCTCTGTCGACCATCAACGCCACTCGTGCTGACCTCGGTGCTGCACAAAACCGTCTGACCAGCACCATCTCCAACCTGCAGAACATCAACGAAAACGCCAGTGCTGCACTGGGTCGTGTACAAGATACCGACTTCGCTGCTGAAACTGCACAGCTGACCAAGCAACAGACTCTGCAACAGGCTTCCACCTCTGTTCTGGCCCAGGCTAACCAGCTGCCTTCCGCTGTACTGAAACTGCTTCAGTAATATCGGAATGATTTTGGCGGGGGAGTGCTTAACCGTGCTCTCTCGCTTTTTTACTTTCGGAGGTGATGGTCATGGATATGAGTGTAAAGTTGAACTTGTCTTATCCAGCCGCTCAATCGGCAAGCCCTGTTGTGGCAACGGATAAGCCAGTTGATAAGCCTTCCGTCGAGCGAATCGAGCCGACGTCTGAAAGTAAGGGTTCCGACTTGCACAAGGACGACTCGCAGGAAGAGGAGAAGGTGAAGGCTGCCGCGGAAGACATTCAGAAGTTCTTTCAGTCGGTCAGGCGTAACCTCGAATTTTCGATTGACGAAGATTCTGGAAAAGTCATTGTCAAAGTGATTGCAAGTGACTCCGGTGAGGTGGTCCGACAGATTCCCAATGCGGAAATCCTGAAACTGGCCGATAGCTTGAGCGACGCGCACAGCTTGTTGTTTCACGTCAAGGCCTGACTACTGGCACGAAACTTGTTGCAGATTTTTCCGATTCCTTGAAAGGGTCAAAAGGTCGGCGACATTCTTGAGGGGTAAGCATCATGGCTACAATTACATCGAGTACAGGCCTCAACTCTGGCCTGGATATCAAGGCAATCGTCGATGGTCTGGTGGGCGTCGAGAAGGCTGCCAAGCAGAACCAGATCACCAAGCAGACCAGCGTCGCCAAGGCTTCGGCTGATGGTGTCGATCAGCTCACGGCTGCATTGAGTGCCTTCCAGAAGGCGATGGACAGTCTCAAGAGCACTACAACGCCTGCATTTCAGGGTTTTGCTGCCACCTCAGCCAATGAGTCTGTGGTCAAGGCAACTGCGGGTAACGCGGCAGTCAATGGTACCTATTCTCTCAATGTGAGCCAGTTGGCGACCGCTTCCAAGGTTGCGACAGTTGCGCTCAACTCGACTCAAACCAGTGCTATTCCGAGTGGTACCCTGAAAATCACTCAAAATGGCACTACTCACGAAGTCAAGATTACCAAGACCTCTACCCTGCAGGAGGTGCGTGACACGATCAACTCCACGCTTCAGGGTAAAGGTATTTCGGCGAACATCATTACCGATAGTAATGGCTCGCGCCTGGTATTCAGTTCGACCACGACCGGCAAAGGCAGTGATATTTCGGTTGATGGCGGTACAGAGCTCAGCATGCTGAATATCGACGGCACCAAGCTGATGAGCTCCACCAGCACATCGACCGATGCCAACGGCAATGCAATTCCGGGTGCGGGTGCGATTCAGGATCTGGCCAAGGATGCCGCGTTCACCATCGATGGCCTGAGTCTGACCAGCTCGACCAATACGGTCAGCAACGCTGTATCCGGTCTGACGTTCGAGCTGGTGGCAAAAAGTGCTGATGCCAACACGAATACGACGATCACGGTTGCCACCAACACCGAGGGCTTGAAAACCTCGCTGCAGACCTTTGTCGATTCGTATAACACCTTGGCCAAGCTGGTCACCACGCTGACCAAGGGAACGGTATCGGCAGACGGAAAATCCTTCACGGCTGCGCCCATGACCGGCGATGCGACGCCTCGTGCCTTGCTGGCGGCCGTTCGTGGTCAGATTGCTACTGCAACTGCCAATAGCGGTCTGGGTTCTCTGGCTCAGTTGGGGATCACGACGCAGCAAAGCGACGGTACGTTGTCCTTGAATACTTCGGAATTTACCAAAGCTCTGAATGACAAGAAGTTCGGGGGTGAGATCCAGACGCTGTTTACCGGCAGCGGTGGATTGATCGAGCGGATGGAAAAAGCCATCGAGCCCTATACGAAGACCGGCGGGATTCTTGCTGCCAAGAAGACCAGCCTGACCCAGGTTCAGACTCGACTCACCGCCGAGCAGGAAGCGCTTGATCGCCGTATCGAAACGCTTACTACAACCCTGACCACCAAGTACAACGCGATGGATCTGGCGGTTGGCAAGCTCAAGGCAACGGCCAGCAGTATCACCTCGATTTTCGAAGCGATGAATGCACAGAAAAACGCTTCGTAAATAAAAGAAATGCCAGAAACCCGACCCCGTGTCGGGTTTTTGCTTTCAGGCTAAAGTTTTTTGACCGTACGTCGATAGCTTGGGTATACGTAATCCGGATCTGCTACGAGGCCCCCTATGAATCCGATGTTAGCACTGCGTCAGTATCAGAAGATTGGCTCCCAGGCACAGACCTCTGAAGCCAGCCCTCACCGTCTGGTCCAGATGTTGATGGAAGGTGGTCTGGATCGCATCGCCCAGGCCAAAGGTGCCATGGCGCGCAAGGATATCCCCAACAAATGCGTTTTCATCGGCAAGGCCATCGGCATTGTGGGTGGGTTGCGCGAAGGGCTGGATCTTGAAAACGATCCTACACTGGTTCGCCAGGACAGCCTTTATCACTACATGATGAAGCGTCTGGCCGAAGCCAATGCCAAGAACGATGAAAAGATGCTCGATGAAGTTGCCGGTCTGCTGATTACAGTCAAGGAAGGCTGGGACGCAATCGGCGCTGTACAACAATAAGTTCGCTGTCTTCTGGAGAAAACACCATGAGTGCTGCGCTCAAGCGTATCGAAGAAACCCGTGAAGCGTTGGTCGGGGCCCTGGCCGAGCGTGACTGGGACGCAATCGTCAAACTTGACCTGGCATGTCGTGAATGTGTTGAGGCCGTTGTGAGCGAGGCACCTGCCGATGAGCCGGGGCTGCGCAGCAATCTGGAAGAGCTGCTGGGTGTATATCGACAATTGATTGACGTTGCTACAGATGAGCGTCAGGCAATCGCCGACGAAATGACGCAAATCCGCAATGCTAAAAACGCCGCGAAGGTATACCATCTGTTTGGCTAGCTTTTATTTGTCGGTTTGATTGTTCGACAATAGTTTCGCCATAAATTTGACTGTATATGTTTTTTTGACTTAACTAGTGATGTTCACTATTTTCTGGCGTCTCATCGGATATAACGGCTGAGAGATGCCAAGCTGCCCACGATCTCGGGCATTGAGTTGACTAGGGAAGTTGCTATTGCATGTGGCGTGAAATCAAGATTCTGCTAATCGATGACGATAGCCAGCGCCGCCGGGATCTGGCGGTTATCCTGAATTTTCTGGGTGAAGAAAATTTATCCTGCTCCAGTCAGGACTGGCAGCAGGTTGTCGGTTCTTTGGCCTCGACACGTGAAGTTCTTTGCGTACTCGTGGGCAGCGTAAATACTCCGGGCAGTCTGCAGGGGCTTCTTAAGACAGTCGCTGCATGGGATGAGTTCCTTCCCGTGTTGTTGATGGGCGAACATTCTGCCGTCGACCTTCCCGAAGATCTTCGCCGTCGCGTGCTTTCCACCCTCGAAATGCCGCCCAGCTACAGCAAATTGCTGGATGCCCTGCATCGTGCCCAGGTCTATCGTGAAATGTACGATCAGGCCCGCGAGCGGGGTCGGCATCGCGAACCCAATCTGTTCCGCAGTCTGGTAGGCACCAGCCGTGCCATTCAGCACGTGCGCCAGATGATGCAGCAAGTGGCCGATACCGATGCAAGCGTGCTGATTCTGGGTGAGTCGGGCACGGGCAAGGAGGTGGTCGCTCGCAACCTGCACTACCACTCCAAGCGTCGTGACGCACCTTTTGTTCCGGTCAACTGCGGTGCGATTCCTGCCGAGTTGCTGGAAAGCGAATTGTTCGGGCATGAGAAGGGCGCCTTTACCGGAGCCATTACCAGTCGTGCCGGACGCTTCGAACTGGCCAACGGCGGCACGCTGTTTCTGGATGAAATCGGTGACATGCCGCTGCCGATGCAGGTCAAGCTGCTGCGTGTCCTGCAGGAGCGTACCTTCGAGCGGGTCGGCAGCAACAAGACTCAAAGCATCGATGTGCGCATCATTGCCGCGACGCACAAGAACCTCGAAAGCATGATCGAGACCGGCAGCTTCCGTGAAGACCTCTATTACCGTCTGAACGTGTTCCCGATCGAAATGGCGCCTCTGCGTGAGCGTGTCGAAGATATTCCGCTGCTGATGAACGAGCTTATCTCGCGCATGGAGCACGAAAAGCGTGGTTCGATCCGTTTCAACTCGGCCGCCATCATGTCGCTGTGTCGTCATGCCTGGCCGGGTAACGTCCGGGAGCTTGCCAACCTGGTGGAGCGCATGGCGATCATGCATCCTTATGGCGTGATCGGCGTGGCAGAGCTGCCGAAGAAATTCCGCTACGTCGAGGATGAAGATGAGCAGATGGTCGACAGCCTGCGCAGTGACCTGGAAGAGCGCGTGGCTATCAATGCCCATACGCCGAACTTCGCTTCCGGAGCCGTGCTTCCGCCTGAAGGCCTGGACCTCAAGGACTACCTTGGTGGTCTTGAGCAGGGCCTGATTCAGCAGGCGCTGGATGATGCCAACGGTATCGTGGCGCGTGCTGCGGAGCGTCTGCGGATTCGTCGCACAACGCTTGTTGAAAAGATGCGCAAGTACGGCATGAGTCGCCGGGAAGGTGACGATCAGGCGGATGATTGACGCCTGCTGCATGCGCAAAAAATCAAACCTCTGAATTTTCAGAGGTTTTTTTTAGGCACGAGGATTGCTAAGTCACTCTCAACATACCGTTTAATGACGGTTCGCCACGCGAGAGATGATATATGTCCAAGGCCGTCCAGATGTCCCCTGACTTGCCCAGCCAAGCCCGACCCTCCCTGGAACTGGAAAGTCGCCAGGGTCTTGAGCAGGCCTTCTCGTTGTTTAACCAGATGTCGTCGCAACTGGCTGATTCCTACGGGCTGCTGGAAACCCGCGTTGCCGAGTTGAAGGGCGAACTGGCGGAGGCGGGGGCTCAGCGTATGCAGGAGCTGGCAGAAAAGGAGCGCCTGGCCAATCGTCTGCAGAATCTTGTGGATCTGCTGCCTGGCGGCGTAATCGTCATCGATGGCATGGGCGTGGTGCGCGAGGCCAACCCGACCGCCATCGAACTCTTGGGGCAGCCTCTGCTGGGCATGTTGTGGCGTCATGTCATCAGCCGTTGTTTCGCACCTCGCGAGGATGACGGACATGAGGTTTCCCTGCGTGATGGACGTCGTCTGTCCATTGCCACCCGTTCTCTGGATGCCGAGCCCGGACAATTGGTGCTGCTCAACGATCTGACTGAAACCCGTCGCCTCCAGGAGCAACTGGCTCGTCATGAGCGCCTGTCATCTCTGGGGCGCATGGTCGCTTCTCTGGCGCATCAGATCCGTACACCTTTGTCGGCGGCCATGATCTACGCCAGCCATCTGACCGAGCAGGAATTGCCGGTGGAAACCCAGCAGCGTTTTGCGGCGCGCCTGAAGGAGCGTCTGCATGAGCTTGAGCATCAGGTGCGCGACATGCTGGTCTTTGCGCGTGGCGAATTGCCTTTGACTGATCGCCTGACGCCGGGGCAGCTGTTCCAGGCCTTGCAGTCGGCAGCTCAGACCCATGTGCAGGACGTGGCCGTGCGCTGGCAGTGCGGTTCGATCGATGGCGAGCTGTTGTGCAACCGTGACACGCTAGTGGGGGCGATGCTCAATCTGGTGGAAAATGCGGTGCAGGCCAGTGTCGGAAAAACCCGTCTGAAAATTCATGCCTACAGCCGTGGCAATACGCTGCGCCTGTGCTTCAGTGATAATGGCGGCGGCATGGACAAGGCGGCGCTGGCACGTATCGGAGAACCTTTTTTCACCACCAAGACCACCGGCACCGGCCTTGGTCTGGCGGTGGTCATGGCGGTGACCCGTGCTCATCAGGGAAGTGTGCAGTATCGCTCCACTGTCAATCGCGGGACCTGTGCAATCGTCACTTTGCCGTTGATTCCGGTTTCCGCTTTAGTGAGTAGCCACTGATGTCGATCAAAGTGCTGTTGGTCGAAGACGACCGTTCGTTGCGCGAAGCGCTGGGCGAGACTCTGGAGCTGGCCGGTTACGGCTACCGGGCGGTGGGCTCGGCTGAAGATGCCTTGCTGGCGGTGGATCAGGAATCGTTCAGCCTGGTTATCAGTGACGTGAACATGCCGGGTATGGACGGTCATCAATTGCTGGCGCTGTTGCGCAGTCGCCATCCGCAACTGCCGGTTCTGCTGATGACGGCTCATGGTGCCGTAGAGCGAGCGGTGGACGCCATGCGCCAGGGCGCGGCGGACTATCTGGTCAAGCCTTTCGAGCCCAAGGCCCTGCTGGCGCTGGTTGCTCGGCATGCGCTGGGGCGTCTGGGGCCTGCCGAAAACGATGGGCCCATTGCTGTGGAGCCCGCCAGTATCCAACTGCTGAGTCTGGCCAGTCGGGTGGCGAAAAGCGATTCCACCGTGCTGATTTCCGGTGAGTCCGGGACAGGCAAAGAAGTATTGGCGCGATTCATTCATCAAAATTCGCCACGTGCCGATAAGCCTTTTATCGCGATCAACTGTGCGGCGATTCCGGACAACATGCTCGAAGCGACATTGTTCGGTCATGAGAAAGGGTCGTTTACCGGTGCCATTGCGGCGCAGGCGGGCAAGTTCGAGCAGGCTGATGGCGGCACCATCCTGCTCGACGAAATTTCTGAAATGCCCATGGGGTTGCAGGCCAAGCTGTTGCGTGTGCTCCAGGAGCGTGAGGTCGAGCGGGTGGGGGCCCGTAAACCGATCAATCTGGATATCCGGGTGCTGGCGACCACCAACCGTGATCTGGCGGGTGAAGTGGCGGCCGGACGGTTTCGCGAGGATCTGTTTTACCGGTTATCGGTATTTCCGCTGGCATGGCAGGCATTGCGTCAAAGGACTGCCGATATTCTGCCGTTGGCCGAGCGTCTGCTGGCCAAGCACGTCAATAAAATGAAACATGCGCCTGTGCGGTTGTCTGCCCGGGCGCAGGCATGCCTGGTGGGGTATTCGTGGCCGGGCAATGTGCGTGAGCTGGACAATGCGGTGCAGCGCGCCCTGATATTGCAGCAGGGCGGGGTGATCGAGGCTGAAGATTTCTGTCTGGCGGGGCCTGTCACAGGGGCTTCGCCTTCTGTTGCGTCGGTGCCGTTGGCTCCTGTGGCTCCGGTCGAAAATGTGCCGGTTGTTGCCGAGTCTGCCGGTGCCTTGGAGGATGATCTGAGGCGCCGTGAGTTTCAGGTGATCATCGACACGTTGCGCACAGAACGCGGGCGTCGCAAGGAAGCTGCCGAGCGCCTGGGCATCAGTCCCAGGACGTTGCGCTACAAGCTGGCACAGATGCGTGATGCGGGCATGGATGTCGAGGGTTATCTGTTCGCGACCTGAGTTTTTCCGACGGGTCGGGAAGGGTGATCTGTTTGTCTGGCTTTGTCGTATGAATGTTGTAATTCAATGGCATATTGATGTCATTGGGTGAGAGGCAGGGTTCGCCCAGAAGGTCTGGGTCGCGGGTGAGAGCAAAGTGAAGCAGAGGTTGTTATCTGTTTGGCACTCTTGTTGCTATGTCTTCACTATCCGCTGAATCAGTGTCAAAAAATTGCGGGCCTTACGAGAGAAAATGTCCATGAGCCAAGGTGTTGAATTTAATCGCTTGATGTTGGATATGCGGGCCATGCAGATGGATGCCATGGCGGCTTCCAAACCAGTGACCGCTACGCCGGAAGTCGGCACCAGCAGCTTTGCCGATATGCTTGGCCAGGCCGTCAACAAGGTTTCCGAAACCCAGCAGGCTGCCAGTCAGTTGGCGACTGCATTTGAAATCGGCAAGAGTGGTGTCGATCTGACTGACGTCATGATTTCCTCACAAAAAGCCAGCGTCTCGTTTCAGGCCTTGACCCAGGTTCGCAACAAGCTGGTTCAAGCCTATCAAGACATCATGCAGATGCCGGTTTAAGGGACGTACTGAGTCATGGCCGAAGCAACAGCCGAAACCGTTCCGGCAAGAGCGGGCTCCCCGGACAAGAAACCCTTGTTTGGTCTGTCTTTTCTGGAAAACCTTTCTGAGATGACCATGCTGCGTCAGATCGGCCTCATGGTCGGTCTGGCTGCCAGCGTGGCCATTGGCTTTGCCGTGGTGCTCTGGTCCCAGCAACCCGATTACCGGCCGCTTTACGGCAGCCTGGCGGGGATGGACAGCAAGCAGATCATGGACACTCTGACTGCGGCGAATATCTCCTATACCGTCGAGCCCAACTCCGGTGCCTTGCTGGTGAAGGCCGATGACGTGCAGCGTGCGCGTATCCAGCTGGCTCAGGCCGGTGTGGTACAGAACGACTCCAATATCGGTTTCGAGATTCTCGACAAGGATCAGGGCCTGGGTACCAGCCAGTTCATGGAAGCCACACGCTATCGCCGTGGTCTGGAAGGCGAACTGGCACGTACCATCTCGTCCCTGAACAACGTCAAGGCTGCTCGCGTGCATCTGGCGATCCCGAAAAGCTCGGTGTTTGTCCGTGACGATCGCAAGCCAAGTGCCTCGGTTCTGGTCGAACTGTATGCAGGCCGTACTCTTGAGCCAAGCCAGGTCGTGGCCATCGTGAATCTGGTGGCTACCAGCGTTCCCGAACTGAGCAAGTCGCAGATCACGGTTGTGGATCAGAAAGGTCATCTGCTTTCCGATCAGGCCGAGAACTCCGAGCTGACCATGGCTGGCAAGCAGTTCGACTACAGCCGTCGCATGGAAGGCATGCTGACCCAGCGCGTACAGAACATTCTGCAACCTATCCTGGGCAGCGACCGCTACAAGGCCGAAGTCTCGGCCGTGGTGGATTTCAGTGCGGTCGAATCGACAGCCGAAAGCTTCAACCCTGACCAGCCTGCCTTGCGCAGCGAGCAGTCGGTGAATGAGCAGCGTTCCAGCAGTTCCGGCCCGCAAGGTGTTCCGGGTGCCCTGAGCAACCAGCCGCCAGGTCCGGCGACCGCGCCTCAGACTACCGGTGGCGGTGCTGCCGGTGCCGCAGCAGCCATCGCTCCCGGCCAGCCACTGCTGGATGCCAACGGTCAGCAGATCATGGACCCGGCTACCGGCCAGCCTGCTCTGGCACCGTATCCGTCCGACAAGCGTGTGCAGTCGACCAAGAACTTCGAGCTGGATCGCTCTATCAGCCATACCAAGCAGCAGCAGGGTCGCCTGACTCGTCTGTCGGTGGCGGTAGTGGTCGATGACATGGTCAAGACCAACCCGGCCAATGGCGAAGTGACCCGTGCGCCATGGAGCGCTACCGATCTGGCCCGCTTCACGCGCCTGGTTCAGGATGCGGTCGGTTTCGATGCCAGCCGTGGCGACAGCGTCAGCGTGATCAACGTGCCGTTCTCCAGTGAGCGCGGTGAAGTGATCCCGGAAATTCCGTTCTACTCGCAGCCATGGTTCTGGGACATTCTCAAACAGGCCGTGGGTGTGATCTTCATCCTGATTCTGGTGTTCGGTGTTCTGCGTCCTGTGCTGAACAACATCACCAGCGGCAAGGGCAAGGAGCTGGGCGGGTTCGGCGACTCGGAGCTGGGTGGCTTCGGTGGCATGGGCGGCGGTGGCATGGATGGCGAGCTGTCCAATGACCGTGTGAGCCTGGGTGGTCCGCAAAGTATCCTGCTGCCTAGCCCGACCGAGGGTTATGACGCACAGTTGAATGCAATCAAGAGTTTGGTGGCCGAAGATCCGGGCCGTGTGGCCCAGGTCGTGAAAGAGTGGATTAACACTGATGAATGATCGAGCCGTCGTAGCCAAACTGTCCCGAGTCGAGAAGGCTGCCGTTCTGCTGCTTTCTCTGGGGGAAACCGATGCGGCTCAGGTGCTTCGGCACATGGGCCCCAAGGAAGTGCAGAAAGTGGGTGTGGCCATGGCTCAGATGCGCAACGTGCATCGCGAGCAGGTCGAGGAAGTCATGAGCGAGTTCGTCGATATCGTCGGCGATCAGACCAGCCTTGGCGTCGGTTCCGATGGCTATATCCGCAAGATGCTGACCCAGGCTTTGGGCGAAGACAAGGCCAACGGCCTGATCGACCGCATCCTGCTGGGTGGCAACACCAGCGGTCTGGACAGCCTCAAGTGGATGGAGCCGCGCGCGGTCGCCGATGTGATCCGCTTCGAGCACCCGCAGATCCAGGCGATCGTGGTCGCTTATCTGGACGCCGATCAGGCGGGCGAAGTGCTTGGGCATTTCGACCACAAGGTGCGTCTGGACATCATTCTGCGGGTTTCGTCGCTCAACACCGTACAACCGGCAGCGCTCAAGGAATTGAACCAGATTCTCGAGAAGCAGTTCTCCGGTAACGCCAACACGTCGCGTACTACCCTGGGTGGTATCAAGCGTGCTGCCGACATCATGAACTTCCTCGACAGCTCCATCGAAGGCGCGCTTATGGATTCGATCCGCGAGGTCGACGAAGACCTGTCGGTTCAGATCGAAGACCTCATGTTCGTCTTCAACAACCTGTCCGACGTGGACGACCGCGGTATCCAGGCGCTGTTGCGCGAAGTGTCTTCGGACGTGCTGGTACTGGCGCTCAAGGGTTCGGACGAGGCGATCAAGGAAAAGATCTTCAAGAACATGTCCAAGCGTGCTGCCGAACTGCTGCGCGACGACCTGGAGGCCAAGGGCCCGGTGCGTGTCAGCGACGTGGAAACCGCACAGAAAGAAATCCTCACCATCGCACGTCGTATGGCCGAGGCCGGCGAGATCGTGCTCGGTGGCAAAGGTGGCGAGGAAATGATCTAAGGATTGCTTTGACCCATGTCCAGCTCCAGTAAAGATTCGGTTAGCGATCTCATTCGCGCCAAGGATGTCGTTGGCTTCGACATGTGGTCACTGCCCAGCTTTGACCCGCACAAAGAGCCTGAGCCGGAACCCGAGCCGGAGCCCGTGGAGGAAGAACCGGCCGAGATGGAAGAAGTTCCATTGGAGGAGGTTCAGCCGCTGACCCTGGAGGAGCTGGAAAGCATTCGCCAGGAAGCCTGGAACGAAGGTTTTGCAACCGGCGAAAAGGAAGGCTTTCACAGCACCCAGCTCAAGGTCCGCCAGGAAGCGGAAGTGGCTCTGGCAGCCAAGCTCGCCAGTCTCGAGCAGTTGATGGGGCATCTGTTCGAGCCTATTGCCGAGCAGGACAAGCAGATCGAAAAATCGGTGATCCACCTGGTCGAGCATATTGCTCGTCAGGTCATCCAGCGCGAGTTGCAGACCGATTCGCAGCAGATCACCCACGTACTGCGCGATGCCCTGAAATTGCTGCCGATGGGGGCCCAGAACCTGCGCATCTTTATCAATCCTCAGGACTTCGGGCTGGTCAAGGCGCTGCGTGAGCGTCATGAAGAAAGCTGGAGAATTCTTGAGGACGACAGTCTGCTGCCGGGCGGCTGCCGGATCGAAACCGAGCACAGCCGTATCGACGCCAGTGTCGAAACGCGTATCTCCCTGGCCATTTCCAAAATGTACGACCAGTTGCATGAACAGGTCGCTCATCCGGGTGCTGCCGATCTGAATATCGAGCTGACAGGCGTTCCTGCCAGCGCCGTCGACATAGAGAAAAACGATGCGCCTTGATCGCACCAGCTTTGGCAAGCGCCTGGGGTCGTATGCCGACTCCATTACCTTGCCTGCCCAGCCGGTGGTGGAAGGACGCCTGCTGCGCATGGTCGGCCTGACCCTTGAAGCCGAGGGTTTGCGGGCGGCCATGGGCAGTCGCTGTGTGGTGATCAACGATGACAGCCATCATCCGGTCGAGGTCGACGCGGAGGTGATGGGGTTTTCGGGCAACAAGGTTTTCCTGATGCCGGTGGGCAGCGTGGCAGGTATTGCGCCCGGGGCGCGGGTCGTACCGCTTGCCGATACCGGACGCCTGCCCATGGGCATGAGCATGCTCGGGCGGGTGCTCGATGGTGCCGGTCGCCCGCTGGACGGACGTCCGCCCATCAAGGCCGAAGACTGGGTGCCCATGGATGGCCCGGCCATCAACCCGCTCAAGCGCGACCCCATCAGCCAGCCGCTGGATGTGGGCATTCGCTGCATCAACGGTTTATTGACGGTCGGGCGTGGTCAGCGTCTCGGGCTGTTCGCCGGTACCGGCGTGGGCAAGAGTGTGCTGCTGGGCATGATGACGCGCTTTACCGAGGCGGACATCATCATCGTCGGTCTGATCGGTGAGCGGGGCCGTGAGGTCAAGGAGTTCATCGAGCATATTCTGGGTGAAGAAGGGCTCAAGCGCTCGGTGGTGGTCGCTTCGCCTGCGGACGATGCGCCACTCATGCGACTGCGCGCCGCCATGTACTGCACGCGCATTGCCGAATATTTCCGTGACCGGGGCAAGAATGTCCTGCTGCTGATGGACTCCCTGACCCGTTTTGCCCAGGCCCAGCGGGAAATCGCTCTGGCCATCGGTGAGCCGCCCGCAACCAAGGGTTATCCGCCTTCGGTATTTGCCCGCCTGCCCAAGCTGGTGGAGCGTGCCGGTAATGCCGAAGCCGGTGGTGGCTCCATCACGGCGTTCTATACCGTGCTGTCCGAAGGCGATGATCAGCAGGACCCGATTGCCGACTCCGCCCGAGGTGTACTGGACGGCCATATCGTGTTGTCCCGACGTCTGGCCGAAGAGGGGCATTACCCGGCCATCGATATCGAAGCCTCCATCAGCCGGGTCATGCCGGCGGTCGTCAGCCCCGAGCATATGGGGCGTGCGCAGTTGTTCAAGCAACTGTGGTCCCGTTATCAGCAGAGTCGCGACTTGATCAGCGTGGGTGCCTATGTAGCGGGCGGCGACCGGGAAACCGACACGGCCATTGCCCTGCAACCGGCATTGGCGCGCTATCTGCGTCAGGGGCTGCGCGATAACGAAAGCATGCAGGCCAGCAGCGACGCGCTGGCTGCCGTATTCGCTCCGGCTCCTGGCGGTTGATAGATCATGGCCAAGAGTCGTGCTGCGCGTCTGGCGCCGGTGGTCGAGATGGCAGAGGCTGCCGAGCGCACGGCAGCCCAGCGTCTCGGGCACTTTCAGGGGCAGGTCAATCTGGCCTACAGCAAGCTTGAAGAGCTGGAGCGCTTCCGTCTGAGTTATCAGGAGCAATGGATCCGCCAGGGCAGCCATGGCGTATCCGGGCAGTGGCTGACCAACTATCAGCGCTTCCTCAATCAGTTGGAAACGGCCGTCGGCCAGCAGAACAAGAGTCTGGAGTGGCACAAGGTCAACCTCGAAAAGGCTCGTGGTGCCTGGCAGGAGTGCTATGCACGGGTCGAGGGATTGCGCAAACTGGTGCAGCGCTATATCGACGAAGCGCGCCTGCTTGAAGACAAGCGCGAGCAGAAGCTGCTGGACGAATTGTCCCAGCGCCTGCCGCGCCATGAACAGTATTGATATGTCGATTCTCTCGTCTACGCTTGCGATGTGATGACGTACTTCAGGAGTCCTTATGGCGAAGATCACCTCCGAGCTTTCCCAGGACGGTCAGCAACTGACCGTGTTCATCGAGGGACGTTTTGATTTTTCCACTCACCAGGATTTTCGCGGAGCCTATGAAGGCCATTCCGCCAATCTGAAGTACGTGGTGGATCTGGGGCGCACTCATTATCTGGACAGTTCGGCCCTGGGAATGCTGCTGTTGCTGCGCGATCACGCCGGTGGCGATGACGTGGTGGTGCGGTTGGTCAATTGCACGCCTGATGTCATCAAGATCCTCACCATTTCCAACTTCTCGAAGTTGTTCCAGCTGAGTTGACGCTCTTGTCCTCGGCAGCCAAGGGGTTATGCATACTGATCGCAGACGACAGTGCCAGCGACCGTCTGCTGCTGTCGACCATCATCGGACGCCTGGGGCATCGAGTCCTGAGTGCTGCCAACGGTATCGAGGCGCTGGCGATATTCGAGGCTGAGCGGCCGCACCTGATCCTGATGGATGCAATGATGCCGGTCATGGACGGTTTCGAGGCCGCTCGGCGTATCAAGAGCCTGTCGGGCGAGTGGCTGGTGCCGATCATCTTTCTGACTTCTCTTACCGAGGGCGAAGCCCTGGCGCGCTGCCTGGATGCCGGTGGCGATGACTTCATTTCCAAGCCTTACAATCCGCTGGTCCTGGCGGCCAAGATCAATGCCATGAACCGGCTGCGCCTGTTGCAGGAAACCGTTCTGCATCAGCGCGACCTGATAGCCAGGCATCATGACTATCTGCTCAACGAACAGCGCGTCGCCAAGGCAGTGTTCGATCAGGTGGCGCATTCGGGGTGTCTGGGGGCGAGCAATATCCGCTACCTGCAATCGCCTTACGCGCTGTTCAACGGTGACCTGATGCTTGCCGCCTACACGCCTGCGGGGAACATGCATGTCCTGCTTGGCGACTTCACCGGCCATGGTCTGCCGGCAGCGGTGGGGGCGATGCCTCTGGCCGAGGTGTTCTATGGCATGACCGCCAAGGGTTATGGCGTGGGTGAAACCCTGCGGGAAATGAATGCCAAGCTCAAGCGCATCCTGCCGGTGGACATGTTCTGCTGCGCGGCGCTGTTATGCGTCAACCTCAAGCAGCAGCAAGTCGAGATATGGAATGGCGGGTTGCCCGATGCCTATCTGCTTCGGGTGGCTGACGGCAGTCATTTGCCGCTGGTATCGCGGCACTTGCCGCTCGGGGTGCTGAGTCCCCGCTCCTTTGACGATCGGACGGAGGTCTACCCGCTGTCCACGGGGGACCGGATCTTCCTGTTGTCCGACGGTGTGCTGGACACCAGTAACAGTCAGGATGAGCTGTTTGGTGTGGAGCGTTTGCGCAAAGTGTTGACGGCAAACCGTCAGCCGCCTCTGCTGATCCAGGAAATCCTCCAGGCGCTGAACGATTTTGGCGGGCAGGCGCGTGATGATGTCAGCATGCTGGAAATCAGCGTTATCGATGAAGAACAGGATTCGCCTGCTGTGTCAAATTACTCCGACAATGCAGCCTCGAGTCCTCTGGACTGGTCGGTCGGCTTCGAGTTTCGGGCTTCGACCCTGCGGCGTTTCAATCCTTTGCCCTATCTGATGCAGTTATTGCTTGAGGTGCCGGGGCTTCAGGCGCAGAGTGCTGCACTGCACAGCGTGCTTACCGAGCTTTACAGCAATGCGCTGGAGCATGGTGTGTTGGGGCTGGATTCTGCACTCAAACAGAATGCTGTCGGATTTGCCCGCTATTATAAAGAACGAGCGGAGCGGCTCGATGCATTGCGCTCGGGTTTCATCCGCTTGCATCTGCAGATCGAACCGGTAGAGCAGGGCGGTCGATTGACGGTTCGTGTCGAAGACAGTGGTCAGGGCTTCGATGTGCAGCAAATGCTTGCCATGCCTCCTGCGCTGGATGGATTGCATGGTCGTGGTCTGAGGTTGATTCGTGAATTGAGCCAGCAGGCGCAATGGTCTAAGGATGGCCGGGTTGCCTGCGTGGAATTTTTCTGGGGAGCAGTGGCATAATCCGCCTCCGGAGTCTTGATCAAGGAGTGAGCAAGTGTCGATTCATCTGGATTACAGCGTTTTAAGCGCTTTGCAGGAAGTCATGGAAGACGAATATCCAACGTTGCTCGATGTTTTCCTCAAGGATTCCGAGCAGCGCCTGACGCAATTGCGCCGCGCTATCGATACCGAACTGCTGGACCTCCAGGAGTTGAGCCTTACGGCCCATAGCTTCAAGGGCAGCAGCAGCAACATGGGCGCTTTGCTCCTGTCCGACCTGTGTCGTCAGCTCGAGGAGCGTGCGCGTCAGCAGCAGCGGGTGGGGCTCGAAGAGCTGATTGGCCTGATCGCTAACGAGTACCTGACCATCCGCCGGTTATTCGACGCCGAGCGCCAGTTGTTCATCGGTCAGACCTGAGTCCATCCTCTCATTTCAATTGCCTGCAAAAGCTGGCCCGCATCTTGCTGTTGTTCATGGAACCAGCTGCCCATGTGCGGAGATTGAAATGCCCCTTGCCCCAAATGTGCTTCTTCAGGCCAATGCGACTGCGACGTCGAAGTCCAGCGCTGCCAATAACAATGCGATCAAGGCTGCAGACAGCGGCAAGGGCGACGGCTCCAGCTTTTCCAATGTCTACGCCAAGCAGGCCAAGGACAAGGTCGCTGATCGCAACGACGCTACGGTCAAGCCTGCACGTGACAAGGCTGTGCCTGAAAAGGACAAGACAGTCACCAGCAAGGACAAGACTGACACTGATACAAAAGCTGCCGCCGATGACTCGACCGTTGCCGAAAGCGGCAATGGCTTGCCTGCCGACTCGGCCAGCGCCAGCACTGATGACAAGTCCGCTGCCGATGGCGAGGCGCTGGCCGAAGTCGTGACGCCGCCGGTTACCGATCCTGCGCTTGATCCGGCCTTGCAGCTGGCTGCGGCCCAGACGCCTGCTGCCCTGGCGGCCTCGGCAGCCATGACCGACAGCGATGCGACCAAGGCGGTGCCGGTTCTGGCCGCTCTGCCCACGGCGGCGCCTGTTGAAGACGATACCTTCGACCCAGAAGCCGATCCGCTGGATGGCCTGCATGCGGTGCAGTTGGCCCTGGAAAACGCTAACTCCAAGCATGCTGCACAACAGGCTAATTCGTCGGGTCGGGCTACCCATAATGCCGATAACGATCAGAGTCAAAATGTCGCCAATAATCTGGCCGCCTTGAGCGAGCAGTTGCCCTCGGACGAAAGCAGTACCGAAAGCAGCGACAAGTCGTTCAGCAGCCTGATCAGCGATGGCCTCAAGGACACCAAGAGCGTCACTGCCGATACCCGGGTCGATAACTTTGCAGAACGTCTGGCGGCCCTGAGCCAGGCAGCGCAGCCTGCCAGGACCGCGCCGGCGACGCCGCTGATCAATCAGCCTCTGGCCATGAACCAGAGCGGCTGGAGTGAAGGCATCGTGGATCGTGTGATGTACCTGTCGAGCCAGAATCTGAAGTCGGCTGAAATCAAACTGGAACCTGCTGAGCTAGGTCGTCTGGATATCCGCGTCAATATGGCGCCGGAGCAGCAGACCCAGGTGACCTTCATGAGTGCTCACATGGGCGTGCGTGAGGCGCTGGAAAGTCAGATGTCACGTCTGCGTGAGTCGTTTGTGCAGCAGGGGCTCGGGCAGGTCGATGTGAACGTGTCCGATCAGTCTCAGCAGCAAGCCCAGCAGCAGGCGCAAGAACAGGCCAGCCGGGCACAGCGCGGTGGTCGTAGCGGCGGTTCGGGTTCCGGTGATGGAGTGGATGATACCGCTGTCGCCGATGCTGCCGCGCCGGTCAGTCAACCGGCTGCCCGGGTGATCGGCACCAGCGAGATCGATTTCTACGCCTGATTGGCTTGCCGACTCTTTTCGCGACTGAATTCGCTTCTACGAAATCCGTGGGAGCGACTTTGGTCGCGAAAAGCCCCCGCAGATGTAACGAATTCATTCACGCTCCCGCCTTCCTTCCCGCAACTCTGGCATAACACTTGCTCTGCCTCTCTCACGCATCAGCGAACCCCTTGAATAGTGACGGATTATTGGCATGGCGAAGAGCGAAGAAGTTAAAGACCCCGCTTCCAAAGGTAAACTCAAGCTCATCATTATCGCAGTCGTGGCTTTATTGCTCGCTGTAGGCCTTTCGGTAGGTGCGACCTGGTTCATCATGCACAAGTCTGCGAGTGCGCCGGATCCGGCGGCAGTTGCAGCGGCGGCCAACGTCAAGCCAGTGGCAGTCTTCGAGCCTCTGACGCCGGCGTTCGTGGTGAACTTCAATTCCAACGGTCGTCAGCGCTACATGCAGGTCAGCATTACCATGCTGGCGCGCAATGCTGCGGACATGGAGGCCTTGAAGGTTCATATGCCGGTGATTCGCAACAATCTGGTCATGCTGTTCGCTTCCATTCCCTTCGAGTCGCTGGCCACGCCCATCGGCCAGGAAATGCTGCGTCAGAAAGCGACCGCCAGCATTCAGGAAGTGGCACAGAAAGAACTCGGCAAGACCGTGATCGAACAGTTGCTCTTCACTAACTTCGTATTGCAGTAGGACCCTGACATGGCCGTTCAAGACCTGCTGTCCCAGGACGAAATCGATGCGCTGCTGCATGGCGTTGACGATGGGATGGTCCAGACCGAAAGTAACAATGAGCCTGGCAGCATCAAGAGTTACGACCTGACCAGCCAGGACCGTATCGTGCGGGGTCGGATGCCGACCCTGGAAATGATCAACGAACGTTTTGCCCGCTATACCCGTATCAGCATGTTCAACCTGCTGCGTCGTTCGGCGGATGTGGCGGTGGGTGGTGTCCAGGTCATGAAGTTCGGTGAGTACGTACATTCTCTGTACGTACCGACCAGTCTCAACCTGGCCAAGATCAAGCCATTGCGTGGTACGGCTCTGTTCATCCTCGATGCCAAGCTGGTGTTCAAGCTGGTGGATAACTTCTTTGGCGGTGACGGTCGTCACGCCAAGATCGAGGGACGTGAGTTCACCCCGACCGAACTGCGCGTGGTACGCATTGTTCTGGATCAGGCGTTCATCGACCTCAAGGAAGCCTGGCAGGCGATCATGGAAGTGAACTTCGAGTACATCAACTCGGAAGTGAACCCGGCCATGGCCAACATCGTAGGCCCGAGCGAGGCGGTGGTGATTTCCACTTTCCATATCGAACTCGATGGCGGTGGCGGTGACCTGCACGTGACCATGCCGTACTCAATGATCGAGCCGATCCGCGAAATGCTCGACGCCGGTTTCCAGTCGGACCTCGACGATCAGGACGAGCGCTGGATCAAGGCGCTCAAGGAAGACGTACTCGATGTGTCCGTCCCGCTGAGCACGACCGTCGTTCAGCGCCAGATGCTGCTGCGCGACATCCTGCACATGCAGCCTGGCGATGTGATTCCGGTGGAGTTGCCCGAGACGCTGGTCATGCGTGCCAATGGCGTGCCTTCCTTCAAGGTCAAGCTCGGCTCGCACAAGGGCAACCTGGCCCTGCAAGTAATCGAACCCATAGAGCGGCGTTGATCTGTCAGGTCGATGCCGAAATTGTTGCGTAACTGAATCAATGCCCGCTGAGGACAACCGATGGCTGATGAAAACGAAATGACGTCTGCGGAAGATCAGGCGTTGGCCGATGAATGGGCTGCGGCCCTGGGTGAGGCCGGTGAGGGTGGACAGGCCGATATCGACGCATTGCTGGCTGCCGATGAAGGCAATTCTTCGTCGCGCATGGCGATGGAAGAGTTCGGCAGTGTGCCCAAGAGCAATGCACCTGTGACGCTGGACGGTCCCAACCTGGATGTGATTCTGGATATTCCGGTGTCGATCTCCATGGAAGTGGGCAGCACCGATATCAACATCCGTAACCTGCTGCAACTCAACCAGGGTTCGGTGATCGAGCTGGATCGTCTGGCGGGCGAGCCGCTGGACGTGTTGGTCAACGGCACTTTGATCGCCCATGGCGAAGTGGTCGTGGTCAACGAGAAGTTCGGCATTCGTCTGACGGATGTCATCAGTCCGAGCGAACGCATCAAGAAGTTGCGCTAAGTGAGGCGCTTGCTGGGTGTGCTGCTGACACTGCCTTCGCTGGCGTGGGCGAGCGAACCTGTGGCGCAGGCTGCTGCAGCCGCTCCGCAGGTGGCCAACACGGTGTCTGGCGGGATGGGCGGGCAGGTCTTGCAACTGCTGCTCGGTCTGCTGGTGGTGGTTGGCCTGATTTTCGTGCTGGCCTGGGTCATGCGCCGGGTGCAGAGCGTCGGGCCGAACGGTGGTCAGGTCATCGAACTGCTGGGTTCGCGGGCGTTGGGCACCCGTGACCGGCTGCTGCTGGTTCAGGTGGGCAACGAGCAGATTCTGCTGGGGGTCACGCCGGGGCACATCACGCCTTTGCATGTGCTCAAGGAGCCGGTGCAGGTTCCCGTGCGCGAGCAGGCAACCCCTGAGTTCGCCCAGCGCCTTCTGGAGTTGATGGGCAAGGATAAGGACAAGAAGTGATGGGTGCCTTGCGTTTCCTGATATTGCTGCTGTTGGTGATGGCGGCACCTGTCGTGTTCGCTGCCGATCCGTTGTCGATACCGGCGATCACGCTGTCCAACAACCCGCAGGGGCAGCAGGAGTATTCGGTCAGTCTGCAGATCCTGCTGATCATGACGGCGCTGAGCTTTATTCCGGCGTTCGTCATGCTGATGACCAGCTTTACGCGAATCATCATCGTCTTCTCGATCCTGCGTCAGGCCCTGGGCTTGCAGCAGACACCGTCGAACCAGATTCTGACCGGCATGGCGCTGTTTCTGACCATGTTCATCATGGCGCCTGTGTTCGATCGGGTGAATCAGGATGCCCTGCAGCCTTATCTGGCGGAAAAGCTCAGTGCACAGGATGCGGTGGCCAAGGCCCAGGTGCCGATCAAGGACTTCATGCTGGCTCAGACCCGCACCAGCGATCTGGATCTGTTCATGCGCCTGTCCAAGCGTACCGATATTCAGACCCCTGATGCTGCGCCCTTGACCATTCTGGTCCCGGCCTTCGTGATTTCGGAACTCAAGACGGCATTCCAGATCGGTTTCATGATCTTTATTCCGTTCCTGATCATCGACCTGGTGGTCGCCAGTGTGCTGATGGCCATGGGTATGATGATGCTGTCGCCGCTGATCATTTCCTTGCCGTTCAAGATCATGTTGTTCGTGCTGGTGGATGGCTGGGCGCTGATCGTCGGAACGCTGGCGGGAAGTTTTGGTGGTGTATGAGTCGTTTTGACGAGGAGTCTGCCCGATGACGCCGGAAGTAGCGGTCGACCTGTTTCGTGAGGCGTTGTGGCTGACCACTGTGCTGGTGGCGATTCTGGTGGTGCCGAGCCTGATCTGCGGCCTGCTGGTCGCCATGTTCCAGGCGGCTACCCAGATCAACGAACAGACCCTGAGTTTTCTGCCGCGTCTGATCGTCATGCTCTTGACCCTGATCGTCGTGGGGCCATGGCTGCTGAAAATATTCATGGAATACATTCTGTCGCTCTACGGCAGTATTCCGACCCTGATCGGCTAGCGGCTCATGCAACCCTTGCTTGCGCTGACCGATACCCAGATCAGTACCTGGGTCGCCAGCTTCATGCTGCCTCTGTTCCGGATAGTCGCAGTCCTGATGACCATGCCGATCATCGGCACGACGCTGGTACCGCGCCGCGTGCGCCTGTATTTTGCCGTGGCGATCACCGTGGTGGTCGCTCCTGTGCTGCCGGCCATGCCGGCCGTCGAAGCTCTCGATCTCAGCGCATTGCTGCTCATTGGTGAGCAGATCCTCATCGGCGCGGGCATGGGGCTTTCGCTGCAGTTGTTCTTCCATATCTTTGTGGTGGCAGGCCAGATCATTGCCACACAGATGGGTATGGGCTTTGCCTCGATGGTCGACCCTACCAACGGTGTGTCGTCGGCGGTCATCGGTCAGTTCTTCACCATGCTGGTCACGCTGCTGTTCCTGGCAATGAATGGCCATCTGGTGGTGCTGGAAATTCTGGTCGAGAGTTTCACTACCATGCCGGTGGGCAGCGGCCTGCTGGTCAACAATTTCTGGGAGCTGGCCACAGGGCTCGGCTGGGTGATGAGCTCAGGGATCAGGCTGGTATTGCCAGCCATTACCGCGCTGCTGATCATCAACATCGCTTTTGGTGTCATGACTCGTGCGGCACCGCAGCTCAACATCTTCTCCATCGGCTTTCCCCTGACGCTGGTGCTTGGCATGGTCATCCTGTGGATGAGCATGGCCGACATTCTCAATCAGTACCAACCCATGGCCGTTCAGGCCTTGCAGTCCCTGCGTGATCTGGTGAGGGCCCGCTGATATGGCTGAGAACGAGAATGGCCAGGACAAGACAGAAGACCCCACGGAGAAAAAGGTCCGGGACTCCCGGGCCGAAGGGCAAATTGCCCGCTCCAAGGAGCTGACCACTCTCGTCGTGATGCTGATGGGGGCGGGTGGCCTGCTGATGTTCGGCGGGGGGATTGCGCGCATGATGATTGAGCTGATGCGCAATAACTTCACCATCAGTCGTGAAACCCTGATGGACACCACTTACATGGGCAAGCTGCTGCTCAGTTCCGGCGAGCATGCAATGATTGTGGTGTTGCCGTTTCTGATTGCCATGCTGATGGCTGCGCTGGTAGGGCCGATCCTGCTGGGTGGCTGGTTATTCGCGACCAAATCGCTGGCTCCCAAGTTCAGTCGCATGAACCCGGCTTCCGGGCTCAAGCGCATGTTTTCGCCTCATGCGCTGGTAGAACTGCTCAAGTCCCTCGGCAAATTTCTGATCATTCTGGCGGTGGCGCTGGTGGTGCTCAGCAAGGAGCGCAACGACCTGGTTTCCATCGCTCATGAGCCTCTGGAGCAGGCCATGATCCACAGCTTGCAGGTGGTCGGCTGGAGCAGCTTCTGGATGGCATGCGGATTGTTTTTCATTGCTGCGCTCGATGTGCCTTTCCAGTTGTACGAAGCGCACAAGAAGCTGCTGATGACCAAGCAGGAAGTGCGAGACGAACACAAGAACAGCGAAGGTAGTCCTGAGGTCAAGCAGCGCATTCGTCAGTTGCAGCGTGAGATGTCCCATCGTCGGATGATGGCGGCGATTCCTGAGGCCGATGTCATCATCACCAACCCGACGCACTTTGCCGTGGCGCTCAAGTACGACCCCGAGAAGGGTGGGGCACCGATGCTGTTGGCCAAGGGCGCCGACCTGATCGCCCTGAAGATTCGCGAGATCGGCGCGCACAACCAGATTCTGATCCTGGAGTCGGCCGCCCTGGCCCGTTCCATCTACTACAGCACCGAGCTTGAACAGGAGATCCCTGCCGGGCTTTACCTGGCCGTGGCCCAGGTGCTGGCCTACGTCTACCAGATCCGCCAGTACCAGGCCGGTCGAGGCAAGCGCCCGGATCCATTGGGTGTTCTGCCCATCCCGCCAGATTTGCAGCGAGACTCCTGATCGCGAATTCATTCGCGAAAACCCCGTATCTTCCAGGCAAGGCCACAAGTTGTTATCAGCTTGTGGCTTGGTAATGGCTACTCGCTGCTAAAGTTGGACGGCTTTTTGCAATAGGTCGATTCAGGTCGCCTTGGGCGTCAAAGTTTTGATTTAGTGCGCAGGTAAAGAACAGTGGATCGCTCTCAGATAATCAGTGGCGCACGCAGCAGTCTGGCCGGCTTTGGTCGTGGCCAGCTGGGTATTCCGCTGTTGTTGTTGGTCATGATGGCAATGATGATGTTGCCCATCCCGCCTTTCCTGCTCGACGTGTTCTTCACGTTCAACATCGCACTGTCCATCGTCGTGTTGCTGGTCTGTGTGTATGCCATGCGCCCGCTGGACTTCTCGGTTTTCCCCACCATCCTGCTGGTGGCCACTCTGTTGCGTCTGGCGCTGAACGTGGCATCCACCCGTGTGGTCATGCTTCACGGCCAGGATGGTCACGCGGCTGCGGGCAAGGTGATCCAGGCCTTCGGTGAAGTGGTCATCGGCGGTAACTACGTGGTCGGTATCGTGGTGTTCGCGATTCTGATGATCATCAACTTCGTGGTTATCACCAAGGGTGCCGGTCGTATCTCCGAGGTGAGTGCGCGATTCACCCTCGACGCGATGCCCGGCAAGCAGATGGCGATCGACGCCGACCTCAACGCCGGCCTTATCGATCAGGGCGAAGCGAAGCGCCGTCGTGCCGAGGTTGCTCAGGAAGCCGAGTTCTACGGCTCCATGGACGGTGCCAGCAAATTCGTGCGCGGTGATGCGATTGCGGGCCTGCTGATTCTGTTCATCAACCTGATCGGCGGCATGCTGGTCGGTATCCTGCAACACAACATGACCTTTGCCGATGCGGGCCGCGTGTACACGCTTCTGACCATCGGTGACGGTTTGGTGGCGCAATTGCCATCACTGCTGCTGTCCACCGCTGCGGCGATCATGGTGACCCGTGCTTCCGGTTCGGAAGAAATGGGCAAGATGATCAATCGTCAGATGTTCACCTCCCACAAGGCTCTGGCCGTATCGGCAGCGATCATGATTGTCATGGGCCTGGTGCCGGGCATGCCGCACTTTTCCTTTATCAGCCTGGGGCTGGTGGCCGGTGGTGTTGCCTACTGGCTCTGGAAGAAGCAGAACATGGCAAAGGTCGAGGCTCTGGCCGAGATCCAGCGTCAGCAGGAACTGTTGCCGTCGCCAACCCGCGTTCAGGACTCCAAGGAGCTGGGTTGGGATGACGTGACGCCTATCGACATCATCGGTCTGGAAGTGGGCTATCGCCTGATTCCGCTGGTGGATCGTAACCAGGGTGGTCAATTGCTGGCGCGGATCAAGGGTGTGCGTAAGAAGCTGTCCCAGGAGCTGGGTTTCCTGATGCCGACCGTACATATTCGCGACAACCTCGATCTGGCACCCAGTGCCTATCGTTTGACGCTGATGGGCGTGATTCTGGCCGAGGCCGAGATTTACCCGGATCGCGAACTGGCGATCAACCCGGGGCAGGTGTTTGGCACGCTCAACGGCATCACTGCCAGAGATCCGGCATTTGGTCTTGAGGCGGTGTGGATCGAAATCAGCCAGCGCAGCCAGGCTCAGTCACTGGGCTACACGGTGGTGGATGCCAGTACTGTAGTGGCAACTCACTTGAACCAGATTCTCTATAAACACTCTCATGAGCTGATCGGGCATGAGGAAGTGCAGCAATTGATGCAATTGCTGGCCAAAAGCTCACCCAAACTCGCTGAAGAACTGGTGCCGGGCGTTCTTTCGCTGTCGGCGTTGCTCAATGTGCTGCAAGCCCTGTTGGCCGAACACGTGCCAGTGCGCGATATCCGCAGCATTGCCGAAGCCATCGCCAACAACGCGGGCAAGAGTCAAGATACCGCCGCTTTGGTGGCTGCCGTGCGCGTCGGTCTGAGCCGTGCAATCGTGCAAAGCATTGTAGGGATTGAGCCGGAGCTGCCTGTGATCACACTGGAGCCAAGGTTGGAACAAATATTGCTCAATAGTTTGCAGAAGGCTGGTCAGGGTCAGGAAGAAGGCGTTCTTCTTGAACCGAGCATGGCTGAAAAGCTCCAGCGTTCGTTGATTGAGGCCGCCCAGCGTCAGGAGATGCAAGGGTCGCCGGTAATTCTGTTGGTAGCGGGCCCCATCCGGGCCATGCTGTCACGATTTGGACGATTGGCTGTACCGAACATGCATGTTCTGGCGTATCAGGAAATTCCTGACAATAAGCAAGTCACCATCGTAGCGACTGTCGGGCCTAACGGCTGAGGTAGTGAGTCATGCAAGTTAAGCGTTTTTTCGCCGCCGATATGCGTCAAGCCATGAAACTGGTTCGTGATGAGCTGGGCGCCGAGGCAGCCATCATTGGCAACCGCCGCATCGCCGGTGGTGTGGAACTGACTGCCGCTCTGGATTACAAGCTGTCCGCATTGGCACCTCGCGTGCCGAACATGGAGCTTGAGGACGAGCTGCGCAAGACTCAGTCGCGCATCGTTTCCGCCCAGGCCGAACTGGACAATCGCGGTGACAGCGATCCATCGATCAATCGCCAGCTGTTTTCCGGCATGCCGCTCAACGCCCTCGATAAACATATCGAGCCGACTCTCGAAGAGCCGCCACGTCCGTTTGCCCATGCGCCTGCGGCTGCCACCGCAGAGCCGGCAGGCGGGCAGCGTGCCTACGACTCCATGCGTCATGAATTGAATGGCCTGCGCGAGCTGCTGGAAGTCCAGCTCGGCTCCCTGGCCTGGAACCAGTTGCAAGGCAGCCGTCCGCAGCAGGCCAGCCTGTGGCGTCGTCTGCAGCGCGTCGGTCTGTCCGGCCCGCTGTCACGCGACCTGCTGGCGATGATCCCGGATATCGACGAACCCCGTCAGGCCTGGCGCATGCTGCTGGCGCACCTGGCGCGGATGATCAGCGTGCCCGATGTCGAGCCTCTCGAAGAGGGGGGCGTGATCGCCATGGTCGGCCCGGCCGGCATGGGCAAGACCACGACCCTCGCCAAACTGGCTGCCCGTTATGTGCTCAAGTACGGCCCGCAGAACATTGCTCTGGTCAGCATGGACAGTTTCCGTATCGGTGCCCAGGAACAACTCAAGACACTGGGCCGTATCCTCAATGTGCCGGTGACCCATGTCGATCCTGGCCAGTCGCTGGCTCAGGCGCTGGACCCGCTGCTGCGCAAGCGTGTGGTGCTGATCGATACCGCAGGCCTGCAGGCCAGTGATCCGGCCCTGCGCATGCAGCTCGAAAGTCTCGCTGGACGCGGCATCCGTGCACGCAACTACCTGGTGCTGGCAACGACCAGCCAGAAACAGGTCCTGACTGCGGCCTATCACAGTTACAAGCGTTGTGGGCTGGCAGGTTGCATCCTGACCAAGCTCGATGAAACCGCAAGTCTCGGCGAAGTGTTGAGCCTTGCGATCGGTCATGAGTTACCCGTGGCTTACCTGACGGATGGGCCGCGTATTCCCGATGACCTGCACCTGCCGCGTCGTCACCAGTTGGTGAGCCGTGCAGTCAGTGTGCAAATGCAAGATGAGCCAAGCGAGGAAGCGATGGCTGATATGTTTGCCGACCTCTATCACACCCCCGGCAAGAGAGTGGGTTAAGTGATGGGTATTACTGGAATGTCCCTGCATCGATGGTCTGCCAGGCATTGTTCGCTCGCGAGCATGCAGCCCGTAATGTGGTTTCGGTCTACGCAAGACAAGGTAAAGAAATAACATGGGCAGCATGCATCCCGTACAGGTTATCGCAGTGACCGGTGGCAAAGGTGGCGTCGGTAAGACTAACGTGTCAGTGAACCTCTCACTGGCTCTGGCCGAACTCGGTCGGCGCGTCATGCTGCTGGATGCCGACCTTGGCCTGGCCAATGTCGATGTCCTGCTGGGGTTGACCCCCAAACGCACGCTGGCGGATGTCATCGAGGGTCGTTGCGACTTGCGCGATGTCCTGTTGCAGGGCCCGGGCGGTGTTCGCATCGTGCCTGCGGCTTCCGGCACCCAGAGCATGGTTCACCTGTCGCCTGCCCAGCATGCCGGTCTGATCCAGGCCTTCAGCGAGATTGGCGACAACCTCGATGTACTGGTGATCGACACGGCTGCCGGTATCGGCGAATCGGTTGTCAGCTTCGTGCGCGCCGCTCAGGAGGTGCTGCTGGTGGTCTGCGATGAGCCTACCTCGATCACCGACGCCTATGCCCTGATCAAATTGCTCAACCGTGACTACGGCATGAATCGTTTTCGCGTTCTGGCCAACATGGCCCAAAGCCCACAGGAAGGGCGCAACCTGTTCGCCAAACTGACGAAAGTGACTGACCGCTTCCTCGATGTTGCCCTGCAATATGTCGGTGCCGTGCCTTACGACGAATGTGTTCGCAAGGCGGTGCAGAAGCAGCGCGCTGTCTACGAGGCGTTTCCACGCTCCAAATGTGCACTGGCTTTCAAGGCCATTGCCCAGAAGGTTGACACCTGGCCGTTGCCGGCCAACCCGCGTGGCCATCTGGAGTTCTTCGTCGAACGACTTGTCCACCAGACCAGTGCGGGGCCTGTTCAATGACAGCGAGCGGCTTTCAAATGTACAGCAAGGCTTCCAGAAATTCGCAGTACGAACTCATCGAGCGTTATGCGCCGCTGGTCAAGCGTATCGCCTATCACTTGCTGGCGCGCCTGCCTGCCAGTGTTCAGGTGGAAGACCTGATCCAGGCCGGCATGATCGGTCTGCTGGAAGTGTCCACCAAATATGACTCCACCAAGGGTGCGAGTTTCGAGACCTATGCCGGTATCCGTATTCGTGGCGCCATGCTCGATGAAGTGCGCAAGGGCGACTGGGCACCACGCTCGGTGCACCGCAATACGCGCATGGTCAGTGATGCAATTCGCGCAATTGAAGCAAAAACCGGTCGTGACGCTAAAGATCACGAGGTTGCTGCCGAACTCCAGTTAAGTCTCGATGATTATTATGGGATTTTGAATGATACCTTAGGCAGCCGCCTCTTCAGCTTCGACGACCTCTTGCAGGACGGTGATCATGAAGGGCTGCATGAGGACGGTGCAAGCGGCTCGCTCGAACCGTCGCGGGACCTGGAAGATGAGCGTTTCCAGGCCGCGCTGGCAGATGCAATCGCCAATTTGCCGGAGCGTGAGCGACTGGTATTGGCGCTGTACTACGACGAAGAGCTGAACCTCAAGGAAATCGGTGAGGTGCTTGGGGTCAGCGAGTCGCGAGTCAGTCAGTTACACAGCCAGTGCGCAGCTCGTTTGCGGGGGCGTTTGGGGGAGTGGCGAGCGCGCTGATGGCAATTTGTGACTTATCCGGGTCACAGGTTGTCGCAAGCCGGCTGTGCAGAGCGTTGCGTGGTATCAGGATAGACAAGGCAGGAGCCTGTTCAGACAGCGCCTATGGCCTGCAGGTTCAGGTTTGTGCTCTGTTGTTTTGCCAAGCCCGTCGTCGTTTCGTACAGCCGGGGGTGTGCTGTGCCAGTATTGAGTGAACAGCGTGTTCAGGTGCTGAATGCGTTAAAGACTGCTTGGAGGTCGAATTGGACAAGAACATGAAAATCCTCATCGTTGATGACTTTTCAACGATGCGGCGGATCATAAAAAACCTGTTGCGTGACCTGGGGTTCACCAACACATCCGAAGCGGACGACGGCATCACTGCCTTGCCGATGCTTCAAAGCGGTTCCTTTGACTTTCTGGTGACTGACTGGAACATGCCAGGCATGACCGGCATCGATCTGTTGCGTCAGGTTCGTCAGGATGAGCGTCTCAAAAGTCTCCCGGTACTGATGGTGACTGCCGAAGCCAAGCGTGAGCAGATCATCGAAGCTGCCCAGGCCGGTGTGAACGGTTACGTCGTGAAGCCGTTCACGGCCCAAGTGCTGCAAGAGAAGATCGAAAAGATCTTTGAACGCGTCAACAGCTGATGCATGCCGCGAGGGCGCTATGGATAACAACGATTCATTGGGTGACTTCGAGTCAACCCTGAAGAAACACGCGCAGGAACTGGTTGCCAGCCTTGAAAAAGGCCGCTTCGGTGATGCCGTGCAATTGATCCATGAGCTCAACCAGGCTCGTGACCGTGGCCTGTATCAGGAAGTCGGCAAGCTGACTCGCGAACTGCATAGTGCGATCGTCAATTTTCATATTGACCCGAACATGCCGCAAGCCGAAGAAGTGTCGCAGATCACTGATGCCGCCGATCGTCTGTCGTATGTTGTACGCCTGACCGAGAATGCGGCCAACCGCACGATGGACCTGGTAGAGCAGAGCACGCCGCTGATGAACGGGCTGAGCGAAGATGCCAAGTCGCTGAGCGCGGACTGGGGGCGTTTCATGCGCCGCGAAATCGGTGCCGAAGAGTTTCGTGATCTGGCCAAGCGTGTTGACGGTTTCCTGTCTCGCACCGAGACGGAAGCTCATACCGTTGCCAGCCATCTCAATGACATTCTGCTGGCCCAGGATTATCAGGATCTGACCGGTCAGGTGATCAAGCGCGTTACGCAGCTGGTCACTGAAGTCGAAAGCAATCTGCTCAAACTGGTCCTCATGGCCAGTCATGTCGACCGCTTTGCGGGCATCGAACATGACCAGAAAGCACTCCTTGCTGAAAAAGATCCTAAAAAACATATCACGCAGGGTGAAGGTCCGCAGATTCATGCCGATAAACGTGAAGACGTCGTATCCGGACAGGATGATGTAGACGATCTGCTATCGAGCCTTGGCTTCTAGGTCTGTTGACGGTTAATTTTAGGGAGCACCCCAATGAGCTTCGGCGCCGATGAAGAGATCCTTCAGGATTTTCTGGTAGAGGCCGGCGAAATTCTGGAGCAGTTGTCTGAACAGTTGGTCGAGCTGGAAAGCCGGCCAGATGATGCGGATCTGCTCAATGCAATTTTTCGCGGTTTTCACACTGTAAAAGGGGGCGCCGGCTTCCTCCAGCTCAATGAGCTGGTGGAGTGCTGCCACATCGCCGAAAACGTGTTCGACATCCTTCGCAAGGGGGAGCGCCGCGTTAACGCCGAGTTGATGGACGTGGTCCTTGAAGCTCTGGATACAGTCAACAGCATGTTCGGTCAGGTGCGCGAGCGTACCGACCTTACACCTGCGACTCCAGAACTGCTGGCTGCGCTGTCGCGTCTTGCCGAGCCCGAGTCGGCTCAGCAGGCCGAGGCCGCTGCACCGCCACCACCACCTCCTGTTGTCGAGGCTGCTCCTGTGGAGCCGGCCGCAAGCGATGACATCACGGATGCCGAGTTCGAGCATCTGCTCGATACCATGAGCGCGGCCAAGGCCGATGCAGCGCCTGCTGCGCAAGCTCCTGAGGCAGCCAGTGATGAAATCACCGATCAGGAATTCGAATCGCTGCTCGACCAGTTGCATGGCAAGGGCCAGTTTGCGCCTGATGCCGTCGCCGCTCCTGCACCCGCTCCGGTAGCGGCTGCCCAGAGCAGTGGCGCTGCACCTGCCAGCGATGAAATCACTGACGACGAATTCGAAGCCTTGCTCGATCAGTTGCATGGCAAGGGCTCGTTCGATGCCAGTGTCGCAGCAGCCCCGGTCGCAGCAGCGGCTGCTCCGGCGCCTGCCAAGGCTGCAGCTCCTGCTGCAGCGGCCAGCGACGAGATCACCGATCACGAGTTCGAGAATCTGCTCGATGAGCTGCATGGCAAAGGCAAGTTCGAGCCTCAGGCTCTTGCCGGTAATGCGGCAGCCGCCGCGCCGCCACCGCCTCCGCCACCACCTGCTGCAGCCAAGCCGACTCCGGCCCCGGCTCCGGCGCCTGCTGCCAAACCTGCAGCACCTGCCGCTCCGGCTCCGGCTCGCGCACCTGCTGCGGGCGGCCCGGCTGAAAAGCCTGTGGCATCCGAAGCGGAAACCACCGTACGGGTCGATACCGCGCGTCTGGACGAGATCATGAACATGGTCGGCGAACTGGTGCTGGTGCGTAACCGTCTGGTTCGCCTGGGGCTCAACAGTGGCGACGAAGCCATGTCCAAAGCCGTGTCGAACCTGGATGTGGTCACCGCCGACCTGCAGACCGCGGTGATGAAGACCCGGATGCAGCCGATCAAGAAAGTCTTCGGTCGCTTCCCGCGACTGGTTCGCGACCTGGCGCGTCAGCTCAAGAAGGAAATCAACCTGGAGCTGGTCGGTGAAGAAACCGACCTGGACAAGAACCTCGTAGAGGCACTTGCCGACCCGTTGGTCCACTTGGTGCGTAACGCGGTCGACCACGGTATCGAAATGCCTGAAGAGCGTGAAGCTTCCGGCAAGTCACGTGGCGGACGGGTGATTCTTTCTGCCGAGCAGGAAGGCGACCACATCCTGCTGTCGATTTCCGATGACGGCAAGGGTATGGATCCCAACGTTCTGCGTGCCATCGCCGTGAAGCGTGGCGTGATGGACAAGGATGCTGCCGATCGCCTGAGCGATACCGATTGCTACAACCTGATCTTTGCCCCGGGCTTCTCGACCAAATCCGAGATTTCCGATATCTCCGGCCGCGGCGTGGGCATGGACGTGGTGAAAACCAAGATCGCCCAGCTCAACGGTACGATCAACATCTACTCCACCAAGGGCCAGGGCTCCAAGATTGTCATCAAGGTGCCTCTGACACTGGCAATCATGCCGACCCTGATGGTCATGCTGGGCAATCAGGCCTTTGCCTTCCCGCTGGTCAACGTCAACGAAATCTTCCACCTGGACCTGTCGACCACCAACGTCGTCGATGGCCAGGAAGTCGTGATCGTTCGCGACAAGGCTCTGCCACTGTTCTATCTCAAGCGCTGGCTGATCAGCTCTGCCGCCCATGAAGAACAGCATGAAGGCCATGTCGTGATCCTTTCGGTTGGCACTCAGCGTATCGGCTTTGTGGTCGATCAACTGGTCGGTCAGGAGGAAGTGGTTATCAAACCGCTGGGCAAGATGTTGCAAGGTACGCCAGGCATGTCGGGCGCCACCATCACCGGTGACGGTCGCATCGCCCTGATTCTGGATGTACCGAGCATGCTCAAGCGTTACGCCGCACGGCGTATTTGATTCTGGGGTCGCGGGCAGCGCAAGCTGCCTGCTGCGCCTATTGGAGTGTTTATGGCAGTCAAGGTCCTGGTGGTGGATGATTCCGGTTTCTTCCGCCGCCGCGTATCGGAAATTCTTTCATCGGACCCTAACATCCAGGTCGTCGGCACGGCGACAAATGGCAAGGAAGCAATCGAACAGGCTCTGGCGCTCAAGCCGGATGTGATCACCATGGACTACGAAATGCCGATGATGGATGGCATTACGTCGGTTCGACACATCATGCAGCGCATCCCGACTCCGGTCCTGATGTTCTCTTCACTGACCCATGAAGGTGCCCGCGTCACGCTGGATGCCCTGGACGCCGGTGCGGTGGACTTCCTGCCCAAGAATTTCGAAGACATTTCGCGTAATCCGACGAAGGTCAAGCAACTGCTGTGCGAGAAGATCAACAGCATCGCGCGCAGCAATCGTCGTTTCAGTGGCATGAGTACGCCAGCCGCAGCCCCTGCCGCGCCTGCCCCGGCCCCGGCCGCTGCGCCAGGCCGTGCGAGCGTGCCGCCAGCTCGCACCGTGCCGCCTCGTACTGCGGCCGCGCCGACAGCCCATGCGCCTGCGCATCACGCGCCGGCTCCCCAGGCTCATTCGGGTGCGCCCAAGCGCAAGGCCTACAAACTGGTCGCCATCGGTACCTCCACCGGTGGTCCGGTGGCCTTGCAGCGGGTGCTGACCCAGTTGCCTGCCAATTTCCCGGCACCTCTGGTCCTGATCCAGCATATGCCGGCTGCCTTCACCAAGGCCTTTGCCGAGCGTCTGGACAAACTGTGCAAGATCAGCGTCAAGGAAGCCGAGGATGGCGACATCCTGCGTCCGGGCCTGGCGTTGCTGGCACCCGGTGGCAAGCAGATGATGGTGGATGGTCGCGGCGCGGTGAAAATCCTGCCGGGTGACGAACGCCTCAATTACAAACCCTGTGTGGACATCACCTTCGGTTCGGCTTCCAAGTCCTATGGCGACAAGGTGCTGGCTGTGGTGTTGACCGGCATGGGCGCCGACGGCCGTGAAGGTGCGCGTCTGCTCAAGCAGGGCGGCAGCAGCGTCTGGGCACAGGACGAAGCGAGCTGTGTGATCTACGGCATGCCGATGGCGATTGTCAAAGCTGATCTGGCGGATGCGATCTACAGCCTGGACGATATCGGTCGGCATCTGGTCGAGGCCTGTCTCTGATGGATGTACTGAGTCTTATCGGTCTTATCCTGGCATTCGTTGCCATCATTGGCGGTAACTTCCTCGAAGGCGGGCATCTGAGCGCTCTGGTCAACGGCCCGGCGGCCTTGATCGTGGTGGGCGGTACGCTGGGTGCTTCGCTGTTGCAGTCGTCGATGGGCGCTTTCAAGCGTGCCATGCAGATCGTGGGCTGGATTCTGTTCCCGCCACGCATCGATCTGGCTGGCGGTATCGACCGGGTGATTGCCTGGAGCCTGACTGCCCGCAAGGAAGGTCTGCTGGGCCTGGAAACGGTTGCCGATACCGAACCCGACAACTATTCCCGCAAGGGCCTGCAGTTGCTGGTGGACGGTGCCGAACCCGAGGCGATTCGCAGCATTCTGGAAGTGGATCTCATCACCCAGGAAACCCGCGACATCCAGGCGGCCAAGGTATTTGAAAGCATGGGCGGCTATGCGCCGACCGTGGGGATCATCGGCGCGGTCATGGGGCTGATCCATGTGATGGGCAACCTGGCCGATCCGAGCCAGCTGGGCAGCGGTATCGCCGTGGCCTTCGTTGCGACCATTTACGGTGTCGCGATGGCCAACCTGATTCTCTTGCCGGTGGCCAACAAGCTCAAGGCCATTGCCCACCGTCAGGCCCGTTACCGGGAAATGCTGCTCGAAGGTCTGCTGTCCATTGCCGAGGGTGAAAACCCGCGCTCCATCGAACTCAAGCTGCAAGGCTTCATGGAGTAATGCCGCATGGCTCGCCGTCGTCCACCCGAAGAGCACGAGAATCATGAACGTTGGCTGGTTTCCTATGCCGACTTCATTACGCTGCTGTTTGCCTTTTTCGTGGTGATGTACTCGATTTCGTCGATCAACGAAGGCAAGTACAAGATTCTTTCCCAGGCGCTGGTCGGCGTGTTCAACGATGCCGAGCGCACCATGAAACCCATTCCCATCGGCGAGCAGCGTCCGCAGAGCGTCACGCCTGCCCAGCCGTTGCTCAAGGACAGCGAACAGACCGATGCCGGGATAGGCCAGAAGTCCGACGATCCGTTACAGACCATCGCTGAAGATGTGCGCGATGCCTTTGGTGACCTGATCAAGTCCGACCAGATGACCGTGCGCGGCAACGAGTTGTGGATCGAGATCGAACTGAATTCCAGCCTGTTGTTCGGCAGTGGCGATGCCATGCCCAGCGACAAGGCATTCACCATCATTGAAAAGGTGGCCGGGATCGTCAAACGCTTCGACAACCCGATTCACGTTGAAGGTTTCACCGACGACCAGCCGATCAGCACGGCTCAATACCCCACCAACTGGGAGCTGTCGTCGGCCCGTTCCGCGAGCATCGTGCGCATGCTGGCCATGGACGGTGTCAATCCCGCCAGACTGGCGTCGGTGGGGTATGGCGAGTTCCAGCCGATTGCAACCAACACCACGGCTGCAGGGCGTGCAAAGAATCGTCGCGTGGTGCTGGTCATCTCGCGTAATCTCGATGTTCGGCGTAGTCTGACCAGCACCGGAACGGCCAATGCACAACCGGATGCAGCTTTGAGGCGTGCTGGCACACAAACTGCACCTGTGCCAGCAAAGCCGCCGGTACGAGCGAACTCCGTCAATTCTCCGTCACCCGCCCTCTAGTAGTCGTTATCGATATGGTCGTCGTTGTGCGGAAGGAAAAACATCAATGAGAGTCTGGGCAGTAGCCAATCAGAAAGGTGGAGTCGGCAAGACCACTACGACCATTGCCCTGGCCGGCTTGCTGGCCGACGCGGGCAAGCGCGTGGTCGTGGTCGATCTGGACCCCCACGGCTCCATGACCAGCTACTTCGGGCATAACCCCGACGAGCTTGAACACAGTGTCTTCGATCTGTTCCTGCACAAAGGCTCGGTCCCTGAAGGGTTGCCTGGCCAGTTGCTGCTGCCGACCAGTGATGAACGTATTTCCCTGCTGCCTTCGAGCACGGCCCTGGCCACCCTTGAGCGCCAGTCGCCGGGGCAGAGCGGTCTTGGGCTGGTCATCGCCAAGAGCCTTGCACAGCTGTGGCAGGATTTTGACTATGCCCTGATCGACAGTCCGCCCTTGCTGGGCGTTCTGATGGTCAATGCCCTGGCAGCCAGCCAGCAACTGGCGATTCCGGTACAGACCGAGTTCCTGGCCGTCAAAGGCCTGGAGCGTATGGTCAATACCCTGGCGATGATCAACCGGTCACGCAAGACGCCTTTGCCCTATACCATCGTGCCGACCCTGTTCGATCGTCGGACCCAGGCTTCAATGGGGACGCTCAAGTTGTTGCGCGACATGTTTCCCGATCATGTCTGGAAAGCCTACGTGCCTGTGGACACCCGTCTGCGCGATGCCAGTCGTGCCGGTATCACGCCTTCGCAGAACGATGGCAAGAGCCGTGGGGTCATGGCTTACCGGGCGTTGCTCAAACACATGCTCTCCGAGCAGCTTACGGCTCAGGTGGCTTGACGTGCGTCCTTACTCTTTCTGTGCAGCCCGCTCAAGTCAGGCCTCAATGCGGCCGATAAGCTTATCAGGCGGCACTCGCTCCATTTTTCGTTGGGCCCAGGTATGAACCGCCCTTTAGAAGTTGCTACACGACCAAAACTGGCATTGCAGTCGTATCTCGATGCCTTGCTTCAGGATGCCACTGAAGAACTGGAAGAACCGTCGAATACCATCGACGAGTTCCAGGCAGCAGTGCTCGAAGAGCAGGCCCTCGATGCGCGCAGGCAGCAGGTCAAACCCGTTGCAGTGGCCGTTGCGGCACCTGCTCCAGTGGCTGTACCCGTCGCGGTAGCTGCGCCGGTTGCGGTTCCGGTGGCGACACCTGTCGAAGTGCCTGCGCCGGTGATCGTTGCCGAAGCTGCGGTGCCGAAAGTGGAAGTGGTCGAGCCTGTCGTGCAGTTGAGCACCCTGGGTGAACAACGCACGCCGACTCCGCCGCCGACCCGTGAGGGGCGTCCGGCCTGGGCCGACGAGCCTTTCGAGTGCCTGTTGTTCGATGTGGCGGGTTTGACGCTGGCCGTACCGCTGATATGCCTGGGGTCGATCTATCCTCTGGCAGGCCAGGAATTGACACCCCTGTTCGGGCAGCCGGACTGGTTTCTCGGGATCCTGCCCAGTCAGGCAGGCAACCTGAAAGTATTGGATACCGCGCGCTGGATCATGCCTGATCGCTACCGCGACGATTTTCGCCAGGGATTGCAGTACGTGATCTCGGTTCAAGGCTACGAGTGGGGGCTGGCAGTGCATCAGGTCAGCCGTTCATTGCGCCTCGATCCGGCAGAGATCAAATGGCGGGGCCATCGTGGTCAGCGCCCATGGCTGGCGGGAACAGTGATCGAGCATATGTGCGCGTTGGTGGATGTTGCAGAATTGGCCGAGTTGATAGCCAGTGGCGCGGTCAAGCAGTTGAACAAATCGAGATAATCATGGGTTGGCGCCAGTGGCGTTGCCCGCAGAGTACACACGTGAGGGGTTAGCGGTATGAATAAGACGTCTGCACAAGGTTCCGAAGATCCTATCCTGCAGTGGGTGACTTTCCGTCTGGACAATGAGTCGTACGGCATCAACGTGATGCAGGTCCAGGAAGTGCTGCGTTACACCGAAATCGCTCCTGTGCCGGGTGCGCCAAGCTATGTGCTGGGCATCATCAACCTGCGCGGTAACGTTGTGACCGTGATCGACACCCGTCAGCGCTTCGGCCTGGCTCCGGTGGAAGTCAGCGACAACACCCGTATCGTGATCATCGAAGCCGACAAGCAGGTGGTCGGTATTCTGGTCGACAGCGTGGCTGAAGTGGTTTACCTGCGTCAGTCCGAAGTCGAAACCGCGCCGAACGTGGGCAACGACGAAACTGCCAAGTTCATTCAGGGCGTCTGCAACAAGAACGGCGAGCTGCTGATTCTGGTCGAGCTGGACAAGATGATGTCCGAAGAAGAGTGGTCCGAGCTGGAGAACATCTGATTGATTCTTGAGGTAGCAGTTGTCTTCCTGGGCATTCTCTGGGTCGTGACCCTGGGAATGTTCCTGGCTCATACCAGGCGTCAGCGGGTTCTTGACGCTGAACGTGATGAGGCCAGTGCCTTGCGGGACCAGCGGATCCGGGAGTTGGCCAAGCGTGTGGACACCTTCCAGAACGGCACGGTGCGCATGGGGGAAGACCTGCATGAGTTGCGTGCGATGGTTGCACCTCTGCCTGACAAGCTCACGGCACTTGAACAGCGCGATCCCTCCACGCTGTCCTTCGCCCAGGCGGCACGCCTGGTCGGTATGGGGGCAAGTGTCGATGAGCTGACTCAATCCTGCGGCCTGACCCAGGCCGAAGCGCAATTGATGAGCAAGTTGCATCGCAATACGGCTGATCAATAACCTCCTGTGGTTCTTGCGCAAAGACCTTCTTGACCCGTCGCGAGCAAGCTCCCTACCACGAGTTTTGTGGTAGGGAGCTTGCTCGCGACGACGGTATTGCGGCTATGCGGCGCGGTTACCGGGGTGTGATATCCCGCTCTATCGGCGGCGCATCCGGGTCCTGGCCTGCGGGGAACTTGCCCTTGAGGTGCCAGGCAAAGGCGATGATTTCGGCGATGGTCACATACAGCTGTTCGGGGATGCTGTCGCCCAGTTCCAGGCGCGCCAGCAATTTGACCAGTTCGGCATTTTCGTAGATCGGGACTTCGTGCTCCCGGGCAATCGCCAGAATCGCTTCCGCCAGTTCATCGTCGCCCTTGGCACTCAGGGTCGGGGCCTGTTGGCCATCGTAGGTCAGGGCGATGGCCTGACGCGGCATGTGGTCGGGTAGGCTCATCAGGCGTTCTCGTCGATCCAGCGTTGTTCAAGTGTGGTGCGCGGCCCTTGTGGGGGGACTCCCTGACTGCAGGCCAGCTCGCCCACTGCCAGGCCGCAGGCGATCAGCCGTTCGCGCAGATAACCCAACTCCTGACCGATCAGGGTCGCGCTGCCGGGGCGTTCGGCCCACAGGTGGCTGGACAGCGTGCCGCTGATCAATTGCGCACTGACCTGCAAAGGTCCCAGCGGCTCCAGATCGAAGGCCAGGTCGATGCGCCAGAGCTTTTCCCGTGGCCCTTTGACTTCGTTGCCATTCTGATCCTCGGCGGCTTCCTGTTCCGGCGCATCTTCACGCTGCATCTTGACCTGCAGGGGCACGATATCGTGGGCGTTGCGCATCGGCACTTCCATCTGCCATGTAGTGATCTGTGTGCCGTCGGCATTGGTCCGGGTCTGTTCCAGGCTGCCAAGTTGATGGCTTTGCAGGCGCGACACCGCGGCAGCAGCCAGCTTGAGGAGCAGTTCCAGATCCTCTTCCTTTTCGCCGCCGCTGACATCCCGGGAGGGGAGAGGGAAGCTGCTGGGTTGCGGGCGCGGAGCTACCAGACCCAGAGTGCCCAAGGCGTTGCGAATGGTGCTGGGGATGACCCGGGTCAGCATGTTGGATGCTGCAGCCGCGTTGTACGAAGCGTTGCCCGGCAGTTCGGGCAGAACCTGCGCGATCAGGCGCATCAGGTTGGCTTTCATGTCCGGCACCTGCGCCGGGTTCAGGCCGGCCAGCAGCTTGGCCTCCATGAACATGCCGCTGGCATTGAGGGCCTGAGCGACATTGCCCGGCGTTCTCATCTGCTCGATGTCGGGAATGTTGGCCAGTATCTGATTGATGCTGGCCTGCAACGGCGCGGGAATCGCAGGGTTGGAGCGCGGCAGGTTCTGCAGGGCGGCAATCAGGTTTTCCAGCGAGCCCTGGCGATTCTGCTGAGTGGCCAGTTGCTGCGCGACCGCCAGTTGATCGAGGCGGCCTGGCAGGGGGACGAAATTCAGCGACTGATTGCCCTGCACCTGGGCGCTGAGCAGGCTGCCAACCGTCAGCGGCTTGGGACTCTCGATGGTCAGGATGGTGCCGGCCTGAGCGGTATTGAGCAGCATCACGATCGAGCGATAGCTCTGTGCCCCGGCCAGTTGATTGACGACCTGGCTGGTCATGACCTTGCCTTGCAGCAGGGAACCCACCGGTAATTGTTTAAGATCGATACTGGTTTGCGAGTTTTTCAACGCATTGTTGATCTGCTGCAAGGTCAGCGTCAGTTCATTGGGCGAAGATTGTGCCACTTGCAGAGTGGTACCTGGCGTGAAGGGCTGGCTACTGTTGACCGGCAGGTTGGTCTGGCTGCCATTGGCGAGCGCCAGCCTGAGCAGTAACTGGAATTGCTGATTGACCTGTTTGAGGGTCAGTACCTCGGCTTCGGCGGTTTCGCCTTCGGGCACGAGATTGTCTGCCGCTTGCAGCAAGGTCAGGACCTGCGCCTGAGTCACTGTCGCCTTCAGCAAGGCGGCAGGTGGTGTCGCGGCAGGAACGCTGGTGATATCACCCGTCATTGAATCTCGACCTGTGGAAGTTGCCCTCTTGGTATCAGGACACACATGTATAATGTCGGCCACGCATGGACCGGAGATAAAGTTGCATCACTGTAACGGCTGTTTCAATACCGACTTGAACCGTCCCTTTCTCTGTCTGCGTCTTGTACGTTGTCCCTCGACGTACCAACGCCATGCTGGAAGCCCCCGATGACCCTGGCGACACCTCTTCTGGAAGCGACCGCTCTGTCCTGCGAACGTGACTGGCGCATGCTGTTCGAGAACCTTGAATTGCGCCTCGACACGGGCGACATGGTACAGATCAGCGGCCCCAATGGCAGTGGCAAGACCAGCCTTCTGAGGCTGTTATCCGGCCTGATGCAGCCAACGGCGGGGGAAGTTCGCCTCAATGGCCAGCCTCTTGAAGGGCAGCGGGCCGAACTGGCGCGCAACCTGCTGTGGATCGGCCATGCCGCCGGGATCAAGGATTTGCTGACCCCGGCAGAGAACCTCAGCTGGCTCTGCGCCCTGCATCAGCCGGTGCAGGCGCCTGATATCTGGCGGGCACTCGAGGCTGTCGGCTTGCAGGGATTCGAGGATGTGCCGTGTCATACCCTGTCTGCCGGTCAACAGCGTCGTGTCGCACTGGCACGCTTGCATCTGGCAACACCGCCGATCTGGATTCTCGACGAGCCTTTCACCGCTCTGGACAAGCAGGGGGTCGCGCAACTGGAAAACCATCTGGCCCGACACTGCGAACAAGGCGGAATGATCGTCATGACCACCCATCACACACTGAGCCGCATACCTGCGGGTTATCGGGATATTGATCTGGGACAGTGGTCGGTATGAGCAATGTATTTACCCTGCTGCTGGCCCGTGAGGCGCGTCTGCTGGTGCGTCGCCCGGCGGAGCTGCTCAACCCACTGGTCTTTTTCGCTATCGTGATTGCATTGTTCCCTCTGGCGGTCGGCCCGCAGACTCAATTGTTGCAAACCTTGTCGCCAGGGTTGCTCTGGGTTGCGGCGCTTTTATCGGTCCTGCTCTCGCTGGACGGGCTGTTCCGCAGTGATTTCGAGGATGGATCACTGGAGCAATGGGTCCTTTCGCCACACCCTCTGGCGCTTCTGGTACTGGCCAAAGTATTGGCACACTGGGTTTTTTCCGGGCTGGCACTGGTATTGTTGGCGCCGCTGCTGGCGCTCATGCTCGGTCTGCCCGCTCAATGCCTGCCGGTCCTGCTGTTTTCCCTGCTACTGGGCACGCCGGTGCTGAGCTTGCTGGGTGCTGTCGGTGCCGCGCTGACTGTCGGCTTGAAACGTGGTGGCCTGTTGCTAGCCTTGCTGATCCTGCCGTTGTATATCCCGGTCCTGATCCTGGGCAGTGGCGCATTGCAAGCAGCCCTGCAAGGCATGCCGGCAACCGGTTATCTACTCTGGCTTGGCAGCCTGACCGCTTTGGCTGTAACCCTGACACCCTTTGCAATAGCCGCAGGCCTGAAGATCAGCGTCGGCGAATAATTGAGGTTCTGAGGCTGGCAAAGGCTGGCCATCAGTAAAAACCCGGAATGCACCGTGATGAAAAGCAGCGTGATGAAAAGCAGCATCAGTTGGGCCTGGTTTCACAAGCTCGGTTCACCGAAGTGGTTCTACGGCATCAGCGGGCGCCTGCTGCCCTGGTTGAGCATTGCCGCAGTGCTGCTGATCGGCATCGGCACGGTCTGGGGGCTGGCCTTTGCGCCGCCTGACTATCAGCAGGGCAACAGCTTCCGCATCATTTATATCCACGTTCCCTCTGCGATGCTGGCCCAGTCCTGCTATGTGATGCTGGCGGTCTGTGGCGTGGTCGGTCTGGTCTGGAAGATGAAACTGGCCGATGTCGCCCTGCAGAGCGCCGCTCCCATCGGTGCCTGGATGACGGCCGTGGCCCTGGTCACCGGAGCCATCTGGGGCAAGCCGACCTGGGGCTCATGGTGGGTGTGGGATGCGCGGCTGACCTCCATGCTGATTCTGCTGTTCCTGTATTTCGGTCTGATCGCCCTGGGCAACGCCATCACCAACCGCGACAGCGCCGCCAAGGCCTGTGCGGTGCTGGCCATCGTTGGTGTCGTGAACATTCCGATCATCAAGTACTCGGTGGAGTGGTGGAACACTCTGCATCAGGGCGCGACCTTCACCCTCACCGAAAAGCCGACCATGCCTGCTGAAATGTGGCTGCCGCTGCTGTTCACCACCCTGGGTTTCTATTGTTTTTTCGGGGCCGTGCTGCTGGTGCGCATGCGCCTTGAAGTGCTCAAGCGCGAGTCGCGCTCCAGCTGGGTGAAAGCCGAAATCCTCAACAGCCTGGGTCAGAATCCGGGTTCTTCAAACAGCGGAGGCGCACAGTGAGTTTCGAGTCATTCGCTGATTTTCTGGCCATGGGCCGCCATGGCCTGTTCGTCTGGTCGGCTTACGGTATCTGCCTGTTCGTGCTGATTCTCAATGTGGCGCTGCCGTTGCTGGCACGTCGGCGTTACCTGCAACAAGAGGCGCGTCGTCTGCGCTGGGAGAGCAAGAAGTGAATCCGCTGCGCAAGAAGCGTCTGTTGATCATCCTCGCGATACTGGCCGGGGTCGGGATTGCCCTGGCTCTGGCGCTCAGTGCCCTGAAGGAAAACATCAACCTGTTTTACACCCCGACCCAGATCGCCAATGGCGAAGCGCCGCTGGATACGCGTATCCGGGCAGGCGGAATGGTGGCCAAGGGCTCACTGCAACGCTCGACCGACTCTCTGGATGTGCGCTTTGTCGTCACCGATTTCAGCAAGTCGGTGACCATCACCTATCGCGGTATCCTGCCGGATCTGTTCCGTGAAGGGCAGGGCATTGTCGCGCTGGGCAAACTCAATGCCGAAGGCGTCGTGGTAGCCGATGAAGTGCTGGCCAAGCATGACGAGAAGTACATGCCGCCCGAAGTGACCAAGGCGCTGCAGGAAAGCGGCCAGTCCGCTCCGGCTCCATCTCCCACACCATCGAAGCAGGGTTGAGTCATGATTCCTGAACTCGGCCATCTGGCCATGATTCTGGCGCTGTGCCTGTCTGTCGTGCAGGCCATCGTGCCGCTGCTGGGAGCCTGGCGGGGCGACCGGCTCTGGATGGGCCTGGCGCGGCCCGCAGCCTGGGGACAATTCAGCTTTCTGGTCTTTGCGTTCGCCTGCCTGACCCATGCCTTCATGGTCGATGATTTCTCGGTGGCCTACGTCGCGCAGAACTCCAATAGCGCCTTGCCCTGGTATTACAAGTTCAGCGCCGTGTGGGGCGCCCATGAAGGCTCCTTGCTGCTCTGGGCCTTGATCCTCAGCGGCTGGACCTTCGCCGTATCGGTCTTCTCCCGGCAATTGCCACAGATCATGCTGGCGCGGGTACTGGCAGTGATGGGCATGATCAGCGTCGGCTTTCTGTCGTTCCTGATCCTGACCTCCAACCCGTTCTCGCGCATCCTGCCCCAGGTTCCGGCCAATGGTCGGGATCTCAACCCCTTGTTGCAGGACATCGGCCTGATCGTGCACCCGCCGATGCTGTACATGGGCTATGTCGGTTTTTCGGTGGCCTTCGCCTTTGCCATCGCTGCCTTGCTGGGCGGGCGTCTGGATGCGGCCTGGGCGCGCTGGTCGCGGCCCTGGACCATCGTCGCCTGGGCGTTTCTGGGGATCGGCATCACCCTGGGGTCCTGGTGGGCCTATTACGAGCTGGGCTGGGGCGGCTGGTGGTTCTGGGACCCGGTAGAGAATGCGTCCTTCATGCCCTGGCTGGTGGGCACGGCGCTGATTCACTCGCTGGCAGTCACCGAAAAGCGCGGTGTCTTCAAAAGCTGGACGGTATTGCTGGCCATTGCAGCCTTTTCCCTGAGCCTGCTGGGGACCTTCCTGGTGCGTTCCGGCGTGCTGACCTCCGTACATGCCTTCGCCTCCGATCCCGAGCGGGGCGTGTTCATTCTGATCTTCCTGCTGGTGGTGGTCGGTGGCTCGCTGACGCTGTTCGCCGTCCGTGCGCCGGTGGTGAAAAGCCACGTGGGCTTTGGTCTGTGGTCCCGCGAGACGCTGCTGCTGGGCAATAACCTGGTGCTGGTGGTAGCGGCCTCCATGATTCTGCTCGGTACGCTCTATCCGCTGGTGCTCGATGCCGTGAGCGGCGCCAAGATGTCGGTTGGCCCGCCGTACTTCAATGCGCTGTTCGTGCCGCTGATGGGGCTGCTGATGGTGGTGATGGCGGTTGGCGTGCTGGTGCGCTGGAAAGACACGCCACTCAAATGGCTGGTAAGCATGCTGGCTCCGGTGCTGATCGGCAGTGCGGTGCTGGCGGTTGTCGCCGGTCTTGTACTGGGTGATTTCCACTGGGCAGTGATGGCGACTTTCATGCTGGCGGCCTGGGTATTGCTGGCGGGCGTTCGCGACCTGCTGGACAAGACTCGTCACAAAGGCCTGCTCAAGGGCGCTCGCGGCCTGAGCCGCAGCTACTGGGGCATGCAACTGGCACACATCGGGATTGCGGTCTGTGCCCTGGGTGTCGTGCTGTCGAGCCAGAACAGTGCCGAGCGGGATCTGCGCCTGGCCCCCGGCGAATCCACCGAACTGGGTGGCTATCAGTTCGTGTTCGAGGGAGCCCGGCACTACGAAGGGCCTAACTTCACCTCGGATCGCGGCACCGTGCGGGTCTTGCAGGATGGCAAGGTGATTTCGGTGCTGCATCCGGAAAAACGCCTCTACACCGTGCAGCAGTCGATGATGACCGAGGCCGGTATTGACGCAGGCGTGACCCGCGACCTGTATGTCGCCCTTGGTGAGCCTTTGGGCAACGGCGCCTGGGCGGTGCGGGTTCATTTCAAACCCTTCGTGCGCTGGATCTGGTTCGGCGGCCTGCTGACCGGCCTCGGCGGCATGCTGGCGGCCATGGACAGGCGTTACCGGATCAAGGTCAAGAACAAGGTGAGCGATGCGCTGGGCATGGCGGGAGCGGCGGTATGAAGCGTTGGATCATGGTGCTGCCACTGGCAATCTTTCTGGTTGTCGCAGTGTTTCTCTATCGCGGTCTGTACCTGGACCCTGCCGAGCTGCCTTCGGCGCTGATCGACAAGCCGTTCCCCGAGTTCTCCCTGCCGCAGGTCGAGAGCGACAAGGAATTGACCCGCGCCGACCTGCTGGGCAAACCGGCCCTGGTGAATGTCTGGGGAACCTGGTGCATCGCCTGTCGGGTCGAGCATCCGGTGCTCAACAAACTGATGCAGCAAGGCGTGGTGATCTACGGCATCAACTACAAGGATGTGAACGCCGACGCGATCAAGTGGCTCAAGGACTTCCACAACCCCTATCAGCTCAATATCCGCGATGAAGCGGGCACTCTGGGCGTGAATCTGGGGGTCTATGGTGCGCCGGAAACCTTCCTGATCGACAGCAAGGGCATCATCCGCCACAAGTATGTCGGCGTGATCGATGAAACGGTCTGGCGGGAGAAACTGGCCGGGCTGTATCAGGCGCTGGTCGATGAGGCCAGGCCATGAAGCGCTGGTTGACTGCTGCCGCATTGAGTCTGGGCCTTGCCGGTTTCGCCCAGGCAGCGATCGATGCCTATCAGTTTCGCGACGAAGCCGAGCGTGCTCGCTACAGCGAACTGACCAAGGAACTGCGCTGCCCCAAATGCCAGAACCAGGACCTCGCCGACTCGAACGCGCCGATTGCCGCCGACCTGCGCAAGGAAATCTACCGCATGCTCGGTGAAGGCCAGAGCAATCAGCAGATCGTCGATTTCATGGTCAATCGTTACGGCGAGTTCGTGCGTTACAACCCGAATCTGAGTTCACGCACCTGGCTCCTCTGGTTCGGCCCGGTCGCGCTGCTGCTTGTGGGGCTGATCGTAATAGGCGTGATCGTCGGGCGTCGTCGCGGTGAGCGCCGCGAAGAAGCCGACGTTCTTTCCGACGAGGAGCGTCAGCGCCTCGCCCATCTGCTGGATAAAAACCGAGAATGATCGATTTCTGGATGGCAGCCGGCCTGCTGTTGCTGGTGGCCCTGAGTTTCTTGTTGATCCCGGTCCTGCGCGGTCGTCATGTGCAAGCGGAAGAAGATCGCACCGCCCTTAACGTCGCCCTGTATCAGGAGCGCGTGGCCGAGCTGCAAGGCCAGCAGGAGGAGGGCGTGTTGTCGGCGGCGCAGATGCAGAGCGGTCGTGCCGAGGCTGCGCGTGAACTGCTGGCTGATACCGAAGACGCCGGCCCTGTGCGCAACTCACGTCTGGGCAAGGCCTTGCCCTTGCTGGCTGCGTTGCTGGTGCCGGCTCTTGGCCTCGGGCTGTACCTGCACTATGGCGCCAGCGACAAGGTCGAGCTGGCCCGTGAGTTCTCCCGGCCGCCGACCTCCCTGGCAGACATGACCCGCCGTCTGGAACGCACCGTCGAGGCCCAGCCGGATTCGGCAGAAGGGTTCTACTTCCTGGCCCGCAGCTACATGGCCCAGGAGCGTCCTGGTGATGCCGCAAAAATGCTCGAGCGCGCCGTGACCCTGGCCGGACGTCAGCCGGAACTGTTGGGGCAATGGGCCCAGGCCCTGTATTTCGCCAGCAACAAGCAATTCACGCCTCAGGTCCAGGCGCTCACTGACGAAGCCCTCAAGGCCGATCCGCGAGAAGCCACCAGCCTCGGATTGCTGGGCATCGCTGCTTATGAAAGCGAACGTTATCAGGTCGCGGTGGATTACTGGACGCGTCTGTTGAGCGTATTGCCCCCGCAGGACCCGTCCCGTTCGGCACTGGAAGGCGGCATTGCCCGCGCCCGTGAAAACCTCGGGATGAAAGCGGTTCCCGTCGTGGCCGATGCTGCACGCATCAAGGTCCGTGTCGATTTGGCACCAGCGCTCAAGGCCAGTGTCCAGCCCGGTGACAGCGTGTTCATCTTTGCCCGTGCCGTAAATGGCCCTCCGGCACCTCTGGCAGTCAAGCGCATCACCGTGGCCGACCTGCCAGCGCAGGTCGAACTGGGAGATTCCGACGCAATGATGCCGCAACTGAAACTGTCGAACTTTGCGCAAGTCCAACTGGTTGCACGGGTGTCCCGTGCAGGGCAGCCAACCACCGGTGAGTGGGTCGGCCGCAGCCAGCCACTGGCCAGTAGCATCACGGCGCAGCAGGCGTTAACTATCGACAGTCCTGACAAATAGAGGGTCGCTTATGTACCGCACCGCACGCATTACCTTATTGGGACTGGCTCTTGGTTTGAGTGCCTGTGCGGTTCAGCCACCCGAGCCCCATGGTCAGGAGCCCATCCAGTCCTTGCCGGGTGGCCAGCAACCCGGCAGCCCACGCCCGACTACGCCCAAAACCCCGCCCAAGGCCCCGGCACCTGCGCCGAAAACCTCCGCCAGCTTCGCCCCGCCACCGGGCGGCAACAGCCATTGGGATGCGCGGATGGGCGTGTACGTGATGGACGACCAGACCAACACCTTCTACCGCCAGCGTACCTACTACCAATGGAACAACGGTTGGAGCTGGTCCACCAGCCCGAACGGACCGTGGCAGGCGACCGATGCCAGTGGGGTTCCGGCGGGGTTGGGCAGACAGTTCAGTAATTGAGTGGGCCGAGAGGCGGTGCATTTTCCTTGAATGTACCGACCTCTCGCGGATGAATCCGCTCCTGATCAGAAGGTCATAAATCACTCTGTGGAAGGCAGCTTGCTGGCGATCTCAGTGTGCAGACGCAGAATATCTGTTGGTTTTCAGGCTTTTTTCGCCAGCAAGCTGCCTCCCACAAGTTTTGTCTGTGCCTTGCCTTGTTGATCGGCAGTAGAGCGTAGGAGTGCCATTCAGGTCAGCGTGGCTCAATCCGCTCAAGCGAGCGGTCAAGCTCATTTCGGGCCATGCCGATCAGATGCACGACTGAGAACGCCAGGTCGCGTTTCGGACCGTTGAGGCTGTCGCCGGATTCGTAAGCGGTAGCGGTAGCGGCTGCGCAACGCAGTAAACACCCATGCAAGGGGGAAGGATTTTCCAGGAAAATTCACTTGTATGAAAGGGATAAGACTGTAAGAAAAGTCCTATATTTGCGGCATTTCGTTGGCTTACAGCAGGCGATGGCAGGAGCGGATTCATCCGCGAAGATGGCTTTTAATCAGTGACTTCAATGACGGACACATGAAGTCTGGCAGCAATACAATGTATCACTGCCAGACTGTTCAGTTAGATGGTGACTCTGCCGGTTGCTGTCCAGTTCGCGACAGTCGTGGTGCCTACGTTTTCGATCCGGTAGCGGTAGGTGCCTGGGGTCGGGGCGTAAAAGCTCAGCGAGGCGCCTCCAAGGCTGGTGGTGCTGGAAATGACGGTCCAGGTGGAGCCGTCCAGTCTTTCGAAAATGTGTTTGATATTGTTGGTGACATACCTGGACGACAGGTCCTGGAGCCTGAAGGTCTGTGTCGCTGCACATGAAGTGTTGTAAGGACCGTAGACAACGGCATCACTCTGGGGGTAAACGTTTGCGCCACTGCGGTTGAGGTTGAAGTTGACACAGGCGGCATAGGCATTGCTTGTGGCAAATACGGCAGTTGCAAAGAGGGCCAGGAAGGTCTTCTTGAGCATTTGAAAAAATCCTTTTGATGTTGGCAGTTATTGAGTTTTTAACTTTCAAGCAGGTGTAGCAGTATTCCTTTTTTAAAAGGTATTGTTTTTGTTCAGTTTGATAATGGACGAGTTAGAACGTGCCCGGAATGGTGAACAAGGTGACCCGGCCACTCATTGTCCAGTTCGCGATCCGGGAAGTACCGACGTTTTCGATGCGATAACGGTAAGTGCCGTTGGTGCTGATGGAGAAGGTCTTGGTGACGGATGCCGCGCCGGTGCTCGTACTGCTGGATACGACGGTCCAGGTGGAGCCGTTCTGTCTCTCGAAAATATGTTTGATCGAGTTGTTGCTGTTGGACGCCGACAAGTCCTGAAAGGTGAAAGTCTGCGGTCCTGCACATGAAATGCTGTAAGGGCCATAGACAACGGCATCGCCCTGGGCAAGCACATTGGCGCCGCTGCTGTTGACGTTGAGGTTGGCACAGGCGGCATGGGCATTGCCTGTGGCGAGTACGGCAGTTGCGAAGAGGGCCAGGCAGGTCTTCTTGATCATGTGAAAATCCTTTTTGTGTTGCGATGATTTAAGGTTTTAAACTTTCAATCAGGCGTAGCAACATTCCTTTTGAGAAAGGTATTGTTTTTGTTTGGTTTTGAATGTGCAGGCGTCGAAAGATTGACACGCTAGTGTGCGGTCATGTCCAGCGCAGGCATTCAGGGAATTTGAAGTCGAAGTGTGAGTACACTTGAGTTGAACACCTTCCCTGTGTCGACATATTCATATCCTTATTCAAGTAGCGGACGTACTTGCGTGGCATGTTTATAGCCATTACGTTTAAGGTGTGCAAGCTTTTTGTTACCAATGAAAAAGGCGCGATGGCGGGTAATGCCGGTAAATCCGGGCATATATGAAACTTGCAGGAGGCAGCTTGCTGGTGAAAAAGGCCTGTGAAAACCGGAGCATATGTTGTGTCTGTACCGACTTCGCCAGCAAGCTGACTCCCATAAGTAAGGTGTTCTGCGAGACGGGACAGCAGAAACAAAAAGGCCTCACCGACGCAACAGCGCCGGTGAGGCCCGGGTCGGCTTACTTGCCCGAGTAAATCTGGTCGAACACGCCACCGTCAACGAAGTGGGTCTTCTGCACGGTGCGCCAGTCACCGAAGGTTTTTTCCACGGACAGGAAGTCGACTTTCGGGAAGCGGTCCTTGTACTTGGCCAACACTGTTGCGTCGCGTGGGCGCAGGTAGTTGTTGGCGGCGATTTCCTGGGCTTCAGGGGACCACAGGTATTTCAGGTAGCCTTCGGCCAGTGCGCGGGAGTCTTTCTTGTCCACGACCTTGTCGACCACGCTCACCGGCGGCTCGGCTTCGGCGGAAACGCTCGGGTAGACCACTTCGAACTGGTCGCGACCGAACTCGCGAGCGATCATTTCCGCTTCGTTCTCGAAGGTCACCAGCACGTCGCCGATCTGGTTGGTCATGAAGGTGGTGGTTGCGCCACGACCGCCGGTATCGAGCACCGGTACATGTTTGAACAACTGGCCGACGAATTTGCGGGCGGCAGCTTCATCGCCACCGTTTTTCAGGGTGTAGCCCCAGGCCGACAGGTAAGTGTAGCGACCGTTGCCCGAGGTTTTCGGGTTGGGCACGATGACTTCCACGCCATCCTTGATCAGGTCCGGCCAGTCTTTCAGGGCCTTGGGGTTGCCTTTGCGCACGATGAACACGGTGGCGGACGTGAAGGGCGCACTGTTGTTCGGCAGACGGGTCACCCAGTTCTTGGGAACCAGTTCGCCATTGTCGGCCAGGGCATTGATGTCGGTGGCCATGTTCATGGTGATGACGTCAGCCGGCAGGCCATCGATCACCGAACGCGCCTGCTTGCTCGATCCGCCGAAGGACATCTGTACCGTGACGTCTTCCTTGTGCTCGGCTTTCCAGTGCTTCTGGAAGGCGCTGTTGTAGTCCTTGTAGAAGTCACGCATCACGTCATAGGAGACATTGAGCAGAGTCGGAGCGGCCTGAGCGGCGCTGGCGAAAGCCAGACCGGCGGCCAGTAGCGAGGCGGCGAAGATTTTTTTCACTGCGCATTCCTTGAGTTGACAGTCATTGTTATAAGGCTGATGGCCTAATGCCGCGACTATAGCTGCTGGGCATTGGCCTCATAAAGATTAAAAACGTCTTTGCTTATTCCTTGGCAAACAGCGCGTTACCGCATCGCGAGCAGAACGCTGCGCCATGCTCATGGTGCTTTTTCGCGCACACCGGGCAGTCATGCCTGAGCTGTTCGCCACGCATGGCATTGGCCAGTTCGGCGGTGAATATACCGGTGGGTACGGCAATGATCGAGTAACCGATGATCATCACCACCGATGACACCATCTGCCCCAGCGGTGTCTTGGGCACGATATCGCCGAAGCCCACGGTGGTCAGGGTCACGATAGCCCAGTAAATGCCCTTGGGTATGCTGGTGAACCCATGTTGCGGACCTTCGATCACGTACATCAGGGTGCCGAACACCGTAACCAGGGTCGAGACACTGACCAGAAACACGATGATCTTCTGCCTGCTGCCGCGCAGGGCTTCGACCAGATAGTGGGCCTGCTTCAGATACGGGCTGAGCTTGAGGACTCGGAAGATACGCAGCATGCGGATGATCCGCACGATCAGCAGGTACTGGGCATCGCTGTAGTAGATCGCCAATACGCCCGGCACGATGGCCAGCAGGTCCACCAGGCCATAGAAACTGAAGGCGTACTTCAGTGGCCTTGGCGAGCAATAGAGGCGCAGGATGTACTCGATGGCGAAGACCAGCGTAAAGCCCCACTCGATATAGGTGAGCAGGGCGGCATAGTCGCGATGGATGTCCTGAATGCTGTCGACCATGGTCACCAGCAGGCTGAGCAGAATGACAATCAGCAGAATCTTGTCAAAACGCCGTCCGGCGGGTGTGTCGGTCTGGAAAATGATGCTGTGCAGCCGCTCGCGGCGGCTGAGAGTGGTGTTCATGGTTGCTCTCGCAATGGCTGTTGCGAAAGCTTAATGCGCTGTATCGGAAAGAATCCATTTTCTTTTGACGCTTGCGTAACTCGTACGCAAGCGTCAGCAGTTTCCGATTAGTTGTCAGGAGTTGCGAGCTTGTTCAGGAGTCTGGCCTGGTGGGCTTTTTCCAGAACCTTTTGAGCATATTGCTCTGCGTCATCGAGTGTCTGGACGGTGGCGATCTGTCCTGTGGCGGCAAGCAGTCCGACGCCAGCCAGGTTTTGCTCGGGAAGCAATCCGGCAGGTTTGCCTGCTGACAACTCTGCGTCCATTTTGCGAAGAATGGCCAGGGTACCCGCCAGATTTCCGGAAACGGGAACGGGGTTGGCCAGTTTTGCAGCGTTCTCGGTTTCGCTCGGTGTAGCCCTGGTTTCTGGCGCTGGGGCCTTCGGGTCGGCCAGTGCGCCGGGTGTATCGCGTGCAGTGGTCAGCGAGAGCAGATGCAGGGGAGTATTGGCATTGGCGTCCCGTTGCGTCAAAGGCTTCAGGCCCCAGAGATTTTCCAGCAGTGCAGGAACCGAGGCATGGTCGTACAGCGTCGAGTCCACCGTGCCTTTGGGAATCAGCGGGGATGCCACGATGGCTGGCACCCGGACGCCTGCGGTCGTGAAGTCGAAGCCATGGGTGTTGTTGCCTGCGGGAAATTTATCGCCCGGCGCAGTTATCGTTCCCGGCGTGACCGAGTCATAGAGGCCGCCATGTTCGTCATAAGTGACGATCAATAGACTGGTGTTCCAGTAAGGCGAGTTGCGGATAGCGCCATAGACGGCCTGCAGCAAGTGCTCTCCACCATAGACGTCATCCATCGGGTGCTGTGATGAGCCGCCCGCATAATCAGCGCTGGCACTCCCGTAATGAGGCTCTATGAAGGTGTAGGAAAACGGGTAGGGTTGTTGCAGGTCGTCCGCAAAGTGCTGCAGGGATTCAATATCGAACACCGACAGTCCTTTAAGAGCCGCCACCTGTGGGACCGCGCCCAGAGCTGTTCCTCGTTGAGGCTGGTCGCTGTACAGGCTCAGATAGGTTTTTGGCTGAACCTGAGAGTCGTTGTAAACCCTGTACTGGATGTTGGCATCATTGAGGCGTTGGAAAATGGACCCGTTGGGGTAGACGAATCCATCGGTTGTTTCCCAGACGAGCATCTGTTCATTTTTCGGACTGTCGTCGAAGCCGGCCGACGAAGCGCCGTGAACGAAGAAGCGGTTCGGCCATGTTGGCCCCGGAATGGAAGAGTGCCAGTGATCGCATATCGCGAACTCGGTCGCCAGGTTGTAGATGACAGGCAATTGAGTCGGCGTGTCGAAGCATGACATGACATCGATGACGTCTTCGGGGGATGGCGCTTTTTTCGGGTATTCGGTTGTTGATGTTGCGTAGCTTGAAGCGAACCCGGAATTGTTGATGGTGGGGTAAGGTTGACCTTTGACGAAGTTGGTCCCCCCGGTCAGTTGTTCCAACACATCATTGAACTCGTGCCCCGGATCCGTTGGCATGCTCACGGGAGCGCTGGACTGAACTTTATAGACGTCTCCCTGGTAGGTGTTCGAGTCATTGGTCGTGGCTGCCGTTATGCCCGGAATCCCGGACATGGCGAATATATTGTCGAACGAATGGTTTTCCAGCATGACGACAAATACGTGGGTGATGGGGGCAGTGGCAGCGGGTGCCAGCTTTTTCATGCCATCACTGCATCCACCTGATTTCAATGCAATATTGAACTTCGTGGTGCTCACGGAGAAGGTAAGGGTTTGCTCTGCATCCTTGCTTTGCAGTTGGCATTCCTTCTTGTAATTATCGCTGCCTTTATTGGCGTAATAGCCTGGCGATCCACCATCCCTGACATTGACCATGACGGACCAGTAATCCAGAACATCAATGGCACTCAGGCCCGTTTCAAAAGTAACTTCCAGTGGGCCGACAGTTTGCCCCGGTTGTGCAAACCATTGCCCGGACTGTCTTTGGTCGTTCGAGTCTGTGTGGAACAGAGTAATGTCAGCATTTCCACCAGTGTCATTGGTGATGAAAATGGTCGCGGTGTGTTTTGTTCCCATGCTGGTACATCCCTTACATGCGAGAGTTGGCTGTTATTATCAGGCTTGTTACAAATGCTTGAGTGGGCGGATAACTAGAGTTTGCTGGCTCTGGCCTGTGTGATCTGTTTCGCAATGGAAGCCAGGGCGTTGTCACAGAAGTCGTTGAGAAAGACGACAAGTCCCGATGCGCTCAGATTGCTGGCGACGTTCGCGACCAGCCATGGATAGGTATGGAAGTCGAATCCCGGCTTGGTTGACATCAACGGAGAAGAGGCATCGCTCAGAGTCGCAATGGAGGGAGTGGCTGCCCCGTGCACGCCGCTGGCTGTTCCTTGAAGTTGCAGCACGGTGTAGTCGTGGCTGGCCTGATCGCCCGTATTCATTCCTTTCAGGGCTGCCAGAATATTGTTCACGTCTGTTGTGGTGTAACTGTCGTTGTAGGAATCGTACTTGGAGGCATCTTCAGGCGAGTCGGTCTGCGGTAGCAGGATCAGGCGTTTCGATTGCGAGAGCAGCGTTGCATAACTCGAGGCAAGATCACCTTTGTAGCCGGGCACGATCTTGCCCTGTGTCTGGGTGTTGGCCAGTGCAGTATTGAGCATCCCGTCGAGTACATCGGAGGCCGGTTTCATCGCACCTTGCGCGAAACCCTGGAAGTTCGGGCTGATGACGACAATTTCCGTCGGATGCTGAGCCAGCCAGTTCAGAATGTCTTCCAGGAAGCTCTGATACGAATAGCCTGGAATCAGGGTGTGCTGGTGATAGATGCCGTCCGTAATGTTCTGGTAGCAATAGCCCGGACGGAAGTCGAAGTAGCGGGTTCCCAGGTTGAGTTGTGCGGTGATGTTGTCTTTCTGGGTAAAAGCCAGGTTGATGATTGCGCGCAAGGCAATGGGTTTGCTCAGAGAAGCGATGAAAGCGATGGAGCCGATGGGAGGAGGAAGCGAGCTCGCGATGGTGGACACGAACTTTGCGTCATCCAACAGCTTTGAGAGAAGTGTCGGGTCAAACATGCCGGCATCATGGGAACCCGGCAATGCAAAGGAGGAAAACGGCTTTTCCGTCAGTGCCGCTCCCATGCTGTTGGCGAGATCTCCCATCCAGCCTGACATGTCGCCTGTGGCGTATACATAAGACTGGTCCTGGTTGGTAAGACCGCCGCTGCCGCTTCCGCTGTCGTAGAAACCATAGGAAACCGCCCAGCCCTGGCCAAACAGGGCAGGGGTCTGCAGCATGTTGCCCAAGGTGGTATCACTGAGGTTTCCGGTAAAGGGGGCAATATCTGCATACCTGTCCGCTATCGCTTTCTGGTTCTTTGAAAGTTGCCAGCTATAGCGTCCGGTGTGCGAGAAAGGACCGATATCGTTTTCCGAGATCTGAAGATTGCCATGTTGCATCGTGTTCGGCGTATCGAGTCGATAGGAGGCCGTTTTATCACCCCAATCGGTGGGTTGTTGGAAAAGGGTAGTGAATTCGTTGGTTTCCAAGTAAGCATAATAATCGACGCCTTTGCCTGGCCAGCTCATGGTGTTTTCCTCGGGTTGATGAATTCAATAAAGGACGTATGACTCTATGTTCAATAAGTACATATGTACGGGCGCAACAAAGCAGCACTTGAATAGCATCAAGTCGGCAGCTTTCTATCGGTTTGATATCTGACGTGCAGGGCAATGCCTTATAACGCTGCAAGGCAGTGTCATCGTCAAATTACAAGGTTGTTACAATCGAGTGGGGATCTGCTGGAAGAGAAGTGCGCCATGCATGGCGGTCATCCTTGATTATAGTTTTGGTAATGGCCAAATAATGGCGCTGCTATTTAATAGCACTATTGAAATCCGCTAGCAAGCTCAAAAAATATTAAATATTTTTTGAGCTGCAACAGAGCGTCCTTGTCTGCCAGTCAATGCGCGATGCCCTGTTTTCGGGCATTTATCAAAGGTCAGGTGGCGTTGTAAGAACAGCGGTCGTTTCATGGAGGAGTCGAGCGAGAACTGGCTGAATATACTAATAATATTTGACGCCAATTTTCTGTAGGGGGATATCGTATTGATACTTGTCATTTTCAATACAATAAGCCGTCGCACTGTCTGAGCCTGGCAAGGCTTGAGGGGGGGGCTTTGACTGCCCCCGCATGGGTTGAACTCAAGGCGTGTTTCGAGGGCTGTTCCTTTCCTGTTCCCAACCCCCGCCCAGTGCCAGAAACAGATCGATCTGCCCCATGGCCACCTGGGTATTGGCCGCTGCCATCTGTGCGCGTACATCGGTGTAGGTGCGTGTCGCCTGCAGATCCGCCAGGAACGAGGCGCGGCCAGCCTTGTAGAAGCGGTGGGTCTGTTCGGCAGCTTCCTGTGCCGACTGTTCGGCCTCTTTCAGGGCATCGCGGCGATCCAGCAGAGCGGTGTATTTCGCCAGGCCGGTCTGGGTTTCGCGAATGGCATTGAGCACCACGCCATCGAAGCGCGCCAGTGCGGCCTGGGTCGAGGCTTCGGCCTGATGGATACGTGCCCGTGAACCGTTGGACGGCACGGTCCAGTTCAGCAGCGGGCCGAAGCCCCAGCGGTTGGCTGCCGGTTTGCCGAGGTTTTCGAGGATGCCGATGCTGCCCACGGTCGCGCCGATGCTGATGTCCGGGTACAGCTCGCCCGTGGCGACGCCGATCTGCGCGGTGGCCATGGCCAGGTGCCGCTCCGCCTGACGCACATCGGGACGGCGCTTGAGCAGGGCGGCGCCATCGCCCACCGGCATGACTTGCGCGATATGCGGTAGTTCGTTGCAGGTGCTGACGCCAGCTGGCAGTTGCTCCACGGGCCTGGCCAGCAGCATCGACAGGCGGAACAGCCCGGCCTGACGCAAGGCCTGATAGCGGGGCATTTCGGCACGCAGGGATTTGAACTGGGTCTGGGAGCGGGTGACCTGGGTTTCATCGCCACGTCCGGCATCGCGCAGGCGCTGGTTGAGGGTCACGCTCTGCTGTTGCAGATCCAGCGACTCCTGAGCGATGTGCAACTCTTCATTGGCGGCGCAGATCTGCGTATAGGCCCGCACCACATCGGCGACCAGGGTAATGCGTGCGGTATCGGCTGCGGCCTGGCTGGCATCGACATTGGCCTGGGCCGCTTCGATGCCGCGCTGCAAGGTGCCGAACAGGTCGAACTGATAGGACGTGGTCAGCCCCACATCGCCGACATTGGCCACCGGCACCTTATCGGCCAGCAGAAAGGCCTCGCCCGATTCCTGCAGGCGTTGGACTCCCAAGGTGGCGCTGTTGGTGAAACCGCCTGCGGCCTGGGCTTCGGCTGTCTGGTAGCGGGCGCGCTGGAGGTTGGCGGCGGCGATTCGCAGGTCGGTGTTGGAGGCCATGGCCTGTTGCACCAGTTCATCGAGTCGCGGGTCCTGATACAGACGCCACCAGTGTTCCGGCACCGGTGCCGAAACGGTATTGACTGAACGGCCCGCCAGTTCGCCTTGCAGGTCCGGGCGATTGATGGCGCTGTCCTTGGGCAACTGATAATCGGGGCCGACCATCTGGCAGGCCGACAGCAGCAAGCCCAGGCCCAGCGTGGCCATGTGTGTGGCGTGTTTCATTGTGCCGCTCCCTGACGGTCGTCGATGATCGAGACCGTCGCCGTGCGCCCGGCGATCATGCGGAAGTCCGCAGGCACTTCGTCAAAGGCGATACGCACCGGGATGCGCTGCGCCAGTCGCACCCAACTGAACGCCGGGTTGACGTTGGGCAGCAGGTTCGAGCCGCTGGTGCGGTCGCGGTCTTCGATACCGGCGACGATGCTCACCACATGGCCGGTCAGGCGGGCGTTGTCGCCGATCACGCGGATGTCCACGCTCTGGCCGATATGGATGCCATCGAGCTTGGTTTCCTCGAAGTAGCCGTCGATATGGAAGGAGGCCGTGTCGACCACCGACAGCACGGCATGGCCTGCACTCACGAACTCGTGGGGACGCGGCGCACGGTCGTTGAGGTAGCCGTCCACGGGGCTGCGGATCACCGAGCGATCCAGGTTCAGTTGCGCAGCGTCAACCGCCACTTTGGCTTCATTGAGTGCCGACAGGGCACGGGCTTCACGGGACTGGCTCTCTTCCAGTTGCTCGCGGGCCACCAGATTGCCCAGGCCCTTGTTGCGCCTGTTCTCGCGACGCGCCTGTTCCCAGGTTTCCTGGCGTTCGGCAACCGTTGCCTGGGCCTGACGCAGGGCCAGCCGGAAGCGGTCCTGATCGATGGTGAACAACACCTGGCCCTTGCTGACCTGCTGGTTGTCGCTGACTTCGACTGTCTGGATCAGGCCGGAGACGTCCGGAGCGATCTGCACGATGTCGGCGCGGATATGGCCGTCCCGGGTCCAGGGCGCATACATGTAATACATCACCATGCGCCACACGACGACGCTGGCCAGTAGTACAACGAGCAGGGTCAGGACCACACGGCCCAATGTCAGTAATGGTTTTTTCATGTCATCAGGTATCGACTGAGAGTATCCACGCCGCCGAGCAACAAAGCGTATAGACCTACATTGAACAAAGCCCGGTGCCATACCAGGCGGTAGAAGTGGGCGCGCGACAGCAGTGCATGCACGCCCAGAAACAACAGATAGGCGATGCCCATGATCGCCAGAAAGGTGGGCACGAAGATGCCGCTGATATCCAGATCACCAATCATAAAGGCGCTCCATCGATGCCATAGGGTGGTTGTTCGGTGCTTTCCCCGGCAACGCTGACGATCTCGACCCCCGGCAGCAGCGCCAGGCGCAGGCCGCTCAGGGCATGCAGCAAGTGAATGCGCGCCGGGTCCTGGCCCATCCATTGAGCGGTGAGCGAGCGGCGCGCCCGGTCCATGGTCATCAGCAGCCCCTTGGGCGCAGGCAGGCGCTCATCGGCCTTGATGCAGGCCTTGAAATAGCTGCCGACTTCATCCACCACCTGATTGAGCAAGCCCTGGGCAACGACTGTGGCTCGTGGCGTATAGGCCCGCAGATCGAGGATATTGAGGGCGACCCGCAGTTCGCGCAGGGCAATGCCCGAATCCTGCGCGGTGATGGTCAGGCGCGGCAGTTGCTGCATCAGGCGGTCGAGCATCTGCACGCCCATGTGTCGGTGTTCGGCCAGGGTGGCAGGTTTGCTCAGGCTCACGATGTCACGCCAACTGAACCGGATCAGACGCTTGAGCGCCAGTTCGACGCCGAACGGGCGGAACACCAGGGTCCAGATAAAGGCGAACAACAGCCCGGCAGGACCTGCCAGATTGGCGTTGAGGAAGTTCAGAAAGTCGGCGTCATAAGCGCTCTGAATGCTGATGAAGGACGAGGTGTTGACGATGGTCAGCAGCGTGCCGAGGAAGAAGCGCGGCTGCACGGTGAGGGTGCCGACGCAGATAAAGGGCACGGCAAAGGCCAGTACCAGCATCGGGAAATCATGCAGGTTGGGCAGCACCACGAACAGGTACAGGCTGGCGAACACCACTGACAGCAAGGTCCAGAAAAAGAACCGGTAGATCTGCGGCGCCGGGTCGTCCATGGCGGCAAAGAAGCTGCAGGACACCGCTGCCAGGGCCACGGCACTGGCACCGTCTTTCCAGCCCAGCAGAATCCACAGCATCGAAGCGACGATAATTGCCAGCACCGTCGAGGTCACCGAATACAGCATCAGGCCGCGATCCAGAAAGGGCGTGAGCCGGCCCAGCCGCCAGTGCCGGTAGACGGCGCGCCAGGGCGTTTGATCGTCGGTGTCGATGGCGTATTGCAAGGTGCGGCAGTCCAGCCACAGGTCGATCCATTCGCCCAGCCGGTACAGCGCATTGGAGAGCAGCAGTTGTTCACGTTCATCCAGTTGCTCGGAGGCGGGTTGCAGGCGCTCCAGCTCGCGATGCAAGAATTGCCATTGTTCCAGTTGCGGGCCGTGGGCGGTGTTGTGCAGCCAGTTGCGGGTTTCCACCAGCAGCGGCGAGAGGCTGGCCAGCAGTTCCGGGGTGCGGCGTTCGAGTGCCCAGAGCGCGTCGTCCAGGGCATCGATCACCGGCAGCAGATGAATCATGCGGCCGCGCAGTTCCATGGCGTTGCGCACGGTCTGCTTGCGGGTGCCTTCATGGCTCAACTGGCTGATGATCAGTTCCAGCGAGTTGAAGCTGCCGACCATGGAGTTGCGCAGCGCACCGACTTCTTCGGCCCGGGCACTGCGCCCCAGGAACCGGTCGCTGTAGGCGCTGGCGTCGCGAAACCATTGTTCAGTGGTGCTCTGGAACACCGGCTTCAGGCGACGCGGCCAGAACATGGCGCCGACCACGGCAGCACAGATGATGCCCAGGAAAATCTCTTCGGTACGCGAGACGGCAATCTCGAAAACCGCTTGCGGGTTGTCCACCACCGGCAGGGAAATCAGCGGCATGGTGTAGCCGGCCAGCATCAATGCGTAGCTGTTGGCGGTGCGCAGGTGCAGGGAAAGAAACAGCAGCGTGCCGGTCCACAGGCCGATCACGATCGCCAGCAGCAAAGGTGTCTGCACAAAGACCGGCACCAGCAATACCGAGGCGGCGGCACCGGCCAGTGTTCCCAGTGCGCGATACAGGGCTTTGGAACTGGTAGGGCCAACGAACGGGCTGGAAACGATATAGACCGTCGCCATGGCCCAGTAAGGCCGCGGCATTTCCATGATCAGCGCGATATACAGCGCCAGCATGGCAGCGGCGAAGGTGCGCACGCCATAGAACCAGTCGCGTGCTGGCGGGAAACCGGCGAAGAAACCGTTCACGACTGACCTGCATTGTCGGGGTGAGCCGCATCGGCGAAGGCCTTGCAGACGCGCAAGGTGGCTTCAAGGTCGGCAGTGTCGATGCTCTTGAACACCTCGGCGCGCAGGCGCGTCAGTTCCAGTTCGATCGCCCCGGCCAGCCTGCGACCGTCTTCGGTCAGGCTCAGGGCCTTGGCGCGTCGGTCGCTGGGGTCTTCGGTACGGCAGACGATGCCGGATGCGCAAAGCTGATCCAGCAGACGCACCAGGGTCGGGCTTTCCATACCGGCGGCCTGGGCCACTTTCACCTGATGCACGCCGTCGCCCAGACGCGCAATGGCCAGCAGCGGGCCGGCGCAGGCTTCGGAGATGCCATAAGTGGACAGCGTGGCATGGCAGATGCGCCGCCATTGGCGAGAGGCGGCGACCACGCCGCTGCTGATGGCTCTGTGGAGTGAATCGAGTGACATGGAAAACCGGATATTTAGTTAGGGACGATATTGTTAGTGAGGATATTAATAGCTTGCTAACTAATAATATCCTGTAACAAAGTCTTTCCGTCAACCGTAAATTTCCGGAAGGTGGTGGGTCTGTACCTCAATGGCCGGTCTGGACCTGATGAATCGGCAGCACGACCTTGAAGGTGGTGCCGATCCCCAACTGGCTGGTAACGCCGATGCTGCCGCCATGTTTCTTGACGATGCCGTAGGAAAGCGACAGACCCAGCCCCGTGCCTTTGCCCACAGGCTTGGTGGTGAAGAACGGGTCGAAGATACGCTGCATGACCTGCGGCTCCATGCCCGAGCCATTGTCGGCCACCTCCAGCCAGACATTTTCGCCTTCCTGACCGCTGCGAATGACGATCTGCCCGCGCTCGTCGCCGATGGCCTGGGCCGCATTGACCAACAGGTTCATGACCACCTGGTTGATCTGCGAGGGCAGGCACTCGATCTGCGGCAGGTCGCCGTACTCCTTGAGCACATCGGCCTTGTACTTGATTTCGTTGGCTGCGATGTTGAGCGTCGAGTCGATGCCCAGATGCAGATCGGCCCACTGCCATTGTTCGTTGCTGTCGACCCGGGAGAAAGCCTTGAGGTCTTTGACGATCTTCCCGGCGCGGTCGATGCCTTCCTTGGACTCACTGATCAGCACCGCGATATCGTCGATCAGGTAGTCCAGCTCTATGCGCTCGCGCAGTTCGGCCAGCCGCTCCCGTTCCGGGCCTTGTCCAAGGGTCTGCTCGACCTCCCGGTAAGCCAGCAGCATTTCCTTCACCTGAACGAAGTAGTTTTCCAGGGTGCCGAGGTTGGAAGAGATGAAGCCGATGGGGTTATTGATTTCATGGGCCACGCCGGCCGCCAGTTGCCCCAGCGAAGCCAGCTTTTCCGACTGCACCAGTTGGCTTTCCAGATGTTTGCGCTCGTCGATCTGATGTTGCAGCTCTTCACTGGTGCGGGTCAGTTCTTCGGTGCGCTGTTCCACCAGTTGTTCGAGCCGGTCCATCTGCACCGACGCCAGCTCGGTCATTTCCCATTTGGTGGTGAGCACATTGGCCAGTTGCTGGACTTCAATGTCGTTGAAGGGCTTTTTGCGGGTCAGCAGCCGCTCATGGCCTTGCAGGCGATCAATCAGGGTTTCCCACGAATAGTCGGCTTGCGCGGTACAGATCACCACCTGCAGGCGTGGGTCGATCTGCCAGAGTTTTTCGATGACTCGCGCATCTTCCGCCAGATGCATGTCGACAAAGGCCAGCGCATAGGGCTCGTCGTCATCCAGCGCCTGTTGCGCCCTGAGCAGGCCGTCTTGCGCGTCGTATACGCAGTCGAGCAGGTAGTGATGGGTGATGATCGGCATGTCGTTGCCGAACAGGGCCGCCTCGATCAGGTAAAGATCCGTCTGGCCGCTGCTGTCCGGAACCAGGGCCTTGCGAAAATCTTCGTGAGTGGCGGGGGTGCTGTCGATCAGGAGAATGCGTCGGTTGGACAGGATTTTCATGGCACACCTGCGGCAACGGTCGAGTGGATGACAGGAAGCGTCCCTGACTGACTTGAGCATAGCGCCATGCATGAGCTTTCATCGGAAATAATTGCAAAGTGCCACTATTTTTCAATATCCCGCTATGCTCAAGACAGGATCGAAGCGCATGATGATCTGGCACTTGAAAAGAAAAATGTGCCACTACCGCCGAGCGAGGTACTCGCGATGGACGACAAGTCTGTTTCTGCCGGTGCATACAAACCGAACGTGCTTCTGGTTGACGACGAGGAACTGATTCTCAGCAGCCTGCGCCGTCTGCTGAGGAACCAGGGGTACACCATTCACTGCGCCACCAGCGGCGAAGAAGCCCTGAACATCATGGCGCAACATCCCATCGACCTGGTGATGAGCGATGCGCGCATGCCGCACATGGACGGCTCCACGCTGCTGGCCCGTATCCATGCGCTCTATCCCGGCACCATGCGCTTGCTGCTCACCGGTTATGCGGATCTGGACATGATCGTCAAGGCGATCAACGAAGGCGGCATTCATCGCTATATCAGCAAACCCTGGAATGACGAAGACATGCTGCTGACCTTGCGTCAGTCCCTGGCCCATCAGCATTCCGAGCGCGAGCGGCAACGGCTCGAACAACTGACCCACGACCAGAACGAAGCGCTGCAACTGCTCAATGCCACTTTGGAAAAGCGTGTGCTGGCGCGCACGTCCGAGGTGCAGCAGACCGCCGACATGCTCGATCTGGCCTATGACGAACTCAAGCACAGCTATGCCACCAGCACCGAACTCTTCTCGTTGCTGGTCAATCAGCGCCTGCCTGCGGACAAGCAGACCAACCGGCAGATCATCGATCTGGTGCGTACTTACTGTCAGGTTCACGGGCTGGATGAGGTCAGCCGACGCGACCTGTGCATGGCGGCCGCGCTGCACAATATCGGCAAGCTCGCCTGGACTGACAACATGATCGGCGCGCCTGCCGATCAGCTCTCCCACACCGAGCGTGAACGCTATCGGGACTATCCGAAGCAGAGCGAATCCTTGCTCATGACCCTGGACCCGATGCGCGATGCGGCCCGCTTGATCCTGCACCACCAGGAACGCTGGGACGGCACGGGGTTTCCGGACCGGCTCAAGGGCGAGGCGATTCCCTTCGGTTCGCGCCTGCTCAAGTTGGCCGTGGATTTCATCGAGCTGCAGCATGGCCTGATCATTCAGCGGCGCATGAACAGCGACGAAGCGCTGGTGTTTATCCGCCAGTACAGCGGGCGCTGGTACGACCCTGGCCTGCTGGAAGGCTTCATCAAGGCCTGCGCGGTCTACCGCTCCGATATCACGCTGGGCGACCCGTTGGTCAAGGCCATGAAACCCCGTGAGTTGAGTGCAGGCATGGTGCTGGCCCGTAACCTCAACGCCGATAACGGCATGCTGCTGCTCAATGCCGGCAAGGTGCTCAGCGAGCTTCTGGTCGAGAAGCTGATTGCCTTCGAGGAAATGGAAGGCGCGACTTATACCGTGTTTATCCGCCTGCCAGAACCGGTCCTGTCTCCCGCGAAAATTACGCTTCCTGCCTAGGAGCGGATCGGGCGGCGCTCCCCCAAATGCGCCTCCAAAGGCCGATGAACGGTTGTCAGGACAGTCCTGGCTTTGAAAAGTGCCTCGATTCCTGAAAATAATTGCTACCGTTCGTCGGCAATTTTTCGAAAAAAATGCCCGCTTCGGAGGCTGTCATTCAAAAAAATGACGCACTCCGCTCTTGACCATTTCCAAATAAATCGCCGCTTAGAACAAAAAAACCATTTGTCAAACTTTCGATACAAATAACATCAAAGTAGTGGCTTTAGAGTCAAAACGACTTTCTTTTGACGCCAATATGCCGTTGGTCGATGTTTAAAAAATAAACGATTCAGCCGATAGTCAGGACGAATCCAACGGGCGCCAAACGCCTGTTCCAGAGCCATCCTGCCGGTGCCATGGTGCACCTTGCGAGCAACCCCATGATCGACCTCGCCACCTGGAATCTGTCCGTACCTGTCGGGACACCAGCCACTACCATCGACACCCCGAAACTCATGGGTGGCTATCAGGATGGTTATTTCCGTTCAGGCAATACTCTGTTTTTCTGGGCACCGGTCACCGGCTCCACCACGGAAAATGCCAAGTACCCGCGTACCGAGCTGCGCGAAACCACGGCAGATGGTCGAGCCCACAACTGGGCTTATTCGAGTGCGGACAATTTCCTGCGGGCGGCGCTGACGGTCAATCAGGTGCCATCGACCGGCAAGATCGTGATCGGCCAGATCCACTGCTACGGCAGCACCGAGCCGTTGCTCAAGGTCGAGTACCAGTACAAGGAAAAACTGCAGACCGGCAATATCGTCGCCAAGTTTCGGCGCAGCCCGGATGCCGAAATCGAAGTGATCATGATTGCCCAGGGTGTCCCGCTCAACGAGCGTTTCAGCTACAGCATCCATCTGACGCCCGCCGGGAGTCTCACGGTCAATGCCTATGATCATGTCTGGAATGCCAGCCTGGACTCGGCCTGGAGTACCAAGCTGTTTTACTTCAAGGCCGGGGTTTATACCCAGGACAACACCGGCTACACCAACGAAGGCGGCGCAGCCACGTTCTACCAGTTGACCATCGCTCACGACAAGAAAGCCTGACCTGTAAATACCAGGCTGAAGCAGATCCTTCCGGCCTGGGGCTGTGCCACTTCGACGCGACCGCCATGCAAATGCATGATCGCCGCCACGATGGCCAGCCCCAGGCCGTTGGAATCGGAGCTTTCGTGGCGCGATGAGTCGCCACGGTAGAAACGGTCGAACAGCCGGTCCAGGGTTGCAGCGGGCAGTACAGGCCCCTGGTTTTCCACTTCGATCCGCTGTTCATGCCTGAGAGACACGACCCGTAGCAGAATCCGGCTGCCTTCGTCGGCATAGCGGATGGCGTTGGCCACCAGATTGCTCAAGGCCCGGCGCAGCAGGATCGGGTCGGCGTCCAGCTTGCCCTGGCCACTGGCATGCAGTTCCAGTTGCCGCTCTTCGGCCAATCCCTCGAAATAGCCCGTTACCCGTTGCAGCTCGTCCTGCAAGTGCAGCGGCTGACGTTCCAGAACCGCCTGAGCTTCGTCGGCGCGAGCCAGAAACAGAATGCTTTCCACCAGTCGTGAAATCCGCTCCAGTTCTTCGAGGTTGGAGGCCAGCAAGGCCTGATAGTCATCGACACTGCGGTTCTGGCGCAATGCGACCTGACAGTGCCCCATCAGCGAGCCCACCGGGGTGCGGATTTCATGAGCCAGATCGGCGGAAAACTGCGTCAGGCGCTGATAGCCGTCATCCAGCCGGTCGAGCATGGCATTGAAGGCGTCGCTCAGTTGTTGCAGCTCGACCGGCGTGTTCCGCGTATCGAGACGGTTATGCAGGCTGGTCGGGGAGATCCCGGCCGCATGGGCTGCCATCTGGCGCAACGGGCGCAGGCCGCGTCGCAACAGCACATAGCCCAGCAAGGCTGTCATTACAAAGGTCAGGGTCATGGCGGCATAGATGCGCTCGCGGAAACTGGCGAGCATGGCCATTTCCTTGACCATCAGGTGCGCAGCCTGCAGGCGCAACTCCACGCCATTGGACATCGCCTGCACCGACGCCGCTCGCAGCGGCACGCCCTGCAGGCTCATGCCGCTGCGCAGGTCGCTGACACTGAGCGCCTGATCCTGAGCGACCGTTGGCAGTTCCGGCAGTGGCGCACGTTGCGGGTTCACGGCAATCACCGGTGGCTTGCCCGGTTCGCCGATGATGAAAATGTCTTCTTCGCTGTCGAGCATGTTCTCGAACAACTGCGGGCTGGCCTTGAGGTTGTCCAGGGTCAGGTCATAGCGCAGCAGTTTGCGAAAGTGATCCAGCCGGGCGAGCACGGCATGGTCGCTGCGCTGCATGACGGTCTGCTTGATCGACTGATACAGATAAAGCCCCGCGCCGCCTACGGTGAACATCGCCACCAGCGCGAAGGCCAGGGTCGAGCGCAGGGTCAGGGATGGCTGGCGTCCGGGTTGCATGGCCGTACCTCGCAGACGTAACCGATGCCGCGCACGGTATGGATGAGCTTGATCGGATAGGGCAGGTCCACTTTGCTGCGCAGGCGCTTGATGGCCACATCCACCACATTGGTGTCGCTGTCGAAATTCATGTCCCAGACTTCGGAGGCGATCTGCGCCCGTGACAGCACATCGCCCTCGCGGCGCAGCAACAGATGCAACAGGGCGAATTCCTTGTTGGTCAGGACGATGACCTGCTGCTGGCGGGTGACGCGGCGGCGCAGCAGGTCCAGTTCCAGATCGGCCAGATGGAAGTGATCGGCTTCACGGACTACGCCCCGACGCAGGATGGTACGGATGCGCAACAGCAGCTCGGTAAAGGAGAAGGGTTTGACCAGATAATCGTCGGCACCCAGTTCCAGGCCGCGAATCCGGTCCTGCAATTGATCCCGTGCCGTGAGAAACAGCACCGGCACATCCTGTTTTGCGCGCAGCACCTCGATGATCTGCCAGCCATCGATACCGGGCAGCATCACGTCCAGTACGATCAGGTCGTAGCGGTTTTCCAGCGCCATGTGCAGGCCATCGGCACCATGTTGTGCCCAGTCGACCTGATAGCCGGATTCGCCGAGACCCTTTTTCAGGTACTCGCCGGTCTTGGTGTCGTCTTCAATCAGCAGGATATGCATGGTGAGGCTGGCTACACTCTGGCAGGCGCCTTCAGTCGCGCCGGTGTCGGCAGTCTAACCAGTTGCCAGCGGCGAGTCGGTTACATTTTTGTCATTGATCGGCCGGTTTCGTGAATGACAAAAATGTCATGGGCAAGTCATTTTGCAGTACCGGTAGCGGAGCAATGATGGCGCTTCATTCAATCTGTCAGGGAATAACCGATGAAGACTGCGCTTTCCACTACCTTCGGCCTGCTGTTGCTCAGTGCCGCTGCCATGACTCAAGCCGCCGATCTGCCGGTGGTCAAACCGATGCGTGGCACGGTCGAGAGCCTGCAGGCCGACACCTTGAACTTCACCACCCGTGCCGGTCAGCACCAGAGTATTCAACTGACCGAAAAGACCGGTATCCGTCTGGTTTCTAAGGCCGATCTGGACACTATCAAACCGCAAAGCTTCGTCGGCTCGGCAGCCATTCCCCAGGCTGACGGCACGCTCAAGGCCCTGGAAGTCACCGTGTTCGAAGCCAGCCTCAAAGGCAGCGGCGAAGGCCACTACGGCTGGGAAAATGCCGATGGCAGCACCGGCACCATGACCAACGGCACGGTGGGCACCTTGTCCAAGGCCAATGGCCGTACCCTGAGCGTGCTCTACAAGGGCGGCGAGAAACAACTGGTGGTCCCGGAAGATGTGCCGATTGCCTATGTCGAACCGGGTCAGCGCAGTGAGTTGAAAGCGGGAGCGAAAATCGTGCTGTTCCCCGCCGATGACGGCAAGTCTGCCCGCGGAATTGCGGTTGGCAAGGATGGGTATACCCCGCCGATGTAACTGATACATGGAGTGAATGCCGATCAGTCAAGGCATACCTGTTACTTGTGGGAGTGGCCTTGGCCGCGACAGCTTTCAGTTCAGGCCCTGAAAATGTGTTGCCTGTAAGCAGGTCGTCGCGGCCAAGGCCCCTTCCACGGTGGCCCAGCCACCTGATTTTTGAAATCAGCCCGGCATTACTCCCATGGCTCGGTCAACTTCTGAGAGAACAATCATGAAAACCCGTCCCATTCATCCCTGGCCGGTGCGCCTGACCCATTGGGTCAATGCGGTGGGCATGGTCTGCATGTTCATGAGCGGCTGGGGGATTTATAACGCTGCGCCGCTGATGGCTTTTACTTTCCCCAAATCATTCACTCTCGGCGGCTGGCTGGGTGGTTCGATTGCCTGGCACTTTGCAGTGATGTGGCTGCTGGTGATCAATGGTCTGGTTTATGTGTTGTATGGCGTGTTCAGTCGCCACTTCAAACGTGACCTGTTGCCGGTACGTCCTGCCGAGGTGAAGCGCGATATCGCCGATGCCTTGCGCTTTCGTCTGGCGCATATCAAGGGCCGCTACAACGCCGTGCAACGCCTGATGTACTGGCTGGTGCTGGCCATGGGCGTATTGATCGTGCTGTCCGGACTGGCGATGTGGAAACCGGTGCAGTTTCAGGAACTGGCCAGCCTGATGGGCGGCTACGACGCTGCTCGCTGGGTGCATTTCGCCGCGATGTCGGCCATCGGTGCATTCGTCATCGTGCACCTGGCACTGGTCGTGCTGGTCCCGCGCACCTTGTTGCCCATGATTACTGGCGGTCGTCTGCCGGCTGAACACGGAAACTCCGGCCATGAATGAACCTCGTAAACCGCGCATCCGCCTGGAACCTGCGCAACAGAAACAACTGGTGGATATCCAGCGCCGCTCGTTCCTGCGCGCCGGGCTGACCGTGGGCGCCATGTCGATGCTGACCGGCTGCAATCTGCAGGATGGTGATCAGGTGGACAGAGCGTTGTGGGCCATGTCGCGCTGGAACGATCGGGTTCAGGCCTGGTTGTTCAGCGGCCAGAAACTGGCTCCGACCTACAGCAAGGCGCAGATCACCAACCCGTTCCCGTTCAATGCGTTCTACCCGGAATACAACGTGCCCGAAGTGGAGCTGTCCGACTATCGACTGGCGGTTTCGGGACTGGTGCGCGACAGGCAGCCATGGACCCTCGAAGCCTTGCGCAAGCTGCCGCAACGCACGGATATCACGCGGCTGATCTGCATCGAAGGCTGGAGCGCGATAGGGCAGTGGGGCGGGGTGCCGCTCAGGACGTTTCTGGAATATATCGGGGCGGATACGACTGCGCGTTTCGTCGGTTTCAAGTGCGCCGATCGCTATTATTCGAGCCTGGATATGCCCACGGCCCTGCATCCACAGACCTTGCTGGCGCTGGACTTCGGTGACGTGGCCTTGCCGCCGGACTACGGTTACCCGCTGCGGGTACGGGTGCCCACCAAGCTGGGGTTCAAGAATCCCAAGCATATCGTCGAGATCTTCGTGAGCAACGAGAACCCGGGCGGATATTGGGAGGATCAGGGCTATAACTGGTTCAGCGGGATTTGAGTAACCAACCCGGCAGGAGCGCGCTTGCCCGCGACGACAATGGCTCAGACGACAAAAAAGAGTTGTCTGGACACTGATGGTCGCGGGCAAGCGCGTTCCTACCGTGATGTTAACAAGGGAACGATCAGTTCAGACCCAGCTTGCCGCGCAAGGTCGACAGGTCTTCGGCCAGTGTATTGACCGGACCGACCAGAGCCTTGCGGTCGTTTTCCTTAACCTTGTCATAAGTCTCGAAGCCGCCATCCTTGGTCTTGTACTTGGCCAGGATCTTGTCGACGGTGGCGAAGTTCTTGTCGACCTTGGTGGCGAAGGCCTTGTCCTGTTTCTCGATCTGCGGACGGAACAGGTCGACGATTTTCTTCGCGCCGTCGATGTTGCCCTGGAAGTCATACAGGTCGGTGTGGCTGTAGCGGTCTTCTTCGCCGGAGACCTTGGTGGCTGCGACTTCTTCCAGCAGGGCGGCAGCACCACCGACGACTTTCTCGGGCGGGAAGGTCAGGTCGGCCACGCGGGCTTGCAGGTCGTTCACGTCGGCCATCAGCTTGTCGGCAATCGGGCCCTGGTCCTGGGTGGTGTTCTTCGAGAACAGGGCATATTCCAGACGATGGAAGCCGGTGAAGTCTTCGGCCTCGACACCTTGCTCGTGATCGTCGACACGGGAGTCGATGGACGCATCCAGATCACTGAACAGTTCGGCAATCGGCTCTACCGATTCGTAGTAGACCCGCGTCGGCGCGTACAGCTTCCTGGCCGTAGCGATGTCGCCTTTCTTGACTGCATCGGTGAACTCTTTGGTGTGGCTGACCAGTTCATCGATGTTTTCGGTGACGTAGATTTTGTAGTCCGAAACCGGGCCGACCAGATCCAGCGGCGCCGTGGCAGCGAACGCCGCCATCGGGGTCTGAAGCAGGCCAAGGGTCAGCAGCAAGGCCAGAGGCGTTTTTTTCATGGTTGTCTTCCGGGTCAGGTGATTGGAGGTCATGCGGTTTGGGCAGTCGCTGCAGCGGCCAGCAATGAGCGGCCGATAAAGTCCTTGTCGCTGGTCACGCCCGGCAGGGTGAAGAAATAGCCGCCGCCGAAAGGCTTGAGGTATTCCTCCAGCGGCTCGCCGTTGAGGCGGGTCTGCACGGTGATGAAGCCTTTTTCCAGGTCGCTCTGGTAACAGATGAACAGCAGGCCCATGTCGAGCTGGCCGTTCTTGTTGACGCCGTTGGAGTAGTTGAACGGGCGACGCAGGATCAGGTTGCGCTGGGTTTCGGGCGTGCGCGGGTTGGCCAGGCGAATGTGCGAGTCCATGCGGGTCTTCTTGCCATGCGGGTCGGCTGCATAGTTCGGCACATCGCTTTCCACCTTGCCGTCCATGGGCGCACCGGTGCTTTTGGTACGGCCAAAGATGGATTCCTGTTCCTGCAGGGGCGTGCGGTCCCAGCGCTCGACGAAGTTGCGGATGATCCGCACTGCCTGATAGCTGCCGTTGGCGGCCCAGGCGGGTTCGTCGCTGCCGGGCTGGACCCAGACCAGCTCGTTCATGGTTTTCTGGTTGTTGGAATCCGGGTTGGCCGAGCCGTCACGAAAGCCCAGGAAGTTGCGCGCGCTTTCCGCGGGCTGGCCCGGCTTTTTAGGCGCTTGCGCCGGAACCGTGCCTTCCTGCTTCCAGCGCACCAGCAGCAGGTCCGGCAGGTTCTTGACGATATCGCGCAGGGCGTGAATGTTGGTGTCCGGGGTGTTGGAGCAGAACTGGATACTCAGGTCGCCGTGGCAACTGCTGGCTTCCAGCGCATCGTTGGGGAAGCCCGTCATGCGGCTCAGGCGTTTGGGTTTGACGGCCGTCAGGCCAAAGCGCTCGTCGAACAGCGACTCGCCCACCGACACGGTGATGGTCAGGTTGTCGGGGGTGACCACCGGGCCAAGAATGCCCGAGTCCAGCGGCGGCAGTTTCGGATCGACTTCAGCCACCGGGCCGCCGGTCATCAGGAAGGCAATGCGCTCATTGAGGGTGCGGAACAGGCGCTCCAGGTCTTCACGGTCGGCAGCCAGCACATCGAAGGCGACCATCATGCCCGCCGCCGGACGCGGATTGACGATACCGTTCTGGTGAATGCCATGGAACGCATTGTGGTCCTGGGTCTTGTCGCTGTTCGGTGCCTCGGTGACCTGAGCGGTGGCGGCAGCCAAAGCGTTGCCGCTCAGGCTGCTGCCCGCCAGCGCTGCACCGGCGGCACCCAGCCCCAGCAGAACACGGCGACGCTGAGGGGAGTGGGGAGCGTTATCGGATTCCGGATTTTTCATCGTAGTCACTTGTTCACATCAGTCAGAGGTCGGAGAGGCCGAGGGCCGAATCGATGCCGTTGAGCGCATCGGCCAGGGCCTTGGCCTTGTCGGCGATTGCCTGGCGCTGTGCGGCATCGACCTGATCGTAAGGGCGGTAGCCGTCGTCGGTTTTCAGTGCCTTGAGTTGTTCATCCAGGGCCCCCGAGGTGCTGTCGAGGGTTTGCAGCAGAGCGCCTGCGCTCTTGGCCAGCAGCGGACGCAGCAGGTCAATGACCTTGCGGGTGCCTTCCAGGTTGGCGGCGAAACCATTGAGGTCGCTGTGGCTGTAGCGCTCCTCTTCGCCCTTGCTGCGCACCTCGGCCAGACTGCGCATGTTGCGGGCAAGGATCTCGGCCAGTTGCTCGGGTGCCAGAGTCTGCGCCAGCAGTTGCTGCTTCAGACTGGCGACATCGGTTTGCAGACGCTGCGCCACGGGTGTCAGGCCTTCGGTACTGCGCTTCTCGAACAGTCCGTACTCGATGCGGTGGAAGCCGCCGAAGCCGGGGTCCTGCTCGCGTTTTTCGTAGTAGTCGGCCCGGGCGTTGATGGCGTTGTCCAGTTCCGCCAGACGCTGCGAGGCAGGGGCAATGCGCTGATACAGCGTGCGGGCCGGGGTGTAGGCGGCTTGCGCTGCGCTCAGGTCACCGGCCTCGATGGCCTGTTGCAAGGTGGTGACGGCCTTCATCAGCGCCGAGCTTTGCTGGCTCAGGTACACGCGGTATTCGGACAGCGGGCCGATAAACGCCACCATCGACGGACGCGCCTTGGCTCGTGCCTCGGACTCGGCCGTCGGGGTGACATGCAGGATGCCCCGCGGATTACTCAGCAGGCCGCAGGTGATGGCGTAGTCGCCGGGCTGCAGGTTGGCGTTGATCACCTGGCTCAGGCCCGGCGCAATGTTTTCCCGCTCTTCCACCACCAGCACGCCGTCGAGAATTTCCCATTCCACGGCACGTTCGGAGCGGTTGACGATGCGAAAGGCGTTCTTGCCGGCAGGCACGGTCAGCGTATCGGGATCGCAGTTGTGGGCGTGGATGTTGACCAAGGTTTCATTGCCGCTGTTGGCGGCGCGTTTTTTCGAGGCCACCTGCGAGGCGTAGTAGAACAGCCCACCGGCAGCGATCATCAGGATCACGGAGCCAGCGACTGCCAGTCGCAAGGCGCGGGGAGGCCTGGCTTTCCCGGAAAGCTCAGAGGAAGGGTTCGACATGTAGGCCCTTATTCGTTCGTGACGGAAGTGGGGGAGTGCTGCGGTTTTTCTGCCGTGGAGTGAGGCAGGAAGAACAGCACCAGCGCACCGATCAGGTAGATCAGGTAAGCGCTCAGGGTGCTGACGGTCGGCGCATCCTGATAACCGAACATGCCGGCCAGCACCGAGCCGAGCGGGCCGTCCATCGGCAGGGTCGCGCTGAAATCGATGACCACATCCTGCAAGTGATTCCACACCCCGGCTTCATGCAGTGCCTGCACGGAGTTGGACAGAATTCCGGCGGCTACCACCAGGATGAACAACCCGGTCCAGCGGAAGAACAGGCTCAGGTTCAGGCGCATGCTGCCGCTGTAGATTGCCACGCCGAAACCGATGGCCAGCAGCAGGCCGAGCAGGGCACCCAGGGGGGCGCTGGAACCTTCGCTCTGCTGAAAGACGGCGAGCAGGAAGAAAACGGTTTCCAGTCCTTCCCGGGCCACGGCGAAGAACACCATGGCGATCAGGGCGTAAGTCTGGTTTTTCGAGCCGGCGAGGGCGGCGTCCAGCGAGGCATGCAGGGCGTGCTTGATGGAGCGCGCCACCTTGCGCATCCAGAACACCATGGAACTGAGAATGCCCACCGCTACCAGACCGACGATGCCCTCGAACAGCTCTTGCTGCTTTTGCGGAAACTCGGCGCTCATCAGCTCAAGGCCACCGCCGACGAACAGGGCCAGGGCCGCGGCGAGGAAGACACCGATCCACACCGCAGGCATCCACTCGCCGCGGCCGGTCTGTTTCAGGTAACTGGCGATGATGCCAACGATAAGCGCGGCTTCAATGCCTTCGCGCAGCATGATCAAAAACGGAACAAGCATGGTTCACCGGGATAAAGGCTTCGGGGTGAGGTGTTTCAGCGAGCTGTATGGCTGAAACAATAAGTAACATAATGATACTCATTCCCGAATGAGAGCCAGTTGTTTTTCCGGTGATGCCTATGCTGTTCAGGTTGGGTTCAGGTAAAGAATCAATGAGTCTCTGTGTCGGAGGCAGTTTGCTGGCGACTTCACGCAGACGCAGAATATCTGTCGGTTTCAGGTCTTCTTCGCCAGCAAGCTGCCTCCCGCAAGTGTTGTCTGCACTTTAACTGATCGGTATTTCAATCCGGCGAGCAGCAGCCCAGTTCTTCAAGGATGCGATACGCCAGGCGAACCCGCGCTTCATTGGGGTAATTCTTGTTGGCCAGAATCACGATGCCGAGCTTCTTCCCGGGCACAAAAGCCACGTATCCGCCAAAGCCATTGGTCGAGCCGGTCTTGTTGATCCACACATCCTGCTGTGGCTTCAAGGGCGGGTTCAAGGCACTGGCGGGCTGGGTTTCGTAGGCCATCTTGCTGGAATTGCCTTCTAACAGCGTCTCCAGCTTGACGGGGAGTGTGTACTGCTCCCAGATCAGGTCCTGAGTCATGCTGCCTGATCTGAAGTAGCCGGTCCGGGTATCCGCGAGGGCGCGTTGCAGTGCAGGTGTGGTCTGCACAAGGCCCATGTTCGCTTCGACAAAACGGATCAGGTCACCGCTGCCGGACTTCATGCCATAGGCTTCGGCGGCCAGTACGCCGGGGTTGAGCCTTACCGCTTCGTCCTGCTTGTTGTAACCCTGTGCATAGTGGGACTGTCGGTTGGCGGGTACATCGAGGTAGCTGTTGGTCATGCCGAGAGCCGGAAACAGATGCTGCTCCATCGCCGTATTGAACGGCATCTTCATGCTGCTGGCTGCGATCATGCCCAGCAGACCAATGCTGGGGTTGGCGTAGCTGCGATGTGCGCCGGGCAGGTATTGCGGTTGCCAGGCCTTGAAGTAACTCAGCATCTGCCCGTTGTCCCGTATTGCATCGGGAAACTGCAGGGGAAAGCCTCCAGCGGTATGGGTGCCCAGATGAAAGAGCGGCACCTTGCCCAGGCGGCTGTCGTACAACTGGGGCACATAGGTGTCGATGCTGTCGGTCAGGGAAAGCTGGCCGTTGGTTTGAGCCCAGGTGGCGAGGGTCGCAGTGAAAAGCTTGCTGAGCGAGCCGAGTTCAAACAGCGTGTCGTTGCTGACCTTTGCCTGGCTGTCTCTGGAAGCAATCCCGTAGTCATAGAAGCGCCGCTGGCCATTGTCGGTGATGGCAATGGCCATTCCCGGGATGTTGTACTGCTGCATGAGACTCTGGACTTCGGCGTTCACGGTCTTGTCCAGAGCCGGTTTCTCGTCTTGGGCAAAGGCCGTGCTGCCGATGATGAGCAGCAGTGCCGATGCAACGCATGTCTGGGTCCATTGCATTGAAACGTCCTCGTATTCGCTGAGGGAGCAGACCCTGGCATTTTGCAGGCCAGGGCTCAATAAACGTTCTTTCTCAAGATATGACCCATGTGTTTCAGGTCGCTCAACTGTCGTGGGCTCCGGCACGTTTGAGCAGTGTCTTGCAACGTTCGGACAGGTGTATCACGCGCAGGTGTTTCCCGGCATTGCTGTAGCGCTCGCGCAGGGTTTTCAGTGCGGCAATGGCCGAGTAGTCGACGAAGTTCAGATGGCGGCAGTCAACGGTGGTCTGCTGCGGATCATTGGCCGGGTCGAACTGGTTGAGAAAGCGTGTAGTGGAGGCGAAGAACAGCGTGCCATGCATCAGGTAGAGCTTGCTGCCGTCCTGTTCGAGATGCGTGTCGGCGTAAAGTTCGCGGGCCTGCTGCCAGGCAAAGTTGAGGGCGGCGATGATGACGCCGAACACGACGGCGGCCGCCAGGTCGGTGAGCACGGTGACAATGGTCACGGCGATGATCGCCAGCACGTCGTTCATGGGGATCTTGTGCAGCACCCGCAACGAGGCCCAGGCAAAGGTCTGCTGGGACACCACGAACATCACGCCCACCAGCGCTGCCAGCGGAATGCGTTCGATCAGCGGCGACAGGAACAGCACGAACATCAGGATCATCATGCCGGCCACCACGCCGGAAAGACGTCCACGCCCGCCGGAACTGAGGTTGATGGCGGTCTGGCCGATCATCGCGCAACCGCCCATGCCGCCGCAGAAGCCGGACGCCATATTGGCCGCACCCAGGGCGATGCACTCGCGATTGGAGTGGCCGCGGGTTTCGGTGATCTCATCGGTGAGGTTCAGGGTCAGCAGGGTTTCCAGCAGACCCACGATTGCCATCAGCACGGCATAGGGCATCACGATCTGCAGGGTTTCCAGATTCCATGGCACGTCGGGCAAGGCCAGTGACGGCAGGCCACCGGCAATGTGCGCCATATCGCCCAGGGTGCGGGTCGGCAGTTCCAGCAGATACACCAGCAGACCGACGCTGAGAATCGCCACCAGCGCGGGGGGCACGGCACGGGTCAGACGTGGCAGCAGGTAGACAATGGCCATGGTCAGGGCCACCAGCCCCAGCATCAGGTACAGGCTCTTGCCGCTGAGCCAGGCTGCGCCGCTCTTGAAGTGCTCCATTTGTGCCAGGGCAATCACAATCGCCAGGCCGTTGACGAAGCCGAGCATCACCGAATAGGGCACCATGCGCACCAGCTTGCCAAGGCGCAGCAGGCCGAAAGCAATCATGATCAGCCCGCCCAGCACCACGGTAGCCAGCAGATACTGCGCGCCGTGTTGCACCACCAGCGCCACGATCACCACGGCCATGGAGCCCGCCGCGCCGGAAATCATCCCCGGACGACCGCCGAACAGGGCGGTCAGGGTACAGATGATAAAAGCGCCATAAAGGCCCATCAGCGGGTTGAGATGAGCCACCAGGGCGAATGCGATGCACTCGGGCACCAGAGCAAAGGAAGTGGTGAGCCCGGCGAGGACTTCAGTGCGGATACGGAGTGGTTTCATGACTTACCTGAGGGCGAACGTACTGCGTCACAGCCGTCGGCATACAAAAGAAGGGCGCAGATGTTACGAAATATGCGTTTAACCGACCAGTTAAAAAGTCCTCATGTGCGACTATCATCTGCCTCGTGCTTCTATATGCTGGCAAATTTTCCCCAAGTCTAAGGTGCGTTCTCGAATGGATGTCGTGTCTCCTCTGGATGCTTATGAACGAGCGGTCCAGCGTGGTTTTCAGCCTGACGAGGCGCAACTTCAGGCTGCCCGGCACTTGCAGACGTGTTATCTGGCGCTGGCGCAGCAGGGCAAGACACCCAGGGGCGTTTATCTGTGGGGGCCTGTCGGGCGCGGCAAGACCTGGCTGATGGACCGTTTTTTCGAGAGCCTGAGCGTACCGGCCCGACGTCAGCATTTTCATCACTTCATGCGCTGGGTCCACAAGCGCATGTTCGAGCTGATGGGCACATCCCGGCCGCTCAAGGTCGTGGCCCAAGAGCTGGCCCGGGAAGTGCGGGTACTGTGTTTCGATGAGTTGTTTGTCACCGATATCGGCGATGCGGTGATCCTCGGCGGTCTGCTGCAGGTGATGTTCGAAGAAGGTGTGGTGCTGGTCTGCACCTCCAACCAGCCACCGCAGCAGCTATACAGCCATGGCCATAACCGTGAGCGCTTTCTGCCCGCCATCGCTGCGATCGAGCAGTACATGGATGTGGTGACCGTGGACGGCGGCGAAGATCATCGCCTGCATCCCGGCCAGTTGCATCAGCGTTACTGGGTTGCCGAACCGGGCAGTGGCAGTGCGCTGGGGGATATCTTCAAGGCCTTGAGTGGCGGGCAGACGGCGTATGACTCGCAGGTGATGCTCGGTTATCGCAGCATCAACGTGGTGCAGCACACCGACACGACGATCTGGTGTCGCTACCGCGACTTGTGCGAGCAACCCCTGGCAGCCATGGATTTCATCGCCTTGTGTGACCGTTTCTCGGTGATCCTGCTGGGCGAAGTCCCGGCCCTGAGCGCCGCCCAGCGCGAAGCGAAGATTGCCCGTGGCACCGAGGATGGTGTCGAGCAGGTGACGGCGGGGGATCGGCAATTGCCGCAACTGTCACCCAAGGACGATGGCGTGCGGCGTTTCATTGCTCTCGTGGACGAGTGCTACGACCGGCGTATCCCTTTGTATATCGAGGCGCAGACGTCCATGGACGAGCTGTATACCGAGGGTTATCTGTCATTTGCCTTTCGCCGCACCCTCAGTCGCCTGCAGGAAATGCAACTGGAACGTTTTACAGAGCACTGATCGCTCAGACGACATCCCGACGACGCTGGGCCAGCATGTGCCTGGCGCCTTCGATGATCAGCACCACCACCGCCAGCCAGATCGGCACATAGGTCAGCCATTCATCACGGCCAATGCTTTCACCCAGCAGCAGGGCGACACACACCAGCAGTACCGGCTCCACATAACTGAGCAGGCCGAACAGGCTGAACGCCAGAATGCGGCTGGAAAGGATGTAGCTGATCAGGGCCGAGGCGCTGATGATGCCCAGCAGCGGAATCAGAAAGTAGAGCCTGGGTTCGTGTTGAGCCGCCATCGGGTTGCCATTGGCAATGAACCACAGGCCGATGGGCAGCATGAACAGCATGTCGAACCAGAGCCCGCCCAGGTTATCGGTCTTGAGCCTGCGCCGCAGGACGAAGTAGAGCGGATAACCCAGCGCCACCAGCAGTGTTTCCCAGGAAAAGCTGCCCAGCCGCCACAGCTCGTGGCCCACGCCGATCAGGGCGAAGGAGGCGGCGATCTTCTGCAGATGCGACAGGTGTTCGCCATACACGATACGGCCGGTGACGATCATGCTCAGCGGCAGCAGGAAATACCCCAGGGACACTTCCAGGCTGCGGCCGTGCAACGGGGCCCACATGAAAATCAGCAGTTGCGCGCCCAGCAGCAGCGAAGACAGCAGGATGCCCAATACCAGCAGCGGCTGCTGCCGGATGCGCCCGGCCAGTGTGCGCACCAGTTTCCAGTCGCCACTGATCAGCATGAACAGCGTGGCGCAAGGCACGGTCAGCAACATGCGCCAGCCGAAGATTTCCTCGCCGGTCAGCGGTGTCATCAGTGAGGTATAGAAGTACATGACGGCAAACAGCACCGACGCCATGACTGACAGCACGACACCTTTATACACAGCGGCCTCTTTGATGGATGGGGCGGGCGGGATGCACTGCAAAGGTGCGTAGTCTAGTGCGAAGATTTGAAAATAGCTGGAGTATTTCTGCTCGTCAGGTGGGCGTACACGTCATGAAGTGGGAGGGGCCTTGGCCGCGACGCTTCGACAGGCAACACATCTCCAGCGTCTGAACATGCTGTCGCGGCCAAGACCAGGTTCACGGAATGGAGTGATGGATCGCCCCATTTGTGAGCATTGCACATGTGGAACCCTCCCTGACTTTGCTAGGCTGTCATGCTCACCAGCACGATCCTGTCTGGTGTTCTCAAGGAGTTTGCATGACCTCTTTCAGCCACGAGGCCCAGATAACAAAGGCCCGGCAGGAGCAGTCTTCCACCCGGATAGCTTTTTTCATTGCAGGTTTCAGCGTGGCTTCCTGGGCACCACTGGTGCCTTATGCCAAGGCCCGGGTCGGGCTGGATGACGGTACGCTGGGTTTATTGTTGCTGTGTCTGGGCATGGGCTCGATCCTGGCCATGCCGATGGCCGGCGCGCTGGCGTCACGCTACGGCTGTCGCCGTCTGTTGATCATTTCCACCCTGATCGTCTGCCTGTGCCTGCCTTTGCTGGCGAGCATTTCCAGCCTGCCACTGTTGGTGGCGACCCTGTTTGTGTTCGGTGCAGGCATGGGCGGCGTGGATTGCACGGCCAATGTCCAGGCGGTGATTGTCGAGCGGGCCAGCGGCAAGACCATGATGTCCGGTTTCCATGGCCTGTTCAGCCTCGGCGGCATTGTGGGCGCGGCGGGCGTCAGCGCCTTGCTGAGCCTGGGCGCTTCGCCGCTGATAGCAATGCTGATAGTGGTCGTGCTGACGCTTGGAGCCCTGGCCAAGGCCGCACCGCATCTGTTGCCTTACGGCAGCAAGTCCGAAGGGCCTGCCTTTGCGATTCCCCGTGGCGTGGTGCTGTTTATCGGTCTGCTGTGCTTTACCGTGTTTCTCGCCGAAGGAGCGATGCTCGACTGGAGCGCGGTCTTCCTCAGCTCGCTGCGGGGCGTTGAAACTTCCTATGCCGGCCTGGGTTACGCCGTGTTTGCCGTGACCATGACATTGGGGCGGCTGTTTGGCGATGCGGTGGTGCGCAGGCTCGGCTCCAACCGGATCATCATTCTGGGCGGTTTGTGCGCTGCCAGCGGTCTGGCGATTGCCACGCTGGTGCCAGCCTGGGAGGCGGCCTTGCTGGGGTATGCCCTGGTGGGGGCCGGTTGCTCGAACATCGTGCCGGTCTGCTACAGCGCTGTCGGCCGACAGACCACCATGCCGGAAAGCGTCGCGATCCCGGCCATCACCACGGTCGGTTATGCCGGGATTCTGGTCGGGCCGGCTGCCATCGGTTTCATCGCCCATGCCAGCAGTCTGGAACTGGCGTTCATGATCGTTGCCGTGATGCTGCTGGGCGTGGCGATCAGTGGCAGCCAGCTCAAGACCTGAGACCTTACAGCTTGCGCGCCATGCCCGAGACGCGGATCGAACTGCCGGTCTGTTCCGGGATTTCGGCGCGCAGGCGTGACGGGCTGCCCATGTCCTCGCCCTGCAGAATGTCGATGACGCCGCCGTGGGGCCAGCCGATATCACGCAGGTAACCGGCCAGCGCTGCGGTTGCCGCGCCGGTGGCCGGGTCTTCGTAGACACCGCCGAAGGCGAACGGATTGCGGGTATGGAAGAACTGCTCGCTTTCGGCAAACACCAGCACGATGGTTGCCCAGCCTTCGCGCACCATCAACTGGCGTCCGGCTTCCTGATCGTATTGCATGGCCCTGAGCGTCGAGCGGCTATTGAGTGCCAGCACCAGATGCCCGGCACCGCCGTTGATCGCCGCAGGCGGGATGCGCTCATCCAGATCGCTGTGCTGATAACCGAACAGCGCCAAGGCTTCTTCCAGCAATTGCGGGCTGATGGGTTTGCTGTGCGTGGGCGGGGATTGCAGGGCGGCTGAGGTCAGTTCGCCACGGGCATGGCCTTCGACCGTGATCTGCGCCTGATTGAGGGTCAGCCTGAACAGCCCGTCGCCTTGCTGCCCGGCCAGTGCTGCGCCCAGGGCAATGGTGGCATGGCCGCAGAAGGGCACTTCGGCCAGGGGCGAGAAGTAACGTACTCGCCATCCATCGTCCAGCGGGGCCGCGAAGGCCGTTTCCGAAAAACCGACCTCGGCGGCAATGCGCTGCATGGTGTTTTCATCGGGCAGTGCATCGCCGATCCAGACGCCTGCCGGGTTGCCGCCTTGATTACCGTCGCTGAAGGCAGCCAGTTTGAGAATTTCCGTGGTCATGTTGGACAGACCTTATCGTCACTGTGGGCCAATGATTGTGCCGAACCCTTGCACTGCAATCCAACGGCAAATGCATTCAGGAGCGCGAGGCCTCGCCACATCTGGACAGGCGGCGCTGCACAACCCGCTCGCGCACGCTGTCGTAGGCCCAGTTGAACAGCATGGTGTAAGGCAGGAAAAACAGCAGCACGCCAATATCCAGCCAGAAGGCCTGCATCAGGCTGATGGACAGCCACCAGGCGGCCAGCGGCACGATGGCCAGAATCAGACCGCCCTCGAAACACACGGCATGCAGCGCCCGGGCCGTGAAGGTCATGGCAAAGCCTGTCTTGCGCCGGATGCGGTCGAAAAGGGCATTGAACAGCATGTTCCAGAGCATCGCTGCAGTGGAAATCATCACCGTCAGCGCGCCCATCTTGCCCAGCGACTCATCCATGATCCAGGCCAGCAATGGCGCACAGATGATCAGACCAATCAGCTCGAAGAGCAGCGCATGCAGGATGCGCTCTTTGAGCGATTTGACAGGCACGTTCGCTGATTCGGCAGTGCTCTGACTTGTCTGTTCCATGGCAAATCTCACCTCTGTGGTCATAGGAGGCTGCATTTTCATCGGTCATTGCGCTAAAGTGAAAATAGTTTCCATCGGGAAAACCGATAGAAGGATGCCCATGAGTTTTTCACCCGAAGCCCTCGAAGCCTTTGCCCAGATTGTCGAACTGGGTTCGTTCAGTGCTGCTGCCCGCCGTCTGGGCAAAAGCCAGTCCACCATCAGCGAAGCCATTGCCCGGCTGGAAATCGATCTGGGGCTGGAGCTGTTCGACCGCTCCGCACGTCAGCCGGTCCTGACCGAAGCGGGCAGGGTCATGCTAGGGCGCGTCGAGGATGTGCTCAGTGCTTCGGATTGCCTGCGCCGTACCGCGGGGCGTCTGGCGGCAGGTGCCGAGCCGCGCCTGACTCTGGTGCTGTCCGATGCCAACCAGTTTGCCGAGTTTGAGGTGCGCATGACAGAACTGGACCAGCGCTTTCCCGAACTGGAGCTGGAGTGCGTGTTTGCCGAGCATGGCGATGCGGTCAACCTGATCCAGTCGGGCAGGGCGTCACTGGGGCTGTTGTCGGCACAGGCGAGCTACCCGCCGGAAATCGGCCACGCGACCATTGTCGAGCGTGCTGACTTCGGCCTGTTCGTCGCCCACTCCCATCCGCTTGCTGCGCTGGAGCAGGTGAGCTATCAGCAACTGTCCGAATACCGGGCGCTGCGGCTCAATACCTTGATTGACCACAACATCCCTACCGATGACTTGCCCACCAGTGGCTATCGCAACTGGTCAGCGCCCAATTACCTGCTGTTGATGGATATGGCGGGATTCGGCTTTGGCTGGTCGGCCTTGCCGCGCTGGCTGGTGTCGCGCTATGCCAGTGGACTGTTGAAGGAACTCAAGGTACCGGGCTGGCCGCGCAGTTCGGCGGTGGATGTCATCTGGTCGCGCCAGCGCAGTCTGGGGCCTGCAGGGGCGTGGCTGCTGGAAACCCTGATCCCGGCGTAAAAACGCATGAAGGGGCTTACCCCCATCGTGTTTTCTACAGGCAAATAAAAACCCGCCGAAGCGGGTTTTTCAAAGACCATCCAACTCCCTGTCGGCAGGCATCCAGGCCATGGTCGATCATCCTTGATCCTGGCGAACTCCCTGCTCACCAGTTGTTGGATCCAATATTACGAGGCTTCTTGAAGGGCCAAAAGAGCGAATTGTCCTCGGCTCGTGTAAGCCTTTGGCTATACGTCGGTGATGAAAACTCCCATTGGCGAGTGCCAGAGTCAGGCTTCCGGGTCTTTCCCGTAGCGCAGGGCTTCGACCAGCAGTTGAAAGGCCGGAGTATTCTGCCGACGGCTGGGGTAGTAGAGGTGATAACCAGGAAATTCAGGGCACCAGTCATCCAGGACTCTCACAAGGCGCCCGGCTTCCACATGGCGTATCACTTGGGAGTCGAGCAGAGACGCGAGCCCGAATCCGGCAAGCGCCGCCTCCAGGATCATCTCGGGGCGGTTGAATGCAACTTGTCCCGATACGCGAATCTGGGTCTGCCGACCCTCTTTCTCGAACTGCCAGGCGGCCATCCCACCCAGGCTCGGAAACCTGCGATTGATGCATTGATGGCTGGCGAACTGATCCGGATGAGTCGGAACGGGATGCCTGGCCAGATACGCCGGTGAGCCCACGATGACGCAGCGCTCCATGGGGCCGATAGGGATGGCGATCATGTCCTTGCTCACGTTTTTACCCAGACGGATGCCTGCGTCATAGCGCTCGGCAACGATATCGACGAATCCGTTATCGACAGTGACCTCGACTTCGATGTCAGGGTATTGGGGAAGCAGGCGATTCAGTGCAGGCCACAGGATGGTTTCGGCGACATGATCTGCTGTCGTGATGCGGATGGTCCCGGCAGGTTTGTCACGTACCTCGGTCAGGCTTTTTAGCTGCGCCGTGATGTCAGCCAGTGCGGGTTTGAGTGTTTCAAGCAGCCGTTCTCCTGCATGGGTAGGAGACACACTGCGGGTGGTCCGGGTGAGAAGGCGTACGCCCAGCCGCGCCTCCAGCCTCCGGATCTTGTGGCTCAGCGCCGACTGGGATGTTCCGAGACGGCCCGCCGCACGGGTGAAGCTGCACTCTTCGGCAACGGCTGCAAAAGCCATCAGGCTGCCCATCTCGTCGTGAAACATTTAGTTACTCCAGTCATGAGCGGTGCGCTTATATGCCTGCTGGATCTTATCCACTCTCTATTTCACTGCCTATCTTCGATCTATATATGATGTTTCGTCATATACCCATTCGATGCTGCCTACCTAATCTTTCCTGCTTGCCCGGTCAATAATTCACCCACAGCTCTGCGTTGAGCGCTCGAACGATTGAAAGGAGATTTCATGAAAAGCAGCTTTTACGGGCGAATGGGGTGGGTGACCGCCGGGCTCCTGAGCGCCCTGTCAGCGGGCGTTCATGCCGCGTCTTCCACGCCTGTTGAAGATGCCTTTGACATCATCCCTGAACGACCTTCAAGCGTCTTCGCCGATGCAACCGCCACCCATGTGCCCATCGCGCCGAGCCTCCATGCAACGGACTCGGTATTCGTCGATGTCGACAAGGACGGGGATCTGGATGTGGTGGTATCCGTCGAGCATGGGGTGAATCGTCTGTATCTCAATGATGGTCATGGCCGGTTGGCTATCAAACCGGGCGCCTTCGGAACGGTGATTCATGACAGCGAGCATGTCCGAGCCGCCGATTTGAATGCGGATGGCAACATGGACGTGGTATTCGTTGCCGAAGCCGATGAGGTGCATCAGCTGTTTCTGGGCGACGGGAAAGGCGGATTTACCGATGCCAGTGATCGTTTGCCCCAAACCAGTCAAGGCAATGCCCTGGCGTTGGGGGATGTCAATGGAGACAACCTGCCAGACATCCTGATTGGCAGCACAGGCGAAACGGATTACGCGCCCGACGCGAAGATTGTTCCAGCACGAAACCTGCTCTTTCTGAATGATCCCAAGCGACCTGGCCACTTCATCAATGCCACGCAGACCCATCTGCCAAAGACCAACGACCAGACCGAAGGTGTGGTCCTGGCCGATATGGACGGCGACGGGGATCTCGATATGGTGCTGGCAAGTCCGGCGTTATCGAATCGACTCTTGTTGAACGACGGGAAAGGGCACTTCAGTGACGCTTCCGAGCGACTCGACCTGCGCGTACCGATGGAGACCCGGGAAGTACATGTTGCCGACCTGAACCGGGACGGTCATCCGGATATCGTGTTTTTCAATATCACCAGCAATAACTTCGGCTGGGACAAGGACCCTCAAACCCGGATTCTGGTGAACGATGGCAAGGGGCGTTTTGTGGATGAAACGGCGCAGCGCTTCCCCGCACACAACTTTTCAAGCTGGGCCGGTACAGTGGTGGATTTCAACGGCGATGGGCACCCCGATCTGCTTGTCGGCGCAATTCAGATCCCCGGGTTTGTCCCGCTCCAGTTGCGTGCGTGGCAGAACGACGGTCAGGGCCACTTCAAGGATGTCACCGCCGATGTGGTTCCCGGCATTACTGTCGGGCGCAGTTGGAGCATGGGGCGCGGTGATCTGGACGGCGATGGCAAGGACGATGTATTTATCGGCGGTTGGGGCACCCAGGCACGCCTTCTGCTCAGTGACAAAGAGGGTTACCGGAATTCGTTGCCGCCCATGACGAAGTTGGCTCCGGCTCCACGCTAGCGTTGTTGTACCGGATTCATCAGGCCTGTTGGGTGAGAGCGTGTTTCTCTGCAGTCTTAACAAGTAGCCGACAAAAGCGGTTACTGTGCATTTTTATTTCAAGGTCGAAGCTGTGTTCCATACGTTTCTTACGGTTGCTTGCCTCTATGTCCTGGTGCGGTGTGTTTATCCGCTGAAGATTTCAACGTTCGCACGCTTATTGATAGCCATCGGTGTGCTGATCGTTTCCAAGTATCACTATTGGTCATTGTTGATCTATGGAGACATGTGGTCGCCAGAGTTGCCTTTTGGGGTCGTACTGGTTCTGGGCTGGCTGTTCTGCGCCTTTGTGCTGCTGACGGTGTTCACGGTGATCGGCGATGTGGCAGGTCTTGCCCTGACAGTGTCCGGGCGTCGGCCAGTATTCAGGCGGATAGCTCCCAGGTGGCGAGCGGGCTCGGTCTTGCTGGCATTGGCTCTGGCGGCGGTGGGGGTTCAGCAGGCGATCAAGGTTCCGGACGTTCGCAGGGTGGAATTGGCGATTGATAACCTTCCACCGGAGTTCAACGGTTTCCGTTTCGTGCAGCTCAGCGATCTGCATATCAGTCGGCTCTTTCCTGAGTCCTGGGCCCGCGCAGTGGTCGATCGAACCAACGAACTTTCCCCTGACCTCGTACTGATTTCCGGCGACCTGATCGACGGCTATACGGATGCAAGGCGTTCCGATGTAACACCTCTGGCAGACCTGCAGGCGCGATACGGCGTGATCGGTATTCCCGGCAATCACGAGTATTACTTCGATTACTCGGCGTGGGCTCCGGTGTTCAAGGGCATGGGGATAAAAATGCTGGAGAACCAGCATGTGGTACTTCAGCAGGGGAATGCAGCCCTCACGATTGCAGGTGTCACGGATGATGTTGCGCCGAAGTACGGGTTTGCAGGCCCGGATCTGGCACGGGCACTGGCCGGTGCTCCGGCCAGCGCGCCAACGATTCTGCTCAGTCACAGGCCCGAGGCGGCAATGGAAAATGCTGACGCCGGTATTGACGTGCAACTGTCCGGGCATACGCACGGCGGCATGATCCTGGGGTTCGATCAAATCGTTGCTCGTGCCAACGAAGGGTATGTATCCCGTGGCTATGACGTGGGGCGGATGAAGTTATACGTGAGCAATGGCACAGGGTTATGGATGGGATTCCCTGTCCGGCTGGGTGTCCCCTCCGAGATCACTGAATTTGTTCTCAGGCCGGTAAATTAAGTCTGCGGGGAGTGCCTGTCCGTCATCGAGCAACTCCCCGAAGTTTTCTGCAGGCAAATAAAAACCCGCCGAAGCGGGTTTTTCCAAAGACCATTCCAACTCCCTGCCGGCAGCCCTCCGGGCCATGGTCGATCATCCTTGATCCTGGCGAACTCCCTGTTCACCAGTTGTTGGATCCAATCTTACGAGGCTTCTTGAAGGGTAAAAATAGCGAATTGTCCTCTGGTCGTGTAAGCCTTTGGCTATATGTCGGCCCTGAAATTTCCCATGACCATGGAGCAGAGGGTTCTTCAGGGCTCTGGTCCGCTATCTCAAGCTGATATCATCCAGGCATTCGCAAGGTGAGTGGGAAACATGAATCGTCGTAAAAAGATCCAGCAGCTGTTAAAGGCTCACGCCAAGAAGGCCAGTGCCAAACTGGCCCCCAAGAGCAAGCCCAAGTACATCTGCAAGGCCGATCGATTGAAAATGGCTGCCGAAGCCGCTCAAGAGGCGACCCCTGCAGATTCGCAGTGAGGGATATAAAGCGCTGAGCCGTCTGGCTCACTTTTCTGCAGGCAAATAAAAACCCGCCGAAGCGGGTTTTCCAAAGACCATTCCAACTCCCTGTCGGCAGGCATCCGGGCCATGGTCGATCATCCTTGATCCTGGCGAGCTTCCTGCTCACCAGTTGTTGGATCCAATACTACGAGCCTTTCTGAAGGGCAAAAAGAGCGAATTGCCCTTGGGTCGTGTAAGCCTTTGGCTATACGTCGAATCTGAAATTTCTCATCCATAAGTACACACAAGCTGCCTCTCACAAAGCGATGCGGTATCTGAAGTGCCTCTCAACTTGAACGCCTGGGGGATATCAGCGAAGCTGCCGCCGCATCAATAAATGAATATCGGACGTGGTGAATGGCGCTCAAGGTGATGGTGGTCGGCGGTTATGGAAATTTCGGCAGCATCATTTGCCGGCATCTCGCCGCCTTACCCGATATCGAACTGGTCATCACAGGGCGCGATGCGCAAAAGCTGGCGCATAAAGTCGAGGCGCTTGGGCGGCAGTCTGGCAAGGTTGTGCAAGGCTGGTGTGGCAACGCCATGAGCGCAGACCTGAAATCGGTCCTGGTACAAATGGACATTGATTGGGTGATCCATACGGCTGGCCCGTTTCAGGGGCAACCCTATGCCATTGCCGAGTCCTGTATCGAGGTCGGGGTCAATTACTGCGACCTGTCCGACTGCCGCCATTTCGTCAGCGGCATTTCCGCGCTCGATGCGCGGGCCAGGGCGGCGGGCGTGGCGATCTTCAGCGGTTGCAGCTCCGTGCCTTCGCTGTCTTCGGCCATCATCGATCAATATCGCCATCGCTTTACCCGTATCGACACCATCAACCACGGCATTTCCTCGTCGGCGAAAATGCCCGGTCTGTCGACCATCGAAGGTGTGCTGGCCTATGCCGGCAAGCCGATCAACCAGCTCAGGAGCGGGCAGGTGCATGCGGTATCAGGCTGGCAGGGGCTCGTCCTGCGCAAGATGCCGATGATCGGCACCCGGCTTCTGGCCAATGTCGATGTGCCCGACATGGATATCTTCGCCGGGCGCTATGGTGCCAGGAACCTGAGCTTCAAGGCCGGGTCGGGTCTGAAGCTCGGAGGTGTCGCCAACTATGTACTGGCTCTGGCGGTGAGGGCAGGGGTGATCCGTTCCATTCCCGAATGGGCTGCGCGGCTGCATCGCTGGGGAACCTGGTTCGAGCGTTTTGGGGATGGCAAAAGTGCGATGTTCATTGATGTCCACGGTCTTGATCATGACGCCAGGCCGTTATTGATGACGGTGCAATTGACAGCTTCCAACGACAAGGGGCCGGAAATCCCCAGTTGCGCAGCCGTTGCCCTGATGGAAAAGGCCAATCGCGGTTACACGCCTGAACCCGGTGCCCGGGCCTGTGTAGGGGAAATCACCGTTGACGAGTACCTGGCGGCGATCGACGAGCCGTTGAATATTCATCTGTCCGTACAGTTTTCCGACAAGCAGCGCTGACCGATGACGTACCTTCTTCTGAAATACACCCACATCATCGCGGCGATTTTCCTGTTTGGTTTCGGCATGGGTTCTTACCTGTATCTGATTGCCGCCAGCCGCACTGCCAACCCGCACGTCATCGCCTATGTCGCCAGAATGGTGGTGCGCTTCGATACCTGGATTACCACCCCGGCGGGTTTTCTGCAGATCATCACTGGCTACCTGCTGACCCGAATCATGGGCCTGCCCCTGACCACGGAGTGGGTACTGACCTCGCTGGTGATTTTCCTGTGCGTGGGCTCACTCTGGCTGCCGGTGCTGGTCCTGCAGAAGCAATTGCAGACGATGGCGCTGGCAGCGGTTCACTCGGGGGCAGAACTGGGCGTCGAGTATCAGTCCATTTACCGCAAGTGGTTCTGGATGGGCGTGCTGGGGTTTGCAGGGATGTTCGTTATCGTGCTGATCATGGTGACCAAGATGGCTCCATGGCAGGTGGTGGGGATGTTAGGGTGACTGGCGAGACGAGCTGCTTCAGCGCAGGCTTGTGCGCTCCCTGTCCCACGGCGCTACATCACCGCCAAAACGGGCGACGAAGAAGTCAATGAGTAACCGCAGCGGCAGGGGCTGGTGTCTGCGGGACAGATACACCGCCTGGATATTCATCGTGTCCAGCTCGTAGGCCGGCAGTACCACCTCCAGCGTTCCCCGGGCCAGTTCTTCTCCGACGTAGTAGGTGGGCAGCATCGTAATGCCGGCACCCGCCAGCGCTGCGGCTCGCACGATCGAGGTCTCGTTGGCAGTGAGAGTACCTTGCGCCTCTACGGTGGTGACTTCATCTCCCTTGCGCAAATTGTATGAGGGTGCAAAACCGTTGCTATGGGTGATAAACCTGTGAGCATTCAAATCCTGTGGCACTTTCGGTGTGCCGCTGCGCTTGAGGTAGGCCGGCGATGCACAAAGGACGGAGTGACAGACTGTCAATTTGCGTGCGACCAGTCCTTCATCGATCCGGTTGCTGAGCCTGATGGCCAGATCGATGCGGTCCTGAACCAGATCAACCCTCCTGTCCAGCATGACCAGATCGATTTCCAGCCTGGGGTAGAGCGCCTGGAAATCCACTATGGCGGCGGTGAGCTGGGCCTGAGCGAACGACGGTGTAGAGGTCAGTCGTAAACGCCCCTGTACTTCTCCTTCCTGGCTCGCCTCCAGATGGACGTCATCGGCAAGAGCAACCATTTCCCTGCAGGTTCTGAGCGCCTTGAAACCGGCATCGGTCAGCGTCAGTTTTCGAGTGGTGCGATGCAGAAGCCGCACACCCAGCCATGCCTCCAGACTTTCGAGGTAGCGGCTTATCATCGGTCTGGACATGTCCAGCGCCTCGGCAGTAGCGCTCATGCTGCCACGATCGGCAATCTCGACGAACACCCGCATTGCAGTGAGACGATCCATTTATCTTAACGATCCGGTTAACAATCAATTAATTGAAAGGGAGTTTATTCTCAATATACGAATCAATACAGTGCCTCCATCAGCAGCAACCGCTGCTATCGGAGACATCATGAACAACTTCAACCTTCCCGCCCCGACAGTCGTTTATGTGATGGATGCCTATTGCGGCTGGTGCTGGGGATTTGCCGAGCGCATCGCCGAGTTCGAGGCTGCGAACCGCCACCGGGTGGACTTCACGGCTATCAGTGGTGGCCTGTTCGTCGGCAGCCGCGCAGCTCCACTATCTGATTACCCGCACATTCCAGAGGCCAACGAACGGATCTCGCGTCTTACCGGCGCAGTGTTCGGCGACGCCTACCAAAAACTCTTGCGCAAGGGCGACGCGGTGATGGACTCATTCGGCGCAGCACAAGGTCTGGCCGTACTGCGCGCTCAGGCTCCGGAGCGAGCCATTCACTGGGCTCACGAGTTGCAGGCAGCGTTTTATCTGTCGGGGCTGAGCCTGTCCGACCCCGAAACCATTGCCGCCATCGCCAGGGCGAACGGCCTGGACGAATCCGCTGTGCTGAGCGATCTGAAGCATGGTTTGAGTGCAGTGCAGGCACAGGCAGATTTCGCCCGGGTACGCCGTCTCGGTGTGGCGTCTTATCCGACGCTTCTCTTCATCAACGGCAGCGATGTCCACCAACTGCCAGCCACCGGTACGGCACTGGATGTCCTGAATCGAAAGCTCGACACATTGCTGGTCTGACGAGCACGCCTACACTCACAGCCTCAATCCCTCAACGGAGACAACCATGATCAAGATCGCTATCGTCTATTTCAGTGGCTATGGCCATACAGCCAAACAAGCGGAGGCCGTTCAGCGCGGTGCTGCATCGCTGGAAAATACCGAAGTCACTCTGCTTCGCATCGACCAGGACGGCCATCTGCCAGACGGCTCGCTCGATGTGCTGGAAGCGCAGGATGCGATCATTTACGGATCACCGACCTATATGGGCGGGCCAGCCTGGCAGTTCAAGAAATTTGCCGATGCTTCCTCGAAACTCTGGTTCAAAGAGGGCCTCAAGGACAAGATTGCCGCAGGTTTCACTAACTCCGCATCGGTCAACGGCGACAAGTTCTCCACCATTCAATACATGTGGACGCTTTCCCAGCAGCATGGGCAGATCTGGGTGGGGACGGGCATGATGCCTGCGAACAAGACCGAAAACGGTCCTGCTGACATCAACTGGTCTGGCGGCTTTGCCGGTGCCCTGGCCATTTCTCCATCGGATGCCAGCGCCGATGATGCACCACGCTCTGGCGATCTGAAGACCGCCGAGCTCTTTGGTCAGCGTGTGGTTGAAGTCGCACGCAGATTCAAGCGCTGAAAGTTGTGCCAGGGCGGCACGTCTGCTTCCCTGGCCTCTCATTTCATTCGGTACGGTTGGCAAAGACTTCCTTGGCCGCAAACAATCCGTTGAGCGCAGCAGGAAAGCCCGCATACACCGCCATCTGCATCAGGATTTCGGTGATTTCTGCCTGTGAAAGCCCGACATTCAATGCAGCCTCGATATGCACCTTCAGCTGAGGCGTTGCGGTGCCCATGGCGGCTAATGCTGCGACTGTAGCAATCTCTCTGTCTCGCATATTCAAGCCGGGGCGCGAGTAGATGTCGCCAAAGGGAAATTCGAATAGATAAGTGGCAAAGTCGGGGGCGATATCGGCGAGTGCGGCGATGACGTTATGCCCGGCTTCGCCGTCGATTTCGGCAAGTGCCCGTTTACCTCGTTCCAGTCGACTTTCGTCTGCGTAGGGGCGGTGCGGTGTCATATTCATTGATCCTCTGTGCGCGATCGACATAACCGGCGATCTTGGTATCGAGGACGAGCAGGCAGGCTGAGAGTTCGGCCACTTTGGCCCGCACGGACTCGCGATGCTGTTCAAGCATTTCGCAACGTTCGGCTTCCGTTTCTACACCACGCTCGCGCAGGTTCGCATAACGCAGCATTTCCCGGATCGGCATCCCGGTGGTTTTCAAGCGACCAAGAAACTCGATCCAGACCAGAATCGATGAGTCATAGTCGCGCTGACTCGAACCGTCGCGTCGGGCGTAAGGAAGCAATCCAATGCGCTCGTAATAGCGAATCGTATGGGCCGAAAGCCCCGAGCGTTCAGCCAGTTCACCTATCTTCATATCCACCTTCTCGTCCAGGCACCCCACACGTTAATACTTTGAGTGCGCTCTAAGTCAAGGGGCTTGCTGAAAGGTATTTCTGCTGTCTGTACGCCGAGGTTCAGCTCCACGCACCCGCATTGATATGAGAATCATTATCAATTATTATCGCCGCTTCTTTGGGGAGGCAAGTCGTGAGCGAGGACCGTATAGGGCTTCTCTATGCAGAGCACAACAACTGGCTGACGGGCTGGCTTTATCGCCGTCTGGGCTGCACCAGTCAGGCGGCGGATCTGGCGCAGGATACTTTCCTGCGTATCCTCACTTCACAGCGTAAAACCGGCGAAACCCTGACTCTGGACCGTCCACGTGCCTATCTGGCGACTGTGGGTCAACGGCTGGTTTGCGACTACTTTCGGCGCCAGTCCCTGGAGCGGGCTTACCTCGACATGCTCGCCCTGATGCCCGAGGCCTTTGCCCTGTCGCCGGAAGAGCAATGGCAGATGCGCGAAACGCTGTTCCAGCTTGACGCCTTGCTCGACCGCCTGAAGCCTGTCGTGCGTGCAGTATTTCTGCTGGCGCAGATCGATGGCCTGACCTATATGCAGATCGCCCGTGAGTTGGGTATTGGCGAGCGTACGGTCAAGCGCCATATGGCCACTGCCTTTGAAGCCTGCATCCTGAGCGACGTGACGTTTTAATGTCCGCACAGGCTCCGATCAGTCGGGACGTCGCACGCCAGGCCGCCCACTGGCTTGTACTGATGCATGAGCAGCCACTGAGCCCCGCGCAACAGCAGGCCTGTGCGCGCTGGCGTGCGGCCGACCCCGAGCATGAGCGCGCCTGGCAGCGCGTGCAGCATGTGCAACAGCAACTGGGTGGTCTGCCGCCCTCCATTGCCATGGGCACTCTCAATCGTGAGCGACGCCAGGTCTTGAAGACGCTGCTGGTCTTGGCCGCCATTGCACCTGCGGGTTACCTTGGCTATCGCTTTGGCTCCGGGCAGGGATGGATGGCCGACTACCGAACCCGCACAGGCGAACGGCAGCAACTGACACTCGCCGATGGAAGCGTGGTCGACCTGAACACCGACAGCGCCATTGATGTGCGATTCGATGCCGGGCAGCGGTTGATCCGTCTGGTGCGTGGGGAGATATTGATCCGCACCGGCGTCGATCCACGTCCCCTGCGAGTGGCCAGCGCACAAGGGGTCATGGAACCCTTGGGAACGCGCTTCAGCGTGCGCCAGTTCAGTGGCAGCACACAACTTGCGGTGCTCCAGGGCCGGGTTCGGGTCACGCCCGAGCAGGCAGCGTCACAGGTTGTGGAGGCCGGAGAACAACTGTCTTTCAGCGCAGATGCCTTTGGCCCTTTACGCCCGGCCAGCGAGCTGGCTACTCGCTGGACACAAGGTGAACTGGTGGCCGAGAACATGCCGCTGGGCGATTTTCTCCAGGAGCTGACCCGTTATCGACCCGGCCGGCTGCACTGTGACGAAAGCGCATCGGCCTTGCGCATCAGCGGTGGCTTTCAGCTCGACAACAGCGACGCGATCCTCGCCGCGCTGCCGGTCACGCTCCCGGTTACGGTGAGCTATCGAACCCGATATTGGGTGACGGTGAGCAAGGCGTGATTTTTCGAACAGTCTTTTTTGGCCCGTTTTTCTGCGGCACTCGTCCTTGGTTGTGAATCTGTAAATCACCAAAGGACATTTTGCTCCATGGCTCATCTTCGTATCCCGTGTGCAAGCACACGCAACAGGCTCGCTTTGTCATTGCTGACCCTGGCTCTGGCCACCCAGCCGCTGTGTGCTCTGGCAGACGGAGCGACCCGGCATTACAGCGTCCAGGCAGCGAGCCTGTCCCAGGCGCTTGCCGGCTTCAGCTCGCAGGCGAAAATCACTGTGCAGTTCGTTCCGGCCCTGACTCAGGGCTTGAACTCACCGGGATTGGAAGGTGACTACAGCGCGGAGCAGGGCCTTGCCAGACTGCTTGCCGGTTCCGGGCTTGAGGCGGTGCAGTTGGGAGATCGGGTCTACGGGCTGGTCAAAGTCAGTACCGAGGCCGGTACGCTGACCATACCGAATGTCGATATCAATGCCAGCAGCGCCGCCTTGCAAGGCTCGGAAGCGGCGGGTTATGTCAGCGACAGCATCAACAATGTCGGTGCTCTGGGCGGGATGAAGTTGCAGGACACGCCTTATTCCATGAGCGTGACGTCTCAGGCGCTGCTCAAGAACATCCAGGCCACTTCCCTCGACGATGTGTTCAAACGCAATCCCTTTACCCAGCTTTACTCCCCCAAGAGCGCCGGTTACGCCAGCGCTGTCAACGTTCGAGGTTTCAGCAGTTCCGCCAGCCTGAACATCGCCAACGACGGCCTGCGTTTCAGCACACTCGCCGATGCGGGCAACTTCATCGAAGACACCGAACAACTGGAAGTGATCACTGGCCTCACGGGCTTTCTGTATGGCCCGGCGTCTCCCGGTGGCCTGGCCAACTATGTGCTCAAGCGTCCGACCTACCAGCGCTACAACAGCGTCACTCTGGGGAATGCCGGTGGCGAGAACTATTACCTGCATGGCGACTTCGGCGGCCCGATCGACAGCGAAGGCAAGTTTGCGTACCGACTCAACCTGCTGACTCAGGATGGCGAAACTGCAATCGACCTGCAGAAGCGTCGTCGGCAGATGATCAGCCTGGCACTGGACTGGAACATCAGCGACGACTTGCAGGTGCAATTCGACGCTTCCCATAAAGAAAGCCAGACCCGTGGCCTGACCAGTTACTGGTTCTTCGCCAATCAGGCTTTCCGGCCAAGTGCCTCATCACTGGACACCGACAAGCTCTACAGCCAGAGATGGGGGTTCGCCGACAACCAGACCGACAAGGTGGGTGTGCGGGCCAAATGGCGTCTGAATGACAGGTTCAGCCTGCGTGCGGCGGTTGCTGCGCAGCAATACACCCAGGAATACACCTACACTGGCCCGCAGATCGATGCGCCGGGTGTGTACACCCAGCCTTTGTATGCGTTTGCGCCCCTTGAAACCCGGGAGTACTCAGGCTATCTGTTCCTTGATTCGCAGTTCGCGACAGGCACCCTCGATCACAAACTGACGCTGGGCTATCAGGGCAATACCGCACGCACCCTGATGCACGAGGACCATATCCCGAGCCAGCAATACAGCTCGGTCACCGGCCCGGCCGTGTCGCTCGACGAACAACCGCAAGTGAGCAGGCCGGGTTACTCCATCGGTCACGGCGCCCAGCACCTCTCCAGCACCAGCGACACTCACAACCTGTTGATCGGCGACATCATCACCTTCAACGAACAGTGGTCGACGATCCTCGGCGTCACCCACACCCGGATCCAGACCTACAACAACGATTTCGTCAATTCCGCCATCCCGCGCAAAACCGAATATGACGAAAGCACCACCTCACCCAGCGTATCGCTGATTTACAAACCCGCGCCCTGGCTGACCACCTACGCCACCTACATCGAAGGACTGCAAAGCGGCGGCATAGCACCCTCGCGAGCAATCAACTCGGGCACCGGCCTGGCACCACAGATCAGCAAACAATACGAAATCGGCGCCAAGGCCAGCATCGGCGACACATTGATCACCCTGGCAGCCTTCAACATCGACAAGCCCAACGCCTACACCAACAGCGCCCGGGTCTACGTCCAGGACGGTCGTCAGGAAAACAATGGGCTGGAATTCAGCGTTACCGGCAAGGTCACCCCGCAACTGACGCTGGTCAGCGGTTTGACTCTGCTCGACCCCAAAGTGAAAAAAGGTGCCGTAGCGGCCAACGACGGCAATACCCTCATCAACGTGGCCAAGCAACTGGCCAAGGTCTATGCCGAATACGACATGGCCTCCGCGCCAGGCTTTGCCGTAACCGGCGGCGCGTTCTACACCGGCAGGCAATACACGGACGAAGCCAACAACTACAACCTGCCATCCTTCACCACCTTCGACGCCGGTGCCCGCTATCGCCTGGCGCTGGGCGAAAATGACCTGACCCTGCGCATGAACGTGAGCAACCTGACCGACAAGAAGTACTGGCTCAACAGCAGCTATCTGGGGGATCCGCGGACTGTGGCTTTTTCGGCGCAGTTGGAGTTTTGATGGTCCTGCAATCACTGGATGAGTGTTGTATCGTTGCCCGCATATCTCAAAGCGAGTCTTTCGCAGACGTCAGAATAACGGACTTACATCGATGAATATTGAGCGACAGGAAGATCTGCAGCGTATCGCGGTTCAGGAACAGGTGCTCCAGTTCAAGGCGTTCGATAACGCTGCTGCGTGGGCACTTGGGCTCAGGCTGAAGACCCTGTGCGAAGAGGCGGGGGTGGGTACGACGATTGAAATCAGACTTGCTCGCGAGACGGTGTTTTTCTACGCAATGCCCGGAACCGCTGCATGCAATGCTGACTGGGCTCGCCGGAAAAGGAATGTGGTGGAGTTGATGGGCCAGAGTTCTTATCGAGTGGGCCTGTCATTTGAAAACGGCAACTCGCTGGAGGCTTCCATGGCTCTCCCTCCACGCGACTATGCATGCCACGGAGGCAGCTTCCCCTTACAGGTCGAAGGTGTTGGATTCATCGGTGTCGTGACTGTATCGGGTCTGCCTCAGAGACAGGATCACGCGCTGGTGGTGCAGGTGCTTGCCGAGATGTGTGGGGTCAAGCTTTCAGAGGTGGCTCTGGCACCGTAAACCGAGGCTTCTTGCAGCAGGCTGGCGAAATCACTTCGTGGGAGGCAGCTTGCTGGCGACTTCAGCGTACCGACGCAGAATATCTGTCGGTTCAGAAGACATTCTCGCCTCGCTCGCTCGTGCAGTACGAGCTTTAAGTGCGTGATTTTTTTACTGGCATCTCTGAAATACCTCTAATTCTGCCTTAATAATAATCGCTAACTCTACCAAGAAGCCGAGGCATATTAATAAGGGAACGGCGTAAGTTCGGGCATGTGTGTAAAAAAATGTCAAAAATTTGAGCACTTCAGGTAAAGTGGCGCCGCCCGAAAATTGGATTCGGGTTATATGCCATGGGGAAACATCGTGAAGTCCTTTAGTAAAGTCATCGCTTCTGCAGTATGTGGTCTGGTTCTGGCGGGTTGCACCGGCACTGCCATGAAGACTCAGCAATACGATAGCAACCAGTACACCGTCGTTGGTCACAGTGAAGCAAGTGCTACTGGCCTGATGCTTTTCGGTCTGATCCCTATTCGTCAGAACGATCGTTTTGTTCGCGCTCAAAAGTCTGCAATCCAGGCGAAAGGCGGAGATGCGCTGATCAATACTCAGGTGCAGGAAAAATGGTTCTGGGCCTGGGTCCTGAACGGCTACACCACCACCGTATCCGGTGATGTTATCAAGCTGAAAACTGCTAATTAATCAGCGCTCGGCATGAGAAAGCCCGGTTCGCCGGGCTTTTTTGTTCAAGTAATCTTTTTCGGTTCGATGGGGGCGTTCAATTCTACAAAATCAGTTAATGTCCATGCCGGGATAACGATCCGGAGATGGCCGGTAATTCGAATCCTCGAATCTACTATCGTTGTAATACGTTTTGCTCCTCGGGCTTCCATCTTCGTAAGTCACATCCGTATTAGGCATAAGATGCCATGTGCCGTCTTTGTCGCGCTCGATCAGCGAAGAGTACGCCTTGCAAGTGCCGGTGATACCCGATGTCATGCTGAATTGGTAATAGCGCCCGGCCTGTGGTGTGAATTGCGCTGTGACGTAGCAGTGCCGGGTACGTGAACCCTCCCACATCATGAACACATGAGTTTCGATACCAGGCCGGATCCGGCTCTCATAGTAGTCCCACGTCAGATCCTGCCCTGCTTTGGGCATGCCCATATCCTGCGTATGGATGATCGGGAAAATACTTGTCCGTATGACGCCTCCTGAACGCACACCGTTTTCGTATTGGTATATAGCGGCATGCTGAGTGAAGTCGACGATACGGATCCAGGCGGGGTTCGGCTCGTTTTCAGGTGCGGTGAAGTAATCGGTATGAGGTAAATACTGACAGCCTGTAAACAACGGCAAGATCAGTAAACAGCATGTACGGCGGATAGGCATAGAGCGCGTCCCTGGCTGAGTTGATCTACAGACCTCAGTAACAGGAATGCATTCCGCAGTTAAACGAATATCTTCTACAAACCGGTTCGCGCATTATTGTCGAAGCCAGCCCGGTTGATAGCATCTGGGGTATAGGGCTCGCACAGGACAACGCGGATTCGAACAATCCAAATCTGTGGAAAGGCTTGAATCTACTGGGATTTGCGCTGATGCAGGTGCGGGACGGTGCCAGTATGCCAGCCCCAGGGTAGTGACCTGACCTGACTCACGAAAAATGCACAAGCCTTGGCCAACGCCAGGGCTTCTTGCGTGCGGCTGCTTTTGCTCATCCGTAGAACAGCCTTCCGACGGCACGGCTCGCCGCGTCCTTGAGCTTGACGACCTCAGTCGCTCATAGAGATTTTCCGATTGGTGCTTGACCGGGGAGAACGATCGTTCTACATTGAGTCCATGGAGACGAAAATGACAGATACTCGAGAAAAGATTATTACGACCGCCGAGCAACTTATTTATCAGAACGGCATTCATGCGACAGGCATGGACCTTTTGGTGAAAACCTCGGGCGTAGCTCGTAAAAGCATTTATCGCTATTTCGCGACCAAAGATGAAGTGGCGGCAGCAGCGTTGAACGCACGAGATGTTCGCTGGATGCAGTGGTTCAGAACGGAGTGTGATAAAGCGGACACTCCGCAAGACCGTATCCTCAACATCTTTGCGGTGCTTAAGGGATGGTTCGAGTCAGACGGATTTCGAGGTTGTGCGTTCATTAACACAGCCGGAGAGGTTGGAGATCCCGATGATCCTATTCGCCATATCGCCAGGCTGCATAAGCAGAAGTTACTGGATTACACGCTCGAACTGAGCGAGCAGTTGAATGTGGAGCAACCATCTGTTCTGGCGAGACAATTGCTGATACTGATCGAAGGTGCCATTACGATGGCACGCGTGATGGGCGATTACAGTGCCGTCGACGATGCAAGGGAAGTTGCACGGTTATTGATTCAATAGGCATCGTTTGAAAAATTGACTTTCTGGTACGTCGCAAGACGTGCGATTTAAAAGATGACGTTAACGCTTATTGGATCGCGTGGCTGTCCTGCACCCGTTCGAACAGGCTGGATCATCTCAGATCTTTTATCTAAATGGCGATTATCGTGGTGCGTTGATTTTGCGACGGTAATCGCTGAAAGAAAGTTGTACTGCTCTTGTTTGAAGAGGCCTCTTTGCAGGCGCTTTAGTTCCAAAAAGTTAAATAAACGATACATCCAATTATCCTGGAGGCACTACCATGTCCAATGCACAAACTCGCCCGCCACTTCCTCCTTTCACTCGTGAAACGGCAATCGAGAAAGTCCGACTCGCTGAAGATGGCTGGAACAGCCGCGATCCCGAAAAGGTCTCACTTGCCTATACGCTGGATACCAAATGGCGTAACCGCGCCGAATTTGCTACCAACCGCGAAGAAGCCAAAGGTTTTCTCTCTCGCAAATGGAAAAAAGAGCTTGATTACCGCCTGATCAAAGAGCTTTGGGCCTTCACCGACAATCGCATCGCCGTACGTTACGCCTACGAGTGGCATGATGATTCAGGTAACTGGTTCCGCTCTTACGGTAACGAAAACTGGGAATTCGAAGCGGATGGCCTGATGCACCGTCGATTCGCCTGCGTAAACGACATGCCTATCAAAGAGAGCGAGCGCAAGTTCCACTGGCCTCTGGGACGCCGCCCGGATGACCACCCAAGTCTGTCGGACCTCGGTCTGTAATATCTCCCCAGACCTGATCCTTTCGTTGAAGGGGATCAGGTCTTTGGGTGACCAGCGCTATAAATGATTTCCTGAACAAAGCCCTCAAGTCCGTAACGCATACACTCTCCCCAACGTTTGATCCTCTCTCTCGGGCGAGTTACTCGCCTGCTCACGCACAAGACTTTCAAGGTCATTACCGAAATCATCAGATAAGCGTCCTGAACAGAACGCCTCCATGTTGGTGACTGCCAGGCTTTGGGCATGGCATCGGGCCGTACCTCATGAAACGCAATATCCTGTCATTACCCGATCTCATCCGGCTCTTCTGCATGCCAACGACCCTCATCGTTACTTTCGCGAGAGGGTCGCAGGTTTCAAGCCATGCGTCTGTTTTCGGAGACCTCGGGCATTACTTGCTCTACAGATCAGCACTGGCGAGGTAAGCGAGAGGTGGGTAATTTCCAAGCACCGCTCTGAGAAAGGATTACATGCATTTTTGGTCATCAATGCTTCCGCGAACCCGGCAGCTTTGGTCTGCTGCGGTTATTGCTGATTCATGAGGGGAGGTCGCTGATCAAGGCACCTGAGCATCCACCCGGGTGTCGTCAGCCAAGGATGAGGATTCAAGGTGAGAGTCGGGCTGCTGACTTGGCGTTCTGAGCCGATGTGAGAGTGACAGAAGTGCCGCGATGCCCCCGTCTCTGGCACCGAGCAATCGAGCGCCAGGTTATGGGCGCTGGGGTGGATGAATGGCTGTTGTGCAGCGGCCCTTGTTGGGGGAACAGATGAAGTCGGATTCCCGGTAGAGTTAATGCTCATCAGTAGAACAGCTTTCCGACGGTTGAGAGGTTGTCGGAAAGCCGCTCATTGGCAGCAAGGCGCCATTCGGCGTCAGCGCACTTCAATTCCGTTCAACGAACGATCAACCACGGTCTTGGCCAGCTCTACCAGATGCACAACGGAAAGTGCCAGATGTCGTTGCGTGCCACTTAGGTGGTCACTGCTTTCATAGGCTGTGGCGGCAGCGCAACTGAGCAGTTCCGAGGCATAGCACAGGGATTGTTCGAGTGTGGTGTTCGGGTTGGAAAGGGAAGGGTGGTCAAGGGGTAAAGCGGGTTCGGCATTGAGCATGTTGGAGATTCCTAACGCTATGGGAATGCTGTCTCCTGTCGCGACTAAACGAAGGTGGCAGCCGTGCACAGGTTAGTCGACCGGGCGTTAGGATCCGGCGCACCCGAAGGTGCCCTGGGCACGGCCACCATAAAGTGCAGACGACAAAAATCATCTGACTCTGGTGACGCCATGCGCCTAACACAATTGGGCGACTAAACCCGATCACTGCTATGCAGCGACCGGCGCACATTAGTAGCCTGAATGCGGGGGCGCAAGGGGGTAGGATTTTCTAGGAAATTTCGTTCGAGAGAAAGGGAAAAGTCGTGGTAGAGGTGGCTTCATGGGACTGCTGTTTGTGTATCAACCAGATGGACAAAACACTCACCTGATATAAGCAAGGTAGAGGGGGGGCGAGGGCGTCGTTTGGTGACATCCAGCAAATTGCCCCCAAAGGGGGCATTAATTAAGTAAACTGTGATAGGAACTCACAGGCAGTGACAAGAATGAGAAGCGAATAATGGCCAAAATTGAAGGATTTCGAGTAAAAAACTTTAAAACGCTTAAAGATGTTACGCTTGGACGTTTGTGGAATCAGCAGCGGTCAGAACCACTTACACCGATGACAGCCGTTATTGGTAAGAACGGCGTAGGCAAGAGTACGTTGTTCGATGCCTTTGGATTCCTTGCGGATGCTTTAAAGTCTGGCGTTGAAGAAGCGTGCGACTCCCGTGGCAGAGGAGGATTTGAGCGTATCAGATCTCAAGGTCAGAAAGGCCCTATAGATTTTGAGGTCTATTACAAAGAAGATGGAAACGCCCGGCCAATTACCTATGAAATCTCTATTGACATAGATAATTCGGGCCGTCCTTATGTTTTGAGAGAACGCCTCAGGCAGAGGCGCAAAGGGCAAACGCGCGGCTGGCCCTTCTCATTTCTTGTGCTGAATAGTGGGAAAGGCGTCGTATGGAAAGGAGATCAAGAAGGCCGTCAAATCGAGGAAGAACAAGATGAATTCGACCTGATTGGACTAATGGAATCCATTAAATCAGGTGAGGCAGAAGAAGAGTCTAGAGAAACCGAAGTCGTTGAGTTAGAAGACATGCGTAAGCTCGGGATAGCAACCTTGGGCTCATTGAAACAACATCCGAGAATTTCGGCGTTTCGTAGGTTTATTGAGGGATGGTATCTTAGCTATTTTACACCGGATGCCGCTCGAAGCCTGCCACTCGCTGGGCCTCAAAAACATCTCAACATCCATGGTGACAACCTTGGAAATGTTGTGCAATTCATGGAGCGGGAACATCCCAAAAGGTTCCAAGCTATCCTGAACCGAATTGCGGAAAAAATCCCAGGAATCAACAAGATTGATACAGAAAAAACAAACGATGGCCGTTTGCTGCTGCGTTTCAATGACAGAGGTTTTAAAGATCCGTTTTATTCACAACAAATGTCTGATGGGACATTGAAGGTTTTTGCATATCTTCTGCTGCTTGAAGATCCGGCACCACCACCATTCTTATGTATAGAAGAGCCAGAAAATGGCTTGTATCACAAGCTTCTTGAAACACTGGCGAAGGAGTTCCGTGATCACGCTACGGGTCGCAAGGGGGGGTCTCAGGTTTTTATTACGACTCATCAACCTTACCTGGTCGATGCCTTGGAACCTGACGAGGTTTGGATTCTGGAAAAAGGGGCAGACGGCTATTCGGTAATACGCAGAGCAAGCGATGATGCCATAGTGCAGAGCATGGTTGCTGAAGGGTTGCCTTTGGGTGGACTTTGGTACAGCGATTATTTGGACGCGAGGTAAGCCTGTGCATTTCGAAATATTAGTTGAAGACCAGTCCGGAAAAAAAGCTCTTAATATCTTGGTTCCCAAAATTATTGGCGCTAACCATACATTCAATATTCATCCATACAAAGGAATAGGCCGTATTCCGAAGAAGCTCGGTGCAAACGACAATGCTGGTAAACGTATACTGCTCGACCAGCTTCCGCGTCTTCTTCAGGGGTATGGTAACGCATTCGCCAAATATCCAGTAGATTGTCCTGCTGCGGTCATTTTAGTGTGCGATCTAGACAATAAGTGCCTCAAAGCCTTTCGCCAAGAGCTCTTGGATATACTGAATGCATGCAACCCGCGACCAGAAACTCGTTTTTGCATTGCAATCGAAGAGGGGGAAGCTTGGTTTCTTGGGGATATTCCCGCTGTCAAATCTGCGTATCCAAGAGCAAAGAGCGCTGTCTTAAATGCATACGTCAACGATTCCATTTCAGGTACATGGGAGCGATTGGCAGATGCTGTTTATAATGGAGGCTCAACTGCTCTTTCCTCCAAAGGCTGGCAAGCAATCGGTGCTGAAAAGTCGCTATGGTCTGAAAAGATCACTCCTCACATGGACGTTGAAATCAATGCATCACCGAGTTTTGTCTATTTCCGGCAAAAGTTACTTGAACTTACTGGATGACCTGCGCTTGCTAAAGTTTACTTGACCGTCACTTTAATCCGCAGGCGATCAACCAGTGGCTGCAGGTAGTCGCGATAACTTGCGTTAGCACGCGAAGCGTGCTGTCTGTATTTGGCAGTGTTTTCACGCAAGGTCGTGGCACTTTATTGTAGTCTGTTTGGTGGTATGCAACTCCGTAGCGACAACCTGGACCGAAAGTGGCAACTCACAACACGCTGCTTTCGTCCCACATCTTTGCCAAAATAGTCTTGTGCCACACCCACCTAACCCCAACCAACCTCCCCCAAAAGCCGATAAACCTCATCCCGCAACCCATAAAACCTCTGATTCAACTCCCCATGCCCCGACTTCCAGCACAAAGCACCATTCCTGTAACTCTGCCCCAGCACAAGATCATTGAACGACCCCATACCGCCGTAGGCCGACCGAAGTCTGGTCATTCCTGACGGATCGGAGTCGGCCAACCGTGTGCGGGCATCGCGCATCCATTGGCTCCAGTGTTCTTCACCGTCGCTTTCAAGCACGGCAACGAGTTCGTCCAGAACGCTGATCAGCTTTTCGGTTTTCGTGTCCATTTGAATCTCGCTTGAACTCGTTGTGTTAATGGAATGCCGCGGCGATTATGTCTCAAGGTTGTGCTTTCACTCATTACCATCGACCATCACGTCCTATCATCCACACAGGCCACCCCTCATGCCCTTCAACTGGCACTCCGACCCCATCACCCGATCCACCCCCGTCACCGCCACCTACAAAAACACCCAGAACGTCCGCCGCTTCATGACGGAACACTGCGGTCCTGATTTCAAGTTCGACAGACCATTCATGGCCTGGATTGGCGATGGAGGTGCGAAAACCATGGGGGATCTGGTGGATGAGTGGCTGCGCAGGTATCAGGAGATACCTCGATAGGATTTCTTTTTCGGGTTTTTCATATCCGTTTGGATATTTTTTGTCTTCCAGTGCGCTTTTAGCCGGTTTGCAATGGAATTTGCTGAAGCCTCAGTGCTCTAATGATTTCAAAGAGCCACTAATTTTATCAGCAGCCGTTTTTTCTCGTAGCGTGTGCATGCATTTCTGCGGAACTCGAAACAGCGTAATCAATACCTCCAGGTACAGCAGCATTGACTCCGACCGATATTGAAAGCCTGAAAAGCCAGTTGAAGGCGCTTGAACAGGAAAACCTGAGCCTGAAAGATCAGCTGTGCATCAACAGGCAGAAGGCCGAGCTGGAGTTGGCGTCGTCTCAGGAGCGCTATCGCTTTTTGTTCAATGCCATGGACGAAGGCTTTTGCATCATCGAGTTTTTCGACGGTCCGCACGGGCCTTTGAGTGACTACATCCATATCGAGGCCAATCCGGCCTATGCCTTTCATGCCGGTATTCCCAACGTTGTCGGGCAGACGCTGCGTCAGATGGTCCCCGAAGAGGCCGATGGCTGGGTCGAGTTCTATGGCAAGGTGCTGCGTACCGGCGAGCCGATCCGCTTTGAGCGTGAACTGGTGGCAACCGGGCGTTATCTGGCGCTGACGGCCTTTCGTATCGAACCGGCCAGTCGCAATCAGGTGGCGGTGCTGTTTCAGGATATTACCGAGCGCAAGCGTGCCGAAGAGGCCTTGCGGCAACTGAACGAAACGCTGGAAGCACGCATCATCGAGGCGGTCACCGAGCGCAAGGTGCTGTCCGATGTGGTCAACGGGACCAATGCTTTCATTCATGTCATCGATCCCGAGTACCGGTGGCTGGCAATCAATGCTTCCGCCGAGCGAGAGTTCGAGCGTCTGTTCGGGGTTGCGCCGAGAGTGGGCGACAACATGCTCGAGTTGCTCAAGCATCGGCCTGACAGCCAGGAGGTCATTCGTGGTTTCTGGGAGCGGGCGCTGGCAGGGGAGGAGTTCGTCGAGATCACCAGCTTTGGCGATTCTGCGGATGACACCCGACACTATGAAATTCGCTACAGCAACCTGCGTAACGTCGATGGCAAGCAGATCGGCGCCTATCTGTTTGCCTATGACGTGAGTGAGCGTCTTCAGGAACAGGCTCGCCTGAGCCAGGCCGAAGAAGCCTTGCGGCAGTCGCAGAAGATGGAGGCTGTCGGCCAGCTTACGGGCGGCATCGCCCATGACTTCAACAATCTGCTGACGGGGATTACCGGTTCGCTGGAGCTGCTCAAGGCACGTCTGAGTCAGGGGCGCTATAACGAGATCGATCGTTATGTCGCGGCTGCCCGTGATGCTTCCAAGCGCGCAGCGTCGCTGACTCATCGCCTGCTGGCCTTTTCACGACGCCAGACCCTCGATCCCAAGCCGGTCGATATCAATCGGCTGGTGATTGGCATGGAAGAGCTGATTCGTCGTTCTGTCGGGCCGCATATCACGGTGGAAGTGGTGACGGCGGTCGGGCTGTGGTCGACCTTTATCGACGCGCCTCAGCTGGAAAACGCCCTGTTGAATCTGTGTATCAATGCCCGCGATGCGATGCCCGGAGGCGGTCGTATCACCATTGAGACCGCCAATAAATGGATCGACGAACGCGCATGCGTGGCGCGGGATATGCCCCCCGGGCAATATCTTTCGCTGTGTGTCACCGACACCGGTACGGGCATGACCCCGGAAGTGATCAATCGCGCGTTCGATCCGTTTTTCACCACCAAGCCGCTGGGGCAGGGCACGGGGCTGGGGCTGTCGATGGTCTATGGCTTCGTGCGACAGTCCGGTGGCCAGGTACGTATCTATTCGGAAAAGGATCAGGGCACGACCATGTGCCTCTATCTGCCCCGGCATTATCTGGGCGCGCCGCAGGAGTTGTTTGATCCGGAGCTGGAACCTGCGGAAAACATCCGCGCCGAGTCTACCCAGACGATCATGATCGTCGACGACGAGCCGACCATTCGTATGCTGGTCAGCGAAGTGATCGAAGATCATGGCTACAGATCGGTCGAAGCCGCAGAAGGGGCGACGGCACTGGAAATGCTGAGCACCGATATGCGCGTGGATCTGCTGGTGACCGACGTCGGCTTGCCCGGCGGCATGAATGGTCGGCAACTGGCTGACGCGGCACGCATTCTTCGGCCTGATCTGAAGGTGATGTTCATCACCGGTTATGCGGAAAACGCGATCATCGGCAACGGCCATCTGGAGCCGGGCATGTGGGTGCTGACCAAGCCCTTCACCATGGAAGCCTTTGCCAGTCGCATCCATGAAATGATCAATCTGGAAGACTGAATACCCCGGCGATCCTTCGCGTGGCCGGGTTTTTCCTGCATCAAGAATATTTATGGAGTAATAACTCCAGATTCAATTGTGCCCATAGCCTGAGTGGGAGTAGATTGCGCTCACTGATAGCCACTGGCTATTCGGTCTGCCAACTTTCACTCTCGCTGGGGTGTGTCATGAGTAAACCCGTTTCATTGGCCAAGCGCATCGGATTGGGCTTTGCGTCTGTGTTGTCCTTGTTGGTGCTGGTGACCGCTGTGGGTATTCAGCGTGTCGGGTTTATTGACGATACCTTGAAGTATGTCAGCGACAATTCTGCGCTGATCCAACGCTATGCCATCAACTTCCGTGGCAGTGTGCACAACCGCGCCATCTCCATTCGCGATGCCGTACTGGTCAATAACGATCAGGACCTCAACCGGCATCTGAACGAGATCGTGAGCCTGCGCAAGGACTATGACGACTCCGCCGGACCGATGGATCGTCTGTTCAACGAGAAAAAGAACGTTTCCAGCGAAGAGAAACGTTTGCTGCAGGACATCAAGGATATCGAGCGCAAGGCCTTGGCCTCGACGGACAAGGTTCTGGAGTTGCGCCGCAACAACGACGTGGCGGGCGCGCAGGCCATGTTGCTGGCCCAGACTTCTGCCGATTACAGCGAATGGCTCAAGCGCATCAATGCGCTGATCGATCATGAGGAAGCGCAGATCAAGGGGCTGCTCGATAACGTGCAGGCAACTGCTGGCGGCTTCATGCTGCTGATGGTGATTGCGACCGCGGTCGCGCTGCTGCTCAGCATCGGTGTGTCTGTGGCGATCATTCGTTCTGTAAGGTCGACGCTGGGTGCCGAGCCGGCAGAGGTTGCCGAGGTGATTCGTCGGCTGGCTGATGGCGATCTGAATCAGAAGATCGAGTCGAATTATCCCGGCAGCGTCATGGGCACCCTGAAAAACACGCTGGGGAATCTGTCCCAGACCATCAGTGAAGTGCGGGCTGCGGCGGCTCATGTAACCGATTCTTCGGTACGACTGCTGTCCACCTCGGCCGACAATAACCGCCAGATCAGCCTGCAGACCAATGAGGCTCAGCATATCGCGACGGCCATCAACCAGATGGCGGGTTCGGTCAGTCAGGTGTCGGGCTATGCCTCTCAGGCTTCCGAAGCGACCAAGGTTGCAGACGTCCAGGTCGAAAGCGGTCACCGCATGGTAGGCGAAGCCGCCACGACCATTCAGGAACTGGCGACCATTCTGGAACAGGCCACTCAGACGGTGGATCAGGTTTCCAGGGACAGCGAAAACATCGAAACCGTGATCGAGGTGATCAACTCCATCGCCGCGCAAACCAACCTGCTTGCGCTCAACGCGGCCATCGAAGCTGCTCGCGCCGGTGAGTATGGTCGCGGCTTTGCGGTCGTGGCCGATGAGGTGCGTTCCCTGGCGACACGGACTCAGGAGTCCACCCAGGAAATCCGCGAGATGATCAGCAAGCTTCAGGGCGGCACACAAGGCGCCACGCGGATCATGCAGCAGAGCTGTGAGCTGGCTCGCACCACCGTCGAGCAGACCCGTGATGCCCAGGCGGCATTGAGCCGGATTCGTGAAGAGGTCGGGGCTATCAATGACATGAACGCCCAGATCGCCAGCGCTTCGAGTCAGCAGAACGCTGTTGCGGACGATGTCGCCCAGAATATCAACCGCATCCACAGCTCTACCCTTGAATCGGCCGCCGGGTCACGTGAAGTGGCGAGTTCCAGTGAGGAACTTGCTGAGCTGGCTGATCGGCTGACCGGAAAGGTTGCGTTCTTCAAGGTCGCGTAAGCGGTGCAGGCTGTATTACTTGTGGGAGGCAGCTTGCTGGCGAAAAAGCCTGGAACCGACAGATATTCTGCATCTGTCCGTTAAAGTCGCCAGCAAGCTGCCTCCCACAAAGTGATTGTCTATTGCACTGCCGGTGCCTGAAACTCGCCTCTGGACAGGTTGTTCACATCATTGCCCATGCTGTCGCGAAGGCTCAGGTCGGCGCCTTTGGCAGCCAAGGCCTGCAGAATTTCGGTGCGCTGGAACAGAGCGGCATACATTGAAGCTGTCTGGCCGGCGTTATTGCGTTGGTCGGGCGCGCAATTGGCTTCGACCAGGCGCTTGGCGATACTCAGTTCGCCCTTGAAAATGGCGCCCATCAAGGCGGTATTGCCGCGTTTGTCTTTGGTGCACGGATCGGCACCGGCATCGATCAATTGGGTGACCAGTTGTTCGTGGCCGTGATAGGCCGCCAGAATCAACCCGGTATAACCTTTCTCATCCTGGATGTTCAGGTCGTAGTGAGCGTCGATGAAGGTTGCCATCATCTCGCTGTTTCCCTCGCGGGAGGCGTCGAAAAACAGAGTGCGTAACTGGTTGGTGGTCTGCTCCGAAGGTGTCTCTGCCTGAGCGACTGCGGCAAACAGGACCAGTGCGTAAAGTAAGGTTCGCATGGGCGTTCTCCTGAAAAACAGCCAGCCCCTTGCGGGGCCGGCTATCGACTTGATCAGTCTTTGAGGTTCGCAGCCAGGGCCTTGACCTTGGCCAGATCGCCTTTGGCCACTTCGGTTACCCGAGTGCCGTAGTTCGGATCAGCCTTGTAGAGGAACGAGAGCATGATGTTCTTGCTTTCGGTGTCGGTGTCAGCCAGCGACTCGCCAAAGCTCTGGACCAGATCGTTCTGCTCCTTGGCGCTGTACGAGCGATACAGATCGCCAGCCTGCTTGAAGTTCTGCTCGCGGGTGATCTTCGCCTGCTGGGTGGTGCCGCTTACTGGCGACTGGCTGTAGCGTGCCTGAGCATCGGAAGGACGCGGGCTCAGACGGCTTGGCTCGTAGTTGACGCCACTGGTGGTGTGGCCAGTGTTCATTGCGCCATCCTGGTTGCCGTTGTTGACCGGGACTTTCGGCTGGTTGACCGGCAGGCTCAGGCCATTGGCACCCAGACGGTACATCTGCGTGTCGGCATAGGAGAACACACGGCCTTGCAGCAGGCGGTCTTCGGAAGGCTCGATACCCGGTACCAGGTTGGCCGGAGCCATGGCGACCTGTTCGGTTTCCTGGAAGAAGTTATCGACGTTCTTGTTCAGGACCATCTGACCGATCTTGCGCTCGGGTACGTCAGGCCAGATCTTGGTGGCATCGAGCGGATCGAACTCGAATTTCGCCAGATCGGCAGGTTTGAGCACCTGAATGTAGAGATCCCATTTCGGGAAATCGCCTTTTTTGATCGCGCCTACCAGATCGTTGGTCAGGTGGCTGTAGTCCTTGGACTGCACTTGAGCCACTTGTGCCGGATCAAGATTCTTTATGCCTTGCAGCGATTTCCAGTGGAACTTCACGTAATGCACTTCGCCCTTGGCATTCACCAGTTTGTAGGCGTGTACACCGTTGCCGTCCATGAAGCGGTAACCGGCAGGTGTCCCTTCATTGGAATACAGCAGTGTCAGAGTACGAGTGGCTTCCGGAACGTGGGAAAAGAAATCGAAACGGCGTGAGTCGTTATCCAGATTGGTTCTAGGATCAGGCTTGAATGCATGAACCATATCCGGGAACTTGATGGCGTCGCGAATAAAGAAGGTTGGAAAGTTATTACCGACCAGGTCCCAGTTACCATCGGCGGTATAGAACTTGGTGGCGAAGCCGTGAGGATCGCGCAATGTTTCAGGCGAGTGGTTGCCATGCACTACGGAAGAGAAGCGCACGAAAACCGGCGTCGCTGCACCCGGTTTGAACACCTTGGCCTTGCTCAGGTCGCTGATGTCGGCCGAAGCGGTGAACTCACCGCGAACCCCTGTACCACGGGCGTGAACCACGCGCTCGGGAATACGCTCGCGATCGAAACGCTGGAGTTTTTGCAGCAACTGCACATCCTGCAACAGCGTAGGCCCTTGAGGACCGGCAGTCTGTGAGTTCTGGTTATCGCCTACAGGGGCACCATTGTCGCGGGTTAATGTATCTGCTGCATAAGCGGTCGGAATAACCATCAAGCCGACAGCAGTCAAACGCAGCACTTGTCCTGACCAGTTTAAAAACGGCATTTTTTGAATCCCTCATATTTTTGTATTCAGCGGACTTATCCTAGGCGGATGAGCATTTATCTGTAATCGTAAAAATTTATCGGGGCGATTGAGATAAATGTGAATGACGTACATAAGGGGGACACAATGAAACGTCGATGAGAAATATTATTTATATGTCAGGGTTAATATGTTTCCGAAGGTTTCATTTTGTAATGATGTTAAGATAGTGGCTATCTGTATGTCGGGCAAGTGTGCTTTCGGGCGTGATTGTGCTTTTGTTGGCAATAATGAGTTTATCTTCCGTGAAACAGTGGCGATTCAACTTTTTGCAAGCCGTGCTTCAGGGTAGCCATTTTTATTCTTGCCGTGCCTCAGGCTCTGGCGCGTTATGATGGTGCGGCCACATTGTCATGAGTAAGCCCCGGAGCCACACGCTTGATGTCCATTGTCACCCTGCTTGAAGCCACACCTCCCGAAGCCATCAAAAGCCAGATTCTGCAGATGGTGGTCGATTACGTTACCGACATCAGTATGGTTGCCATCGCTCCGAGCAATCCGCTGTACAACCTCTATCAATATGGCATCGGCTACGAGGTTCATCTCTATCTGGACGGCATGGACGGTTCCAAAGGCATTGCGGTGGAACTGATCGTGGCGCTGGATGAAGAGGATCCTTCCATCGTGACCGGCTTTGTCCTGTACCTGCCGGTCAAGGACGATCCCCAGGCTTGTGCCGTGGCGTATATGGCTGTACGAGAAAGTCACCGCCGTCAGGGGATCGCACGCGGCATGCTGCAGAAAATGCTTGGCCGTTACCCTCACGCAGAACTCTGCTGTGTCGCTGGCAAGGTGCCTTGCTTCGAATCGCTGGGGTTCCAGGTGATTGGCGCACGCGGCCCTCAAGTCATCATGAATACCCGGGACTACGGTACGGATGGGCTGCTGGCTGTGCTGGATGTCGCGCCCATTTATCGCTCAGTGGAGGTGCGGCAGATTCATGCATACCTGCTCAAGCAGCACGGCAAGAGAGCCATGGTGGACGCCGAGAAAAAGCGTGATCGGCATCTGGACGATATGACCCGTCACGCCAGGGCGCTCGTGGTGGAGCGCCTGGGTGAGGACGCGTTGCGAAGGGGCGGGCGAGGGCCGGTTCTGGTGGGAGGCTCGCAAGCCTAACCTTTAACGTCCGCCGACAAGTTCGCAAGTATCTGCGCCCGGCATACATCGATAATCTCATCCGCCAGCGGTGAGTCATCCGGACAGGAGCGTGACAACATGATTGCGCCCACCGCCTGGGCCAGCATGCTGATCATCTGGGTCCGCTGTTGCTCTGCATTGCTTGTGTCCGGGCTTTCGGAGCCGGCTTTTTCGAGCATGTCTGCAATCCCTTCGGCGAACGTGCTCCTGACCTCCGGGCTTTGACGCGCCGCATCCCCGCAGAGCGCTGCCATCGTGCAGCCCACATCTCTCGCATCGCGGTGCTGGCGGGACAGATACATCGTGAAGAGCGCTTCAACGCTCATGTTTTCGCTATTACTTACGCTTTGGGCAAAACTGCTCGCAGCAGCTTCTGCCATCAGGTCTGCCTTGGAGCCGAAGTGTTTATAGAACCCGCCATGGGTGAAGCCTGCCGCAGCCATCAGATCTGCGACGCCCACGCCGTCATAACCTAGCTCACGAAACAGTCGGGAAGCCGTCTCGACGATGTGCGCCCGATTCGCCTGGGCCTGTGCTTTGCTGACTCTCATATCCGGATGCTCTTTTTGCTGACGCTCAGGCGGTCACTATACATTGATGTTGTTCATCATCAAAACTGTTGACGGCTATGATTATGATCGTCATCATAATTTCTACCACTTGCCCACCTGACTCAAGAGAGCAGCACAATGACCAGCCTTTCGACCGTTCTCATCACCGGCGCTTCTTCCGGCATCGGCGCTACCTACGCCAGACGTTTTGCACGCCGTGGCCACAATCTGGTACTGGTTGCCCGCGACAAGCCGCGTCTGGAGAGCCTCGCAGCGCATCTTCGCCAGGAACACAATGTCACCATCGATGTCCTCCAGGCCGATCTCACTCGTCCCGACGATTTGATTGTCGTCGAAGCACGCCTGCGCGATGACGCCAGGATCGGAGTCCTCATCAACAATGCCGGGATTGCCCAGTCAGGAGGTTTTCTCGACCAGAGCGCCGACGATCTCACCCAACTGATCGGATTGAATACGACTGCTCTGGCGCGGCTCGCCGCTGCCATCGCGCCCAGGCTTGCACAGGCGGGTGAGGGCTCCATCGTCAACATCGGCTCGGTGGTCGGTCTTGCGCCAGAGTTCGGCATGTCGGTTTATGGCGCGACCAAGGCTTTCGTGCTCTTTCTTTCGCAAGGCTTGAATGTGGAGCTCGGCCCCAAAGGTGTTTATGTACAGGCCGTTCTCCCGGCCTCGACCCGCACCGAGATCTGGGAGCGTGCAGGGATTGATATCAATAAGCTGCCTGAAGTGATGGACGTGGAGGAGCTGGTCGATGCCGCTCTGGTCGGTTTTGACCGGCGTGAGCTGGTGACTATCCCGCCATTGCACGAGGCTGCACGTTGGGATGCTCTGGATGCTGCGCGGCAAGGCCTGTTGTCCGAGATCAGGCAGGCGCATGCCGCAGAGCGCTATCAGACGCTTTCGCGCTGAAGGAATCTGCTGGAGGCCTGATGCTGTACCCGGCAGAGTGCAATTTGCCAGTTAAATCGCGCATCATGTGCAGATCCGGTCCAAAGGTAGGCTCTTTCATGCGCGTCTTGTCATCTCTTTTACTTCTTGCTGTGGTGTCTTTGTCTTCCGTGGCTGCGCTGGCCACGGAAGAAACGCAACTGGCTGACTCGATCAATCTCTATCGCAGTCAGGCTCAACGCTGTGCGGGGCAGGTTTCCATGGAGCTGCCGCCACTGGTCAGCGATTCGCGTCTGGTATTGCCTGCGACCGGCTCTGGCGATTTGCAGCAAGCGCTGGCGCGTGCCTCCTATCCGATGGTGACGGTGCAGGCCATCAGCCTGTCCGGGCCGCGAGATGCGCAATCTGCCATGAAAGCGGTGCAGGAAAGTTTTTGCCAGGTGGTGCTGGACCCGCAATTCGTCGATATCGGTGTGAGCCGTGAAGGGCGGGAATGGCGCATTGTCCTGGCCCGCTCGCTGCTGGCTGCTCGGTTGGGAGACTGGCAGGCCGAAGGGCAAAAGCTGCTTGAGCTGATCAATACAGCCCGTACCCAGCCACGTCAGTGTGGCACCCAGGCCTTCAATGCCACCACGCCGCTGACCTGGAATGCCACATTGGCAACGGCGGCCGAAGGGCATACCCGATCCATGGCCAATAACAGCTTCTTCGACCACAAGGGCCGTGATGGCAGTACGCCGGGAGATCGGGCCGAGCTGGCTGGTTACATTGCCCAACAGATCGGTGAAAACATTGCCGCAGGCCAGGACACGACACGCAAGGTGATCGATGGTTGGCTTGCCAGCCCCGGCCATTGCGCCAATCTGATGAATCCGGGCTTCCGGGAATTGGGCGCAGCCTATGCCATAGATCCCAAGAGCGATGCGGGGATTTACTGGACGGCCATGTTCGGTTCGCAGTGAACACAGCCGCCCGTATGGCCTGAAATCAGAAACGGAACGCCTGCCTGCCAATCAACAGCCATTGGCCGTTCTGTTTCTGCCAGATCTGGAAGTTCTCGATTTCGGTCGGCACCACTTTGCCGCTATTCACCGCCTGCGCCGAGAAGTGATTGCGCACCAGAGCGACATCGCCGGACAGGATGATTTTCTGGTTAAGCATTTTCAGCTCGTTGAAAGCACTTTTTCCGCTTTCGATATCTCCGATGAATGCCTGCTTGTCCTGGATATTGCCGCTGGAGTGGCCGTAGGAGAGGTTGTCTGCGGTCAGCGCCTTGAGTTGCCCGATATCCTTGTGCCACATGGCCTGGGTCAGTTTATCCACGGCAGCCGCCACATCGCTTTCATCCGAGGAGGGTGCGGCGGACACGAATCCGGTAAAGAGACACAGAAAACCCACAAGCAGTTTGAGCTTTTTCATGAACAGGTCCTTTTTTTTGTAGTTAGAGTCGGACGGACTGTCGTTTTGCTGAGCTGATCTCCAGCTCTCATCCGTCATCGTACAACTTAGTCTTTTTTAGAAGGATGGCAAGGATTTGTTGCGCGGATTGCTAATGTGACCTTTATCCTATTAAGTAAACTGGCCAGTACAATTATCTTGACAATCAAACTGGGATGAGCTGAAACTTGATGCGTTGTTAAGTAGTGGCATGACTATAGAAATGTAATGATTATATGTGCAGATGTATGCACATGGACAAGGCGAGAGGTATATATGAATGTCATTGACTTTAACGACTCTCGCAAGAGAACCGAGCGTGCACTGACTGCAACAACAAAAGCTCCTTTGTTGGAAAAGGTTCTCACTATCACTTTACGCACGGATGCCCCGACGTTTCTGGGTGTATGCAGTGACGGTCTTCGCAGTAATACTTCCATTGTGGGTGGCGACTTCTACGGTCAGCAATTTCAAGGCGTGGTGTTGCCGGGCGGTTCCGACTTCTTTATCGAGAACTCAGGCGATGTGGCCCGCTTGAATGCGCGCTTTACCCTGCGCACGGACCTGGGGGAGCTGATCAACGTCATCAACGAAGGCGTGCTGATTCTGGATGAAACCGGGCAGCAGGAAATTCAGGACGGCGTATGGCCGGTCACTGCGGGGCATTATGAATGCACCTGCACTCCGCGATTCCAGGTCGCCATGGGCCCCAATGACTGGCTGGAACACAGTGCGTTTATCGGCAAGGTGGAATATATATATGCCAATGAAACCTTGTTGAATATTTATCGAATCAAGTACTGAAGTGCAGAATTGCCGCTTCAGGGCCGGAGCGTTGGTTTTGTGTCTCCCACAGGGATGTTGATATGAATGCGCCTGGCGTAAGTATCGTCCCGTAAAGCGTCTTCCTCCCCATCCCATCCAGTTGTCGCACCTTTCCTCGCAGCATCAATTGATTAGCAAGCCTGACACAGAGTGGTTACAATCGCTGCCCTAGATGGCTCATGGCCATCTTTTGCGTGTCGCGGACAGGCGATAGCCTGTGGCATGCCTCCACTTTCTCAAGGTCAGATGGCGCTTTTCGGCTACATCTCAAGGATGTTCGTTAAATGAATAAGTTGCAGTGCGCCGTGATCGGCTTCGTGGGGCTGATGTTGACGGGGTGTGTCTCCTTTACACCTGCCGGCCCGATTGCCCCTCCTGTCGAAGTGGCTGAGCACACTTTGCCTGTCGGGGCCTCGGTCAAGGATGTAGAGGTTTCGGATGAAAGTATCAAAGCCGATGTACGTCGTAATATCAGCGTTCAGTTGACCAGTCAGATCAATACATACATCGAGCGAGGCGAGTTCTTCCAGAAAATAATCGTCTTTCCGGCCAAGGTCGGCGAGAAAGATGTCGAGCTGACATTCAACTTCACCTCTCTCAAGGGTAAGCGTACGCCTCATCCAGGCTATTTTCCCGGTGCCTTGCTGACGTTGACGGTCTGGATCTGGGTCAACGGCCCTATCTATGTCGATAAATATGATCTTGCCGGTGAACTGAGCATCAAGGATCGCACAGGCAAGCAACTGGCCTCCTCGCGGCAGGTGGTCAAGCGCGATCAAAACACAGGGCTTTGGGATAACGATTACTACAACATGGCCTTGGGTTCCCATCAGTTGACCGAGTTGGTCAACATCCTGCTCAAAGATGCCACTCAACAACTTCCAAAAGAATAAGGATATTTTCGTGAACAAGTTTCTTGCGTTGCTGGCCATTGTTTTTTCCCTCAGCCTGCAAGGCTGCATGACGTATTCCCATCACGAGTTGGTGCCTGTAGGGCAATGGCCACTTGCTTCGGCCAAGCAGGATAAACCTGCCGTCTACCTCAAAGTGCTTGCCGAGTATGCGCATAACGACAATGCGATGAACACGAATACCAATATCGCAGGCCTGGAAAAGCTGTTGCTTCAGGAGTTCAAGGACAGCCAGCGTTTTTCCGGGATTACAACCGAGCAGCAATCATCCGATTTGTATGTCACCGCGACGCTGCGCAATCATGAAGAAGGCAATCTGGCAGGCGCTTTTCTGACAGGTTTCACCCTTTTCCTGATCCCCAACACGTTTGATAACACCTTGTCGCTTGAGCTGACCTTCCGTGACAAGGACGGCAAGAAGCTGGGCCAGGTACGTAAGCAAGAGAAGCTGACAACTTGGCTGCAGTTGTTCCTGATCTTTGCGGTTCCCTTCAATGAGTCCACGGACACTCTGGTCAAGCAGCTGGCACGTAGTGCTCTTGAAGAAGCTGCTGGCAAGGGGCTGATCTGATCGATCGATGCCGTGCCGAAGCAGTTTCGGCACGGCAACTTTTACCCCGCCTGTTTCTGCCTGTTCTCTTCTTTCTTCGCCTGTTCCGGTGAGACCGTAGCCTTTAACAAGGTCTGGATGGCCTGGCTGTAAGCCTGTCTGCCCAGGCGCATGCTGTTGTTATGAGTGCCGCCTGGTACCAGCAACAGATTCTTCGGCTCCTGTGCCGCCTCGAACAACTCCTCGCTGAAACGTGCCGGTACATAGCGGTCGTCGGTGCCATGTACGATCAGCACCGGCATGTGAATGTCTGCGATCTTGTCCAGCGAATCGAATTTCTGGGAAAGCAGCCAGCGTACCGGCAACGATGTATTGGCGATGGCTGCCGCCACGTCTGCCAGATTGGTAAAGGTGGATTCGATGATCAATCCGCGAGCCTGGTTCGGGGTTTCGTCTTTCCTGGCCTCGCGTCCCAGCTCGGCGGCCAGGTCCACTGCCACGGCACCCCCCAGCGAGTGGCCGTAGATCAGTCGGCGTTGCGGGTCTGGTTGCAGTTGTTTGAGGCGATCCCAGGCGATTCGTGCGTCTTCATAGACAGTGTCTTCGGACGGCAGTTGGCCCATGCTCTGACCAAAGCCCCGGTAGTCGATGGCCAGAATCGAGAAGCCCAGGCCCCGCAGTTGTTCGATGCGGAACAACTGGCCGGTGAGATTCCAGCGTGAGCCGTGCAGGTACAGAATCGCCGGAGCATCCTTGCGCGTCGCAGGCCACCACCAGGCATGGATGTTCTGCGAGGTGCCAAAGGCCGGCGTATTGAGTTCCAGTTCCTGTACGTCGGCGGGCAGGCCACTGTACCAGCTGGCATTGCCGGGCTCGATGCGAAACACCAGTTCGCGCTCCTTGTGCTCCAGGACCGCACAGCCTACGGGCAAGCCGATGACCAAAGCTGCCATGCACGCCCAGGTAAAACGGCGAGCCTTGAGACGGGCAAGAGAAAATATCGGCATGAGGGGCAATGTCCGATCAACAAAAATGAAATAAATGCCGATTCCGCTGCGCTCTTGCAAGGCGGCGCGGGGGAAATCGGTTACAGAATATTGCGTCGGCCGCAGAACCGATCGTCTTTATAGTGGCGTCAGGCAAGGGTTTATGTCTTGATTCTGTCATACGGCAGTGCGGAATCTGTCGGGTCGCATATAGTCCTATCGCTTGTCATTCACATTCCCCAAGAGGTTACCGCTCAATGTTCCATCACCGTCCCATGGAAGAGAAAGACATCCCTATCGTGTGTGAGCTGCCTCAGAATGCCGACGAGTTGTTTTACATGTTTCCCCGGGCGGTCTATCCCTTGACAGCGCCTCAGCTCAAGGAGGCCATGGAGAATCGTTTTGACTCGACCGTCATTGAAATGAATGGCGAGGTGGTCGGTTTTGCCAATTTTTCCCGTTCGGACTTTCGTGGCCGTTGTTCGCTGGGCAATGTGATCATTGCGCCAAAGGCCCGCTCCAAGGGGGTAGGGCGCTATATGATCAGTTGCATGATGAATATCGCTTTCGACAAGCACGAAGCCACCGAGCTGACGGCTTCATGCTTCAATCACAATGTTCCGGGTCTGCTGTTTTATCCGCGCATGGGTTTTCGACCCTTTGCCATTGAAGAGCGTCGAGACAAGCATGGGGCTCGTGTTGCCCTGATTCACCTGCGTTTGCCCAGAACGCCGGATTGATAGACCGTTCTGAGGATGTGCGGGCTCTTCAATGGCGTGTAGAACCTGCACATACCGTTGTTTTTCGTCGCTTCATGAACCGTTTGTCAGTCTTTTCAGCAGATAAATAAGGTGTTTTTCTGACATGCCTGAGCATAAAAACGCCAATATGCTCTAGTGAAACGTTTTTTCTGCCAATTATCCTGAATAATTCCAGCGAGCTGCTATATTGGTGTGCAGGCGAGATATTTGCCTGGCGGTAAGGAGAAGCGTATAAACAGGTTTATATGCAGAAATCATGAAGTGTTAGTTGGCGGGCAATGGAATGTCTTGCTTGGGCGGGCAACTAAAAAAGCATTGGCAAACTGCTGAAACCTGCAGCGCTTTATAATAAGGAGATGGCAAATGATCGCTTGTGGACTGTCGACACTGGAATTGCGAAATATCATTGAAGTTGCTTTTTTACCATTGAGTTGCACCTGTACGGTGGTACCGGGCCTTTCGCCCTCAAGGACTACCCTGTCGGTGCAGATCACTGACCCATCCACCGGACGTGTAGAGCTTTCAGTGACTGGAATTTCACTGGAAAGGCTCAAGACCAGCCGTGATATTTCCGATCTGGTAGCTGAGCTGCGCGATGAGCACACTCACCACGCACAGCTTCAACCTCACTATCACATAGCCTGATTCGCCTCAGGCCTACCCTCAGACGCGCTATTTACAACGCCCCGGCCATAGTGGTCGGGGCGTTTTCGTTTGTGCGAATCCTGATTATTTCCGTGATCTCGCGTGCAGGTATGCACGGGTTGTCAATTTGCTGGCGTTGGTCTTTTGCGGATTTTTTGCCGTGCGATGGAAAAATAAAACCGTATGAATCGTCGAGAAAGCGGTCCCGATCAACGGGGAAGGCGAGTGTCAAAAAAATATTTTCATTAATATCATGAGCTTGGGGTTTGCCTGTTTGATTTCAAGGTGATTTTCAGGGTTATTTGACACCTTGCCGGTTCTTTGCAAATATCCATTCAGCCCTTTCTCTTCTGTCTGGTTCCGACTGGATATGTCTCAGGCTTCTTGAATATTCAATTCCTGTCCATTTAAACGGGCTGGCGGTAGCTTTATGTTCGGTTTTATTGAATATGAAATTATTTATGCTGAGCCAAGGGTTTTTGAATCTCGCCTTGCTATAAACGCCGTGCTGCGCGACTCATAAATAAAATAACGAGCTTTCTCTGCTCAGGGCTTTGTTCTTGGGCGATGTGCCCTGCGTATAACTTCCAGAACTCCTGGACTGCACCAACGTATTTATATGACGATGGAGCCTCATCATGTTTGAAGAACATTTGGAAACAACATGTGGATGTGTTGTAGGAGGCGCCGGGCTCGCGGGCATGGGCTTTTTATTCAACGCGTTGAAAAGCGGTACGTTGGCCGATATTGCACGCGATGGCCTTATCGTGGTCGATGCCAGCGACAATCCCGGAACGGGGGTGTTGGGGCAGTACCGCATCACGGCCAACTCGGTTGGGGATGTCTTCATTGATTGCCTGCGCGACCCCGCGTTGAGCGAGGTCTTCGAACCTCTGGAATATTCACCTGCCTACTGGCGCATCAGGGGTCAGGCCCAGAGTGCTCCGCAGTTGTCGGATGTTGGGGAGTTGATGGCCGAGGCGTCCAGGCTGCTGTTGAACCATATCGTTCGCCATCATGGGGTGAAGATCTGGCGCTGTACGACCATTACCGAGGTTATCTGTGATGAGGATGGGTACTGCCTGAAGGTGGAAACCGAAGGCTGCATGCGCCTGATTCATACCCGGACCCTGGTTCTCAATCTGGGAGGGCGTCAGGATGCGCAGCATCTGGTCCGGGGGCTGGCGCAGGAGGGGCTGGTATTGCCGGCTTCCATGAATATCCAGAGTTCTGACCAGTTGTTGCGCATGAATGCCATTCAATTGCGGGAAGTTTTCGCGCCGGCGTTGGCCAGTGGCAGGCGAATCACGGTGGTCGGGGGTTCCCACAGTGCCTTTTCGGTTCTGGAGAACCTGGCCGATGCCCTGGAGTTCGCCGGGCTGCAGGAAGTGACCCTGATCCACCGCACGCGCATCCGCCTGTTCTATGAAAGTGCCGAGCAGGCTTTGGCGGCCGGTTATGAGTTTGATCCGCAAGCCGATATCTGTCCGGTATCGGGCCGTATCAACCGTTCCGGCGGCTTGCGCTACAGGGCGCTGGATATCGGCTGCGAAGCGCTCAGGAACGGGCGGATCGGCAAGACGGGCGTTCGCGTGCAATTGCTGCAGACTCACGGCGGGCCACCCGGGCACTATGAAAAGGCGGAGCAGGCGTTGGCCGAGTCCGGATTGGTGGTGCAATGCACGGGTTATCAGCCACGCTTGCCATCCCTGACTTGGCTGGACGGTCGTGTCATACGCCTGTCCGAAACCAAGGGCGGGCTGGATTCCGACGCATCGGGCTGTCCGCTGGATCAGTTCGGTCGCCGCCTGAAGGGGCTGCATCTGTTCGGTATCGGTGCCGGGCTGAAGGCTGATCCGCTATTGGGTAGCGAGCCTTCTTTCGATGGTCGCATATATGGCGTCTGGCAGTTTCATCATGATGCCAGCCGGGCGGTGATCGATGCCGTTCTGGCCAGGTTGCAGGACAAGGCCTTGGCCCTCGAACCTTCCCGTCAAAACCAGGTGTTGCCATTGGAAGAGTGCGCTCCAGTATGGGCACCCCAGACGTCGCTTGTCCTGAACTTTCAGGGCTGAATCGTGCCTCCAGTCTAGCTGCTAGGCTCATGATTCAAGCAGTTCTACAGGAGATGTTTCCCATGCCAGTCAAACATGATCTATTCGCGGATTTGCAACTGACCCGGGAGGAGGTCGTCCAGCGCAGCAAGGGCGATGCGAAGTTGCAGCAATTGCTTGCGGACTACGACGATACAGACACCCGGGTGATCAATGCCGAAAAGGGACTGGCGGGCGGGATTGCCGACGATGATCTCAAGAAGCTCAAGGAAAGACGGCTGTTGGTGAAAGACAGAATCGTGCAGTGTCTTCTCAAGTGAGAGCGATCAGACCATGACAGTTGCAAACGGCCCGGCCTCTGCCGGGCTGTTTGCCTGAGCCTCAACCCAGGCCGGGCGAGGTCCCTGACGAGGTCCCTGGCAAGGGTTCGCCAAAGCCATCATGCCGGTCCGGCAAAGGCGACCCGCCGGGAGTGGTATCAGTACCTGTGGACGAAAACCGCTCATGGCCATTTTGCTTTGCGGTTGTGTTGGTCAGCTTGTCACGAGCCTGACCGATCAACTGCTTTTCACGCTCGCTGGCGGGCAGGGCCGCGCCAATGATCGCTCCTACGGCAAGACCTATGGCGGCGACAGCCAGAGGCTGCTCGCGCAACAGGGTGCTGGCGCCGGATTGCATCTTCAGGCGCTTTTCCTGAAACGTACCGCCTGTGCCATTGCCTGAGGTTGACGAGAGTTTCTCCCCGAAACTGTCTGTCATCTGGCTGGTCCTGTCCTTCATGCGTGCAGCGGTTTCCTGAATCCGGGCCTTGGCACTGCTCAGGCTGTCGCCGACACTGCCTGCCATATCGCTGACCTTCCTGCCGGCATTATCGATCATTGAAGGACCGGGAGACGGCGTGCGGCTGCCCATCATCAGCCAGAGTATGCTCACCGATGCCAGGATGGCAGGCACTGGATTGGCCTTGACGTTATTACCCAGATTGCCAGCAAACTCGCCGCCGTTTTCCCGAGCGTAGGCCAGGGCCTGGTCGACCCATTGGCCGGGAGATATCTTTTTTTCGAGCGCATCGACAATGTTGCCGATATTGGAGCGTTGCTCATCGATTTCCTGTTCGAGGGCTTCCGGACTCTTTTGCGATTGTGCTTCAAAGTTTTCCGGTGTGTCGAAGCTGCTGTCTATGCTCATGAGACTTTCCTCTGTATGGCGTCCTTGTCTTTTTGCAAGGTGCTGGCGGTACGTTCCGGCGCAAGGTTGGACGGCTCGAGTTTCCTGTTGCCGCCCTTGATCATCAGATAACCCACCATCATCACGACCACGGCGACAATCAGGGCCGCCAGCCATGAGGCCATGAAGTGGGTCAGCACATAGACCACTGCCTGCAGCAGGACGATAAAACCACCCAGAATCATGACGGCGCCGGCGCCTATGCTCATGAGTGCTTGCCTGGAGGTCTGGACCGACTCCCTGATTTCTGCCTTGGCCAGTGCTATTTCCTTGTTGATCAGCGCTGGAACCTCATGCGCCAGTTGCCGGATCAGGCCCAGTACCGAGGTATCGTTTTCGGACCCTTCCGGAAGATCGGGTGGCGTCTTCATTACACATCTCCTTTTGAGAGGTCGTTCCTGGTAGAGCCTGTGCGGGAGAGGTCGTCGACCGGGTCATCGTTGAACTCGGTGGCGGCAGGGCTATCGGGAATGCCCATCCCGGGCCTGGCGCTGTGCAGGACATCGTCGGAGTGCGGGTGAGTGGCGACCATCTCTTCTGCGGCAAGTGTCGACGGGCTGATGGGGTCGTAAGCCGCAGTGGAGGTGTCGCTGGCCGAAGACGGAGTGTCTGCTGCCGGGATCGATGCCTTGAGTATCCGCGAAAGCCCCAGGCCCAGGGCAACACTGCCGCCGATGAACAGCATCGGATTGTCGCGGGCCAGTCTTCCCGCATCCTGTAACAGTTCATCGGTATTCTTGCCACGCAGCTTTTCTGCCATACCGTTCAGGCTCTGTGCTATTTCCGAGACATAGCGGGACAGGCCGAGGGTGTCGTTGTTCGATATCTGGCTTGCGGCTGACTGGGCATCGTTTGCCAGGTTGTCGATCTGATCCGCTGCTGTGTCGCGATATTGATCGAAGGGAGCGTTGCCTTGTTGCTTCGTGCTATCTACAGGATTCAGTGCATCGTCATGCAACCCGGGCACAGGCTCCTGGCCTGTTTTGCCGGTCTGTGCATTGCCACTGATGGAGGGTTCGTTGATGGTTGCCATCGTCATTCACCTTGTTCTTGTCGTCAGGTAAAAGAGAATGCCCGGCTCACTACGGACAACGGGCTGGCATTGATCTGCTTGCCTGGGGGTGGACTTGCGGGGTGGAATCGATGTTCCGGGTGAATGACAAGTGGTCACGCCAGACACAGCAGGGGCTTGCAGTCGGGAAGAAAAAACGGCGCCTCGTGGGGCGCCGTATGGCCAATCTGCCGAATGGACGGCAGATCAGCTGAATAGAGTAGGGGGTGTTGCGCGAATTATTGTGGGTCCTGGTTTGGAGCCAGTTCTGCCTGGATGCGCTTGTAGATCTCTTCACGATGCACGGAGACATTCTTCGGTGCATTGATACCTAGCCGGACTTGCAGTCCTTGAACGCCAAGAATCGTCACGGTGATTTCGTCACCGATGTTTATGCTTTCGCCTACTTTGCGAGTGAGTATCAACATAATCTTTTCCTTGATGGCCTCTTGAAACGCCTCTCTCAAGAGGCTGGCGTTTGCCTTTGCGTGGTGATTGTTGCCGAGTACATCCAAATGCATCCATCGTATGACGTTGCAGCGTTGAAATTAATTCCCTCGGGTCATTTTCTTGTCATCGAGATTTGCATCAACGATACGACGAGTACGCCAATTCTGCCCGTTTTGGCACGAAAATGCCCGTAATTACTGGTGGAAAGTAAAAAGTAACGTGAGCCGCAGCATACCTCGCCATTACCGCCAGCTTTCAGGAGGGCGTTGAGAGGGCCAACTCCCCGACATATGTAAGCGTAGGCATTACTTTGAAACATTGCCCGGGCTTTCTGATATTTCAAAGTGAAAGCGTGTAGTTGAGCGTAGGAAATCGGATTTCTGGGTGAGTTCGAGCGTTGCTTACAGCGCAATACAGGTGCGCACAGTGCGTCAGGGCCGTGTTCCCGGGGTGCTGGCTCTAGTGTGGGGTTCGTATAAACGATGGGGCTTGGGCGGCATGTAAGAGAGGGGATGCCGGAGGAGGGAAACAGTCTTCGCGGGCATCTAGTGCCCACGAAGACTTGACTGCATCGGCTGCCGTTAAACGACCATAGACAGCAACAGGACAAAGATCAGGCCGACCACCGAGAGGATGGTTTCCATGACGGTCCAGGTCTTGAAAGTTTCTGCCACGGTCATGTTGAAGTACTGCTTCACCAGCCAGAAACCGGCATCGTTTACATGGGACAGGATCAGCGAACCCGCACCGGTAGCCAATACCAGCAGTTCACGGTTGACCCCCGGAATCAGGCCGACTACAGGGGCGACGATACCCGCGCCGGTAATGGTTGCCACTGTCGCCGAACCTGTTGCGATACGAATCACCGCAGCCACCAGCCAGGCCAGAATCAGCGGGTTGACCTGAGCCTGCACCGCCATGTTGCCGATGACATCGCCCACGCCACTGGCTACCAGCATTTGTTTGAAACCACCACCCGCGCCGACAATCAGAACGATGGCCGCCACCGGTGCCAGACTCTGGTCCAGCAGCTTCATGATCTTGGCACGGTCAAAACCACGCGCCGAACCGAAGGTGTAGAACGCCAGCAGCAGGGCCGCGAGCAGGGCGCTGATCGGGTGACCGATCAGGTCCATCCAGATACGGAACATGTTTTCCGGCGGGAATACCACGTCGGCAAACGTCTTGAGCAGCATCAGGAATACCGGCAGCAGGATTGTCACCAGCGTGATGCCGAAACCAGGCAGGTTTTGCGTGCTCGACTCCTTGGCGATCTGATCCATCAGCTCCTGGGAAGGCGTGCCGGGAATGTACTTGGAAATCCATTTGCCATAGATCGGGCCTGCAATGACGGCAGTCGGCAGCGCAATGATCAGGCCATAGAAAATGGTCTTGCCGATGTCGGCACCGAAAATCCCGATGGCCAGCAGCGGACCCGGATGCGGCGGTACCAGACCGTGAACGGCCGACAGGCCGGCCAGCAACGGAATACCGATCTTGACGATCGATACACCAGTGCGACGCGCCACGATGAACACCAGCGGGATCAGCAGCACGAAGCCGATCTCGAAGAACAGCGGGATACCGACCAGGAACGCGGACAGCATCATCGCCCAGTGCACTTTCTGCTTGCCGAAAGTGCGAATCAGCGTCTGCGCGATCTGATCCGCGCCGCCCGAGTCGGCCATCAGTTTGCCGAGCATGGTGCCCAGGCCAAGAATGATACCGACGAAGCCCAGTACGCCACCGAAACCGTCCTGGAACGATTTCATGACCTTTTCCACCGGCATCCCGGAGGTCAGGCCCAGGAAGCCCGCTGCAATGGTCAGTGCAACGAAGGGGTGGACTTTGAATTTGGTAATCAGCAGCACAAGGCCGACGACGGTTACCAACGCGTCGATCAGCAGATACGTCTCATGGGTCATGCCGAACATGGGAGGTTTCTCCGGTTGTCTTTGTTTTAGGAGCCATTCAATGGCGTGATCGCAGAGTGATCACGCCTCGCAACTCGACGCTGTTCCGTTTTTGAGACAGCGCTGTCTTTTGCACTCACGTCTTTAGCCGACTCGCGACTCTTCCCACCATGCCGCAGCTTGCTTGCCAATGGTGTCCACGGACTGGGTCGCATCGACGACCAGCGTCCTGGGTTCGCCATGGGGTGGTTCGAGTGCCGCAAACTGGCTGTCCACCAGGCTGGCCGGCATGAAGTGCCCCGGTCGATGGGCACAACGGTCGGTTGCGACTTCCTTGCTCAGCTCCAGAAAGACAAATCCCAGACCCGGTACGGCTTCGCGCAGGCGTTCGCGGTAGCGAAGCTTGAGAGAAGAGCAGGTCAGGACCGGACGTTCACCGTTTTCCAGGGCGGCGGCCACTTCTTCGCCCAGACGGGTCAACCAACCGGCGCGGTCTTCATCGGTGAGGGGAATGCCGGCGCTCATCTTTTCGATATTGGCGGCAGGGTGGAAGACATCGCCTTCGATCAGGCGACCGCCACTGTTGAGGGCAATTTCTGCGCCGACCACACTCTTGCCGCAGCCGGAAACACCCATCACCACGAGGGCGGAAATAGCAGTTTTCGCAGTTGTCACATTAGATACCTCATCTGGAGACAGCGCTGTCTTTGTCCGGTGGACAAAAGATTCAGCCTGGGCTGCTCCAGTTCTTGTCGTTGTTTTGGGTGTAGCCATGCCATTGCAGGCTGTTCTGCGCAGTGATCAGCCGCGAGAAAGCATTGTCACGGTCCATGAGACAGCGCTACCTTAGGGGGCAATGAACACATTTTGCAACCCCTATGTTAGTTGGCAATAAATGACACGCATTGGTTCCCGCTCGACAGGCCGTCCGACCCTCAATGAAGTTGCGCAACGTGCTGGCGTATCGCCTATCACGGCATCCCGGGCATTGCGGGGTGTCGCCACCGTCGCACCGGAGCTGGTGGACAAGGTTCGCGCAGCGGCGCAGAACCTTGGTTATGTCGCCAATCCCGCGGCCCGCGCCCTGGCTTCATCCTGCAGCCAGACGGTCGTGGTGCTGGTGCCGTCGCTTTCCAACCAGTTGTTCATCGAAACCCTGGAGGCCATTCAGGGGGTGCTGCGTACTCGCGGGCTGGAAGTGATGATCGGTAACTATCACTACTCGCCCGACGAAGAGGAAAAGCTGCTGCGCAACCATCTGGTCAATCGGCCCAGAGGCATTCTGCTGACCGGTTTCGATCACACACCGGCAGCGCGCCAGATGCTGGAGTCCAGCGGCATTCCCTGTGTGCACATGATGGAGCTGGATACCGAGCGCGAGGCTTATTGCGTGGGCTTTTCCCAGGAAGACGCCGGCGCCCAGGCGGCGCGCCATCTGCTGGGACGTGGGCGCAAGCGTCTTGCGTATATGGCGGCCCAGCTCGATCCGCGGGTGTTGCGTCGTGGTGCGGGGTTCCGGCAGGTGCTGGAGGAGGCCGGATTGTTCGACCCCGAGCTGCAAGTCTCGACGCCGCAACCCTCTTCCATCGGTCTGGGCAGCGAGTTGTTCGCCCAATTGCTGGATCGCCATCCGGATGTGGACGGAATCTTTTTCTGCAACGACGACCTGGCACAAGGCGCGTCCCTGGAAGCCTTGCGTCGTGGCATTGCGATTCCGCAGCAGGTTTCACTGGTGGGGTTCAACGATCTGCCAGGCTCGGCCCACATGGTCCCGCGCCTGACCTCGATCCGCACACCCCGCCAGGAAGTCGGCCAGCGTGCCGCACAGCTACTGCTGGGCCTGCTTGAAGGGCTGGCCCAGCCTCCTCATGTGGATCTGGGGTTTGAACTGGTGGTGCGCGAAAGCTCCTGATCCCGGCATTACCCGTGGGAGCCAATGTGTTCAATTCATGTTCTTGAACCCCAGCCGGAACTCATGCAGCAGCGGCTCGGTGTAACCACTGGGTTGTTCGCAACCCTTGAACACCAGCGCACAGGCAGCCTGGAAGGCGACGGATTTCTTGAAGTCCGTTGCCATGGGGCGGTAGTGGGAATCTCCGGCATTCTGCTTGTCGACCACCCGGGCCATCTGCTCCAGAATCCCGAGCACGAACTCCCGTTTGATCACGTCATGACGCAGCCAGTTGGCCAGGTGCTGGCTTGAGATGCGCAGCGTTGCCCGGTCTTCCATCAGGCCGACGTTGTGAATGTCCGGCACCTTGGAGCAACCGACGCCCTGTTCGACCCAGCGCACTACATACCCGAGCAGACCCTGGGCATTGTTTTCGACCTCTGCACGGATCTGATCCATGGACCAGTCAGGCTTGTCGACAACCGGAATGTTCAGCAGGTCATCCAGCAATTGCTCGCTGATATCGGCCAGTTCGATCTTTTGCAGTTCCTCCTGGACCTTGCCCACATCGACCTTGTGATAGTGCAGTGCATGCAATGTCGCAGCGGTCGGCGAGGGCACCCAGGCGGTGGTGGCGCCTGCTTGTGGATGGATGATCTTCTGCTCCAGCATGTCGGCCATGCGATCCGGCATTGCCCACATGCCCTTGCCGATCTGTGCCCGTCCACGCAGACTGCAGTTCAGACCGACCAGCACGTTGTTACGCTCGTAAGCCTTGATCCAGGGCGTGTTTTTCATGTCGCCCTTGCGCAGCACGGGGCCGGCCTGCATGGCGCTGTGGATCTCATCGCCGGTGCGGTCCAGAAAACCGGTGTTGATAAACGCAACCCGCGCCGCAGCGGCCTCGATACAGGCCTTGAGGTTGACGCTGGTGCGGCGCTCTTCATCCATGATGCCCATTTTCAGGGTATGTCGCGGCAGCTTGAGCAGGTCCTCGATACGGCTGAACAGATGATCGGCAAAAGCCACTTCCTGCGGACCATGCATCTTGGGTTTGACGATATAGATACTGCCTGCCCGTGAATTGCCACGTCGCTTGAGGTCATGCAGCGCGATCAGGCTGGTGATCACGCCGTCGAGAATGCCTTCGGGAATCTCATGTTCCTGACGGTCCAGAATGGCAGAGTTGGTCATCAGGTGGCCGACGTTGCGGATCAACAGCAGCGAGCGTCCCGGCAGTTTCAGTTCACCGCCGTTGGCAGCCTTGTAGGCGCGATCTGCATTGAGGCGGCGGGTGATGGTCTTGCCGCCTTTCACCAGATCTTCGCTCAGGTCGCCCTTCATCAGGCCCAGCCAGTTGCGATAGACCGACACCTTGTCATCGGCATCCACGGCAGTCACCGAGTCTTCGCAATCGATGATGGTCGACAGCGCCGACTCGATCAGCAGATCCTTGATACCTGCCACGTCATTACTGCCGATGGTGTGTTTGTGATCGATCTGGATTTCGACATGCAGGCCGTTGTTCTTCAGCAGAACCGCAGTCGGATGCTGAGGGTCGCCCTGATAGCCGAGGTATTTTTCCGGCTGTTGCAGACCGGTTTCGCTGTCGTCGGCCAGTCTGATCACCAGTTGACCGTCGCTGACTGCGTAATGCCGGGCATCGATATGGGTGCCGCGTGCGAGCGGGGCGATTTCGTCCAGCAGTTCGCGGGCAAAGACAATGACTTTGGCCCCGCGCAGCGGGTTGTAACCGGCGCTGATTTCGGCACCTTCGCTGGTGGGAATCACATCGGTGCCGTACAGCGCGTCGTACAGCGAACCCCAGCGGGCATTGGCCGCATTCAGGGCGTAGCGGGCGTTGCTGGCGGGCACCACCAGTTGCGGGCCGGCCTGATCGCTGATCTCCAGGTCCACATTGGAGGTCGTGGCGCAGACCTGCTCCGGGACCGGATGCAGATAACCGATGGATTGCAGAAAGCTGCGATAGGCCGGCATATCGCTGATCGGGCCGGGATGCGCCTTGTGCCATTTATCCAGCTCGCCTTGCAGACGATCTCGTTCGGCCAGCAGGTCGCGGTTCAGCGGAGCAAGGTCATGAACCAGCTCATCGAATCCTTCCCAGAACGCTTCACGATCCAGTCCGGTGCCCGGCAGGACTTCCTCATCGACGAAGCGTTGCAGAGTGACCGCCACTTTCAAACGATGGCATTTAATGAAATCAGTCATGGTCAGGCCTCATCCCTGGTTGTTCTGTAGGAGCGACTTCAGTCGCGAAAAAACCGGAAATCAATCGGCGTTCAGCGCCGCAATCCCCGCCTTGGCCACCTGCGCATCCTGATCGGCCTTCACGCCGGAGACGCCCACGGCACCGATGACCTGGCCATCGACAATCACTGGCACGCCGCCTTCGAGCGACGTCAGCAACGGGGCGCTGAGAAATGCGGTGCGACCGCCATTGACCATCTCTTCGTAACCCTTGGACTCGCGACGACCCAGTGCGGAAGTGCGGGCCTTTTCGATGCTGATATAACTGCTGATCGCGGCTGCACCGTCCAGACGCTCGAAGGCCAGCAGGTGACCACCGTCGTCGACCACGGCAATGGACACGCCCCAGTCATTGGCCAGCGCCTCGTTGCGGGCGGCAGCCAGCATCTGGCTGACTTCGGTCTGGGTCAGAACGGCTTTGATTTTCATGGGATTCTCCAGAGTGGTTTTCAGTGAGATTCGGCAGGGTTGAGGGCCTGGTCGATCAGTTCGATCCAGTGCCGTACCGGGGTCCGGTTGGCGCCCGACAGGTGAGTCTGGCAGCCGATATTGGCAGTGGCTATAACGTTTGGCTTGCCGCTTTCCAGAGCGTTCATTCTGTTATCGCGCAACTGGCGCGATAACTCTGGCTGGGTGATGGAGTAGGTGCCCGCCGAGCCACAGCATAAATGCCCGTCAGGCACCGCTGTGAGGTTGAAGCCCAGACGTGTCAGCACCCGTTCGACTTCCCCGCCAAGTTTCTGCGCATGCTGCAAGGTGCAAGGGCAGTGAAACGCCAGACGCAGGTCGCTCTTGATGCCCAGCTCCTGCAGCGGTTCGTCGCGCAGCACTTCCACCAGATCCTTGCTCAGGGCGCTGACCCGCGCGGCCTTTTCGGCATATTCAGAATCATGGCGCAGCAGATGACCATAGTCCTTCACGAAAGCGCCGCAACCGCTGGCGGTCTGGATGATGGATTCGGCACCGCTTTCGATGGCGTGCCACCAGGCATCGATATTGCGCCGCGCCCGATCCAGTCCGGTATCCTGAGCGTTCAAATGATAGTCCACCGCACCGCAGCAGCCGGCTTCGCTGACAGGCTGCACGCTGATGCCCAGGCGATCCAGCACCCGGGCGGTCGCCGCATTGGTATTGGGCGACAGGCCTGGCTGCACGCAGCCTTCCAACAGGAGAACCTGGCGTTCGTGGCGGTTTGCCGGACGAGTGCCTGCCGGTTGTATCGAGGCCGGAAGCTTGGTCTTGAGGCTGTCAGGCAGCAGCGGGCGAAAAGTATTGCCCAATTGCGTCAGGGACTTGAACAGCCCGGCATGGGGCACCACATGGCGCAGGCTGTCGCGCAGCACGCGCTGGCCCAGCGGGCGGGGCACGGCGGCATCCACCACGGCCCGTCCGATGTCCAGCAGGTTGTGATAATCCACACCGGACGGGCAGGTGGTTTCGCAATTGCGACAGCTCAGGCAGCGGTCCAGGTGCAACTGGGTTTTCTCGGTGACTTCATTGCCTTCCAGAACCTGCTTGATCAGATAGATCCGGCCGCGCGGGCCGTCCAGCTCATCGCCGAGCAATTGGTAGGTGGGGCAGGTGGCATTGCAGAAACCGCAATGCACGCAACTGCGCAGGATGCTCTCGGCTTCTTCGGCGCGGGGCAGTTGTCTGGCGTGTTCGCTGAGGGTGGTCTGCATGGTCAGAACTCCGCGTACATTCGGCCAGGGTTGAAGATGCCATGAGGATCGAGCCGGGCCTTGAGTTGTTGGTGATAGCGCAGCAGCGGTGTGGCCAGTGGCTGGAACGGACTGTCTTCGTGGTTCGCCCGATAGCAGGTTGCATGGCCGCCGATGGCCTTGACCACGCTGCGGATCGTGGTGCCCTCGGCATCGGATTTGAGCCAGCGTTGTGCGCCGCCCCAGTCGATCAACTGCTCGCCGGGCAAGTCCAGCACGCCGGTATTGTTGGGCACCGACAAGCGCCATAGCTGACGACTGTCGAGAAAGAAGTCCAGGCGCTGTTCGTTCAGCTCCTGCCAGTAACCGGAGTCCAGTGCCTGGCCACCGAGTCGGTCCCGAGCTGCGTTTACCGAGCCTTCCCCCCCTTCAAGGCGCAGATACAGGACGTTGCCATCATGGCTGGCGGCACTGATCGGCATCGGCTGCTGACCCCATTGAGCCAGGCGTTGCAGAGCCTGGGCGCTACTCATTTCCAGGGCAATGCTGCTGCACTGGCGCGGTTTGGGCAGGACCTTGAGCGAGACCTCGGTCAACAGTCCAAGACAACCCAGGCTGCCCGTCATCAGTCGCGACACGTCGTAACCGGCGACGTTTTTCATCACTTCGCCACCAAAGCGCAAATGCTTGCCCTGTCCGGTAATCACCCGCGTGCCCAGCATGAAATCCCGTACCGAACCGGACCATGGCCTGCGCGGCCCGGACAGCCCGGCGGCAACGACGCCTCCGAGGGTGGCTTCGCCAAAAGCCGGAGGTTCGCAGGGCAACATCTGCCCGGCCTCATCGAGCACTTGCATCAGTTCGCTCAGCGGCGTTCCGGCGCGAGCGGTAATCACCAGTTCCGTGGGGTCGTAGCTGACAATGCCCCGATGCTCACGGGTATCTAGCACCTTGCCCGTCACGTTGCGGCCCAGGAAGTGCTTGCTGTTGCCGCCCTGAATCCTCAACGGCGTAGCGTCCTGCAGCGCCTGATTGACCTGATCGAGCAGGCTCTGGCTGGCATCGCGGTCATGGGTCGTGGCCATCAGAAACGCTCCAGTTCGGGGAAGGGCAGTTGGCCCCCATGGATATGCATGGCACCGAATTCCGCGCAGCGATGCAGGGTCGGAATATTCTTGCCCGGATTGAGCATGCCGCTGGCATCGAAGGCCGCTTTGATGGCGTGGAAAAAGGTCAGCTCATCGCTGTTGAACTGGGCGCACATCTGATTGATCTTTTCCCGGCCGACACCGTGTTCGCCAGTGATGCTGCCGCCTACGGCAACACACAGCTCAAGGATCTTGCCGCCCAGGTTCTCGGCACGTTCCAGTTCCCCCGGCCGGTTGGCATCGAACAGAATCAGCGGATGCATGTTGCCGTCTCCGGCATGGAACACATTGGCGACCCGCAGACCGTATTCTTCGGACAGTCGGCTGATTCCCTGCAAGACACCTGGCAGTTCCCGACGCGGAATGGTGCCGTCCATGCAGTAGTAATCCGGCGACAGGCGTCCGACCGCCGGGAAGGCATTCTTGCGTCCGGCCCAGAAGCGTACCCGTTCGGCTTCATCCCTGGCCTGACGCAGCTCGGTGGCACCGGCCCGGGTCAAGACGTCCCTGACCCGCTGGCAGTCATCGTTCACGTCGGCTTCGACGCCATCAAGTTCGCACAGCAGGATGGCTTCGGCGTCGACCGGATAACCGGCATGGATAAAGTCCTCGGCCGCCCGAATCGCCAGGTTGTCCATCATTTCCAGTCCGCCGGGGATGATCCCGGCCGCGATGATGTCGCCCACGGCGCGCCCGGCCTTTTCCACCGAATCGAAGGCTGCCAGCAGCACCTTGGCCACCTGCGGCTTGGGCAGCAATTTGACCGTCACTTCGGTGATGACTCCCAGCATGCCTTCCGAACCGGTAAACAGCGCCAGCAGATCGAAACCAGGCGAGTCCAGCGCCTCGCCGCCCAGGGTCATGGGCTCGCCTTCGACGCTGAGCATTTCGACCTTGAGCAGGTTATGAACGGTCAGGCCGTACTTGAGACAGTGCACGCCGCCTGCGTTTTCCGCGACATTGCCGCCGATGGAGCAGGCGATCTGCGAGGAAGGGTCGGGCGCGTAATACAGGCCGTGAGGTGCTGCGGCCTGGGAAATCGCCAGGTTGCGCACACCCGGTTGCACGCGGGCCAGTCGGGCTGCGGGATCGATTTCAAGTATTTGATTGAAGCGTGCCATTACCAGCAACACGCCTTTCTCCAGAGGCAAGGCTCCCCCGGAAAGACCGGTGCCCGCGCCACGGGCCACCACCGGCACACGCCGTTCGTGACACAGCCTGAGCAAGGCCCGGACTTCTTCCAGATGCCGGGGCAATGCCACCAGCATGGGCGTGGTGCGATAGGCGGACAGGCCATCGCACTCATAGGGCCGAAGTTCTTCGGGACGATGCAGGATATCCAGGTCGGGCAACTGCTGTTGCAGGTCATGAAGCAGTTGCTGTTTGTCGACGTCAGGCAGGGCGCCGTCGATGTGTTCGTCGTAGAGAATATTCATGGTGCAACCCAGTGTTGTTTTTGTAGGGCTTGCGTACAGCGATGGCTTGCATCATTGGCGCTGCGAGCCTTACTGTCCATGCTTTAAAAGAGTGGTCGAACCAGTTTTTCAAGAGGTTGCGGCGCTGGATCTGGAAAAAGATCCTGTTAATCAATGTCTTGCTACTGATTTTGTTCGCCATCGGTTTCCCTTGAATCTGGTCATACCAGTTGGAGCGAAGATGGACGGTTCTACCAAGCCACGGCCGACGCAAGTGGCGGACGTGGTCTGTGAGCGTATCGAGCGGCTGATCGTCGACGGTGTCCTGGAGGTGGGGCAGCTCTTGCCCTCCGAGCGACGGCTGACCGAAAAGCTCGGCGTTTCCCGCACTGCCTTGCGCGAAGGGCTGAAGCTCTTGCGGGCGCGGGGGATTATCGAAACCGAGCAGGGCAAGGGCTCGTTTGTCGCGCACATGAACAGTCAGCAGCAGGTATCGCCGCTGATGCATCTGTTCGGTTCGCAACCGCGCACCCTGTATGACCTGCTTGAAGTGCGCAGCCTGCTGGAAGGCGAGTCGGCGCGGCTGGCGGCCCTGCGTGGCACCGATGCCGATTTTGTCCTGATCACCCGCAGTTATGATGCCTTGGTCGCGGCCCAGAATCAGGAGCTTGAAGCCAGCGAGCATGCCCGGCTCGATCATGCCTTCCATCTGGCCATTTGCGAGACCTCGCACAACCCGGTGCTGGTGCAGACCTTGCGTTCGCTCACTGACCTGCTGCTCAACACCGTCTATGCCTCGGTCAACAATCTTTATCATCGCGAACCGCAGAAGCGTCAGATCGACCGCCAGCATGCCCGCCTGTACAACGCTGTGACCGGTCGTCTCCCGGACCAGGCCCGCAAGGCTGCACTGGCGCATATTCAGAGCATCAGCGAAAACCTGCGGGAGATCGAAAACGAAGAGCAGCGGCTGGTACGTTCGACGTTGCGTCTGCAAGGCTGGACTTGAACGATGGCTTGACAGGCGAAGGGTGATCCCGCAATTTACGCATAACGTAATATGTTTACGAAAATAATAACGAGCCTGCGCGAATGAATTCGCTCCCACGAGATACGGCCTGGCCTGCTCTGTTTACCTACTACCGTTCGACGGCCAGTTATCGTGTGCGTATCGCTCTGGCGCTCAAGGGGCTGGATTACACTTCGATTCCGGTCAATCTGATTGCCGACGGGGGTGAACAGCGCAAGCCGTCCTACAGGGCCATCAATCCTCAGGGCCGCGTACCTGCCTTGCAGCTTGAGAGTGGTGAGGTCATAACCCAGTCGCCAGCCATCATCGAATACCTTGAAGAGCGCTACCCGCAGCCACCGCTGCTTGCCGCGGATCTGCTGATGCGGGCCAGACAACGAGCGGTGGCGGCGGTGATCGGTTGTGATACCCATCCGCTGCACAACGTTTCGGTGCTCAATCGCCTGCGTGGTCTGGGGCATGACGAGGCCACTGTCACCGACTGGATCGGCCACTGGATAAGCGAAGGGCTCAATAGCGTCGAGCAGTTGATTGACGGGACGGCGTTCTGTTTTGGTGATGTGCCCAGCGTGGCGGATGTGTATCTTCTCCCGCAGGTCTACGCAGCGCGGCGTTTCAAGGTCGACCTGAGCGCTTATCCTCATATCGCGCAGGTCGAGCAGCGGGCTTTGCAATCTCCAGCCTTCCTCAAGGCCCATCCGGATACACAGCCGGACAAGCCGGACTAGACTGAGTCTTATGAAAACATTGGGTCTGCAACTGATTTTCGGTGATTTCCTCGCCCGCAGCGTTCGGGGCGTTCCCTGTGCGCCACCCGCAGAAAAGTGATTCGAGCTGTCCCGCGTTCTCACTTTTCCTGCAAGGAGCCAGACCATGGCTGATCTATACGAAAACCCGATGGGCCTGATGGGCTTTGAATTCATCGAATTTGCCTCACCGACCCCCAACGTCCTTGAACCTGTCTTCGAGATGATGGGCTTCACCCGGGTTGCGACCCACCGTTCCAAGGATGTGGTGTTGTATCGCCAGGGCGCCATCAATCTGATTCTGAATAACGAGCCCCATAGTCTGGCGTCGTACTTTGCGGCGGAACACGGGCCGTCGGTGTGCGGTATGGCGTTTCGGGTCAAGGATGCGCAAAAGGCCTACAGCCGTGCCCTTGAGCTGGGAGCGCAGCCCGTGGAGATCGCCACCGGACCGATGGAACTGCGCTTGCCGGCAATCAAGGGCATCGGCGGTGCGCCGTTGTACCTGATCGACCGTTTTGGCGAAGGTACTTCGATCTACGACATCGACTTCTATTTCATCGAGGGCGTGGAGCGGCATCCGGTGGGCGCAGGCCTGAAGTTCATCGATCACCTGACCCACAACGTCTATCGCGGGCGCATGGCGTACTGGGCGAATTTCTACGAAAAACTGTTCAACTTCCGGGAAATCCGCTACTTCGATATCAAGGGCGAATACACCGGCCTGACCTCGAAGGCCATGACCGCACCCGATGGCATGATTCGTATTCCCTTGAATGAAGAGTCCTCGAAAGGTGCAGGCCAGATCGAAGAGTTCCTGATGCAGTTCAATGGCGAAGGCATCCAGCATGTGGCGTTCTTCACCGATGACCTGATCAAGACCTGGGATGCCCTGAAAGCCACCGGCATGCGCTTCATGACCGCGCCACCGGAAACCTACTACGAAATGCTCGAAGGTCGTCTGCCTGATCATGGCGAGCCCGAAGCCGAGCTTAAATCCCGAGGTATTCTGCTCGATGGTTCGTCGGAAGGCGGCCAGCGCCGTTTGCTGCTGCAGATCTTTTCCGAAACCCTGCTGGGGCCGGTGTTCTTCGAGTTCATCCAGCGCAAGGGCGATGACGGGTTTGGCGAAGGCAATTTCAAGGCGCTGTTCGAGTCGATCGAGCGGGATCAGATTCGGCGTGGGGTGTTGATGGCGGAATAGAGGAGAGCGGCAAGTTTCAAGCTGTAAGCTGCAAGAAAGAGCAGATACGTTCTAACTTGCAGCTTGCAGCTTGCAGCTTGCAGCTTGCAGCTT
>JAAIGF010029625.1_pt1 | contig 160191 bp, 138 predicted proteins | sample 6487441 | NCBI WGS metagenome assembly JAAIGF01 (sample SAMN13974129, study PRJNA590717) | phyllosphere metagenome | biome: pepper field; feature: multiple bacterial spot infested pepper fields; material: pepper leaves; isolation source: leaves from pepper fields | host: Capsicum annuum ... | reverse complement strand
TTTACAAAAAGGACTGGATGAATATATCCACTACTACAACCACGAACGTATCAAAATGAAGCTCGGAGGCCTGAGTCCTGTGGAGTACAGGACTCAGGCTGAGGTAGCCTAGCTACAAACTGTCCAACTTTTGGGGCGCAGTTCAGAGGTTTGTGGGAGGGAGTCTGCTCGCGACAGCCTTTTTATCCGCGACCGGGGAACAGCTCCGGCCGGATCACACCATTGAGCTGTGGATAAGGAATCTTCAGCTCGATATGTCCCATGGAGTAGGGCGCAATGGTGGTGACCGGATACTTCAGAATCACCGCACCATACGTCAGGGCAATGTTGGGCGTTCGCTTGAACGGCCAGGTTTTGATGAACTCGCTGTCCTGATTCATCTTGGTCGAAGTCAGCCAGGCCTGGTGGGCCAGCTCGGCTTTGGCCCAGAACTCGTTTTCCTTGCCCGGAATCACCATGTCGGCCAGGGTCAGGACTTTCTGTTGCTGGCGCGAGTAGTTGATGAACGCTCTGCCGGGGTTGCCATGGGCACCGCCGGTATCCAGATAACTCGACAGCTCGACTACCACGATACCGTCATGCTGCTCGCGTACCTTGGCTTGCAGATAGCTGCTGTTACGTCCCGAAGCGCTGCTCAGGAATTGTTCCTGATAGTCCTTGATCGAAGCAGGCACCGGCGTGCCGGAATCCGTGCGGGTCAGTTGCAGCAGGGTTTTCTGGACAATGGCGTCCAGCCTCGGCTCGTCGGGGAAATGCACGGTATCGATATTGACCAGCGGGCAATCGGTGGTGGTGCAGCCCGGCTTGATCAGCTCGGAGGCATCGCGCTGGACTTGCAGCGGTGTGCGCATGTTGGGTGTGAAAATGCTTTGGCAGGCGCTCAGCATCAGGCCCAGACAAGCCAGTGAAGTGATCCTCAATAACGACATGTTGGTCCTTGGCGATATCAATGGAGGCGATTGCATTGTTCGTATGCAGGCTGCTTGGACTGCAAACAATGTCTTCGGTTCGCCACTTGGCGGATTAGAAGTGTTTTATGCCATGGCCGTCTACCCTGCTCTTCAAGGGGGCTGCATCCGGGAGTCGATGCGCGTTAGGATGGTCCGAAGTCACAGATCACCGCAAGCGAGAAACCTATGCCCCAGAACACCCGATCAACGCCAACGGCTTTTGAGATCACCCGGCGCGAAAACTGCTTCCAGGGGTTTTACAAGCTCGACAAGTTGTACCTGCGCCACGAGCTGTTTGCCGGTGGCATGGGCAATGAAATGAGTCGCGAACTGTTCGTTCGTCATGATGCCGTCTGTGTACTGCCTTATGACGCCAAACGCGATGAGGTGGTGCTGATCGAGCAGTTTCGGGTGGGTGCGCTGGAGAAAAGCAGCAACCCCTGGCTGATCGAACTGGTGGCCGGACTGATCGACAAGGACGAACAGCCGGAAGAGGTTGCTCATCGCGAAGCAGAAGAGGAAGCTGGGCTTGTTTTCAGCGCGTTGTGGCCGATAACCAAGTACTTTCCTTCGCCCGGTGGCAGTGACGAATTCGTTCATCTGTTCATGGGGCAGTGCGACAGTCAGGGGGCGGGCGGCCTGCACGGGCTTGAGTCCGAGAATGAGGATATCCGCGTGACGGTCTGGTCGTTCGACGATGCGATCCAGGCTGTGGCTGATGGCCGAATCATGAATGCGGCAACGATCATAGCCTTGCAATGGCTGGCGTTGAACCGTACGGAAATAAGGGGGCTATGGTCGTGAATCTTTTGCGCGAGCGCTACCGTGTCGATCTTGCCGGGCTACAGGCGGCGTGCGAGGCCAACTACGCGCGCTTGATGCGTCTGCTTCCCGATATGCGTACCCAGAAAAGCTCGCGCCGGGTGGCGGTGACCCAGGGCGACCAGATGCTCGGTGTGCTGGCGGTCGAAGTGCTTCTCGACTGCCCGTACACCACGACCCTGCAGGTTCGCCAGGAGCACAGCCTGCCCTGGCTGCCGGTGCCGCGCCTGGAGGTTCAGGTCTATCACGATGCGCGGATGGCCGAGGTGATCGGTGCCGAGCATGCACGACGCTTCCGGGGGATCTATCCGTATCCCAATGCCGACATGCACCAGCCTGACGAAAAGGCCCAGCTCAATCTCTTTCTGGGTGAATGGCTGAGCCATTGTCTGGCGTGCGGCCATGAGTTTGAAGCGGTACGCTGACCTCGCCGCTCGCTCAAATGTGATCCAGGCACACTTTCCCGATTTACCTGTCTCCTCCCGCATCTCATAATCGCGCTGAATTCGCTCAAGGAGACGGCCTTGCCGAGCGCATCCCGATCATCGTCAGTTTTAGTGGTGCAACTATCCGACAGTCACCTGTTCGCCGAGGCGGACGGCACGCTGCTGGGCATGAACACCCGTGACAGCCTGGAAAAGGTCGTCGATCTTGTGCTTGCCGAACAGGCGGGCATCGATCTTGTGATTGCCAGTGGCGATATTTCCCAGGATGGCAGCGTGCAGTCCTATCAGGCCTTTCGTCGGCTCAGCGGGCAGATTGCGGCACCTGTGCGCTGGTTTCCCGGCAATCACGACGAGTTGCCGCAAATGGCCCATGCCTCACAGGACAGTGATTTGCAGCAGCCCGTGGTCGATGCCGGTCAGTGGCGCGTGACGCTTCTGGATTCGGCAGTCCCCGGTTCGGTGCCCGGTTTCCTGCAGGAGCAGCAACTGCAATTGCTGGAGCAATCCCTGAGCGAGGCTCCCGATCGTCATCATCTGGTTTGCCTGCACCATCATCCTGTGCCTATCGGCTGCGAATGGATGGCGCCCATCGGCTTGCGCAATGCAGACGCGCTGTTCGCGGTGCTGGACCGTTTTCCCCAGGTGCGTGCCGTTCTCTGGGGGCATGTGCATCAGGAGTTCGATCAGCAGCGTAATGGCGTGAGGCTATTGGCTTCGCCGTCGACCTGTATCCAGTTCGCACCGGGCCAGGTGGATTTCACTCTTGATACGGCTGCGCCGGGCTATCGCTGGCTGCGTCTGCACGATGACGGACAGCTCGAAACCGGCGTTTCCCGTGTAGTCGGCATGCAGTTCGAAGTCGATTATGGCGGGACCGGCTATTGATCCTTGTCGGACCATGAATTCCCATGAGGCCTTGAGCCATTTATCCCTGTAAACTACGCGGCTTTGTTCCGGGCTCGGGAGAGACGGCTTGACCAGTGACACACCAGCATTGCTGTACATTCACGGCCTGAACAGCTCGGCCCTGTCGAAAAAGGCTTGTCAGTTGATTGCCCTGATGGACTCCCTGGGGCTGGGCGAGCAGTTGCGCGTTCCCGAACTGCATCACCATCCGCGTCAGGCCATGGTTCAGCTTGAGGCCGCGATACAGGCGCTTGGGCGGCCTTTGCTGGTCGGCAGCTCGCTCGGCGGCTACTATGCGACTCATTTGGCGCATCGGCACGGCCTCAAGGCGGTTCTGATCAATCCGGCGGTCAATCCGCACCAGTTGTTCGACGGCTACCTCGGTATCCAGCAGAACATGTATACCGGTGAGCGCTGGCAATTGACCCAGGACCACATAACCGCCCTGGCGGAGCTTGAAGTGCCTGCTCCACAGGACCCGGAGCGTATCCAGGTATGGCTGCAGACCGGCGATGAAACCCTGGATTACCGACGCGCCGAGTCGTTCTACCAGGCCTGCGCCCTGCGTATCCAGGCCGGTGGCGACCACAGTTATCAAGGCTTTGCCGGGCAGATGCCGGCTTTGCTGAGTTTTGCCGGATTTGCGCCTGATCTTTTGCGGGCAATTGATATATCCGGGTTGTAACCGCAGGGGCGAATCGGGCGGTGCTCCAAAGGGCAGTACATTCGCCTGTGAGCGGAGCGCCGACCGATCGGCTCCCAAGTACCCATGAATTATTGATGATGAGAACCCATGGCCAATCCCAGCGCTAGCTCTTATAACGCAGACGCCATCGAAGTCCTCTCGGGCCTCGACCCGGTTCGTAAACGTCCGGGCATGTACACCGATACCGCACGGCCGAATCACCTTGCCCAGGAAGTGATCGACAACAGTGTCGACGAAGCGCTGGCCGGGCATGCCAGATCGGTCCAGGTGATCCTGCATGCCGACAACTCTCTGGAAGTGTCCGACGACGGTCGCGGCATGCCGGTGGATATTCACCCCGAAGAGGGTGTGTCCGGTGTCGAACTGATCCTCACCAAGCTGCATGCCGGTGGCAAGTTCTCCAACAAGAACTATCAGTTCTCCGGCGGTCTGCACGGTGTGGGGATTTCCGTAGTCAACGCGCTCTCGACCCAGGTCCGGGTCCGGGTCAAACGCGATGGCAATGAATACGAAATGACCTTTGCCGATGGCTTCAAGGCCTCGGAACTGACGGTTGTCGGTACGGTTGGCAAGCGCAATACCGGCACCAGCGTATATTTCGCGCCGGACCCCAAGTATTTCGACAGCCCCAAATTCTCCGTCAGCCGCCTCAAGCATGTGCTCAAGGCCAAGGCTGTGCTCTGTCCGGGGTTGCTGGTCAGCTTCGAGGACAAATCCACCGGCGAAAAGGTCGAGTGGCATTACGAAGACGGTCTGCGCTCCTACCTCCAGGATTCGGTCAGCGAGTTCCTGCGCCTGCCGGACGAACCGTTCTGTGGCAGCTTTGCTGGTAACAAGGAAGCCGTGGACTGGGCTCTGCTCTGGCTGCCCGAGGGTGGCGACAGTGTTCAGGAAAGCTACGTCAACCTGATCCCGACTGCTCAGGGCGGTACCCATGTCAATGGTCTGCGCCAGGGCCTGCTGGACGCGATGCGCGAGTTCTGCGAATTCCGCAATTTGCTGCCGCGTGGCGTGAAGCTGGCGCCGGAAGACGTCTGGGAGCGGATTGCCTTCGTGCTCTCGATGAAAATGCAGGAGCCGCAGTTCTCCGGCCAGACCAAGGAGCGTCTGTCATCCCGTGAAGCGGCTGCATTCGTGTCGGGCGTTGTGAAAGATGCTTTCAGCCTGTGGCTGAACACCCACTCCGATCTGGGCCTGCAACTGGCGGACCTGGCGATCAACAACGCCGGTCGTCGTCTCAAGGCCAGCAAGAAAGTCGAGCGCAAGCGCATCACCCAGGGGCCTGCACTGCCCGGCAAACTGGCCGACTGTGCCGGACAGGATCCGGCGCGTTCCGAGCTGTTCCTGGTGGAAGGTGATTCCGCCGGTGGTTCGGCCAAGCAGGCGCGTGACAAGGAGTTTCAGGCCATCCTGCCGTTGCGCGGCAAGATCCTCAATACCTGGGAAGTCGATGGCGGCGAAGTGCTTGCCAGCCAGGAAGTCCACAATATCGCGGTCGCCATCGGTGTCGACCCGGGGGCTGCCGATATCAGCCAGTTGCGTTACGGCAAGATCTGCATCCTCGCCGACGCCGACTCGGACGGTCTGCACATCGCAACCCTGCTGTGTGCGCTGTTCGTCCAGCACTTCCGCCCGCTGGTGGATGCCGGTCACGTGTATGTCGCCATGCCACCGCTGTACCGCATCGACCTGGGCAAGGAAATCTTCTACGCCCTGGATGAAAGCGAGCGCGACGGCATTCTGGATCGTCTGGTCGCCGAGAAGAAGCGCGGCAAGCCACAGGTCACCCGATTCAAGGGGCTGGGCGAGATGAACCCGCCGCAACTGCGTGAAACCACCATGGACCCGAACACCCGGCGTCTGGTGCAACTCACGCTGGATGACTTCGCCGCGACCTCGGAAATCATGGATATGCTGCTGGCCAAGAAGCGTGCGGGTGACCGCAAGTCCTGGCTTGAATCCAAGGGCAACCTTGCCGAGGTTCTGGTTTGACAAGAAGCTGGCTTGCCGCCCTGATGCTGGTCGTTGCACCGGCCTTTGCCGCGCCCCCTGAAGAGCTGACACTGGTGTCCGAGCATCCGGTAGACGGTATGGTCGGCGGCAATCTTTCGGGTCTGGCGATGTGCAACGGTCGGCTGTGGACGGTATCGGATCGTGACGACAACCTGCTTTACAGCCTCGATATCACGAACAAGACCTGGGTTGCCGAACCTCACACCATGGTCGTGCCTGAGCCGGTCAGCTATCTGCCGCTGAACCTGCGCTCGCTGGCCAGCCTGTCGTCGGTGATACGGGGTGGCAGCATGGATTTCGAGGGCGTGAGCTGTGATGCCGAAGGGAACCGGTATCTGGTCAGCGAAGCGCATGGCACCGTTCTGAAAGTGCCGGTCACCGGTGATCCTGTCTGGCTCGATCTGCCTGCGGCTCTGGTAAATCAGGCCCGCGCACGGGGCATGCTGCAGCATTTCAACGCCATCTTTGAAGGTATCGCTGTCAGTGCGGCTGGCGACAAGGTCTGGCTGGCTGCCGAGCGCGAGAGTCGCGGGCTGCTGCTGGTCCAGCGTGAAAAGGGCAAGTGGAGCTGCGGGAAGAGCTGCGTGCTGCTTGTCGATCCGGGGCAGGCAGCACCGCCACCGCAGTTGAAGGGCGACAAGTTATCCACAAAGGATTTCTCGGATATTTCGCTGTTCAACGGCAAGCTGTTTACCCTGGAGCGCTCGGTCTATCAGGTCTGTCGCCGCACTCTGGAAACCGGTGAGGTCGAGCATTGCTGGTCGTTCGCCAAAGAAGCTTTGCTGCCTGAGCGTGTCTACGACCAGCCCTACGGTCTGACCGAAGCGCTGGTAGTCGATGCAACCGGAGCATGGATCGGTATCGACAACAATTTTGGTGCCCGGGCCGATGGCGAGAAACGCCCGATCGTCTGGCGCTTTGCGGCTCCTGCCGATGGCTGGAGCGACGGGAAATGAACCAGCCGTTTCCCGGCAGGCGTGCGGGCAAGGTTCTGATGTTCCTGGCCTGGGGCGCAGGGCTGTTTCTGGCCACGCGCTTTTTCGGCGACTGGGAAGAGCGGCAGCAGAATCCCAATACCCAGGTCGTTTCGCAACACGGCGAGGGTTATATAGAAGTGCAACTGCTGGCTGACCGCCGCGGACACTTCGTCAGTACCGGTCGGATCAATGGCCAGACGGTCGAGTTCATGGTCGATACCGGGGCAACCGATGTGGCGATACCGGCTGAAGTGGCTGACGCACTGAACCTGTCGCGAGGCGTGCCGGTCATGGTGAGCACTGCCAATGGCGAAAGCCGCGGCTATCGGGCCATGCTCGACAGCCTGCAAGTGGGTGATATCACCCTGCGCAACGTGCGCGCCATTGTGGCCCCCGGCCTTGATGGCGAGCAGATATTGCTTGGCATGAGCGCAATGAAACAACTCGAATTTACCCAGCGCGGCGGCACCTTGCTGCTGCGTCAGACGACAAAATGATGAGGCCCGCATGAGCGACTCCCTTGACCTCAGCCTGGATGGCGTAGAACGCCGATCACTGGCTGACTTCACCGAACAGGCCTACCTCAACTACTCCATGTACGTCATCATGGATCGTGCCTTGCCGCATATCGGTGATGGCCTCAAGCCTGTACAGCGACGCATTGTCTACGCCATGAGCGAGTTGGGCCTCGGTGCCGACTCCAAGCACAAGAAGTCCGCTCGTACCGTGGGCGACGTGCTCGGCAAGTTTCACCCACACGGCGACTCGGCCTGCTACGAAGCCATGGTGCTGATGGCCCAGCCGTTCAGCTATCGCTACACGCTGGTGGACGGGCAGGGCAACTGGGGTGCGCCGGACGATCCCAAATCGTTCGCGGCCATGCGCTACACCGAAGCCAGGCTGTCGCGTTATTCCGAAGTGCTGCTCAGCGAACTGGGCCAGGGCACTGTGGACTGGGTGCCGAACTTCGACGGAACCCTGGATGAACCTGCCGTCTTGCCGGCGCGTTTGCCGAATATCCTGCTCAATGGCACCACCGGCATCGCCGTGGGCATGGCCACCGACGTACCGCCACACAACCTGCGGGAAGTGGCCAGCGCCTGTGTGCATCTGCTCGATGATCCCAAGGCCAGCATCGAAGACCTGTGCGGACACGTCAAAGGCCCGGATTATCCGACCGAAGCGGAAGTCATCACGCCACAGGCCGACTTGCTGAAGATCTACGAAACCGGCCGCGGCTCGGTGCGCATGCGTGCCGTATACCGCGTCGAAGATGGCGACATCGTGGTCACCGCGCTGCCGCATCAGGTGTCCGGTGCCAAGGTGCTGGAACAGATCGCTGCCCAGATGCAGGCCAAGAAGCTGCCGATGGTGGCCGACCTGCGCGACGAGTCCGATCACGAAAACCCTTGCCGTATCGTCATTATCCCGCGCTCCAACCGGGTTGAAGTCGACGAACTGATGCAGCATCTGTTCGCCACTACCGATCTGGAATCCAGCTATCGGGTGAACATCAACATCATCGGCCTGGACGGCAAGCCGCAGCTCAAGAACCTGAAAACACTGCTCAACGAGTGGCTGACATTCCGTATCGCTACCGTGCGTCGTCGCCTGCAGTACCGCCTCGACAAGGTCGAGCATCGCCTGCACCTGTTGGACGGTTTGCTCACGGCGTATCTGAATCTGGATGAAGTGATCCACATCATCCGTACTGCCGAACACCCGCGTGCCGAACTGATCGCCCGCTTCGGCCTCTCGGAAATCCAGGCCGACTACATCCTCGATACCCGTCTGCGTCAGTTGGCGCGTCTGGAAGAGATGAAACTGCGCAGCGAGCAGGAAGCATTGCTCAAGGAACAGGCCAGGCTTCAAGCCCTTCTGGGCAGTGAGTCCAAGCTGCGCAAGCTGGTGCGTGCCGAGCTGATTGCCGATGCCGAAACCTATGGCGATGACCGCCGTTCGCCTATCGTTGCACGGGCTGAAGCCAAGGCACTGTCTGAAAACGAGCTGATGCCGACCGAGCCGGTAACGGTCGTATTGTCCGAAAAAGGCTGGGTGCGTTGCGCCAAGGGCCATGATGTCGACGCCACGGGGCTTTCCTATAAAGCAGGTGATGGCTTCAAGGCATCGGCCATCGGACGATCCAACCAGTTTGCGGTTTTTATCGACTCGACCGGACGTAGTTATTCTGTGCCTGTTAGCGGGACCCAGGGGTTGCCCAACGCTCGCGGTCAGGGCGAGCCGTTGACTGGCAGGCTGCAACCACCGCCAGGCGCGACCTTCGAGTGCGTACTGCTGCCCGATGACGAGTCGCTGTATGTAATCGCTTCCGATGCCGGTTACGGTTTTGTGGTAAAAGGTGAGGACCTGCAAGCCAAGAACAAGGCTGGCAAGGCACTTCTGAGCCTGCCGACAGGCGCAAAAGTCATCCTGCCGCGGCCTGTGGCCGATCGGGAGCAGAACTGGCTGGCCGCTGTGACCACTGAAGGTCGGTTGCTGGTGTTCAGAATCAGCGATTTGCCGCAACTGGGCAAAGGCAAGGGCAACAAGATCATTGGCATTCCGGGCGAGCGTGTCGCGAGCCGGGAAGAGTACGTGACAGACCTGGCGGTAATCCCGCAAGGCGCTACGCTGGTGCTTCAGGCCGGCAAACGCACCCTGTCGCTCAAGGCCGATGACCTGGAACATTACAAAGGAGAACGTGGACGACGAGGGAACAAACTGCCAAGAGGCTTCCAGCGTGTGGATACCTTGTTGGTGGAAAACAGCTAGGAATATTCATTTAGAGCCAGCGGTCTTCGTTTTGCCATGAAGATCGACGCATAATCGCTGGAGTCATGGCGAATATTCACGGATGATATGGTGTCTTGCGGTCTCTGCATGGCTTAGTGCCTGTATGAGCCTATAAGTATCTACACTGTGGCCGCCCGTGGTGGCCACCTGGATGGGACGATGAATTTTCTACGCCTTCCCTTTATCTTGTTGATAACGGGCGTTTTAGGTCTGGCTGGTTGCAGCATGCACCAGCCAATGGCGCTCTATCAGCTTGATAGTGGTGACCCGGGCCAGCCGAAGCAGAGCACCGGGCTTGCCGTTTTGCTGGGTCCGGTTTCAGTTGCCGACTATCTGCAGCGTGAAACCCTGTTGCAACGTCAGCCTGACGGTACGCTGACGGCTTCATCCGACGGCCGCTGGGCCGGTAACCTTTCCTCGGACATTGACCAGCTTCTGCTGCGTCAACTGGCCTGGAAGCTGGACAGTCAACGTGTCGTACTGGCCCCTGCCGTTGCGAACTTCAAGCCTGATGTCCAGATCGTGTTGTCGATCACCCGCCTGGATTCGGGAGCCAAACAACCCGCTGTGCTCGATGCACAATGGCGTTTGCTGGACCGCAAGGGCAATGTTCGTGACAGCCGTCTGGTCCATCTCGAAGAGGTCCATACCGGTGGTTCTGCCGATCAGGTCCGGGCGCAGGGTCTCTTGCTGCAGCGTCTGGCCGATCAGGTGAGCATGGCGGTCAAGCCGATAGCCTGGCAGGTCGTCGATGAGCCCAAGAAGGCTCCGGTTGTGAAAGCCAAGGAGCCCGATAAGCCGAAGATCCCGATGGCTTCACCGATACGCACAGACCTTGAAGTGTTCCGCTTCTAAGTACTGAGCCACAAAAAAGCCCGCAGCGATGCGGGCTTTTTGTTGGGTTCAATCCGGATTTTCTTCGGATGGGCGGGTCACTCGCGGATAAATCCTGCGGGCGGGTGTGATTTCCGGTGGGAGCGGATTCATTCGCGAGGGGCCGATACATCCGATAGAGATATATCGTTTTTATTGCCGTCTCGCGGATAAATCCGCTCCTGCAGAGGCCGAATTCAGGCCTTGTGCGTCTCATGCATCCGCGCCAGCTGGCGTTCCAGCATGGACGGGTAAGGCTCCATCAGGCGTTCGACGCAGCAGGCACCTTCCGGGCTTGCGATCGGGCGGATGCGGGCGCGTTGGCGGATCAGGGTGTCGTCGTTGATCTTGCGCTCCACCAGCAGCAGGTTGCGGCTGTGCTGGGACAGCGCCAGTGCATCCTGGGCGGTTTCGGTCAGCAGCAGATCGATCTGGCTCAGGCCGGACAGGCCTTCACCCAGCGTCAGGCCCAGCTGCAATTGCAGGGTAATGCCGCTGTCTGCGACTTCGATCTGCAAGGCATGGCTCAAGGCGCGCAGCAGTTCGCCACAGCAGATCGCATTGGTCAGGTAATCCTCACCGCTTTCCTGGCTGTGGAACAGCATCAGCGTGCTGCCGTCATTCAGGGTGTGCAGCTCGCTGTCATACAGCGAGGCCGCCTGATCGAGGCAGTCGCGATAGCGTTGCAGCAGATCGGTCAGGCGCGCACGCGGCAGGCGGCGCAGTTGATCCTGAGCGCCCAGTTGCACGGCCAGTACCGCGCTGTGCTGTGGCTCGCCAGGAGTGGACAATGCGGCAGCCGGGCGAATGGCCGGTGTGTTGCTGGAGTTGTCGCGAAGATCGGCAAACGGATCTTCCTCGTCCTCTTCATCTTCTTCGGCCACGAAGCGACGCTGAGCGGGAGGCGCAATCACGCGAGGTTTGGGCGTTTCATCGAAACCGGTGTCCCGCGCCGAAAAGGACGGCGCAGGTTTCTCGTCTTCAGGCTCCAGATAAGTATCGTCGTCTTCGCCGTACTCGGGTTCCGGTGGCGTTTCAGGCTCGGGAACCGGTGGCGCGAAGGAGGAGCGCAGCTGACGTGCCAGATCGCCGATTTCATCCTGGCGGTCGGTGGCCGGAGTGTAAGGGTCGATATCCCGCAGCCAGATCCGCAGTTGCAGCAGTGGCGTGGAGATATGGCGTCCCAGACGCAGGCTCAGGGTCAGCGCCAGTGCGAGCAGGATACCGGCCAGAATGCCCATGCTTTGCAGGCTGATGGTCATGGGCTGCTGGAATTGCGTCATGTCCAGGCTGATGCGCAGGTGGCCGGCCATGACATCCTGGAAAGTGATCTTTATTTCATAAAGACCCTGGGCTTCACCCAGCAGGCTGTTTTTCGGACGTTGCCCGGCCTCCGCAAGAATGCGGTTGTCGACGCTATAGATAGCAGCGTGGGCCACCAGCGGGTTCTTGACCAGATTGCCCAGCAGCACGTTGAGGCTGAGGATGTCGTTGGACACCAGCAGCTCGGTGGCCGAGGTTGCAGTCTGCGTGGTCAGGGCCTGCCCCAGTGCGTCAGCCTGTTCGTGCATGGCCTGCTTGAATTGCAGGCCCATCACGCCGGCGTAAATCACCAGCGCCAAGGCGACCAGGATCACGTTATGGCTGGCAATACGCAAAGCTATCGGTACACGGCGGTGGCGCAATGCACGAAAGATCAGCAGGAAGAAATTATCGGTTTTAACGGGCGTGGGCCGGTTCACAGAGCACGGCTCTTTCGGTGAAGTTGCGCGCAGTATAACGACCGTCCCAGTAGCGGCAAAGCGCTGGCTGTGCCCGACGGTCACAGAAAGTGGTTAGAATGCGGTTTTTTTCCACTGCTGGGGTGCGCCTTGCGCGAAATCGTCCTGATTAACATCACTGGTGTCGACCGTCCGGGTCTCACTGCGGCCATCACCGGCGTTCTTGCCCAGGGTGGCGTGAACATCCTCGATATCGGTCAGGCGGTGATCCACGACACCTTGTCGTTCGGCATCCTGGTCGAAATTCCGGATAGCGGACAGGGTTCTTCGGTCCTCAAGGACATCCTGTTCACAGCCTACAAGCTCGATCAGCAGGTGCGTTTCACTGCGGTGTCCGAAGAGGATTACCAGCAATGGGTCGACGGGCAGGGCAAGGCGCGGCATATCGTGACCCTGCTGACCCGCAAGGTGACGGCCGAGCAATTGCAGCGTGTCAGCTCCATCACGGCAAAATATGGCCTGAATATCGACCATATCGATCGTCTGTCCGGGCGCATGCCTCTCGATACGCCAGCCGACAAGGGCAAGGGCTGCATCGAGTTCTCCGTGCGCGGTGAGCCTGCGGACCCGAAAGCCATGCAGGCAGAATTCCTCAGCGTGGCCCAGGAGCTGAACGTCGATATCGCGTTCCAGCAGGACTCGCTGTTCCGCCGCAACCGTCGTCTGGCCGTGTTCGACATGGACTCGACCCTGATCGAGGCCGAAGTCATCGATGAGCTGGCCAAGGCGGCTGGCGTCGGTGAGCAGGTTTCGGAAATCACCGAGCGCGCCATGCGTGGCGAGCTGGATTTCCGCGCCAGCTTCAAGGAGCGCCTGTCGCTGCTCAAGGGGCTGGATGTGAAGGTGCTGGATGAGATCGGTGCTTCCCTGCGCCTGACCGAAGGCGCTGAAAACCTGTTTGCCGAACTCAAGCGCCTGGGCTACAAGACTGCGATCCTTTCGGGCGGTTTCACTTACTTTGCCAGGCAGTTGCAGGCGAAGCTGGGGATCGACTATGTGTTCGCCAACGAGCTGGAAGTGGTCGATGGCAAGGTGACCGGTGTGGCGGTCGAGCCTGTTGTCGATGCTCAACGCAAGGCGGATCTGCTGCGCGAGCTGGCGAACAAGGAAGGTCTGAGCCTGGAGCAGACGATTGCGGTGGGTGATGGTGCCAATGACTTGCCGATGCTGGCGATTGCCGGTCTCGGGGTCGCGTTCCGCGCCAAGCCATTGGTCAAGCAGTCTGCCAAACAGGCGATTTCGACACTGGGTCTGGACGGGGTTCTGTACCTGCTGGGCTTCCGTGACCGTGAAGGTCGCGGCTGACAAGCCCGGTCTGCGTAGCTGTCGCAATCCTCTTGAGGCGTGCGGCGGCTACAGCGAGCTCCACAACGAATCGAATTCCTGCCCCGGCTTCGGTTTTTCACTTTCCGTGGCCTTGGGCGCATCGTAGATCTTGTACTCGAACTGGTTATAGCTGGCGCTGCTGATGTGCCGGTTGCTCAGTGCTGCCCGGCGTTCTTCGCCATTGACGTTGATCATGACCTGACTGCCTTCCTGAAACGGCAGGCGCGGCGCGAGTACGGTCGGCGGTTTGCCCATGGCCCGGACTTCCGGAAGCATCAGGGTGCGCAGGTACTGACTGTTCTGACCTTCGCGTATCAACTGCATGCCGCAGGGTTGCGCAAACGGGGCGATCAGTTCGATGCCCATCTGGGTGCCGCCGCTACGCACCTGCCTGACCCAGCGCACGATGGCGATGCTCCAGCCCTGCCCGGCGTCATCCTGAATACCCACCAGTTCACCGGCCTGCAATTGTGGCGGGACTTCCCGGGGCCATGCCAGACAATAGCCTCCGGGGCTGTGGTTGACGATATTCAGCTCGAAGGTGGCAAAGATATTCTGTGCGTTGGCAGCCGACTCGTTGTCGCCATCGACTGACTGGTATTCGATTTCCTCGAAAGGCAGCAAGACCGACGAGGTGTTGCCACGATGGGTATCGAAGGCGTTGGACCATGGATCGTCGCTGTTATCGTTGACCACTTTCAGGCTGAAATCCGCCACGCTGCTTGCGGCGGGCAGCAGTAATTGTTCGGTGAAGGATTTCTGGCCGCCGACATAGTAGTGCAGGGCGCTCATGCCGATGCACAGCTTGAGCGTGCCCTGGCCTGCGGTGCGCTGAAAGGTTCGTTCGGCCACATTGCCCCAGGCCGCTGCCAGATGTTGCAGCAGGTCGGTGGTCACGCGAGGCGGGACAAGTATTCTGGACTGCGAACGCTGATCGGCGGGCAGTTCCAGGTAGTTATTGAGGGCGTCGGCCAGTCCCAGGGAGTTTATCCCCAGCAGCGTGGGCAACTGCTCGTCAGTAAACAGGGTGCGATAAAGCGGCGGTTTGTCGGATGTGGGGTCCAGAGCAAACAGACTGTTTTCATTGGCGGGTGACTGCAGAGTGACCAACGCACTCCAGGCTTCCAGGGCTTCGGCCATCTTGCCGATATTCAGCTGGCGCATCTGGTTGCTGCGTGAACAGCCCATCAGCAAGGCAATGGCGTAGGTCTGCTCGACGCTCAGGGTGCGAGTGTGAGTGCCCAGCGGCTCGTTAACCGGCGTGCTGTGCAACTGGTACTGGCGGGCAATCTGATAGATGTGATGCAGTTCAAGCCAGAGGCCGTCCTGTACCGGGCAATACAATTGGCTGGCGCGGATCAGGGGGCCGTTGAGCGCATGCATGGCTCGCTGCAATGCGGTGGCGAGCAGGTCGGCGCGTTCCTTGCTGTAGCGCGCCGTGACTCTCTGGATGATCTGTTTGTAACCGGTGGCCAGATGGTTTTGCAGGGCCTGGCAAAGGTTGGCGACCTTGCGCGGGCGTTCATCGAGCACGATGGCCTGATTGAGAAAATGCCGTTCCAGATGGCTGCAGACGAAATAGACTTCCGGGCGCAGCAGCTCCAGCATTTGCAGGCGATTGTCGCTGGGGGTCAATAGCTGGTTGAGCTCGGACAGCCCTTGATAGAGCTGGCGGGCCATTTCGCCGATGTTTGCTTTGGGCAGGCTGGAGATCCAGCGTTTGAGGTCGCGGGGATTGGGTTCACAGAATGACAGGCTCGACTGTGTTGGCGTGGGTGCACGCAACAACAGAGGTAAGCTCAAATTACTCATGTGACAGGCAGACTCCAGCTACTTCAAAGGCCCGAACGGTGGCTTCGATTGACGAATTTCATGCATCTTTGCAGTGAATTTATCGTGCAAGCGTCAATTAAAGTGCGCTATTTCCTACAGCACCGATAAGGCGACTTTAACAGCATCGAAGCGTTCTCGCAGCTTTTATGGCCTCATGCCAGTACTTGTCTGCTCCCCTTGGAGCTCAGGCCCGAGCACAGGTTCCGAGGAGCCTGTGCTTTTCAGGTCAGGAGATGTTTCAGGCCTGTACGGGCGCTGCCATTGCTTGTCCCATTTGCACCTTGAAGCCTGCGGTCAGCTCCTCGGCCCATTTCACCTGATCCGGGCCAAACAGCACGATAGCGGTGGAACCCAGCTTGAAGCGGCCCATTTCGGCACCTTTTTCCAGATGGATGGGCGCGCGTGCGGCTTCGTCATAGCGTACGGTCTTCAGTTCGCGCTTCGGCGGTGTGACCAGTCCGGCCCAGACGGTTTCCACCGAGGCAACGATCATTGCGCCGACCAGTACCACGGCCATCGGGCCGCGCTCGGTATCGAACAGGCAGACGACGCGCTCATTGCGGGCAAACAGCTCTGGAACGTTTTCGGCGGTGGTCTGATTGACCGAAAACAGGCGACCTGGCACGTAGACCATTTCGCGCAAGGTTCCGGCAAGAGGCATATGGACGCGGTGGTAGTCCTTGGGCGACAGGTAGACCGTCGCAAACTGGCCGCCCATGAACGGAGCCGAGAGTTTCGGATCGCCACCCAGCAGTTCCAGTGCGCTGAAGCTGTGGCCCTTGGCCTGGAAGATACGGCCATGCTCGATAGGGCCCAACTGGCTGATGGCACCGTCGGCCGGGCACAGGATGGCACCCGGAGTGTTGTCCAGCGGGCGTGCGTCCGGCTTCAGGGCGCGGGTGAAGAAGTCGTTGAAGTGCTCGTAGGCAGTGAGGTCTTCGACCTGGGCCTGAGACATGTCCACCTGATAACGGCGGGCGAACCAGGCAGTGAAGGCATTCTTGAACCAGCGCACGCGGCACTCGGCAACGCAGCCCGCCAGACGGGACAGAAGATGGTGTGGCAGCAGGTACTGACTAAGGATGAACAGACGCTCTTTCATTTATATTCCTAAAGCTTGAAGGGGGAGCCGACTCGTTTGGCGCTGATGTCACTTCTCGATCGGGGTGTCCGGGTGATTGCCCCATTCGCCCCATGATCCGGCGTAAGCCTTGACCCGTGGATAGCCCAGAGCCTTGGCCACCAGATAGGTAAAGCCTGAGCGGTGGTGGGTCTGGCAGTGGGTGATCACTTCCTTGTCGGGAGTGATGCCCAGGTTTTCCAGAATCTGTGGCATGTCCTGGCGAATGCGCAGGTTGCGGGCCTTGTCCATGCCGGCAGTCCACTCGAAGTTGACTGCGCCAGGGATATGGCCGCCTCGGGCTGCCACGACTTTTTCTCCCGAATACTCGGTCGGACCGCGGGCATCCCAGATCGCCAGATCGGCAGCGCCGAGACGGGACTGGAGATATTCGCGGGTTGCAGTGGGCTCGCCATGCAGGGTCAGGGTCACGGGCGTGTTCGCAACTGCCGGTACATCGGTGGTCAGCGGCAGGGATTGAGCTTCCCAGGCCAGCACACCGCCATCCAGATAGTGGTAGCTAGTGTGGCCGATGACATCCAGCAGCCAGATGAAGCGTCCGGCCCAGCCACCGCCTTCGTCGTCATAGACGACATAGACGGCATCCGGGGTGTGACCGAGTTCGCTGAACAGTTTTTCCAGATCCCCATGAGCAGGCAGCAGGCCTGGCGCGGGAGGCTGGCCCAGTTGCGTACGTTTCGGGTCGACGAAGCGGGCACCGCGGATATGACCAGCCTCGTAACGGGCGCTGCTGGTCAGATCGACGAGGATCAGTTGCGGGGCGTCAAGGCGCTCAAGCAGATCTTGTGGCTCGATGACCAACGGCAAACCAGTGAAGACGGACATTTGCAGCCTCCTTTAAAGGGGAAGTGCGAATTGTACGCCAGGCCTCAGGCTTTGCGTTGGCTAAAGATAGCCAGTGATCGTTCAATGCATTGCGCGGTTTTTCCGAATGCCTGAACGGATATTTCCGACAATGGACCTCCACCCTGATCCGCGACCACCAGCAGCAGGACCCTGCCGTTGTTGCCCAGTGAGCGGATCAGCCAGTGTTCGCCCCTGAAAATGCCTTTCAGAGCGGCAGGCAGCAGCGCCGTGAATTGGGCGTGGTTGGTCGGGGTGATGCGCAATTGGGTCGGCTGGGTCAGCAAGCGCTGCAGGACCGTGCTGTCTTTTATGGAGAACTGCAGGCCCGAAACTTCAGGCGGCAGCCCGCCAGCCAGATGCACGCGCACCACGCTGGCCGTCTTGTCCGCCATCAATAGCATCACCCGCTCCATGCCACAGGCCACCAGGGCATCGCGAGCGGTTGTGGTCAGGTGCATGGAGTTGATGAACGGCGTGGGTTCGACCAGCAATTCGGCGCACTGCTTGCGCCACTGTTGCAAGGCGTCGGCCGAGGGCGGGGGGGCAACATCGTTGTCGCGTCTGATGCGTCGGGCATCCCAGGGCCAGATCAGTGATTCGGCCGGATGCCACAAGTCGGCTTCGGCATGTATGCGAGCGCTGCTGGCGGCATTCTGATGGGCCTGTTGCTGGATTTCCGCCAGCGGCAGTTGCAGGTAAAGGCTGGCGAGCCGTTCCCAGCGCAGGCAATGCGGGCTGTTCCAGGCCTGTTGGGCGGACAGCGCCAGGCCGTTGCCCAGCAGCACGGTATTGGCCGGTTGATTCAGCCAGCGACGCAGGTTCGGGTCGGCATCCATGAGTTGCTGCTGGCGCAACGGGTCTTGATCTTCCCGGGCGATGTGCAGGGCCTTTACCAGCTCGCGTCGCTCGTTGATCAGAAGTTTGTAACCGCGAGTGACCCAGACCGGCAGGCGCCAGAATTCGGCCAGTGCCAGGCACAGTTCCAGCAGGCTGACGCCGAACAGCTCTTTCTCGACCACGCTGCTGGACTCGCCCTTGTGAATGACCCGCACTTCCCAGTCTTCCAGAAGTTTGGGATGCGCAAGTGCCATGGGCCACAAGGGCGACAGAAAGAGCAGGCTGCCTAGGTGGATGTCCTGCCAGAGGCGGGCGAGGCGACTGGCGAACAGGCCGTTGGCCTGTTGCGTGGCATGCTGGCTGATAAGGATCAACTGCCGGAAAGCGGCCGGTATGTCCTTGGGGTCCCTGGCAGGCAGACGACCGAGCAGGACCTCGGTACGGGCCAGCCCCAGCCGGTTGATTGCAATCTCCAGACTTTCGGCCGGCTCCACCATGCCATGGCTTTTATGGTTGGCTTCGCGCAGCACGCTCAAGACCAGTTCCGGGCTTTCCTGCATCATGTCGGCGATTTCGCGCAGCGAGCTGCGGCTGTCTTTCAGTGCATCGCGAACATGATTGTGGTTCACCACCGGGATCGGCAAGTCCACAGCATCCAGATGCCGGATCCAGGCATCCAGGGTCTTGGGGATCGAGTGCTTCGTGGAGCTTGCTGTCGACATTGCTAAGGCCTTTACGGCTGGATTTTTTTAAGCAGCGCAGGCTGCGATTCTTCAGGGCTGGACAGCTCTTTTCAAGCCTTTGTTCTGATAGCGAACTGGTTTTTCACAATAACGGACTATAGTCTGGACCAATGAGGCCGATACGTAGAACAAGAGTTTCCGCACATGTCCCTGAACCCGACTCGATAAGTATTTTCTACCTATGGCTAAAATTATCGGCATCATCGTCGTTTTCGCGAGCGTGCTCGGCGGATACGTTCTATCCCACGGCCACATTGCAGCACTGTTTCAGCCCTATGAAGTGCTGATCATTGGTGGTGCGGCCCTGGGTGCATTCCTCCAGGCCAACCCTGGCTATATGACCATGCACGTCTTCAAGAAATCCTTGCAGATGTTCGGTACGCGTTTCACTCACGCCTACTACCTGGAAGTGCTTGGTCTGGTTTACGAGATTCTCAACAAGAGCCGCCGCGAAGGCATGATGGCGATTGAAGGGGATATCGAGGAGCCGGCTTCCAGCCCGATCTTCGCCAAGTACCCTGGTGTGCTCAAGGACGCACGCATGACGGCCTACATCTGTGATTACCTGCGGATCATGTCGTCGGGCAACATGGCGCCCCACGAACTCGAAGGCCTGTTCGACATGGAACTGTTGAGCATGAAGGAAGAGCTCGAGCACCCTTCCCATGCCGTTACCGGTATCGCCGACGGTATGCCCGGTTTCGGTATCGTGGCAGCGGTACTGGGTATCGTGATCACCATGGCTTCCCTGGGTTCCGGTGACAAGGCTGCCATCGGTATGCACGTAGGTGCGGCTCTGGTAGGTACCTTCTTCGGTATTCTGGCGGCTTATGGCTTCTTCGGCCCGCTGGCCACTTCCCTGGCCCACGATGCCAAGGAAGAGATGAACGTCTACGAGTGCATCAAGGCTTCTCTGGTGGCTTCGGCTTCCGGCATGCCACCTTCGCTGGCCGTGGAGTTCGGTCGCAAGGTTCTGTATCCAGCGCATCGGCCCAGCTTCAGCGAGCTGGAACAAGCGGTTCGCGGTCGTTAAGTCATGGAAAATAATCAGCCGATAATCGTCAAGCGCGTAAAGCGCTTTGGTGGAGGTCACCACGGTGGCGCCTGGAAGATCGCCTTCGCTGACTTTGCGACAGCGATGATGGCGTTCTTTCTGGTGCTGTGGCTGCTGTCTGCGGCCACGCCGGAACAGTTGATCGCGGTGGCCGGTTACTTCAAGGACCCGGTCGGCTTCACTGACAGTGGCTCGCCCTATGTGATCGATCTGGGCGGTTCGCCCGAAATGTCGCCCAACCAGACGCTCAACCCCGAGGTCAAGACCACTCCGTCCCCGGATACCGTGCCGATCGAGTCGGATACCTCCGAGTCCAAGGCCGAGCAGGTCGAGCAGGAGCGTCTGGAGATGCTGTTGCAAGAGCTGCAGAACAAGGTCGAAGAGAACCCGCAACTGCAGAAGTTCAAGGATCAGATTCTGTTCGAGATCACGCAGGATGGCTTGCGGATTCAGATCATGGATGCCGATAACCGGCCCATGTTCGACTCCGGCAGTGCCCGCCTGAAGCCGTACTTCGAGGACATCCTGCTGGCCATGGCCGACACCATTCGCACGGTGCCGAACAAGACCAGTATCAGCGGCCACACCGACGCCAAGCCTTACGTGGGCAGTGGTGAGTTCGGCAACTGGGAGCTGTCGGCAAACCGTGCCAACGCTGCACGTCGTGCGCTGGTGGCAGGCGGTTATCCTGATTCGCAGGTCGCCCGAGTGGTCGGGTATGCTTCTTCGGCGCTGTATGACCGTGAGCATCCGTTCAATCCGGTGAACCGTCGTATCGATATCGTCGTGCTGACCAAGAAGGCCCAGCAGCGTATCGAAGGTGACCAGAACACCGGCGGCGCGCCACAGACGGCTCCGGCACCGGCGGCTCCAGCAGCCCCCGGCGCCCCGGGAGCATCCACGACTACGCCACCTGATCCGCAGGCGTATGCCCAGCCTCACGAGATCCGGCAAAAGCTGAATATCTTCGAGGAAGGTCAGTTACGGGCTGAACCAGCCAGAAACTGAGTGGTGACAACCGATACAAAAACGCCGCGATCATCGCGGCGTTTTTGTGTGCGCTTCAGTAACTGTCTTGCGGCAGGCTGGCGATGATCGAGCGATAACTGTTCATGCGCTGCTGCTGAACCCGGCCGTCTTCCAGGGCCTTGAGCAGGGCGCAGCCCGGTTCGCGGTCATGCTTGCAGTCGCGGAAGCGGCAGGTACCGATCAGATCGTTGAACTCGATGAAGCCGGCTTCCACATCGGCACGGCTGACATGGCCCAGGCCAAACTCGCGAATGCCCGGTGAGTCGATCAGGTCGCCGCCACGGGGGAAGTGGAACAGGCGCGCGGTGGTCGTGGTGTGAGTACCCTGGCCGGACAGTTCCGACAGCGGGCCGACCCGTGTGCCGACTTCCGGCAGCAGGCTGTTGACCAGCGAAGACTTGCCCACGCCGGACTGCCCCACGAACACGCTGATATGGCCGTCCAGGCGGTTCTGCAACTGCTGCATACCATCGCCCTGATGCGCCGACACCTCCATGACCGGATAACCCAGAGTACGGTATACCGCCAGCAGGGCATTGAGTGCAGGAGCGTTCTGCTCGTCGATCAGGTCGGCCTTGTTGAGCAGTAGCAGCGGATGAATCCCGGCATGTTCGGCGGCTACCAGATAGCGGTCGATCAGATTGGCGTGAGGCTCGGGCATCGGCGCGAAAACGATCACGATCAGGTCGACGTTGGCCGCTACCGGCTTGAGCTGGCCGCGAGTGTCCGGGCGGCAGAGTTCGGTGGTACGAGGCAGTTGCGCCACGATGACCCCGATACCCTGATTGCCGGCACGCCAGACCACCTGGTCGCCGGTCACCAGCGCTGGCAGGTTGGCGCGCAGGTGACAGCGGAAAACCTGGCCACGTTGTTCGCCGTCCTGGGCTTCGACTTCAACCTGCACACCGAAGTGAGCGATCACCAGTCCGGTCTGCTCGGGGCCGAGATCGCCGCCTTCCAGGGTTTCCAGAGCCAGCGTCTCGCGTTTTGCAGCGCGGGCAGCGCGTTCGCCCTGGATCTTTTCGATGCGCCAGTTCTGGCGGCGATTGAGTTGGCGTTTGGCCATGGGTGTTCCGAGTCGATAAAGCGAATGATTGGGTCATACAGAGAATCGGGCGGAGTCTAGCACGCCGGGGTGAGCTAAACTGCGAAGCCTAGCCAAGGAGTCGTCACATGCAGAACAAGCAAAACCTGATCTGGATCGATCTGGAAATGACCGGCCTGGACCCGGACACCGATGTCATCATCGAAATGGCCACGATCATTACCGACAGTGAGCTCAACACGCTGGCCGAAGGGCCGGTGATCGCCATCCACCAGAGCGACGAAACGCTGGCCGGGATGGACGAGTGGAATACCCGTCAACATGGCGGCTCGGGCCTGACCCAGCGGGTTCGCGAAAGTACCATCAGCATGGCCGAGGCCGAGGCGCAGACTCTGGACTTCATCAAGCAATGGGTACCGGAGCGCAGCTCGCCGATCTGCGGCAACAGCATCTGCCAGGATCGCCGTTTCCTGTATCGGCACATGCCGACCCTGGAAAACTACTTCCACTACCGCAACCTCGACGTTTCCACCCTCAAGGAACTGGCTGCCCGCTGGTCGCCGGAGTTGCGCTTCAAGAAAGGCAACACCCACCTGGCACTGGACGATATTCGTGAGTCGATTGCCGAGCTGCGTTTCTATCGCGAGAACTTCATCAAGTAACGGATGGGCTCTTGAGTGCGGCGAATAAACTTCGCTGCACTCTTTCAGTGCGTTGATCCGCTGGTTAGACTGCGCGCCTTTGTCGCAGGTGTAGTCGCCATGTTGCTGATGCTTTATCTGATAGCCATCACTGCTGAAGCCATGACCGGTGCCCTGTCTGCCGGGCGTCGTGGCATGGACTGGTTCGGCGTTGTCCTGATTGCCTGTGTCACCGCGCTGGGTGGCGGTTCGGTGCGCGATGTGCTGATCGGGCACTACCCGCTGACCTGGGTCAAACACCCCGAATATCTGGTGCTGACCAGTGTGGCGGCGCTGGTGACCATTTTTATCGCTCCCTTGATGCGCCACCTGCGCTCGCTGTTTCTGGTCCTCGATGCCCTGGGGCTGGTGGCGTTCACCCTGATCGGCTGCATGACTGCACTGGAAGCCGGGCACGGCATGCTGATCGCTTCGGTATGCGGCGTTATCACCGGCGTGTTCGGCGGCATCCTGCGGGATATCTTCTGCAACGACATTCCCCTGATTTTCCGCCGCGAACTTTATGCCAGCGTGTCCTTTCTCGCTGCGTGGTGCTTTCTGCTGTGCCAATACCTGGAACTGCCCACCGAGCAGAGCATCCTGATCACCCTCTCCGGCGGCCTTTTGCTGCGCTTGCTGGCGATCCGCTTCAAATGGGAAATGCCGAAGTTCGTCTATAAGGATCAGTAGCTGCAAGTTTCAAGCTGCAAGCTATAAGTTAGAGGCGTCTCAGCTTGAAGCTTATAGCTTGCCGCTTGCAGCCAGGTGTCTTCCAATCGCCCATTCCACGTGTTCGCGCACCATCTCCGACGGATAGTCGCGGCGCGCTTCCAGGGCCTGGAGGACGGGAATGGTGGACGGGGCGTTGCCCAGTCCGACCGCCAGATTGCGCAGCCAGCGTTCGTAACCGGCACGTCGCAGCGGCGAGCCTTCGGTGCTGCTGAGGAATTTTTCTTCATCCCACATAAAGAGTTCGGCCAGCCCGGCGTTGTCCAGGTTGTGGCGTGGCTGGAAGTCGTTCTGCTCGGTCGGACGGGCGAAGCGGTTCCACGGGCAGACGATCTGGCAGTCGTCACAGCCGAATACCCGGTTGCCGATCAGAGGGCGCAGCTCTTCGGGAATGGCTGTCTTGAGTTCGATGGTCAGGTAGGAAATGCAGCGTCGGGCATCCAGCACGTAAGGGCCGACGAAGGCGGCTGTCGGGCAGATGTCCAGGCAGGCGGTGCAGCGTCCGCAATGCTCGGTCGCGTGCGGAGCATCTACCGGTAGCGGCAAGTCCACGAACAGCTCGCCAAGAAAGAAAAAACTGCCCGCCTTGCGATTGAGCACCAGCGTGTTCTTGCCGATCCAGCCTAGCCCGGCCTGTTCGGCGATGGCTTTCTCCAGCACCGGCGCACTGTCGACGAAGGCCCTGAAGCCGAATGGCCCGATCGCCTGCTGGATTCGTTCGGCCAGTTGCTGGACGCGCTTGCGAACCAGCTTGTGATAATCGCGGCCCAGAGCGTAACGCGAGACGTAGGCTTTTTCCGGTTCTGTCAGGCGCTGGGCCATTTCGGTATCGCCCGGCAGATAATCCATGCGCAACGACACGACCCGCAACGTGCCCGGCACCAGTTCGTCCGGGTGGGAACGTTTGCTGCCGTGGGCTGCCATATAGTCCATTTCGCCGTGGTAACCCGCCTCGAGCCAGCGCTCCAGGTGCTGTTCATGCTCTGCCAGATCGAGCCCCGATATGCCGACCTGTTGAAAGCCCAGCTCACGGCCCCACTCCTTGATCGATTGCGCAAGGCTGGTGAGGTCGTCGGAAGTTGGAAGTTCAGCAGTAATAGCAGGCATGCGCAGAGAGAAACCGGGTCCAAGGTGCGTATAATTCTGCCAGACATCGGAGCCCGGATACGCATGTTCGACACTAAACCTCATTTACCCGACGCGCTGTACAGTGCCGATCAGGTCCGGGATCTGGATTCCCGACTGATCGCAGCAGGTACGCCGGGTCTGGAATTGATGCAACGCGCTGCTCATGCGACCTGGCGAGCGGTGCGTCGGCAGTGGCCGCAGGCGGGCGAGTTGACGGTGCTGACCGGGCGCGGCAATAACGCCGGGGACGGGTATCTGGTGGCGTCACTGGCTCACAAGGCCGGGTGGCGGGTGAGGGTGCTGGCAGTGGGAGATTCTGCCGCACTGGCGGGGGATGCGGCCACAGCCCATGGCGAGGCCGTTGCCGCGGGAGTGGATATTCAGCCCTGGTCTGCCCAGGCGTTATCCGGTGTGGTGCTGGACGCCTTGCTGGGTACGGGGCTGAGCGGCGAAGTGCGCGAGCCCTATCTTTCTGCGATCAAGGCAATCAACGCCAGTGGCTTGCCGGTCGCTGCGGTGGATATTCCGTCAGGCCTGAGTGCCGATACCGGGCGAATCCTCGGTGTTGCCGTGCGTGCCGAACTGACCGTGACCTTTATCGGACTGAAGCTGGGGCTGTTTACCGGTGATGCAGTGGATCTGGTCGGTGAGCTGGTCTTCGATGATTTGCAGGCTGATTCGAGTCTGGTCGCGCAGACACCGGTCAGTGCGAAACGCCTCGATACATTTAATCTGCCAGCGCTGGCGCCACGTCCCAGGGCCGCTCACAAGGGGCTGTACGGGCGTGTTCTGGTGGTTGGCGGCGAGCATGGTTTGGGTGGCGCGGCCCTGTTGACTGCCGAAAGCGCATTGCGCAGCGGCGCGGGCATGGTCACTCTGGCGACCCGGAGCGAGCATGTGCCTGCGGCGCTGGTGAGAATGCCGGAAATCATGAGTGCGGCGATTCATTCGGCCAACCAGTTGCTGGCCCTGATCGAGCCGGCTGCCGTGCTGGTGGTCGGTCCGGGGCTGGGGCAGGCGAGCTGGGGGCGCAGTCTGTTGTCGGCAGCGGCGGTTGCCCGGCGACCTCAGGTCTGGGATGCCGATGCCTTGAATCAACTGGCCGGCGGCTTTGTCAGCCTGCCGCCAGACAGCGTCATCACGCCGCATCCCGGTGAGGCTGCGCGGCTGTTGGGCATCGGCACTGGTGAAGTCCAGGCAGATCGCGCGGCGGCGGCTCGTGCGCTGGCCCGTAAATTCAATACCGTCTGTGTGCTCAAGGGCAGCGGCAGCCTGATTGCCGATCCCGATGGGCGTCTTGCCTTGTGTGATCGCGGGCATCCGGCCATGGCCACGGCCGGTCTGGGCGATGTGCTGGCCGGGCTGATCGGTGCGCTGCTGGCGCAACACATGACGCCATTCGATGCGGCCTGTCTTGGTGTCTGGTTGCATGCCCGCGCCGGGGAGCAGGCGGGAGCTTCAGGTCGCGGGCTGGCGGCCAGCGATACAATTCCAGCCATTCGTCAGTTATTGGAGGAGCTACAACCGTGTCTGAGTTAACGCTGCATTTGACTGGCGAAGAGGCCATGATGGGCTTCGGCTCGCGTCTGGGTCAGGTCACACAAGGTGTAGGCGTCATTTTTCTCGAAGGTGACCTTGGCGCGGGCAAGACCACGCTTTCCCGTGGCCTGATCCGTGGGCTAGGGCATGCCGGCGCGGTCAAGAGTCCGACATTCACTCTGGTCGAACCCTATGAAATCGGCTCGATACGCGCCTTTCACTTCGATCTGTATCGTCTGGTGGATCCGGAAGAACTGGAGTTCATGGGCGTGCGGGATTACTTCGATGGGGATGTGCTCTGCCTGATCGAATGGCCCCAGCGTGGCACAGGCTTTTTGCCAAAGCCCGACCTGACCATTACCATTAGGCCGCATGAGCAGGGGCGGTCTGTAACATTGAGCCCTCAAGGCTCGCGTGGCGAAACCTGGTGTGCCGCTTTGGCTTTGGAATTCAAATAGATATGGGGTTAGGTATGCGCATGCGCGCGCTGGTTACTGTAGTGGGCCTGCTGGTGATGGCCGTGGCCGTCGAAGCGCTGGCCGCTACCCAAGTACGAAGTGTCCGCTTATGGCGTGCACCGGATAACACCCGGCTGGTTTTCGATCTGTCCGGGCCTGTCCAGCACAGTGTTTTCACGCTTACATCGCCTGATCGCCTGGTCATCGATATCAATGGCGCGACCCTCGCCGGGCCGCTGAACGTGGCAACGGCCAATACGCCGATCACCAGCATGCGTTCGGCCCAGCGTACTCCAACGGACCTGCGGGTGGTCATCGACCTGAAGAAGGTAGTCACGCCCAAGAGCTTCACCCTGGCGCCCAACCAGCAGTACGGCAACCGTCTGGTGGTGGACCTGTTCGACAATCCCGCCGACGCCAATCCGGCCCCGACCATCCCGGACAACGTGGCCAATACGGCCCCCGCTGTTCCTGTGAGCCCGGCCAAGCCCGAAATCAAGCTGACCCCCGTCCCCAATGGCAAGCGCGATATCGTGGTCGTGATCGATGCCGGTCATGGCGGCGAAGACCCCGGTGCTTCCGGCGGCAGAGGGCAGCAGGAGAAACATGTGGTGCTGTCCATCGCCAAGGAGCTGCAGCGTCAGATCAATGGTGAAAAGGGCTATCGTGCCGAGCTGACGCGCACCGGCGACTATTTCATTCCGCTGCGCAAGCGTACGGAAATCGCTCGTGCCAAGGGCGCAGACCTTTTCGTTTCGATTCACGCCGACGCCGCGCCTTCAAAGGCAGCCTTTGGTGCTTCGGTGTTTGCCTTGTCCGACAAGGGCGCAACTTCCGAAACCGCACGCTGGCTGGCGGACAGTGAAAACCGTTCCGACCTGATCGGTGGTGCCGGTGCGGTCAGCCTGGATGACAAGGACCGGATGCTGGCGGGTGTGCTGCTGGACCTGTCCATGACGGCTTCGCTGTCGTCGAGCCTGAACGTCGGGCAGAAGGTCTTGAGCAATATCGGGCGGGTGACGTCCCTGCACAAGTCCCGTGTCGAGCAGGCCGGGTTCATGGTGTTGAAGTCTCCAGACATCCCGTCGATCCTGGTGGAAACCGGCTTCATTTCCAACGCCAACGAAGCCAACAAGCTCACCACTGCTGCTCACCAGCAGGCGCTGGCGCGCTCGATCAACTCGGGCGTCAAACAGTTCTTCCAGCAGAACCCGCCTCAAGGCACTTACATCGCCTGGCTGCGTGATAACGGCAAGCTGGCGCAGGGGCCGCGTACCCATGTGGTGCGCTCCGGGGAAACCCTGGCGATGGTGGCTGCCCGTTATGACATGAGCGTGGCGACCTTGCGCAATGCCAACAACCTGAAGACCGATGCCTTGCGCATCGGCCAGGACCTGAACATCCCGAGCACGGAGGTCGCAGCGCAATAATGAGTGACCTTCTTCTCGACGGCGAGCAGGCCGATACCGCGAACGAGGCCTTGAATGCGGCCCGGATCGAGCTGCTCAGCCCGCGACTGGCCAACCAGATCGCTGCAGGCGAAGTGGTCGAGCGCCCGGCTTCGGTCATCAAGGAACTGCTGGAAAACAGCCTGGATTCCGGTGCCCGGCGCATTGATGTCGATGTCGAGCAGGCCGGTATCAAGCTGTTGAAAGTCCGTGATGATGGCAGTGGCATTTCTGCCGATGACCTGCCTCTGGCGCTGGCGCGACATGCCACCAGCAAGATTCGCGAGCTGGAAGACCTCGAGCGGGTCATGAGCCTGGGGTTCCGGGGCGAGGCACTGGCGTCGATCAGTTCCGTGGCGCGCCTGACCCTGACCTCCCGCACCCGCGATGCCGACAAGGCCTGGCAGGTCGAAACCGAAGGCCGCGACATGGCGCCGCGTGTGCAGCCTGCTGCGCATCCGGTCGGTACTTCGGTCGAAGTGCGGGATCTGTTTTTCAATACGCCGGCGCGTCGCAAGTTCCTCAAGGCCGAAAAGACCGAATTCGATCACTTGCAGGAAGTCATCAAGCGCATGGCGCTGGCGCGTTTCGATGTCGCTTTCCACCTTCGCCACAATGGCAAGACGGTGCTCAGCCTGCACGAAGCCCATGACGATACTGCGCGAGCGCGTCGTGTCGGGGCGGTCTGCGGGCCGGGCTTTCTGGAGCAGGCGCTGCCGATAGAAATCGAGCGCAATGGCCTGCATCTGTGGGGTTGGGTCGGCTTGCCGACGTTCTCGCGCAGCCAGGCGGATCTTCAGTATTTCTTCGTCAATGGCCGTGCGGTGCGCGACAAGCTGGTGGCTCACGCGGTCCGTCAGGCGTATCGCGACGTGCTGTTCAATGGCCGGCACCCGACGTTCGTGCTGTTTTTCGAGCTGGACCCGGCTGCCGTGGACGTCAACGTTCACCCGACCAAGCATGAAGTGCGTTTCCGTGACGGGCGCATGGTGCATGATTTCCTGTACGGCACCCTGCATCGTGCTCTGGGCGATGTGCGCCCCGACGATCAGTTGACCAGCGCGCCGATACCCGTGGTCGAGCGTCCCAGTGGTCCGCAGGCCGGGGAGTTCGGGCCGCAGGGCGAAATGCGTCTGGCGAACAATGTGCTGGAGCAGCCTCAGGGCGAGCCTTATGCACGACCTGCGTCCGGTGGTTCGGGCAGTGGCTATCAGTATCAGTACACGCCACGTCCGGCTTCCGCGCTGCCCACGGCCGAAGCGCAAAGTGCCTATCGCGAGTTTTTTGCGCCGCTGCCCGAAGCTGCACCGGCTTCGCTGCCCGAGTCCCGGAGCGACATTCCGCCATTGGGTTACGCGCTGGCGCAGCTCAAGGGTATTTATATCCTGTCCGAAAACGCCCACGGGCTGGTGCTGGTGGATATGCATGCCGCTCACGAGCGCATCATGTATGAGCGCCTGAAAATTGCCATGGCCAGTGAAGGTCTGAGCGGGCAGCCGTTGCTGGTGCCCGAGTCGCTGGCGGTGAGTCAGCGCGAGGCCGATTGTGCCGAAGAGCATGTCGCAACCTTCCAGCGACTGGGCTTCGAATTGCAACGCCTTGGCCCGGAAACCCTGGCCATCCGGCAGATTCCGGCCCTGCTCAAGCAGGCCGAGGCGAACCGTCTGGTCAGCGATGTGCTGGCCGATCTGATGGAATATGGCACCAGCGACCGGGTACAGGCGCATATCAACGAACTGCTGGGCACCATGGCGTGTCATGGCGCGGTTCGGGCCAATCGCCGTCTGGCCATCCCGGAAATGAATGCCTTGCTGCGCGATATGGAAAACACCGAGCGCAGCGGCCAATGCAACCATGGTCGACCCACCTGGACCCAGATGGGCCTGGACGACCTGGACAAATTATTCCTGCGCGGTCGTTGAATGAATGCTTTGCCACCGGCCATCTTTCTCATGGGGCCAACTGCCGCCGGCAAGACCGATCTTGCCATCGAGCTGACCAAAGTCCTGCCCTGCGAGCTGATCAGCGTCGATTCGGCGCTGGTCTATCGCGGCATGGATATCGGTACGGCCAAGCCTTCCCGGGAACAACTGGCCGAATTTCCCCACCGTCTGATCGATATTCTCGATCCGTCCGAAAGCTACAGTGCCTCCGATTTTCGCACTGACGCCCTGGCCGCCATGGCCGAAATTACTGCGCGGGGAAATATTCCTTTGCTGGTGGGCGGCACTATGTTGTATTTCAAGGCTCTATTGGACGGGCTTGCCGATATGCCTGCCGCCGATGCCCGGGTTCGAGCCGAGCTTGAAGCCCAGGCAAAGGCCCATGGCTGGCAGGCGCTGCATGATCAGTTGGCCGCCGTGGACCCGGTGTCTGCGGCACGTATCCATCCCAACGATCCGCAGCGTCTGATCAGGGCTCTGGAGGTATATCGGGTCAGCGGGATGAGCATGACGGCGCATCGCGAGCAACAATCTGAGCAAACTGCTCAAGCCACAGCGTCCGGGCGTCAGCAATTGCCCTATACTGTTGCCAGTCTCGCGATAGCTCCGGCTGATCGCAAGGTGTTACATGACCGCATCGCGCTACGCTTTTTGCAAATGCTGGATCAGGGGTTTCTGGACGAAGTACTGGCTTTGCGCTCAAGAGGAGACCTGCATTCAGGGTTGCCATCGATAAGAGCTGTCGGTTATCGCCAGGTCTGGGATCACCTGGATGGGAAGCTGACACGGGAAGAAATGCAGGAACGGGGCATCATTGCCACGCGCCAGCTGGCCAAAAGGCAGTTCACCTGGTTACGCAGTTGGGAGAATTTGCACTGGTTGGACAGCCTGGCACGCGACAATCTGCCACGCACCTTGAAATACCTGGGATCGGCCTCCATATTGGGCTGAGTCCTTGCAATTGCCGTCTATCCTTGGGGGGTGGTCGGTCAAGCCAATTGAATTCGTTTTATTATTATTGATCCTTAAAGGAGTGCGGCACATGTCAAAAGGGCATTCGCTACAAGACCCTTACCTGAATACCTTACGTAAAGAGAAGGTCGGGGTTTCGATCTATCTGGTTAACGGCATCAAGCTGCAAGGCACCATCGAGTCTTTTGACCAGTTCGTCATCCTGCTGAAAAACACTGTCAGCCAGATGGTCTACAAGCACGCAATCTCCACAGTTGTTCCTGTCCGTCCGATTCGCCTGCCTAGCGCTACCGATTCCGATTCTGGTGACGCTGAGCCAGGTAACGCCTGATAGGAGTCTGCCTTGTTCTTTGAGCGCCACAGTGGTGGTGAGCGGGCAATTCTCGTTCACCTGGATGGTCAGGACCCTGAGGCGCGCGAAGATCCGCAGGAGTTTCAGGAGCTGGCCGTATCGGCTGGTGCCGATACCGTCGCGTTTATCAACGTGCCGCGTCATCGGCCATCGGCCAAATACCTGATCGGTACTGGCAAGGTCGAAGAGCTTCGCGACCAGGTCAAGGCCGAGCAGGTCGATCTGGTCATTTTCAATCACACCCTTTCGCCCAGCCAGGAACGTAACCTCGAGCGTGCATTCGAGTGTCGCGTGCTGGACCGCACCGGTCTGATTCTGGACATCTTCGCGCAACGTGCGCGCACTCACGAAGGCAAGCTGCAGGTCGAACTGGCCCAGCTTGAGCATATGAGTACCCGTCTTGTTCGTGGCTGGACTCACCTTGAGCGTCAGAAAGGTGGTATCGGTCTGCGCGGGCCGGGTGAAACCCAGCTGGAAACGGACCGTCGCCTGCTTCGGGTTCGCCTGCGGCAGATCAAGGCGCGCCTGGAAAAGGTACGCAGTCAGCGCGATCAGGCCCGCAGAGGGCGCAAGCGTGCCGACATCCCTTCGGTTTCACTGGTGGGTTATACCAACGCCGGCAAATCGACGCTGTTCAATGCGGTAACGGATTCCGAGGTGTTCGCGGCCGACCAGTTGTTCGCGACCCTCGATCCGACCCTGCGCCGTCTGGAGCTCGACGACCTCGGGCCGATCGTTCTGGCCGATACCGTGGGTTTCATCCGTCACCTGCCGCACAAGCTGGTCGAGGCTTTCCGGGCGACGCTCGAAGAGTCGAGCAACTCGGACCTGCTGCTGCATGTCATCGATTCCCATGAGCCTGACCGCATGTCGCAGATCGAACAGGTCATGGCAGTGCTGGGAGAGATCGGCGCCGAGGGCTTGCCGATACTTGAGGTGTATAACAAACTCGATTTGCTGGAAGGCGTGGACCCTCAGATACAGCGCGATGCCGATGGCAAGCCGCAGCGTGTCTGGTTGTCTGCGCGTGACGGTCGAGGGTTGGATCTGCTCAAGCAGGCTGTGGCCGAGTTGCTGGGTGACGATTTGTTTGTCGGCACCTTGCGTTTGCCTCAGCGTTTTGCTCGACTGCGCGCACAGTTTTTTGAGTTGGGCGCGGTGCAGAGCGAAAACCATGACGAAGAAGGTGCCAGCCTGTTGGCAGTTCGTCTGCCGCGAGTCGAATTCAATCGCCTGGTGAGTCGCGAAGGACTGCAGCCACTGGAGTTCATCGAGCAACACACTTTGCAATAAAAGCGCGGTAAAGCCATTGTACGGCTTTAACGGGCATTCTGTAGCATTGGTTGGCGCGCCGTGGGCGCGTCTTTGCTTTATCAGATGGAGAGCGCTATGGCTTGGAATGAGCCGGGTGGCAACTCGAATAATCAAGATCCCTGGGGTGGAAAACGCCGTGGCGGCGACCGCAAGGGACCACCTGATCTCGACGAGGCCTTCCGTAAGCTGCAGGAAAGCCTGAATGGGTTGTTCGGCGGCGGTAAGAAACGCAGCGGTGACGGTAATGGCAGTGGTTCGGGTGGCGGCGGTGGCTTCGGCCTGCTTGGCATCGGCCTTGTCGTGCTTTTCGCTTTCTGGCTTTACAACGCCGTCTACGTCGTTGATGAGCAGGAGCAGGCTGTCGTTCTGCGTTTCGGCCAATACTACGAAACCGTAGGTTCGGGTCTGAATATCTATTTCCCGCCGTTCGATCGCAAGTATATGGAAAACGTGACTCGCGAACGTGCCTACAGCAAGCAGGGTCAGATGCTGACCGAAGACGAAAACATCGTCGAAGTGCCGCTGACCGTGCAGTACAAGATCAGCAACCTGCAGGATTTCGTGCTGAACGTCGATCAGCCTGAAATCAGCCTGCAGCACGCGACCGAAAGTGCGTTGCGCCATGTCGTGGGTTCCACGGCGATGGATCAGGTGCTGACCGAAGGTCGTGAGTTGATGGCCAGCGAAATCAAGGAGCGTCTGCAACGCTTCCTCGATACCTATCGCACCGGTATCACCATCACTCAGGTGAACGTACAGAGCGCTGCTGCGCCGCGTGAAGTTCAGGAAGCCTTCGATGACGTGATCCGTGCCCGTGAAGACGAGCAGCGTGCCCGCAACCAGGCCGAGAGTTACGCCAATGGTGTGATTCCGGAAGCCCGTGGTCAGGCTCAGCGCATCATCGAAGACGCCAACGGCTATCGCGATGAAGTGGTTTCCCGCGCCAAGGGTGAGGCTGATCGCTTTACCAAACTGGTCGCCGAATACCGCAAGGCTCCTGAAGTTACCCGCCAGCGTCTGTATCTGGACACCATGCAGGAAGTCTTCAGCAACACCAGCAAGGTTCTCGTGACCGGCGACAAGGGTCAGAACAATCTGCTTTACCTGCCGCTCGACAAGATGATCGAAAGCAGTCGTGGCGGCAGCACCGGAAATACTTCGGGTTCCGGTAGTCCATCCGCGACTGGAACGGATGTCGGCACGCGAGCGCCCGATACCCCGCAGCGCGATGTACGTACCAGGGAGAGTCGCTGATGAGCAATAAATCGCTGATCACCCTTATTGTTGGCGTGGTGCTGGCAATCGTTGCCTGGAACAGCCTCTATATCGTGTCCCAGACCGAACGTGCGGTTCTGCTGCAATTCGGTCGTGTGGTGAAGGCCGATGTGCCGCCGGGTCTTCATGTGAAGGTTCCCTACATGAACCAGGTACGCAAGTTCGATGGCCGTCTGCTGACGCTCGATGCGCCTACCCAGCGTTTCCTGACGCTGGAAAAGAAAGCGGTCATGGTCGATGCCTACGCCAAGTGGCGCGTGAAGGATGCGGAACGTTTCTATACCGCGACTTCCGGCCTCAAGCAGATTGCCGACGAGCGCCTGTCGCGTCGTCTGGAATCCGGTCTGCGCGACCAGTTCGGCAAGCGCACCCTGCACGAAGTCGTGTCGGGTGAGCGTGACGCACTGATGGCTGACATCACCGGCTCCCTGAACCGCATGGCCGAGAAAGAGCTGGGTATCGAAGTGATCGATGTCCGGGTCAAGGCCATCGACCTGCCCAAGGAAGTCAACCGCAGCGTCTTCGAGCGCATGAGCACCGAGCGTGAGCGTGAAGCGCGTGAGCATCGTGCCAAGGGTAACGAACTGGCTGAAGGTATTCGTGCCGACGCCGATCGTCAGCGCCGTGTGCTGCTGGCTGAAGCCTATCGCGAGTCGGAAGAGACACGCGGTGACGGCGATGCCCAGGCTGCTGCGATCTACTCCAAGGCTTATGGTCAGGACCAGGAGTTCTACGCGTTCTACCGTAGCCTGCGTGCCTACCGCGAAAGCTTCACGAACAAGAGTGACGTGATGGTGCTTGATCCGAGCAGCGAGTTCTTCCGCTTCCTGGAAAAAGCCAAGCCGTAATTCATCAACCCGCCGGGCGGCAAAACCGCCCGGTGGGGTGATCGTACGGTAAAACGTGTGTATGATGCGGCAGCCGGGAAATTCCCGGCTTTTTTGCGTCTGCACGATTGATTGGCCGCAGCCAACCCGGCGGGCGGCAAGATTTTTCGAGGAGAGTGGTCTGCAAGGCCTGTCTCGGGCGTTTGTCGTGCCCGTAATACGGGGTGATCACTCTCTGCTTCACTCAAGGCTTGCCTTATGGCTGGCCACCCGGATCATAGGGGAATGGCGTAATGGCAACGGTTGACCGCTGGCTGCTACCAGATGGCATCGAAGAAGTACTGCCACCAGAAGCGGCGCGTATCGAAGTAGCGCGTCGTCAGGTGTTGGATCTGTTCCAGAGCTGGGGCTATGAGTTCGTCGTCACCCCGCATATCGAATATCTGGAGTCCCTGCTCACCGGAGCGGGCTCCGATCTGGATCTGCGCACCTTCAAGGTGATCGATCCGCAGTCGGGACGGCAGATGGGCTTTCGGGCCGATATCACGCCACAGGTGGCGCGTATCGATGCTCATACCCTCAAGCGTGAAGGGCCAAGCCGTCTTTGCTATGCGGGCAGTGTCCTGCATGCCCAGCCCCGTGCCTTGTCATCCTCGCGCAGCCCGATTCAACTGGGCGCCGAGTTGTATGGCGACGCAAGCCCGAGCAGCGATGTCGAAGTCATCAGTCTGATGCTGGCGATGCTGCAGCTGGCCGATGTGCCCGATGTCCACATGGACCTGGGGCATGTCGGGATCTACCGTGGTCTGGCACGTGCTGCCGGTCTGTCGGGCGAGGTCGAGCAGCAGCTGTTCGATGCCCTGCAGCGCAAGGCTATCGATGAAGTGATTGCCCTGACGGCCGATCTGCCGCAAGAGCTGGCTGCGATGCTGCGCGCTCTGGTCGATCTGTGTGGCGGTCGTGAGGTTCTGGCTGCTGCGCGCGAGCGTCTGGCGAATGCGCCTGCGCCCGTGCTGGCTGCGCTGGACGATCTGCTGAGCATCGCCGATCGTCTGTCTGCACGCTTCCCGCAGTTGCCTCTGTATTTCGATCTCGGTGAACTGCGCGGTTACCACTACCATACGGGTGTGGTCTTTGCGGTGTTCGTACCGGGCGTAGGTCAATCGATTGCCCAGGGCGGTCGTTATGATGATATCGGTGCCGACTTCGGTCGCGCCCGTCCGGCAACCGGTTTCTCCACGGACCTGAAAACCCTGGTGACACTGGGTCGTGCGGAAATCGAACTGCCATCGGGTGGTATATGGATGCCGGACAGTACGGATGCAGCGCTCTGGCAGCAGGTTTGTCAGTTGCGCAGCGAAGGGCAGCGTGTGGTTCAGGCTTTGCCTGGGCAGCAGGTGAGTGCAGCGCGTGAAGCCGATTGCGATCGGCAATTGATTCAGCATGGCGAGCGTTGGCAGGTAATGCCGCTGGCTTCTTGAGTATTCCTGCCGGCCGCCGCCGGCACCAAGTTTGCGTGAATGAGGACAAGTGTTATGGGTAAGAATGTCGTAGTCCTGGGCACCCAATGGGGTGATGAGGGCAAAGGCAAGATCGTTGATCTGCTGACCGAACATGCGACCGCTGTGGTTCGCTATCAGGGTGGCCACAACGCAGGTCACACGCTGGTGATCGATGGCGAGAAGACCGTCCTGCACCTGATTCCGTCGGGTGTCCTGCGCGAAGGCGTGCAGTGCCTGATCGGTAACGGTGTAGTGGTTGCACCCGACGCGCTGCTGCGCGAAATCGTCAAGCTTGAAGAGAAAGGCATTCCAGTGCGCGAGCGTCTGCGCATCAGCCCTTCCTGCCCGCTGATCCTGTCGTATCACGTTGCCCTGGATCAGGCTCGTGAAAAGGCTCGTGGCGAACTGAAGATCGGTACTACCGGTCGCGGTATCGGCCCGGCCTATGAAGACAAGGTTGCACGTCGCGGCCTGCGCATTGGCGACCTGTTCCATCGCGAGCGTTTCGCGGCCAAGCTGGGCGAACTGCTGGACTACCACAACTTCGTGCTGGTCAATTACTACAAAGAGCCTGCCATCGACTTCCAGAAGACGCTCGACGAGTGCATGGAATACGCTGACCTGCTCAAGCCGATGATGCTCGACGTCACTGCTGCACTGCATGAAATGCGTCGCGATGGCAAAGACATCATGTTCGAAGGCGCTCAAGGCTCGCTGCTGGATATCGACCACGGTACCTATCCGTACGTCACCAGCTCCAACACCACCGCTGGCGGCATTGCCACCGGTTCGGGTTTCGGTCCGATGTACCTGGATTACATCCTGGGCATCACCAAGGCCTACACCACTCGCGTCGGTTCGGGTCCTTTCCCTACCGAACTGTTCGATGATGTGGGCGCTTTCCTGGCCAAGCGTGGTCACGAGTTCGGCGCTACCACCGGCCGTGCCCGTCGTTGCGGCTGGTTCGATGCGGTCATCCTGCGTCGCGCTATCGAGATCAACAGCATCTCGGGCCTGTGCCTGACCAAGCTGGACGTTCTCGATGGTCTGGAAACCATCAACATCTGTGTCGGCTACGAGAACGAAGACGGTGCAGTCATCGAAGCACCTACCGATGCCGACAGCTACAACGGTCTGCGTCCGGTCTACGAGCAGATGCCAGGCTGGAGCGAATCCACTCTGGGCGCCAAAACTCTGGCAGAGCTGCCTGAGAATGCTCGTGCCTACATCAAGCGTGTTGAGGAATTGGTAGGCGCGCCTATCGATATCATCTCCACCGGCCCTGACCGCAACGAAACCATCGTGCTGCGTCATCCGTTTGCCTGATCGGGCTCGTTGAGCTATTTGAAAAGGGCCGCATCTTGCGGCCCTTTTTTGTTTCTGGCTGTTTGGTATCCGGGCACTGGATTGTGCTTGCCGAACGGCACGGCGCTTGCTACATAGAAGCGTCAGAAAAGGTGCCATTGTTTTAATGTCACCCATGGTGGAGGGATTCTCCCGTGTCAGCAGTGCTCTCTCTTTTGCGCAGCCGCTTGCTGCGTCCGGTTTTCATCGCGCTTGGCATTGCCATTCTGGTGCAGGTGCTTGTTGCAGTCGCTCTTACCCGGAGCACCGTCACGGCGCTGGAGGCGGATCTTGCGGCCCGGTTGGGGGTAGATTCGCAACATCTGTCGTCTGAGCTTGAGCGGGCGAGTAGCGAGGTGACATCGAGTCTCGATGCGCTCTCGGCCAGTACCCGGCAGCGATTGAGTGCTGGCTTGTCTACCCGCCTCAAGGACGAGCAGGCGCAATTGCGCGCCACACTGGAGAAGAGTCTCAAGGACTCGGCTACCGATATGGCCGAGTTGCTGGCAGCGGTTGCCCCGCGAGCCATGTGGGATAACGATACGCCGACCTTGTCCGAGTTCGCCCGTCGTGCGCAGCGCAATCCCAATGTGCTGTTTGTCGTCTATGACGATGCCACGGGTGAGCACCTGACCCGCTATCTGAATCGTGACAACCCCTTGATCAAGTCGTTGCTGGCCAAGGGGGAGGGCGAGCGCGCCATGGACAAGGTCCTGAATGCCGCGAAAAGCGACCCATCTGTTTACTACATCGAAGCCCCCATCAGTCCTAATGGGGTGGAGATCGGCAAGGTGCGCATGGGGGTTTCCACGGCGACGGTCGAGGAAAACCTGGTGGCCCTGGACAAGCGCTTTGCGTCCCTGATTACCAATGGCGAGCAACTGGTTTCGGAAAGTCTGGTGAGCGCATCGAAAGACAGCTCGGCTGCGCTGCGTACCCGGCTGCAATCTGCCCAGAGTGCTGCGACGGCGATGACCAGCAATACCAGTCTTGCCGTTCAGGGTGCGGCTGAAGATCTGCGCTGGAGGATCGGTCTCGGTCTGGCGCTGGTCGGTCTGGGCGTTTTGCTGTTGCTGGCTGTGGTGCTGGGGCGTCGAGTGGTCAGCAAGCTGCATCTGCTGATTGCAGCCCTCAATGATCTGGCGGCAGGCGAGGGTGATCTGACCAAGCGTGTCAGGCTCGACAGCAATGACGAAATTGGCGATATGTCGGCAGCAGTCAACCGTTTCATCGACAAGCTGCAGCCGATCGTGCGCGAGGCGGGCGAAGTGGCTCAGCGTACCGGTGTTGAAATCGGTGTGATGAGCCAGCGTAACGCGGGCGCGGATGCGGCGGCCGAGCGGCAGCGTGACGAAGTGGCGGCCAGCCTCAAGGCGCTTGAGCAGATGGCCGATGAGGCGCAGTCGGAAAGCAATGCCATGCAGGCTGCCTTGCAGCAGGTGGTTGGCATCAAGCAGGCGACCGACGAGAACACCCGCACCTCGAATCAGGTGGGAGAGTTGATCGAGGCGCTGGCCGGGCAGGTGGAAACCGGGTCGAAAGTCATCGAGCGTCTGGCGCAACAGAGCGAGCAGATCGAAGTCGTGCTTGAGGTGATTCATGGTATAGCCGAGCAGACCAATCTGCTGGCCCTGAACGCGGCTATCGAAGCGGCTCGCGCCGGCGAGACCGGGCGTGGTTTTGCGGTGGTTGCCGATGAGGTTCGTGCGCTGGCCAGCAAGACCCAGAGCTCCACCGGGGATATCCAGGAGCATATCGGTGCCTTGCAGCGCGGTGCCAAGGAAGCGGTGGCTGCCATCGGTCTTGCCGGGCGGCAGGCCAAGGAAGGGCTGGCGGTTCTGCGTGACAGCGCGAAGCTGCAGCAGACAGTCCAGGAGTCGGTCGAGCAGGTGCATGCGGCAATCGGTCTGGCCACCAGGGCGGCAGAGCATCAGGCAGAAGGTGCCCAGGCGGTACGTGGCCGGGTCGAAGTGATTCACGCTCAGGCCGAGCAGGCTGCGAAGGCGGTTGTCGAGACTACGGCCAGCGGCAAGGTGCTCAATGGTCTGGCTGCACAGTTGAAGGCGAGTCTGGGGCAGTTCAGGGCGTAAGTGTGAGGGGATTCATTCGCGAGGCTGCTTTCGCGAATGAATTCGCTCCTTCGGGTTTTCAAACCCCGAAAAGCACAAAACCGAGCACGAGGCTCGGTTTTGTTTGAATTGGTGCCCAGAAGAAGACTCGAACTTCCACGGCCTTGCGGCCACCAGCACCTGAAGCTGGCGTGTCTACCAATTTCACCATCTGGGCAGTATCTTCAGCGCTGTACGCCGTTGATGGGGCGCACTATACGGAGAGCGTTTCGATCTGTAAACCCCTGTTTTGGTTTTAATAATCAAAACCCTGAAATGCAAAAACCCGCTTTCGCGGGTTTTTGTGGGAGTCTGTAGATTAAGTTAATCTGCAGCTCTGAATTGGTGCCCAGAAGAAGACTCGAACTTCCACGGCCTTGCGGCCACCAGCACCTGAAGCTGGCGTGTCTACCAATTTCACCATCTGGGCAGTATCAGCAAGTGTTTGCCTGTCGATGGCGCGCACTATACGGAGCGCCTTTTGAGCTGTAAACCCCTGTTGTGAAAAATAATTGGAAAATTTCGCAGGTGGCGGTCGGAATGGTTTTTTGCACCCTCCGGACGGCTTTTTAGAGGGGCAGGTGAGTCTGAAATTTCCCGTTTCAATAGGTGTATGCCAAACTAACCCACATATAGACAAGGTGAAAACTCTCTAATGGCCGATTGGCAGTCCCTCGATCCCGAGGCCGCTCGTGAAGCGGAAAAATACGAAAACCCTATTCCCAGCCGTGAGCTGATTCTGCAGCACCTTGCCGAGCGCGGTTCGCCGGCAAGTCGCGAGCAACTGGTCGAAGAGTTCGGCCTGTCCACCGAGGATCAATTCGAAGCCTTGCGTCGTCGTCTGCGGGCGATGGAGCGCGACGCTCAGTTGATCTACACCCGCCGCGGGACCTACGCGCCGGTGGACAAGCTGGACCTGATCCTGGGCCGCATTACCGGTCACCGTGACGGTTTCGGCTTCCTGGTTCCCGACGACGGCTCCGACGACCTGTTCATGAGTCCGGCGCAGATGCGTCTGGTGTTCGATGGCGACCGTGCCCTGGCACGTGTTTCGGGTCTTGACCGCCGTGGTCGCCGTGAAGGCGTCATTGTCGAAGTCATCTCCCGTGCCCATGAAACCATTGTCGGTCGCTATTTCGAAGAAAGCGGCATCGGTTTCGTTATCCCGGACAACCCGAAGATCCAGCAGGAAGTGCTGGTGACACCCGGACGCAACAGCAACGCGAAGATCGGTCAGTTCGTCGAGGTGAAAATCACCCACTGGCCGACGCCGCGCTTCCAGCCGCAAGGCGATGTGGTCGAAGTGGTGGGCAATTACATGGCGCCCGGCATGGAGATCGATGTCGCGTTGCGCACTTATGACATTCCCCATGTCTGGCCCGAGGCCGTACTCAAGGAAGCGGCGAAGCTCAAGCCGGAAGTCGAAGAGAAGGACAAGGAAAACCGCGTCGATCTGCGCCACTTGCCTTTCGTGACCATCGACGGTGAAGACGCCCGCGACTTCGACGATGCGGTCTACTGTGAAGCCAGGCCCGGCAAGCTGCGCCTGTTCTCCGGTGGCTGGACGCTCTACGTGGCGATTGCCGACGTATCGAGCTACGTGAAGATCGGCTCGGCGCTGGATGCAGAATCCCAGGTGCGCGGCAACTCGGTGTATTTCCCCGAGCGTGTGGTGCCGATGCTGCCGGAGCAGCTTTCCAACGGCCTGTGCTCGTTGAACCCGCTTGTCGACCGTCTGGCCATGGTTTGCGAGATGACCATCTCCAAGACCGGCGAGATGACCGATTACGTATTCTACGAAGCCGTCATTCACTCCCATGCGCGCCTGACCTACAACAAGGTCAGCACGATTCTGGAGCAGCCGAAGACTTCCGAAGCCAAGGCGCTGCGTGGCGAATATGCCGAAGTGGTTCCGCACCTCAAGCAGCTGTATGCGATGTACAAGGTGCTGCTGGGCGCGCGTCATGTGCGTGGAGCCATCGATTTCGAGACTCAGGAAACCCGGATCGTTTTCGGATCCGAGCGCAAGATTGCCGAAATCCGCCCGACGACCCGCAACGATGCTCACAAGCTGATCGAGGAGTGCATGCTGGCTGCGAACGTGGCCACTGCCGAGTTCCTGAAAAAGCACGAAATCCCTGCGCTCTATCGTGTTCACGATGGTCCGCCGCCCGAGCGTCTGGAAAAGCTGCGTGCTTTCCTGGGTGAGCTGGGGCTGTCGTTGCACAAGGGCAAGGAGGGGCCTACGCCGAAGGATTATCAGGCGTTGCTGGAAACCGTGCGCGATCGCCCGGATTACCATCTGATCCAGACCGTGATGCTGCGCTCGTTGAGTCAGGCGGTCTACAGCTCGGACAACAACGGTCACTTCGGTCTGAATTACGAGGCGTACACGCACTTCACTTCGCCGATCCGTCGCTATCCCGATCTGCTCACGCATCGTGCCATCCGCAGCGTGATCCGTTCGAAGCAGGATACGCCGCATGTCCGTCGTGCCGGTGCCGCCACGATTCCGAAGGCGCGTATCTACCCTTACGACGAAGCCACGCTGGAGCAGTTGGGCGAGCAGTGCTCCATGAGCGAGCGCCGTGCCGACGAAGCCACGCGCGATGTGGTCAACTGGCTCAAATGCGAGTTCATGAAAGACCGCGTAGGCGAGTCGTTCCCGGGCGTGATCACGGCTGTGACCGGCTTCGGTCTGTTCGTCGAGCTGACCGACATCTATGTCGAAGGTCTGGTGCACGTAACCGCCTTGCCGGATGACTACTACCACTTCGATCCTGTGCATCACCGTCTTGCGGGTGAGCGCAGCGGTCGCAGCTTCCGCCTGGGCGATACGGTCGAGGTGCGGGTCATGCGCGTCGATCTGGATGAGCGCAAGATCGACTTCGAAATGTCCGAAAAAACCGCCAGTGCGCCGGTCGGCCGCAAGCGTCGCAGCCAGGAAACTGCGCCTGCACCTGTTGCCGAGAAGAGCAAGGCTGCGGCCAAGCCTGCCGGGCGTCGCGGTTCTTCGACCAAGGAAGCCGTATCCGAAGCTTATCGTCCCGGTGATGCTGCGGCGAAAAATGCCGAAGTGCGCAAAAGCCGGGAAATGAAAAAGGCTCTTCTGGAGCAGGCAAAAACCAGTGGCAAGGCTTCGTCGGGGAAATCCGACAAGTCCGGTTCCACTGCGTCGAAACCCAGTAAACATCGTAAGGGTCCGTCCAAGTCGGGCTCTGCTCCAGCCAAAAGTGGCGGAGCGCGTAAACCCAAGGCCAAGTCATGAGTCAGTTGGAAAAAATCTACGGCGTGCATGCTGTAGAAGCGTTGCTGCGTCACCATCCAAAGCGGGTCAAGCACATCTGGCTGGCTGAAGGCCGGAGCGACCCTCGTGTGCAGGTGCTCGTCGAGCTGGCTGGCCAGAACCGCGTCACCATCGGTCAGGCCGAGCGTCGCGAAATGGACGCCTGGGTCGAAGGTGTGCATCAGGGCGTGGTTGCCGATGTCAGTCCGAGTCAGGTCTGGGGCGAAGCGATGCTCGATGAGCTGCTGGACCGGACCGAGGGGGCGCCGCTGATTCTGGTGCTCGATGGCGTTACCGATCCGCATAACCTCGGCGCATGCCTGCGTACCGCCGATGCGGCCGGTGCGCTGGCCGTGATCGTGCCCAAGGACAAGTCGGCGACCCTGACGCCGGCGGTACGTAAAGTGGCGTGCGGTGCGGCGGAAGTCATTCCGCTGGTGGCTGTGACCAACCTGGCTCGCAGTCTGGAAAAGCTCCAGCAGCGCGGCCTGTGGGTTGTCGGTACGGCTGGCGAGGCCGAGCAGGAGCTGTATCAGCAGGACCTCACCGGCCCGACCATCCTGATCATGGGTGCCGAAGGCAAAGGCATGCGCCGCCTGACCCGTGAACACTGCGACTACCTGGTGCGTCTGCCGATGGCTGGCAGCGTCAGCAGCCTGAACGTCTCGGTCGCAACCGGCGTCTGCCTGTTCGAGGCAATGCGTCAGCGTAGCGTCAAGGCTGCTGCGGCCAAGAAGTAGACGTAAGAGTCAAGCGCAAGCTGCAAGCTACAAGCTACAAGCTGCAAGTGGTTGGAGTGCGGCTTGCAGCTTATGGCTTGCCGCTTGAAGCTTCCTCTTTCCCTTGCAGCTTCCCTTCCCCTTCTCTACAATTGCGCCCCTTGCTGTCACGGCAGGCGCTCTTGTGTCTGTCCCTGAGCAAGACTAACAGTGTCATTCACTCCTTGTCTGACCGCTTTGGCGGCAGGCTACAACCCGTAAGGAGCATTCATGCGTCATTACGAAATTATCTTTTTGGTCCACCCGGATCAAAGCGAGCAAGTCGGCGGCATGGTTGAGCGTTACACCAAGCTGATCGAAGAAGACGGCGGCAAAATCCACCGCCTGGAAGACTGGGGCCGTCGTCAACTGGCCTACGCAATCAACAATGTTCACAAGGCTCACTACGTGATGCTGAACGTTGAGTGCACTGGCAAGGCCCTGGCCGAGCTGGAAGACAACTTCCGTTACAACGATGCTGTGATCCGTAACCTGGTCATCCGTCGCGACGAAGCCGTAACTGGCCAGTCCGAGATGCTCAAGGCTGAAGAGAACCGCAGTGAGCGCCGTGAGCGTCGTGACCGTCCTGAGCACTCCGACAGCGCCGATGGCGATGACGGTGACAACAGCGACGTTAGCGATAACGCTGACGAGTAATCCACGGACCTTTTGAGGAGCCTATTACATGGCACGTTTCTTCCGTCGTCGTAAATTCTGCCGCTTCACCGCTGAAGACGTGAAAGAGATCGATTACAAAGATCTCAACACTCTGAAAGCTTATGTATCCGAGACCGGCAAAATCGTTCCAAGCCGTATCACCGGTACTAAAGCACGTTATCAGCGTCAGCTGGCCACCGCTATCAAGCGCGCCCGCTTCCTGGCCTTGCTGGCCTACACCGACAGCCACGGCCGCTGAGACCAGGTAGTCGACAAAACGTAACAAGGGATAGATAGCATGCGCGCCCTGGCTGAATTCATCATGCGCGGCCGTATGCAGGCCACTTTGTTGGTGGCTGGATCTGCGGCATTGCCGCTGCTGTTCTGGTTAAGTGCTGCTGCAGGTAGTCTTGTGCTCCTGCGACGCGGGTTCAGTGATGCCGTTGGCGTCCTGGCCTGGGCTCTGCTGCCGGCTTTGGCCTGGTGGTATTTCGGTGAGCCGCGTACAGCCATGGTGCTGTTCGGTTCGCTGAGTTTGGCAATGGTTTTGCGTGCCAGCGAGTCCTGGGTCCGCGTGCTGCTGGTCAGCGTGGCGTTGGGTATGTTGTATGCAGTGATTCTGGGCACGGTTTTCCGCGAACCCATCGAAGCGATGTCGCAGGAGTTGCAGAAACTCCTTCCGACAATGCTCACGGGGCTCTACGAGCAATTGAACGTAGAGGAGCGAGCGCGTCTTGCAGCACTGATTACACCGGTACTCAATGGCCTGATAGCGTCGTTGCTGCAAATCGTTACAGTGCTGACCCTGATCCTGGGGCGTTACTGGCAAGCGTTGCTGTACAACCCGGGTGGTTTCGGACGCGAATTTCGTGCCCTGAGACTCCCGCTGATACCAACATCGGTGCTGTTGGTGTGCATGCTGCTGGGGCCGAACTTCGGTCCGCAGATGGCGATGCTTACACCGCTGTGCAGCGTACCGTTGTTGTTCGCCGGGCTGGCCCTGATTCATGGGATGGTGGCTGAAAAGCAACTGGCCAGATTCTGGCTGGTGGGGATGTACATAACGCTGCTGGTATTCATGCAGCTGATCTATCCGTTGCTCGTGGTGATAGCCATTGTCGACAGCCTGATTGATTTTCGCGGTCGCCGGAAGCCGAAAGACTCCGGGAAAGGCCCTGCGAACGGTGAAGGTTAAAAGTTAAGAGGATTTTCCACATGCAACTGATCCTTCTGGAAAAAGTCGCGAACCTGGGCAACCTGGGCGACAAAGTAAACGTTAAGGCCGGCTACGGTCGTAACTACCTGCTGCCATACGGCAAAGCAACCGCTGCAACCGCTGCCAACCTGGCTGCGTTTGAAGAGCGTCGTGCCGAGCTGGAAAAACTGGCTGCAGAGAAAAAGGCTTCTGCCGAAACTCGCGCTGCCCAACTGGCTGAGCTGGAAGTGACCATCACTGCCACCGCTGGCGACGAAGGCAAGCTGTTCGGTTCGATCGGCACCCACGACATCGCTGATGCACTGACCGCCTCTGGCGTTGAAGTTGCAAAAAGCGAAGTTCGTCTGCCGAACGGCACTATCCGTAACGTCGGCGAATACGACGTTGCCGTGCACCTGCACAGCGACGTTGAAGCGACCGTTCGCGTTGTCGTGGTAGCAGCTTAAGCAGTACGCAATCGTCTGGCGGCCTGGCCGTTAGAGGATTAACATCGGGCACGATCCTGTTTACAGGTCGTGCCTTTTGTCTTTCTGCCAGCCCTATTCTGTAAACCTCGAATTCAAGTGGCCATGAACGATATTTCCGCCCCCGAGCAATACGATCTGCAAACCGCTGCCCTCAAGGTGCCGCCGCATTCCATCGAGGCCGAACAGGCTGTGCTCGGTGGCTTGATGCTGGACAACAACGCCTGGGAGCGTGTGCTCGATCAAGTGTCCGATGGCGATTTCTATCGGCATGATCACCGCCTGATCTTCCGCGCCATTGCCCGTCTGGCCGATCAGAACAGCCCGATTGACGTCGTGACCCTGTCCGAGCAACTGGACAAGGAGGGGCAGACCTCCCAGGTTGGTGGTCTGGCGTACCTCAGTGAATTGGCAAAAAACACGCCGTCGGTCGCCAACATCAAGGCTTATGCCCAGATCGTTCGCCAGCGGGCGACCTTGCGTCAGTTGATCGGTATCAGCAACGAGATTGCCGACAGCGCGTTCAACCCGGAAGGCCGTACCGCCGAAGAAATTCTCGACGAGGCCGAGCGGCAGATCTTCCAGATCGCCGAGGCGCGTCCCAAGACCGGCGGCCCGGTGGGTGTCAATGACCTGCTGACCAAGGCCATCGACCGCATCGACACGCTGTTCAACAGCGATAACGCGATTACCGGCCTGTCCACCGGTTATACCGACCTGGACGACAAGACCAGCGGCCTGCAACCGGCCGACCTGATCATCGTTGCCGGTCGTCCGTCCATGGGTAAGACCACCTTCGCCATGAACCTGGTGGAAAACGCGGTACTGCGCAGCGACAAGGTGGTGCTGGTCTACTCGCTGGAGATGCCAGGCGAATCGCTGATCATGCGTATGCTTTCCTCGCTGGGGCGTATCGACCAGTCCAAGGTCCGTGCCGGTCAACTGGACGACGATGACTGGCCGCGCCTGACGTCGGCTGTGAACCTGCTCAATGACCGCAAGCTGTTCATCGACGATACGGCCGGTATCAGCCCGTCCGAGATGCGTGCCCGTACCCGTCGTGTAGCTCGCGAGCACGGTGACATCGCCATGATCATGATCGACTACCTGCAGCTGATGCAGATCCCGGGCTCGGGCGGTGACAACCGGACCAACGAGATTTCCGAGATTTCCCGCTCGTTGAAAGCTCTGGCCAAGGAGTTCAACTGTCCGGTCATTGCACTCTCGCAGCTCAACCGCTCCCTGGAGCAGCGCCCGAACAAGCGCCCGATCAACTCCGACTTGCGGGAATCCGGAGCGATCGAGCAGGACGCCGACGTCATCATGTTCGTGTACCGCGACGAGGTGTATCACCCGGAAACCGAGCACAAGGGCATTGCCGAGATCATTATCGGCAAGCAGCGTAACGGCCCGATCGGTACGTCGCGCCTTGCCTTCATCGGCAAATACACCCGCTTCGAGAACCTGGCACCCGGCAGTTACAACTTCGAGGACGAGTGATCGCCGGTTCTGGTGGGGGCGAACGATTCGCTCCTGCATTGAGTCTTTCGGTAAACGATTAATCCGACCATCATCGTCGGATTTGATCATTTTTTGTGCTATATTCCGCGCCCGCGATTTTTCCAACGTGCAAACGTAGGTCCTGACATGCAAGCAGCCAAGCCGTTATTTGACTATCCCAAGTACTGGGCCGAATGTTTCGGACCGGCGCCTTTCCTGCCGATGAGCCGGGAAGAGATGGATCTGCTTGGCTGGGATTCCTGCGATGTCATCATCGTCACCGGCGATGCCTATGTGGATCACCCGTCTTTCGGTATGGCGATCATTGGCCGTCTGCTCGAAGCGCAGGGTTTTCGCGTCGGGATCATTGCGCAGCCTGACTGGCAGTCCAAAGACGACTTCATGAAGCTCGGCGAGCCGAACCTGTTCTTCGGTGTCGCTGCCGGCAACATGGACTCGATGATCAACCGCTATACCGCGGACAAGAAGATCCGCTCCGACGACGCCTATACGCCGGGCGGTCTGGCCGGCAAGCGTCCTGACCGTGCGAGTCTGGTCTACAGCCAGCGCTGCAAGGAAGCCTACAAGCATGTACCGATCGTACTCGGCGGTATCGAGGCTTCGCTGCGCCGCATCGCGCATTACGATTACTGGCAGGACAAGGTTCGCAACTCGATCCTGATCGACGCCTGTGCCGATATCCTGCTCTACGGCAACGCCGAGCGTGCAATTGTCGAAGTCGCTCAGCGCCTGTCCTATGGCCAGAAAGTCGAAGACATCACCGATGTGCGCGGTACCGCGTTCATTCGTCGCGACACGCCGCAGGGCTGGTACGAAGTCGATTCGACGCGTATCGACCGTCCGGGCAAGATCGACAAGATCATCAACCCGTATGTGAATACCCAAGACACCCAGGCCTGCGCCATCGAGCAGGAAAAAGGCCCGGTTGAAGATCCGAACGAAGCCAAGGTCGTGCAGATTCTGGCCAGCCCGCGCATGACCCGCGACAAGACGGTCATCCGCCTGCCTTCGGTCGAGAAAGTCCGTAACGACGCCGTGCTCTATGCCCATGCCAACCGCGTGCTGCACCTGGAAACCAACCCGGGCAACGCCCGTGCGCTGGTGCAGAAGCATGGCGATGTGGACGTCTGGTTCAACCCGCCGCCCATTCCGATGACTACCGAAGAAATGGACTACGTGTTCGGCATGCCTTATGCGCGTGTTCCGCACCCGGCGTACGGCAAGGAGAAGATCCCGGCCTACGACATGATCCGTTTTTCGGTCAACATCATGCGCGGCTGTTTTGGCGGCTGCACCTTCTGCTCGATCACCGAGCACGAAGGGCGGATCATCCAGAACCGTTCCGAAGATTCGATCATTCGTGAAATCGAAGAGATTCGCGACAAGGTCCCGGGTTTTACCGGCGTTATTTCCGACATGGGCGGCCCGACCGCGAACATGTATCGCATCGCCTGCAAAAGCCCGGAAATCGAGTCGGCGTGCCGCAAGCCGTCCTGTGTTTTCCCCGGTATCTGCCCGAACCTGAACACCGACCACTCGGCGCTGATCCAGCTGTATCGCAGCGCCCGTGCCTTGCCCGGCGTGAAGAAGATCCTGATCGCATCCGGTCTGCGTTACGACCTTGCAGTCGAGTCGCCGGAGTACGTCAAGGAACTGGTGACCCATCACGTGGGTGGCTACCTGAAGATCGCCCCGGAACACACCGAGGAAGGTCCGCTCAACCAGATGATGAAACCGGGCATCGGCAGCTATGACCGGTTCAAGCGCATGTTCGAGAAGTACTCGAAAGAGGCAGGCAAGGAGCAGTACCTGATTCCTTACTTCATCGCCGCCCACCCCGGCACCACCGATGAAGACATGATGAACCTGGCGCTGTGGCTCAAGGGCAATGGTTTCCGCGCCGATCAGGTGCAGGCGTTCTATCCGTCGCCAATGGCTTCGGCGACTGCCATGTATCACTCGGGCAAGAACCCGCTGCGCAAGGTCACCTACAAGAGCGATGGCGTCACCATCGTCAAGAGCGAGGCCCAGCGTCGTCTGCACAAGGCGTTCCTGCGCTACCACGACCCCAAGGGCTGGCCGATGCTGCGCGAAGCGCTGGAGCGCATGGGCCGTGCCGATCTGATCGGCCCTGGCAAGCATCAGTTGATTCCGCTGCATCAGCCGTCGACCGACAGCTACCAGAGCGCCCGTCGCAAGAACTCGACGCCGGCTGGCAGCTACAAGGTCGGCAAGGGCGGCAAGACCAACCTGATCCAGACCCAGCACACCGGCCTGCCGCCACGTGGCAGTGACGGCAGCAAGCCCTGGGACAAGCGCGAGGAAGCCAAGGCTGCCGCGCTGGCCCGCAACAAGCAGGCTGCCAAGGAGCGGATGGAAGCGGCCAAGGGCGGGAAGGGCAAGAAGCCTGCCCGCAAGCCAGTGGTTCCGCGCTAACTGCTCGGCAGTCAAGGTCAATGAATCACTTTGTGGGTGGCAGCTTGCTGGCGACTTCAGCGTAAAGACGCAGAATATTGGCCGGTTTACAGGCTTTTTTCGTCAGCAAGCTGCATCCCACAAGTTCTGTCTGTGCCTCAGGTTATCGGTATTACCCCTTGGGAGCGGATCGGGCGGCGCTCCGTTCATTTGCGAATGAATTCGCTCCTGCTGCCTCATTTCTGTGCGTCCCCTTGCACCACTCATCTGTATTGGCGCGATCCTGGTGCTGTGCTTAGCTGATCCAGTCACTTCACTATCGCTGGCGCAGGCTTTGTTCCGCATGGCATAAGTCTTGCGCGGTTCAATGACCGTCCAGGCCGCAGGAGGCACGCCGTGTCGATTCATATTGCCTTGCACCATGTCACGCATTACCGCTACGAACGTGCGGTTGAACTGGGTCCTCAGATTGTCCGCCTGCGCCCGGCCGCCCATAGCCGAACCCGTGTGTTGTCGTACTCGCTGAAAGTCCTGCCGGAAAACCACTTCATCAATTGGCAGCAGGACCCCCAGGGCAATTATCTGGCGCGTCTGGTTTTCCCGGAAAAGACCAGAGAGCTGCGGGTCGAGGTCGATCTGGTTGCCGAGATGGCAGTGTTCAACCCCTTCGATTTTTTTCTTGAGCCTTATGCGGAAAAGATTCCGTTTTCTTATGCCAGTGAGGAGCAGCGCGAGCTGGCTCCATACCTGGAAAAACTGCCGCTGACGCCACGGTTTGCCGATTATCTGGAGAGCATCAGTCGTGAGCCCGTACCCGCCATCGACTTTCTGGTGGGGCTCAACCAGCGTCTGAGTCAGGACATCGATTACCTGATCCGCATGGAGCCGGGTGTGCAGACCCCGGAGTTGACCCTGGAAAAGGCTTCCGGCTCCTGCCGCGACTCCGCCTGGTTGCTGGTGCAGTTGCTGCGTCACCTGGGACTGGCGGCGCGTTTCGTGTCGGGATACCTCATTCAGCTCAAGGCCGATGTCGAGGCGCTGGATGGGCCTTCCGGCACGGATGTGGATTTCACCGACCTGCATGCCTGGTGCGAGGTCTATCTGCCTGGCGCCGGTTGGGTCGGGCTGGATGCAACGTCCGGGTTGTTTGCCGGAGAAGGGCATATTCCCCTGGCATGCAGCCCCGAGCCTTCTTCGGCAGCGCCGATCAGCGGGCTGGTCGAGCCATGCGAAACCGAGTTCAGCCATGACATGTCTGTGGAGCGGGTCTGGGAAGCGCCTCGCGTCACCAAGCCGTACACCGAAGAGCAGTGGCAAGAGATTCAGGCCCTCGGGCATCAGATCGATGCCGATCTGGCCCGCGATGACGTGCGCCTGACCATGGGCGGTGAGCCCACCTTCGTTTCCATCGATGATCGTGATGGCAGCGAGTGGAACACCGCTGCTCTGGGGCCGAACAAGCGGGCGCTCTCGGCCGAGCTGTTTCAGCGCATGCGCAAGCATTACTCCCCCAAGGGCATCGTGCATTTTGGCCAGGGCAAGTGGTATCCGGGTGAGCAACTGCCGCGCTGGTCGCTCAACAGCTTCTGGCGCAAGGATGGCAAGCCGGTCTGGAACAACGATGCGCTGATTGCCGATGAAACCCGGGATTACGGCGCGACCGGCGAGCTGGCCGGACGTTTTCTGAGCAGTGTTGCCGAGCGTCTGAAGCTGCCGACCCGTTTTGTCTTCCCGGCCTACGAAGACAATCTCTATTACCTGTGGCGCGAAGGCGCGTTGCCGGTGAACGTCACCGCCGAGGATTCGCGGCTGAGCGACGAACTGGAGCGGGCACGCTTGCGCAAGGTGTTCGAGCAGGGCCTGGATAAAGTGATCGGCCAGGTGCTGCCACTGGCGCGTACTGCGGCGGGTGATCGCTGGCAGAGCGGGCGCTGGTATCTACGCGATACCCACTGTCGTCTGGTGCCGGGGGATTCGGCCCTCGGCTATCGGTTGCCTCTGGCCTCGCAGCCGTGGGTCAAGGCTGCGGAATATCCGTTCATTCACCCCACCGACCACAACCAGGACTTCCCCGAGCTGCCCGAGCGTGACGAATTACATTCCGAAGCGCCGCTTGATACCGATCAACCACAACCGGTCATCGATCAGTCTGCGGATTGGCTGACCCGCACCGCCTTGTGTGCCGAGGCCCGTGGCGGGCGTTTGTACCTGTTCATGCCGCCGCTGCAAAAGCTTGAGGAATACCTTGAGCTGGTAGCGGTGATCGAAGCCACTGCCGAAGAATTGCAGTGCCCGGTTCTGCTGGAAGGCTACGAGCCGCCGAGCGATCCGCGCCTGAGCAATTTTCGCATTACGCCGGATCCAGGGGTGATCGAGGTCAACGTGCAACCTTCCTCCACCTGGGATCAACTGGTGGAGCGCACCGAGTTTCTATACGAGCAGGCACGCCTGACGCGCCTGACCACCGAGAAGTTCATGATCGATGGTCGCCATACCGGTACGGGCGGCGGCAACCATTTCGTGCTCGGCGGTGCAACGCCAGCGGACTCACCGTTCCTGCGTCGGCCCGATCTGCTGCGCAGCCTGATCAGCTATTGGCACAATCATCCGTCCCTGTCGTATCTGTTTTCCGGTCTGTTCATCGGCCCGACGTCTCAGGCGCCGCGGATTGACGAGGCGCGCAACGATTCGCTCTATGAAATGGAAATCGCCTTTGCGCAAATGCCCAGGCCGGGAGAGGAAGTCGCGCCGTGGCTGATCGATCGCCTGCTGCGCAATCTGCTGATCGACGTCACCGGCAACACTCATCGTGCCGAGTTCTGTATCGACAAGCTGTATTCGCCGGACGGGGCGACGGGGCGTCTGGGGTTGCTGGAGCTGCGTGCTTTTGAAATGCCGCCCCATGCGCGCATGAGTCTTGCCCAGCAATTGCTGTTGCGGGCACTGGTCGCACGCTTCTGGCGCGAGCCCTACGCACCGGCGAAGCTGGCGCGATGGGGGACGGAGCTGCACGACCGCTTCATGCTGCCGTATTTCATCGAGCAGGATTTTGCAGATGTGATTGCCGAACTCAACGCTGCCGGTTATCCACTGAAGGCCGAATGGTTTGCCGCGCATCTGGAGTTCCGCTTCCCGAAAGTGGGCGACTACGCGGTCAACGGTATCGAGCTGGAGCTGCGACAGGCGCTGGAGCCCTGGCATGTGCTGGGCGAAGAAGGTTCAGGCGGTGGCGCGGTGCGTTATGTGGACTCGTCTCTTGAGCGCTTGCAGGTGCGGATCAACGGTTTGCCCCCGCAACGTTACATGTTGACCTGCAACGGTATTGCAGTGCCTTTGCAGCCTACCGGGCGAGTGGGCGAATTCGTCGCGGGCGTGCGCTACCGGGCCTGGCAGCCTGCCAGTTGCCTGCAACCGACCATTGGCGTCCATGCGCCTCTGGTCTTCGATCTGCTGGACACCTGGATGCAGCGCTCGCTGGGCGGCTGCGAGTATCATGTCGCCCATCCGGGCGGTCGCAACTATGAAACCTTGCCGGTCAACGCCAACGAAGCGGAAAGCCGACGCCTCTCGCGGTTTTTCCGGGTGGGGCATACCGCAGGCAAGCTGGAGATTCCGTCGCTCAACATTAGCGATGAATTGCCGATGACGCTGGATATGCGCCTGCATTGATAAAAACGGCTCAGTCAGTTGGATGCACACGGACGTGTCCACATCTGTGTGACATCTGACTGCGCTAAACCTGAAGTCCTTATGCTGTTTGCCGAGCTCTCCATGCCTGATCTGCTTGACCGTTACCCGCTTTCCGAGGGGACTTACCACGAGATGCTCGATGCCAGCGGCGCTGTCCGGCCGCACTGGCAGCGCCTTTACGAGTATATGCAGCGCAGTACGTCTGCTCAGTTGACCCAGCGTCAGGCGCTGTTGACCCGGCAGATCCAGGAAAACGGCGTGACCTATAACGTCTATGCCGACCCCAAGGGTGCCGACCGCCCATGGGAGCTGGATCTGCTGCCGCATGTCATTCCGGCCGAGGAATGGCAGCATCTTGCGGCAGGCATCGCCCAGCGCGCCCGCCTGCTCAATGCCGTGCTGGCCGATCTGTATGGGCCGCAAGACCTCATTGCCAATGGCTTGCTGCCTGCCGAACTGGTGTTCGGCCACAACAATTTTCTGTGGCCCTGTCAGGGCGTCAAGCCGCCTGAAGGAACGTTTCTGCACATGTACGCCGTGGACCTGGCGCGTACGCCGGACGGGCGCTGGTGGGTGACTGCCGACCGCACGCAGGCACCTTCGGGGGCCGGTTATGCGCTGGAGAACCGGCAGATCGTCGCGCGTGCGCTGCCTGAGGCATACCGCGATCTGCAGGTCAGGCACTTGTCGGGGTTCTTTGGTGCCCTGCAACAGACTCTGGCCCGTCAGGCTCCCACCAGCAACGAAGCGCCGCTGGTGGTGCTGCTGACCCCGGGCCGTTTCAATGAAAGTTACTTCGAGCATTTGTATCTGGCTCGCCAGTTGGGGTATCCGCTGGTGGAGGGCGGCGACCTGACCGTGCGCGATGCCACGGTCTATCTCAAGACCCTCAGCGGCCTGCGCCGGGTTCACGCGATCATGCGGCGTCTGGACGATGACTTCTGCGATCCGCTGGAGTTGCGCACCGACTCTGCGCTGGGTGTGCCCGGCCTGCTGGAAGCGGTACGCCGGGGCAATGTGCTGGTGGCCAACGCGCTGGGCAGTGGGGTTCTGGAGTCGCCGGGGTTGCTGGGTTTTCTGCCGAAAATCAGCCAGTACCTGTTTGGCGAAGACCTGATCCTGCCCTCGGTTGCAACCTGGTGGTGCGGTGAGCCGCCCGTTTTGGCCCAGGCGCTGGAGAAGCTTCCAGAGTTGCTGATCAAGCCTGCTTTTCCGTCACAGCGATTCGCTCCGGTCTTCGGACGCGACTTGAACGAAGAGCAGCGCAAGGCCCTGGCGACTCGCATGCAGGCACGGCCTTACGCTTATGTCGCGCAAGAGCTGGCGCAACTGTCCCATGCGCCTGTCCTGCAGCCTGACGGCAAGGGGCTGCAACCTCGCGCCATTGGCATGCGGGTGTATGCGGTGGCGGGTATGGAAGGCTATCGCGTGCTGCCGGGTGGTCTGACCCGTGTGGCTGCCGAAGCCGATGCTGATGTGATTTCCATGCAGCGTGGCGGTGCGAGCAAGGACACCTGGGTGTTGGGTGAGCACTACTCGCATCTGGGCGAGCCGTGGAAAGGGCAGCGCCCGCTGGGGGTCTATGACCTGATTCGTCGCGACCCTTACCTGCCGTCGCGGGTTGTGGAAAACCTGTACTGGTTCGGTCGTTATTGCGAGCGATGCGATGACAGCGCCCGGTTATTGCGGATCATGCTGGCGCGCTATATCGATGGCGATGATCCACAGGCCTTGCAGGCTTCCGTGGGGCTGGCCGAAAGCCTGAACCTGTTGCCCGAGGCCGAGGAGGGCGAAGAGTTGCCCGACCGGCTGATCACGGCTTTGCTGGGGGATGACTGGGTGTTCAGCCTGCGCTCCAATCTGCAGCGCATGCAGTGGGCTGCGTCCCAGGTGCGGGGCAAGCTTTCCCGGGAGAACTGGCAGGCGCTGGTGGAGTTGCAGCGCGAAGCCGCAAGCCTGGAAACCAGAGAGCCGGACTTCGGTGAGTTGCTGGACTTTCTCAACCGTCTGGTGATGTCTCTGGCTGCCTTGTCCGGGTTTGCCCTGGACGACATGACCCGTGACGAAGGCTGGAGCTTCCTGATGATCGGGCGGCGTATCGAGCGCCTGCGGTTTCTCAGCTCCAGCCTGGCTGCTTTTCTGCGGGCTGCGGCGGTGTCCGATCATTCGGGGCTGGACTGGTTGCTGGAGCTGGGCAACAGCAGCATTACCTACCGTTCGCGCTACATGGCTGTGCCGCATCTGATTCCGGTGCTGGACCTTTTGCTGCTCGACGAGCAGAACCCCCATGCCGTGTTGTTCCAGCTCAAGCAGGTGGAGCGTTCGCTGCGGCGTTTGAACGACGATTTCGGCGCACCGTGCGACAGAAGCCTTGCTGTACTGATCCAGCGCCTGTCCAGTTTCGACCTTGGCAGCCTGGAGAATCCGTTGTTCGGTGAAAGCAGCCTCAAGGCGGTGCTGGAAGGGCTGGCGGATCTGCTGCAAACCATTGGCGATGCCAGCGGGCAGGTATCCGACCGCCTGGCCCTGCGCCACTTCGCCCATGTCGATGATGTCAGCCAACGTACGGTATCCGTTTGATGAGTGCCCATTACCAGATTCTTCACGACACCCATTACAAGTACGACAGCCCGGTTTCCCTGGCACAGCAACTGGCTCATCTGTGGCCGCGCAGCAGCCCGTGGCAGCGTTGCAGCGAGCAGCATCTGGAAATTCTTCCGACGCCTACCACGCGCCGCGACGAACTGGATGTTTTCGGCAATCCGCTGACCCGCCTGGCTTTCGAGCGCCCCCATGACGAGTTGCAGGTCAATGCCCGGTTGCGGGTGGAAGTGCTCAAGCGACCGGAACTGGACTTCAATCTCTCGCCCGAGTGGGAAGTGACGCGCAGCGCCCTGACCTACAGTGCGCAACGGATGACGGCCGATATTCTCGATGCCTGTCGCTATCGCTTCGAGTCGCCTTATGTGCATCTCAAGCGCTCGTTCGTCGAGTTCTCGCAGGATTGCTTCCCGCCGGGCAGGCCTCTGCTGCTGTGTGTGCAGGCCTTGATGGAAAAGATCTTCGAGGAATTCACCTTCGACGGCGAAGCCACACAGGTGGCGACACCGCTGGTGGAGGTGCTGGAACGGCGTCGCGGTGTCTGTCAGGACTTTGCCCACCTGATGCTGGCGTGCCTGCGCTCCCGTGGGCTGGCGGCGCGTTATGTCAGTGGTTACCTGCTGACCCAGCCACCGCCCGGTCAGCCAAGACTGATCGGGGCTGACGCTTCCCATGCTTGGGTTTCGGTATTTTGCCCGGCGTCGGGCTGGGTCGATTTCGACCCGACCAACAATATTCAACCGGCGCTGGAACACATCAGCCTGGCCTGGGGGCGGGACTTCTCTGATGTTTCACCCTTGCGCGGCGTGATTCTGGGTGGCGGTAATCATGATCCCGAAGTCCGGGTGACCGTAATGCCCCTTGGCGAAGCGCATTCGGGCATCGCCATTAATTCCTCGGGCCTGTGAATCGTTCATTAAGCGGCGTACTCGATTATCGGGCGGCACGTCGCGCCTGATCGCAGGCATCGTGTGGACAACTGGCGCTGGCGCCACAGGCGTAAGCGGCAAGCAAACTGCGGAACAGGCTATTGAGCTGCATGACAGGCACTCCATGGGGGGCAATGCGCCGATCTTAGAGTGGCACGTGCTGGCTGGCTGTTTGATTGTTTCGATGACAGCGATAGCCGGTATCATTCTGCGCCGCTGATCGATAAGCCTTCCTTGAGAGTCATGTTGACGCAGGTCATTGGAACCTGGCCCTGAATGGGGCAGTCTCTCAATCAAACTTAATGAAGCACCCTGCCTTGGAGATTCATATGATTCGCAAGCTTGTAGCTATCTCTCTGTTGACGTTGGCCAGTGGTCAGTTGTTGGCGGCCGAATGCTCTACCACCGTCGATTCGACCGATCAGATGATGTTCAACACCAAAGCCATCGAGATCGACAAGAGCTGCAAGACGTTCACCGTCAACCTGACTCACTCCGGCAGTCTGCCGAAGAACGTAATGGGTCATAACTGGGTGTTGAGCAAAGAAGCCGACGCGCAGCCGATCGCCACTGACGGCCTGGGTGCTGGCATCGACAAGGAATACCTGAAGGAAGGCGACACACGTGTGATCGCTCATACCAAGGTGATTGGCGCGGGTGAAAAGGACTCGGTGACCTTCGATGTGTCGAAGCTCGATCCGGCCGAGAAATACCTGTTCTTCTGTTCGTTCCCGGGCCACATCAGCATGATGAAAGGCACCGTTACGCTGAAGTAAGCTTCACGAGCCGGTGCAGATGTGCAGGAGCGATCCTGGTCGCGAAGACGGCATTGAAGACGATGCCTCTCTTCTGACTGTACCGGCCTTTTCGCGAGCAAGCTCGCTCCCACGGTTCATCATCTGTACTCACGGTGCATAAGGCAGTTCGCGCTTGTGCTGGGTCTTGGAGTAGGTGTCGCAAATGATCCTGAACGCCTCTTCACGCACGGGTTCGCCGTGCAGGAAGGCATCGATCTCGGCGTAGGTCACGCCATGGGAGGCTTCGTCCGGCTTGCCCGGTGCCATGTCTTCCAGATCCGCCGTCGGCACTTTCTCGACCAGTGATTCCGGTGCGCCGAAGTGGCGGGCGATGGCACGTACCTGATTCTTTACCAGCCCGCTCAGGGGAGCCAGGTCGCAGGCACCGTCACCGAACTTGGTAAAGAAACCCATCACCGCTTCTGCCGCGTGATCGGTCCCTACCACCAGTCCTTGATAAGCCCCGGCGATGGTGTACTGCGCCACCATGCGGATACGCGCCTTGGTGTTGCCGAGCACGAAGTCCACCGTACTGGCCGGTTTGCCATCGAAAGCTCTGACTTCGGCGGCCAGTGCCTTGACGCTCTCGCCGATATTGACGGTATGACGCTCGTCCGGATCGATGAAGTCCACAGAAGCCTGGGCTTCGTGCTCGTCATGCTGAACCACATAAGGCAGACGCACGGCAACGAAACGGTAGCTGTCATCGCCCGTGCTGCTGCGCAGTTCCTTGACGGCGCGCTGACACAACAGGCCTGCGGTCAGTGAGTCGACGCCACCGCTGATTCCCAGTACCAGCGTCTTGAGCCGTGCATTGAGCAGGCACTCCTTGATGAAGTCCACGCGACGGGCCACTTCGGTCTGCAAAGCGTTGTGGTCGGCGAAAGGTGGCTGGACATTGAGCTGTTCAGCGATCTGCTGTTGTACGGCGTGCATGAGTCACTCCTCGTAAGTAGGGACAATTCAAACGGGTTTTTCAGGGGCAGTCAAAGCGGGCACCTTGAACACGTGTCGCAGATACGAGACGAAGTTCGGGTCCTTGCACTGCGCCTTGCCTGGCTCATCGGAAATCTTTGCCACGGGTTGCCCGGCGCAGGCGGTCATTTTCAGCACCATGTTCATCGGTGCAATGCCCGGGATGTCGGCCGTGAGGTTGGTGCCGATCCCGAAACTGACATTGATGCGTCCGCGCAGCGCCCGGAAGATCTCCAGTGCCTTGGGCAGGCTCAGGCCGTCGGAGAACACCAGGGTCTTGCTCGTCGGGTCGATGCCCAGCCTCTGATAGTGGGCGATGCATTTTTCAGCCCACTTCACCGGATCGCCCGAGTCGTGGCGCAAACCGTCGAACAGCTTGGCGAAATACAGATCGAAGTCGCTCAGGAAGGCATCGGTGGTGATGCAGTCGGTCAGGGCGATACCCAGCAGCCCGCGATACTCGCGAACCCAGCAGTCCAGTGCTGCGATCTGGCTGTCGATCAGGCGCGGGCCGAGTTGCTGATGCGCCATGATCCATTCATGGGCCATGGTGCCCAGCGGTTTGAGGTCCAGTTCGCGGGCCAGATGCACATTGCTGGTGCCGACGAACTGGCCGGGGAAGTCACGTTTGAGCACCTGCACGATGGCTTCCTGCACGCCGTAGGAGAAGCGGCGACGGGTGCCGAAGTCGGCGACTTTCAATTCTGCCAGCTCATCCGTGCTGGCGTTGCTGGTCAGCCACTCGAACTTGTCGTAGAGACGTTCCCGCGCCTGGCTGAGCATGATGTCCGGGTAGCGATGGCGATTGCGGACTTCGCTGACGATGGCCAGCAACGGCACCTCGAACAGGATCACATGCAGCCACGGACCGTGCAGACGAATGCACAACTCGTCGTTTTCGATGCTGGTTTTCACATAGCGGGTGTTGAAGCGGAACAGCCCCAGGAACCTGAGAAAGTCCGGTTTCAGAAAGGTGATGCGTTCCAGGAATGCCAGGTGTTCGCTGCTCAGCGACAGCTCGCAAAGCAACTCGATCTGATGTCTGATCTCGGCCAGATAGGGCCGCAGGTCCTCGCCGTTCCGGCAACGGAATTCCCACTCCACATCGGTGTTGGGATAGTTATGCAGTACCGCCTGCATCATGGTGAGCTTGTAGAAGTCGGTATCGAGCAGATTTTGCACGATGCGATTCGAGAAGGCGCTCCCGCTCATTGATTCGGATCTCCAGAGCAGCCGATAACGTTGGGCTCGCGAATGTCCTGTTCTGAGCACTCGCGGCCTGCTGGGTTCCCATTGTCACCCTTTACTTGCCGGATGATCCAACGGTTCCCGCATCGAGTGCAGAAAATCCGGGACAGCGATGTGCATCGGACACCGCCCGGTAACACGCCGGTGTGCCCCATGCCGGTTCCTGCAGGCCGGTTTTGTTCATCGTCGCCAGCGTTTTTCCGTGCTTCCACTAACCTCAAATGGTGCGTCTCGTAGCGCATGCGCACTGAGGGTGTGCACTTCGGTGACGTGACCGGTTACAGCCGGGTTGCACGTCGGGGAGTGTGTGGTTCGCCGTTTCTGTCTGTTCGGGTTGCGCCATGTTTTTCCATGGTTGCACCTTTCGCGTTGCAGACGGTTGCACGGCCCTTTTCCAAGGACCGGTCAGCACCGAGACGGCTGCACAGACATTCCGATTCGCCGAATGAAAAGTGATGGCACGCCCCTTGCTCTACGCAACTCTTGTAGTTGCAGTGCTAATTAAAAAAACCTCAGGAGCACCACTCATGTCGCATACGTTTTACAGGAAAGGCTTTCTGGCAATCGCAGTGGCAACTGCATTGGGCGTATCTTCGTTTGCCCAGGCCGACGTGAAGATTGGCGTTGCAGGCCCGATGACCGGTGCCAACGCATCGTTTGGCGAGCAGTATATGAAGGGCGCTCAGGCGGCTGCGGATGCGATCAACGCAGCAGGTGGCGTCAACGGGGAGAAGATTGTCCTGGTCCGTGGCGATGATGCCTGCGAGCCGAAGCAGGCCGTGGCTGTCGCCAACCGTCTGGTCGATCAGGACAAGGTTGTGGGAGTTGTGGGGCACTTCTGTTCCTCGTCCACCATTCCGGCTTCTGAGGTCTACAGCGATGCAGGCGTGATTGCCATCACTCCGGGCTCCACCAACCCGGCTGTTACCGAGCGTGGCCTCAAGGAAATGTTCCGCATGTGCGGACGTGACGACCAGCAAGGCGTGGTCGCCGGCGATTACATCGTCGACGTGCTCAAGGGCAAGAAAATCGCGGTTATTCACGACAAGGACACCTACGGTCAGGGGCTTGCCGATGCAACCCGTGCGCAACTGGCCAAGCGCGGCGTGAAAGAGGTCCTGTACGAAGGCCTGACCCGTGGTGAAAAAGACTTCAGCGCCCTGGTCACCAAGATCCGCTCGGTGGGTGCCGATGTTGTCTACTTCGGTGGTCTGCACCCGGAGGCTGGCCCTCTGGTTCGTCAACTGCGCGAGCAGGGCCTCAAGGACGTCAAGTTCATGTCCGATGATGGCGTCGTGACCGATGAGCTGGTGACCACCGCTGGTGGCCCTCAGTATGTGGATGGTGTGTACATGACCTTCGGTGCGGACCCGCGTCTGCTGCCTGACAGCAAGGCTGTGGTCGATGAATTCCGCAAGTCCGGTTACGAGCCCGAAGGTTACACCCTGTATGCCTACGCCTCGGTGCAGGCACTGGCAGCCGGTTTCAATGGTGCCAAGTCCAACAAGGGCGAGGCGGCTGCGACCTGGCTCAAGGCCAACCCGGTCAAGACGGTCATGGGCGAGAAGTCCTGGGACGCCAAGGGTGACCTGAAAGTCTCCGACTATGTGGTGTATCAGTGGGACGCGACCGGTAAATACAAGCAGCTTGAACAGCAGAAGTGAGATAGATACAGCGCCTGTCCTGCCTTTTCGGGCAGGACAGGCATGCTAACGGGCTCGCACCTCGGCGGGCCTGGACTCTTCTGTTGCCGCAGGACCTGCTCGTTGTGCCCGACCGGGCAGGGCGAGCAGTGCCTTGAGCGGCCTTCAAGTGTGTGAGCGTGCGTGATGGACGGTATTTTCCTGCAGCAAATGGTCAACGGACTGACTCTCGGGTCTGTCTACGGCCTCATTGCCATCGGTTACACGATGGTCTACGGCATTATCGGCATGATCAACTTCGCCCACGGCGACGTTTACATGATCTCCGCCTACCTGGCCGCAATCGGCCTGGCGGTCCTGTCTTTCTTCGGTCTGGAGTCCTTTCCATTCCTGATTCTGGGCACACTGATCTTTACCATCGTGGTGACAGGTGTCTACGGTTTCGTCATCGAGCGGGTGGCCTACAAGCCGCTGCGCAACTCGACCCGGCTGGCACCGCTGATCAGCGCCATCGGGATTTCCCTGATCCTGCAGAACTACGCGCAGATCAGTCAGGGTGCCCGGCAGCAGGGTGTACCCACGCTGCTTGAAGGTGCCTGGCGCTTCGAGGTCGGAACTGGCTTCGTGCAGATCACCTACACCAAGATCTTCATTCTGATTGCCGCTTTCGCCGGCATGGCGTTGCTGACCTACATCATCAAGTACACCCGGCTGGGCCGCATGTGTCGTGCGACTCAACAGGACCGCAAGATGGCGTCGATCCTGGGCATCAACACCGATCGCGTGATTTCCTACGTGTTCATCATCGGTGCGGCCATGGCCGCGCTGGCGGGTGTGCTGATCACCATGAACTACGGCACATTCGATTTCTATGCCGGCTTCGTCATCGGTATCAAGGCGTTCACTGCCGCAGTACTGGGGGGCATCGGTTCGCTACCGGGCGCGATGCTGGGTGGCCTGATTCTCGGGGTTGCCGAGTCGCAGTTCTCCGGGCTGATCAACTCCGATTACAAAGACGTGTTCAGTTTCGGCCTGTTGGTACTGATCCTGATTTTCCGTCCTCAAGGCCTGTTGGGTCGCCCACTCGTGGCGAAGGTATAAGTATGTCTGCTCCTGTCGCTCCTATCGATATCAAGAAAAGCCTGATCGACGCCGTGATTGCCGGGCTGCTGGCGCTGATCGTCTTCGGTCCGATTGTCGGCGTCGTGCTCGACGGCTACAGCTTCAACCTGCAACCGACCCGTGTCGCCCTGCTGGTGGCGGTGGTCATGGCGGGCCGTTTCCTCATGAGCCTGTTCCTGCAGACGCCCAAGGGCATTCGCATCGGCCAGAGTTTCGAGAGTTCCGGTTCGGGCGTGCATGTGCTCAAGCCCGATCACAAGTCGAGTCTCTACTGGATCATCCCGCTGCTGATCGTGATCGCCATCGTGTTCCCGATCTTTGCCAACAAGTACCTGCTGACCGTGGTCATTCTCGGGCTGATCTACGTGCTGCTCGGGCTGGGCCTGAACATCGTGGTCGGCCTGGCCGGGCTGCTGGACCTGGGTTATGTGGCGTTCTATGCCATTGGTGCCTATGGCCTGGCCCTGGGTTATCAGTATCTGGGCCTGGGTTTCTGGTCGGCCTTGCCGCTGGCGGCGATTGCCGCCGCATTGGCCGGGTGCATTCTGGGCTTTCCGGTGTTGCGCATGCATGGCGACTATCTGGCCATCGTGACCCTGGGGTTCGGTGAGATCATCCGGCTGGTGCTCAACAACTGGCTGTCCTTTACCGGCGGCCCGAATGGCGTACCCGTGCCTTCGCCGACCTTCTTTGGCCTGGAGTTCGGACGCCGCGCCAGAGAGGGCGGCACCCCAATTCATGAATATTTCGGCTTCGATTACAACCCGGACCTGAAATTCCTGTTCATCTACACCGTGCTGTTCATCGTGGTGCTGGCCGTGTTGTTCATCAAGCACCGCCTGACCCGCATGCCGATCGGTCGCGCCTGGGAAGCGCTGCGTGAAGACGAGATTGCTTGCCGCTCGATGGGCCTCAATCATGTGCTGGTCAAGCTCTCGGCGTTCACCATCGGCGCTTCGACGGCCGGTCTGGCCGGGGTGTTCTTTGCCAGCTATCAGGGCTTCGTCAACCCGACTTCGTTCACCTTCTTCGAGTCGGCGCTGATTCTGGCCATCGTGGTGCTGGGCGGGATGGGCTCGACGGTGGGCGTGGTGATCGCGGCCTTCGTGCTGACGGTAGCGCCTGAACTGCTGCGCAGCTTCTCCGAGTATCGGGTGCTGCTGTTCGGCATCCTGATGGTGTTGATGATGATCTGGCGGCCTCGCGGCCTGATCCGCATCAGCCGTACCGGTGTGGTGCCGCGCAAGGGCATGCTGAGCAAAGAAGGAGCGGCGTCATGAGCAATGAAGTCATTCTCTCGGTCGAGCATCTGATGATGCATTTCGGCGGCATCAAGGCGTTGAGCGATGTCAGCCTGCAAGTTCGTCGCAACTCGATCTTTGCCCTGATCGGCCCCAACGGTGCCGGCAAGACCACGGTCTTCAACTGCCTGACCGGTTTCTACAAGGCCACCGGCGGACGTATCGAGCTGCATACCCGTGGCAAGACCACCGATGTGATCAAACTGCTGGGCGAATCCTTTGCCGCGACAGACTTCGTCTCGCCCAAGAGCTTCTTCAGCCGTGTGTACTACAAGATGTTCGGCGGCACCCATCTGGTCAACCGGGCCGGGCTGGCGCGCACGTTCCAGAACATTCGACTGTTCAAGGAAATGTCTGTGGTGGAAAACCTGCTGGTGGCCCAGCACATGTGGGTCAATCGCAGTCTGCTCAGCGGCATTCTCAATACCAGGGGCTACCGCAAGGCCGAGGAAGACGCTCTCAACACGGCGTTCTACTGGCTGGAAGTGGTGGATCTGGTGGATTGCGCCAACCGCCTGGCGGGTGAGCTGTCCTACGGTCAGCAGCGCCGCCTGGAAATTGCCCGGGCCATGTGCACGCGGCCCCAGGTGATCTGCCTCGACGAACCCGCCGCCGGCCTCAACCCTCAGGAAACCGAAGCCCTGAGCGGCATGATCCGCCTGCTGAGGGACGAACACGATATGACCATCGTGCTTATCGAGCACGACATGGGCATGGTCATGAACATTTCCGACGATATTGTGGTGCTGGATCATGGCAACGTGATTGCCGCCGGTGGGCCGGAGCAGATCCGCAACGACCCGAAAGTGATCGCTGCCTATCTGGGCGCTGATGAAGAGGAATTGGTATGAGCAGGCCGATCCTCGAAATGAAAGAGATCGATGTGTATTACGGGCCGATCCAGGCTCTGAAGAAGGTTTCGCTGCATATCGATGAAGGCGAAACCGTGAGCCTGATCGGCTCCAACGGCGCGGGCAAGTCCACGCTGCTGATGTCGATCTTCGGCCAGCCGCGTGCTGCCAGTGGGCAGATCCTCTATCAGGGTATCGATATCACACAGAAGTCGTCGCACTACATCGCTTCCAACGGCATTGCGCAGTCGCCGGAGGGGCGGCGGATATTCCCCGACATGTCAGTCGAGGAAAACCTGTTGATGGGCACTATCCCGATCGGCGACAAGTATTCGGCCGAAGACATGCAGCGCATGTTCGATCTGTTTCCCCGGCTCAAGGAGCGCCGTAACCAGCGCGCCATGACCATGTCCGGGGGCGAACAGCAGATGCTGGCCATTGCCCGTGCCCTGATGAGTCGTCCGAAACTGCTGTTGCTCGACGAACCGAGCCTCGGCCTGGCACCCATCATCGTCAAACAGATCTTCTCGACCCTGCGCGAACTGGCGGCCACCGGCATGACGATCTTCCTGGTCGAGCAGAATGCCAACCATGCCCTCAAGCTGTCCGACCGTGCGTATGTGATGGTCAACGGCGAGATCCGTCTGTCGGGTACCGGGCAGGAATTGCTGGTAAATGAAGAAGTCAGGAACGCTTATCTGGGCGGCCACTGATTCAGTCAAAAAAGCAGCGTTTTATCCTGGCGCCCCGAGTGTATTTCACTCGGGGCGCTGTTTTTCCAATTGTGGAAAACAATTTTGACTACCCCTCGAAACGCGACATAAGGCCGCTGCAAACGGTTGTTTTGTCACGGTTTTGACTTGTTCAGGTTTATTGTGGAACCGGCTGTTAATAACTTGGGAGTATTTGCCTGGAGGCCTTTAGATATAAGGGCTATAGCGGTGTGGTTGTTTTTTGATCAGCCATTTTTGGATGCCCTTCAGAGGCTTTTGTCAACGCCCCGATACCTGGTTGTTCATACAGTTGGTGCGAGTTTGAAACCTGTGGATAAGTCTGTGGGCAAGCGTTGGAAATAGTCGGGTAAGCGGCATCTTCATTGGTCTGGAGAGCGGTACAGGGTTTTGGCCACTTTTACCGGGTCAGGGTGGTGGTTTCAAAGTCAAGGAAAAAACTTCTCCAGATGCGCTACAGCCCTTTAAATGCAAGCCATACAGGGTTTTACACTTGCCCCCAGAGTTTGTGGGCCTGACTGTGGATAAGGTGGGCAAAACCCCGTGCAGCCCTTGTAAAACGTGGCTTTGTCGGTGCTGTTCGTTTTTTGTACAGCTGTGGTTTTCTCGGGCCTGCTTTATCCACATGCTTGATCCAGACGGCCCGGGGCGGGCATCCTGCCGGTCTTGCCGAATACTTATTAACAGGCTGCGCTTTCAGGGCGCCATGTCAGGAGAACGAAATGACTTCCACCGTATTCATCACAGGCGCTACTTCCGGGTTTGGCGAAGCTTGCGCCCGTCGCTTTGCCGAAGCGGGCTGGTCGCTGGTGCTGACCGGCCGCCGCCAGGAGCGTCTGGATGCCTTGAGCGCCGAGCTGTCGGCGAAAACCAAGGTTCATACCCTGGTGCTGGATGTGCGTGACCGTGCTGCCATGGAAAGCGCCATCGCCGATCTGCCGGAAGAGTTCTCGACCATTCGGGGACTTATCAACAACGCAGGCCTGGCGCTGGGCATCGACCCTGCACCCAAGTGCAGTCTGGATGACTGGGACACCATGATCGACACCAACGTCAAAGGTCTGGTCTACACCACACGCCTGTTGCTGCCGCGCCTGATCGGCCATGGTCGTGGTGCCAGTATCGTCAACCTGGGTTCGGTGGCCGGTAACTATCCGTATCCGGGTGGCAATGTGTATGGCGGTACCAAGGCATTCGTGGGCCAGTTCTCGCTGAACCTGCGCAACGACCTGATCGGCACTGGCGTACGTGTGACCAACCTGGAGCCGGGCCTGTGCGAAAGCGAGTTCTCGCTGGTGCGCTTCGGTGGGGATCAGGCCAAGTACGATGCGACCTATGCCGGTGCCGAGCCTATCCAGCCACAGGACATCGCCGAGACAATCTTCTGGATCATGAACACCCCGGCGCACGTCAACATCAACAGCCTTGAACTGATGCCCGTCAGCCAGACCTGGGCCGGATTCGCCATCGACCGCAATCGCGGTTAATGCCGGTCAGTCAGGCTTCAAACAAAACTTGTTGGAGGCAGCCTGCTGGCGAAACGGCCTGAAAACCGACAGATGTTTTGCGTCTGTTGAAGTCGCCCGCAAGCTGTCTCCCGCAAAGTGATTTGTGACCTGACTGCCCTACAGGTGTTCGGCCAGGCCGATGTAACAGGTTGCCAGGTGATAGGGCGTGGTCGAGGGCATATCGCTGCGGCTGACCTTGCCTTCGGTGTCCAGGCATTCATGCCAGCCACCGGCGTGCAGGAAGCGTTGCTGCAATGCACTCATCTGCTCGGCCAGACGCTTTCCAGTGTCTGGCCGCAGCGCCAAAGCCCGCAGGTATTCGGCCTGCGCCCAGATTCTCTGGGTGCCATCCCGTACAACACCGTCACAGGTCAGCATCGCGGTCACAGCACCGGTCTGCGGGTCGACACCCTGAGCTTCTGCAAGCGTGAATGCCCGGTTCAGCGAGGCATAAAGCTCGGTGCCGTGCAGTTCGGCAGAGGTGTGCAGCAGGAAGAACCACTCGAACTGGTGTCCCGGTTCATACCAGTTATCCACAGCCCCCAGCGGTTTCTCCAGCATCACGCCGGTGGCCGGGTCGATGAAACGGCGCTGCATGTGCGTGACCAGGCCATCCAGAGCGGTCTGGGTCTTTGGATCGGCGCGTACCGACAGTGTTGCCAGAAACGCCTCCGCCAGATGCATCAACGGGTTCTGCAAAGGTCCGCTGCCCAGCGGGGACCAGTCTTCGTCCAGGCTCGCTTCGTAAAGGCCTGCGCCATCATCGAAACGCTCGGCAACAACGCTGAGTGCGGCATTGAGTGCGGACTCGGCCAGCGGTGCTTTGACCCTGGCCCAGTAATGGGCGAAGGCAAAGATGATGAAGGCATGGGTATAGAGGTCTTTACGGCGATCCAGCGGTTGGCCTTGTGGATCGATGCTGTAAAACCAGCCGCCATGTTCAGCATCATGAAAGTGTTGCTGCATGGAACGAAACAGCGCGCCAGCACGGGTTGCGGCGTCAGGAAAGTCCGGATGCCCGATCAGGCTGGAAAACAGGAACAACTGCCGGGCGCAGGCCATGGCCCGGTAACGCTGGGGCGGCAAGGGCTGATGATGGGCGTCGAGCGCCTCATAAGGCAACGCCAGTTGCGCATTCCAGCCAGGCCCCTGCCAGAGTGGCACGACGACTTTGTAGAAGTGTTCCTGAAGGCGGGTGAGGCTGGAGGTCAAGTCAGACCTCGAGGCAGAACTGGAAGCATGGGGCATCGGCTGGCGTCATGGCAGTGTCGAGATGCGCGACATGTTAGCAGGAGGCGCTCGGGATTTTGCGCTCAGGCCGTCGCAGGAGCGAATTTATTCGCGAACGACGCCCTGAAAACTCAGCTCCTGGTCAGATCGCCGTACAACCCTGGCCGCCGATCCTGGAAGTAGGTCGTGATCGCCCGCGAGCCTTCCATCAATGGCCTGTCCAGATTGCCGGTCATCAGCGTCTCATCCCGCGCCGCCAGGGCCGGGCGACTGCCGTCCGGGGCGCAAATGCTGCTTTGTCCGCAGTAATGAATCTCGCCCTCGCTGCCACAGTAATTGGCATACACCACATAGCACTGATTCTCGAACGCCCGCGCCCGCACGGTAATGTCACAGACGAAATCGTAAGGCTCCATGTTTGCCGTGGGCACTACAATCAGTTCGGCACCGGCGAGGGCAAGGCGACGGGTGTTTTCGGGGAATTCCACGTCGTAGCAGATCAGCAGGCCGAGACGCCAGCCATCAAGCTCCACCACAGGAAAGTCATCGCTGCCCGCGGTGAACATCGACTTGTCCAGCTCGCCGTAGAGGTGCGTCTTGCGATAGTTGGCCAGGCTTTGCCCATGGCTGTCGATCAGTTGCACGGCGTTGTAAATGCAGCCGTCACTGCCCAGTTCGGGATAGCCATACACAATCGCGATACCGTGGTCGCGGGCAATGGCTGCGACACGAGATGCGGCCAGTCCATCGACCGGTTGCGCCAGTTTGCGGGCCGCTTCTGCTCCGATGTTGTAACCGGTCAGGAACATCTCCGGGCAGACCAGCAGGCCAGCCTTTTGCTCCGCTGCCGCCCGCGCCTGCTGGTCCAGCCGCAACAGGTTGGCAACGATATCCAGCGGCAGGGGCGGGCATTGATAAAACGCGATACGCATGGCTGTTTTCCTTCTGAATCAGTCGGCCAGGGCGATGGGACCAATCTCGTGAAAGACATCGCCCGGCCCCGGATTTTCCGGGGACGTCTTGCCGCCAAAGTGAGTCATGATGCCCCACACGGCGTTCAATGACGTCTGCACCGCGCCCTCGACCCAGGCGGGGGTCCAGGATATGTCGTCGCCGGCCAGGAACATGCCGCGATGTTCGGCAGGCATGTCCTGTTGCATGAAGTGCGAGTACATCCGCTGGTTATAGCGGTAGTGCCCCGGCAGCGCACCTTTGAAGGCACCGAGGAAATGCGGGTCGGCTTCCCATGAAATGGTGATCGGGTCACCGATGATACGCGCGGCGATATCCACTTTCGGATAGATCTTCTTCAAGGCATCCAGCGCCAGTTTCACGCGCTTGTCGATCGGCTGCGGCAGCATCTTCAAAGCGTCGCTCATCCACGAATAGGACAGGCAGATCACGCCAGGCTTGTCGTCGCCGTTATCGAACAGGTAAGTGCCTCGGGTCAGCCGGTCGGTAAGGGTCATGCTCATGAGGTCGCGACCGGTTTCCGGGTCTTTGTCTTTCCAGAACGGGCGATCCACCATGACGAAGGTTTTCGAGGACTGCATGTAACGGGTGCGGTCCAGGGCCATCCACATCTTTTGCGAGAACAGCGACTCTTCACACTCGATCTGCGTAGTCAGCAACCAGCTCTGGCAGGTGGTCAGCACTGCCGAGTAATGCCGTGTATCGCCCCAGTTGTCGGTGACGGCCAGGTTGCCGTCCTCGGCCCGCGCAATGCGTTTGACCCCGGTACGTGGTGCGCCGCGATGCAGCGACGACAGGCTGGTGCCTTCTGGCCAGTGGGCACAACGCTCCGGTACATGACGCCAGATGCCCAGCGGAACCTGTTCCACGCCGCCCACGATCAGGTGCTGGTTTTCGTCGCAGTTGGTCATGACCACGCGGAAGATTTCCAGCATCGAGTTGGGGAAGTCCGAGTCCCAGCCGCCAGTGCCGAACCCCACCTGACCGAACACCTCCCGGTGATAGAACGACAGCTTGGCGAAGGCTTTGGAGGTGGCGACGAAGTCGTAGAAGGTGCGGTCGTCCCACAGCGGAACCAGCTTGTTCCACAGTTCCTTGAGCCGCGGTACATCGCGGTCGCGGATGGCCTGCTGGATATCGGAGAACTGCGAGCCACATTCCAGGGCATCCGCCCATGCGTCGGCCACTTCCTGAAAGAGCGCAGGCAGGTCCGACAGCTTTTGTGCGTAGTAAGTCGTGCCTTCCAGATCGATAACGGTGCTGCCCGAAGCCGCCGTCAGCGGGTTGGGGAAGGGGCTGGACTCAAGACCCAGCTTGTCGACGTAGTGATAGAACGCGGTGGACGACACGGGAAAGCGCATGCCGCCCAGTTCCGCGATGATGCCGTCGGCACCTTCAAAGGCCTGAGAGCGCAGGCGACCACCCATTTTCGAGGCTTCGTAAACGACGGGCTTGAGGCCCAGCTTCATCAACTCATAAGCCGCCACCAACCCCGCGATACCGGCACCAATGATCGCAACTTCCTTGCCGTGGTTTTCTGTCGGAATGCTGCCCAGGCCTGCCGGATGCTCGATCCAGTCATCAAAGGCAAAAGGAAAGTCAGGGCCAAAAATGGTGATCGGCTTTTTGCCGTCCTGGGGGTGACGATTGTTTTTCATGACAGACCTTGATTCGGCTACAGCGAAAACCACAGTCTAGATAAGCGTGAGCACGTTAATAAGACGCAAAGTGTCGTCGTTATGATGTGATTTTGTTCAATATGACGATACTGGCGGTCATTTTGTCGATTGTGGCTGCGCAAGCGAGCCAGTGAGGTCTGGCTCGCGGGTGTGGCTGCGTCAGGCATCCATGGCGGGAAGTTGTTGCTCGATGACGCCAAGCCATCCCATGCCCGGCCAGGTTTCAAAGCCGGGCGTCAGTGCATAGCCCTGAATGGCTTGGGCCTGCTGGGTGCTGTACCCGCTTTTCTGTCCTCCCCTGGTCTGCAACTGGATGGGGTCTCCGAGCTGGGTTTCGGGGTCCGAACTGGCAATTATCCGGTGATTGGCATCGACCATCATGACCCGGCTGCGTGCACGTTCTTCGTCGCTCAGGCGAACGCCCTCAATCACTGAACTGGCCTGACTCTGCCAGTCGAAGAAAATACCGATGACGCCGATGACCGGGCTTTGAGCGCCTGCCTTGCTGCGCACTGCTGCACTGAACGCGCATGTCTGCGAGTTGTTCAATAACGGTTCTACAGCCACTTGCCCCGCGTAGTACTGATCGCTGGAGCTGTGACGCAATGCATTCTTGAACCAGGGCTCTTCGGCGACATTGGCTCCCATGACTTTCTCATAGGTTTCGGCACGGCCACAGGCCACAACCCGGCCTGTCGTGTCGGCAACCCATATGTCCAGGTAGACGGTGTAACTGTCCAGAATGATGCCCAGGCGTTTGCTGGCATGGGCGCAGGTCTGCAAAGTCTGATCGGCAAGCATGTCGACCAGCGAGGCATCCGTGGCCCACCAGCGTACGTCACAGGTTCGTTCGTACAGGTTACGGTCGATGATTTCGATCATGTTCAGTGACAGGTCGGCCAGGCGCTGACCGCGCATATCGAAACACATGCTCTGGCCCAGCTCGATCAACTGGTTGACCGAAGCTTGCAAGTCATGAGTCAGGGCAGCGGCGACCCTGGAGACACGCTCGGAGATATTCTTGACCTCTTCGGCCACCACCGAGAAACCTTTGCCTGCGCTGCCGGCATGAGCTGCCTCGATCAGGGCATTGATTGCCAGCAGGCGTGTCTGTCGGGTGATGACTTGAATATCACTGACGCCCCGATTGGCTAACGCCTCTACTTCTTTGGACAGGATGACGATCCGCTCTGGCTCAATCATTTTCGTTCTACTTGAAAAATGTGGGAGTGGCGGCAGAGTTCTCGAAACTCGAGAGGGTAAAACTGAAAAAGGGCCTGTTGGCCCCTCTTATGTTGTCCCTGATTTATTATTTGTTTATTGATGGCGTCCCTGATGCGTGCAAATTATCTGAAAAACTTCGGCGATGTCATCTTGCCTGTATTTAGTTTCAGTTATTGTTCAATAATGTCGCAATAAGGTAGATGGAAGTCGTAATTGGATTTCAAGTGGAAGTAGTTATCCACTTTCAAGCCGGTCAGCCATTTATATAAGTCTGGTCAAACCGCGTGACCACGATCAATCTTGCTGCTGAGAATGATCGAAGTGGTGGTCTTTTCCACACCATCGATACTGCCGATCAGGTCCAGCAACTGGTCCAGTTGTTCCGGCGAATCGGTGCGCAGCCAGGCGACATAATCGAACTCGCCACTGACGGCGCATAACTGCTGAACCTGCGCCAGGGTACTGAGCCGACGCAGCACCTCTTTGCCCGAACGAGGCTGGACGGTAATGCCGACATAGGCCTGCAGGCCGCCGTCCACGACACGCTGACTCAGGCGCACGCCATAACCGGTAATGACTTTGGTGCTTTCCAGGCGGGCGAGGCGTGACGTGACAGTAGTGCGGGCAATGCCCAGTTGCCGCGCCAGCATGGCCACGCTTTCCCGGGCATTGAGTTGCAGGGCTGCAATCAACTGGCGGTCGATATCGTCCAGAGCGAGAGGGCGGCTATCGGACACGGTGCTCTCCTTCAGAATTTCCAACGTCTGGCGGTCTTGGACAGGCGTTCCTGCAGGCCATCGAGGTTGTGCGCCAGTTGCCGGGTCATCAAGTGGTAACCGGTCAGCTCGGCAGGGATCTCAGCCTGGGTGGCCGTGTTTTCGGAGGTGCGGGCCAGACGTTCGGTCGCACCGGTCTGCAGGGCGCGGGCCATGCCGATCAGTTGCCTGCGGATCTGGCGGTATTCGGCGTCCATGGACGTTTTCAAGGCCGCGCCTGCGGCCTGATCGAGATCGGCAGGGCGAATGTTGGAAAGGATCTCCAGTGTGCTCAGGCACATCCGGAAATGGCCCTGGATCGCATCCAGTTCGACCATGGAAATCTTCACTTCCTTGGACACCGACGGCAGCAGCGAGCGCAGTTGCAGCATCGTGGCGTTGAGCCTTGCGGTCAGCTTCAAGTGCTCATCGGCGCTGATCGGCTCGCCTTGATGAATGCGTCCGTACACCTTTGCGCAATCGCGCAGGCCGCTGGCCAGGTTGTAGCGCCAGGAAAAGACGGCATACAGCGGCAAGGCAAAGGAGAAGGCCAGGGCCAGCGCGATACCGATCATGATATCCAGGGTTCGCCACAGGCCATCACTGATCGGGTTGACCCCGTGTCCGGCCACGATAAACAGGGTGATTGCCGACAGCAGCGCGGTATAACCGCCCTTGCCGATGGCGTGATAGGCGAAGAATCCGCACATCACGGACATGATCACGTAAGTCAGCAACGGAATTTCCAGATAGCCCTGCTGCACCACCACGAACAGCCCCAGGCCTGCGCCAATCAGCGTTCCGTATGCGCGCTCCACGGACTTCTTGCCGATATTGCCATGGTGCTGCAAGCCGCCGATCACGATCAGCATCGTCACCGACGCCCACTCGCCGTGGGGCATGTTCAGACCGGACGTCAGCAGGATCGACACCAGCAGCCCGACCACGATACGCGCCGCATGAATCAGCCGCGCATGCCGGTAGCGGCGATACGGATCAAGCACAGGGCGCAGAACAGGGCGGAGCCAGGAAGGGATGAAAACAGAGCGCGAATTCGTCATGCGTTAAATGGCCGCGAGGGTTGGGAAAGTGTCCATGCTTTGATGGTAGCGATGCCCAGTAAGCCACAACTGGAGGGGGAATTGTTTATTGCTTTGCTGCTTTGCGTCATTGTGTCGGGCAGCAATGACTCATGGGAAAAGCGGATGCCACATTTATCAATCACTCCACTCGATGCTCTGCTCGACGAACCACGACGCATTTGTGTCGAAGGGCTGACGGCGGGTCAACAGATAACCCTCACGGCCACGACTCGCCGTGGAGCAGGCCAGCCCTGGCAGAGTCGTGCGACCTTTGTGGCCGACGCTCAGGGGATTGTCGATCTGCAGCGGGATGCGCCGATAGCGGGCGATTACGCTGAAGTATCGGGCATGGGACTGCTCTGGAGCCAGCGTCCGCAATATGAAGCGAGCAAGGAAATATTCCCTGATTCGGTGCTCGAACCGCTGCTGACCGACGTCGCGCTGTCGGATAGCGATCAAGCCGTGACCCTGGTTCAGCGGCTGGCCGGGCCAGGTGTCAGCCGTCGTGATATTCGCGAGGACGGACTGGTGGGCACGCTGTTCATGCCGGCAGGAGACGGCCCCCATCCTGCCGTGATGGTCCTCAATGGTTCAGGTGGCGGCATCAACGAAGCGCGGGCGGCACTCTATGCCTCGCGAGGTTATGCCGCGCTGGCGCTGGCCTATTTCAAGGCCCCGGGCTTGTCGAAATACATTTCCAATACCCCGTTGGAGTATTTTCAGCAGGCGCTGCTCTGGATTCGTCGCGAGCTCAAACCGGAAAATGACTTCATTGCTCTGAGCGGCCAGTCCCGTGGCGGCGAACTGGTGCTGCTGCTCGGCAGTCTGTTTCCCGACCTGGTGTCCGCCGTGATCGGCTACGTTCCCAGCGCCCTGGTGCATGGTGGACAGGCTGCTGCCGACCCGGCCATAGGACGCGACGGCCCCGCCTGGCTGTATCGTGGTCAACCGCTGGACCACCTGTGGAACAACAATCGAACGGCCAGTTGGGAAGCTCGCGACGCCGGACGCCGCAATGCCGAATCCATCCTCACTGCACTCGACGATCCTGAGGCTGTGGCTCGCGTGGCCATCGAAGTCGAGCGCATCCGCGGCCCGGTCATTCTCCTGTCCGGCACCGACGATGCTGCATGGCCTTCCAGCCTGTTCGGGCGCATGGTCGAGCAGCGGCTGAAAGAACATCAACACCCATGGCCGGTAGAGCACCTGGATTTTCAGGATGCAGGCCATGCCATTCTTCTGCCTTACATACCGGCGACCTACAGCGATGATGGCAATCCGAGCGCGAATGCGCGGGCAAACGAGCAGTCGTGGCAGGGTGTCAGGAGGTTCCTGGAAGGGGCGCTCGCTACGAAAAGATGAGCGATTCAAGTAGTATTGCCGCAACTATACCAACCAAGGTTTTCAAGCCTTGAGCCCGGCATTCACCCAGAAATACCGAATGCCGTACAGATTCGACCCAGGGGATTTTTTATGTCTGCTCAACGTCACGAGGTCAGTGACACACCGCTGGTGACCGTGATCATCGCTTCCTACAATCACGCTCGCTACATAGAAGACAGCATCAATAGCGTCATCAACCAGACCTACCCGAATATCGAACTTCTGGTCGTCGATGACGGCTCCAGGGACGAGAGTCCGGAGCTCCTGAAAAAGCTTCAGGAACAGCATGGTTTTGATTTGCGCTTTCAGGCCAACAAGGGGCTGGCCCGTACCCTCAATGACGCGATCGAGCGTGCGCGGGGCGAGCTGATTGTGCCGTTCGGCTCCGACGACATCATGTTCCCCCATCGTATTGCCACCCAGGTGGAATACATGAAGGACAAGCCCGAAGTGGGCATCTGTGCGGCCAACATCGAAACCATCGACCAGGATGGCAAGGTCATGGGCGAGCGGGAGCAGCGCAACCGCAATCTGGCATTCCGCCGCCTGGATTTCGACGATCTGTTCCTCAATCGCAAACCGGGACCGGCATCAGCCACCTTGATGTTTCGGCGTGAAGCGCTGGACAAGGTCGGTGGTTTCAACCCCGAGATTCGTCTGGAAGATATCTACATCGAACTGGCGATTGCTCGTGCCGGTTACTTCATCGACATTCTGGGCGAGGTGCTGGCGCAGTATCGGGATCACCCCAGCAACACCTTCAAGAACGGCCGCTTCATGGTGGACAACGTCTTGAAAACGTACGAGGTGTTCAGTGATCACCCGGCGTACGAACAGGTATGCATGAACTTTCGTAATTCCATGATGCTCAAGTATGCCAACCGCGATAAAGCGCTGACCCGGGAAATCCTCGCGGATATCCCGGTCAGGTACTGGAACCGCAAAACCCTGCGCGGTATGTGGCGCCTGATCACTTCCTGAGTGCGCGTTCCTGTCGCCAGATAATCAGCGACTGCGCGTAGACCAGTGCCATCGGTATCCAGATCAGATACCAGTGCTCCTTCGGGCGTGACATGAAGGCATTGCCTTCAGTCAGCCCGGAAGCGAACCCGAAAACAAGCCAGGCCGCCGCAATGGTCACGGCGGTGTGACTGCGATAGACCCAGCAGAAGCGTATCGCCAGGCCATACAGCGTCATCCACAGCGCCAATCCCAGAATGCCGCCCGAATAGAGCACGCCCAGCTCCATGTTGTGCGGGTCGGCAAGAGTGAAGTCCAGGTCCGGAATGACCACTGTCATCGATGTGCCGAAACCGTGGCCCAGCCACGGGTGTTCGCCGATCTGGCGCAGCGACTCCATCCATATCGCGGGCCGGTAGGACAGGCCACGTTGCGTGATTGCGTCGGGATGAATCAGCAGAACAGTGATCAGAACAGCAATGGCGACCCCTACGGCCAACAGGCTGCGGCGTCGGTCACCCACCAGTAACAGCCATCCCAGAGCTGCCGTCAGCCCGATCAAGGGCGTCCTTGAACCGGTTGCCATGATGGCTGCACCCAGAAACGCCAGACAGATGATCGGTACCGGATTCCAGGCCTTGCGTGCCTGAAACCATGTGGCCAGCCAGAACGCAGCGAATGCGCCCAGTACATGGGCGGTGAGCAACGGGTTTTCGAGCACGCCGTAACCATTCAGACGGCTTTCGCCGGCCGGCAGCTCGAAAATCATGAAGTAGGCCAGTGATACGCAGGCCACCAAGGCAGCAAAGAGGGCCGAAAGACGTGTGTACTGCTCCAGTCGTGCGGGGTACTGCAAGGCAATGATGCCGGTAGAAAACAGCAGCAACATGACGTACATCGGACGTTTGAGCAGGCCTGGCAGATCATCCTCCGTCACGGCCCAGGCAATGCTGATGAGGATATAGATACTGAAGACACTGAATGCGATGAATAGCGGATTGCAGATGAGGGCCTTCAGCAAGCGTGGCTGCAGGACCAGCGTCAGAAAGGTGGGGAAGGCCAGGAAAATATAAAAAAGCTTGTGATAGAGCGCTCGATCCCAGATCCAGAAAATCCCTGTCAGGGTAATCAGCCAGCCTAGCGGTAGTAAGTACTTGTCGATCAAATTGCCCAAACGTTGGTTTCTACTTTCTGCTGACACATCAACTGACATTTTTCGTGCCCATCTAAATAAACCCTGTAATTGTATGGGATACACCACTGATTTATCAGGGGTATCTTGCGGGCTGTCTTGGGTTGGTGTTCCTGAAAACGGTGGGCTGTAGTGTTGCGTCAAAAAAATTCAAACATCTACCCAATATGTCTGACCTATGTCGGTATAAGCCCTGTAGCGGCATGTTTCCGCACTGAGCGCTACCGTCTGTATAGCAGACCTGCGGTGCTCCATCCCTGAACGAACCAGCCATCCTTGACTTGACCGGAGCCGGTAGCTTACACGTCGGCGGGGAAAAGGGCGTGCGGCTTTTATTCAAAATCATTGCAAGCTCATCATCTGTATGGAGAAATCCCCCTTTCCTGGAGGTCGAGAGGCTTCCATGAGGCGATCTTTCAGTCGGCATGACGGCCTACGCACGAGTGCTGGGAGCGCTGGACTGTGAGTTTCGGTTATACCAGCAGTCATGCCTGTGCTTGATGAAATCGAGGAGATGTTTGAGTGATGGCGACCATACTGCAGGTTGTGACACCGGAGCGTCCTGATCGGAGACTTATCGGCACTGGCCCTTGCCAAGACCAGACTCTTTATCACATGGGCACGTTAACCATCTGTTGGCGTATCTCAGTGGCCGTCTTGCCCTTGGTCTCAACCATCGTGCCCGATGTCCGAATCCGGGCAATATCCGCATCGTTCAAACCCAGGCTGCGCAGGCCATCAACCCAGCGTTGCAGACGCTCCGCAGCCGTATGCCTTGCATTGGGCCCCTGGGCCTTGAGGCAAGAATTGCACATGTCATCCGGAAACGGCCGGCTTTCCCAGGTGCCGGGGCGACGGTATTCAAACACCCCGCAATCACATCGACACCACCAGAGGGTGCCCTTCCCTGAACGGCTTGGACGATACCAGGCAATTGCGGTCATCTTTCCGCGTCGATTGCCGGTGTAATCGGCGGCGTTTTCGGGGCGGGGGGAGAGGTGGGTGAGGGGGAGTGGGGTCCTTGTATTGTTCATGGGGGCTTCCTTGGTAAGCGGTTTCTGTCACCTTGCCGGCAGCGACATATGGGTGGCGTAGGGCGGGTGCCAGCGGCTTGAGATTAGTTCAAAAGCCAAGTGGGTTTGTTTGTGATAGGAAGTATACTTCCTGTTCTGGCTTCTGTGCAACGTGTTGAATGCTCATTTTTTGAGCAGCTCCTGATGGACTACAACGTTGCATTTGGCACAACCTTCAAGCGCTTGCGACGCCTGAAACGCATGACCCAGGAAGATTTCGGGTCTGTAGTGAGCGAGCGCTATGTCCGGATGCTGGAGAAGGGGGAGTACTCGCCAACCTTGGGGACTGTTGCTGATCTCGCTCAGGTCTTGCAGATGAGTCCGGTTACGCTGATTGCGCTGGTGCAGGCTGAGTATTTGGGTTTGGATGCGGGGAAGCTTTTAGAAGAGGTGTTGAGTGAGATGCAGGTTTTTGGTGGGACTGATTCGACGAGGTGATGCTGGATTGGGGGGGCGATTTGCGGGTTGCCATGTAATTGGCAAATTGAGTTTGGAAATGAGTGGATTCGGTGCCGTCTAATTTCTAGTCGCTGACAGTGGTTTTTTGTAGGTACGTTAGGAAAACCAATCAAAGAAAGAACAGCCTTGTAACTGGCCTTTCTTTGATCTGGCAGGCCTCTATGAACTTGAACCGTGGACCAAAGGATTATGAGTTGCCGGGCCAAGCGATATGCCTAGCGAAATCACTCAAAGCTCAGAGTAGGTAAGCATTGTTGGAGACCACGTAATACAAGGGGGGCGTAGTTTTGAGAGGTCCCACCAAATGGAGTACTGTACCTCTGTTGTACTGTTCGCGTGAGGCTGGTACTAATGCTTGAAGTAAAATGGTGATGGGCGGTTCAGACTGTGCCATTCGAAGTCGAGTTCTATCTACGCTCCGTCAAATAGTGGGAATTTACCGTCCATCGGTGTTCTTGGTGTCAATAGTGATGGGATTTTCAAGAGGTACTCAGAAGTAATGTCAAAAACCAGAGCATATACTTCTCAAACTGGAAATGTTCAAGTAACTGCGTGGCAAGTTAACGAGCAGCGGAAAAAATTTTTTAACGGGTCTCCAACCCCCTATTCCTACTTTAGCTTAGATCGGCCAGGTAGTCGTATACCTGTAAAGCACGTTTCAGGGAAAAACTATCCATATTTTTCTTACATGGGAGCAGGGGGCGGTGGTGCCGCTAGCGGCGAGTCCTTGAATCACCTCTTATTTAAAGAGGCACTCTGCGAGTTAAAACGTTTAAGGCTTGATATTTCTTTACATGTGGGCGGTGGCATTAGAAAGCGGGTGTCAGTTGACTTAAAAATTTCTAATGCGGAAAAAGAGAAGCAAATCATTCTTGCTGAGGGAGGTTTTCGAAGCGCGGACGTCTACTATGAATTCGAAAGCGATAGTTGGCTTTGGAGGAAATGGGGGGGCGAGTTATATATAGAGGTTTTTAGCGCTAATGCAGTCGGGGCCTTGAAGCAGATTGATGTTAGAAGCGTATCAGCCCCCGTGATTGAGGTGGAAATACCACCTATCTTTGAATATAAAGTTCCCGACGAAGAGACCACAGATGAAAAAGAGTTAAAGCACAAAGAAAAAATCAAGAGAATACTCAGTGGGGAGAAAGGTTTTTTAAGAGGGCGTTCTTTGAGTAATCCAAGCACAAAAGAATATTTGATAGAGCAGGTGAAATTTTACAAAGACAGGGATGCTTTATTTGTTGTGGAAAAAGAGAAGTTAGTAGCGGCTCTTAGTGATTCAGAACAGAAACTGGCTGCTGAGGTTTTAAAAGTTGATAAAATAGAGCGGGAGTTGTCAGCGTTAAAAGAAAGATTACAGAGCGTTCAGAGTGAGAGAAATATGGCTGTTTCAGCATTGGATGCTCATCTTGCTTCAGAGGCAGAGCTGAAAAATGCAAGGGATGATTCAAAGAGGTTGAGGTTTCCAGTGTCGATGATAATTATCCTAGTTTTCATTGTTTTTATGCTGTTCACGATATTTACTCTGATTTAAACAGAGTTTTACCATATTCTCCGATGTCTATTGAACTCTCAGTTGCTCCGATTGAGGAATATGAGCTAACCGCTTCGCAGAAATTATTCACGTTGAAAACTATGCCCGGCGATTTGGGTCAGACGTCTGTCCATGCCTTGTAATACTTGCTGAAAGCATTTTGCCAGCATATGCTGTGTCCTAGAGGCTAGGTTTGCGGCAAAGATTCATAGCATCAAGCCAGCACAATTGGATTTGTCTATTATTATTCTATTCTTGATAGAGTTGTCAGCAAGGAAGTGATATGCACGCAATCTCCCCTTATTCCCTTCGGATCTATAATCCTAACAGCACCGAAAAAAATATTGAGGATCGTTATTCTAAGCTTGATAAAGTGGGTGCAAAGGACGCTTTTAAAATTCTAGAGGATTACATAAGTGCTCTTGATGAAAAGTTTGTAATAGTTGAGGAAAGCAAGCAAGTTTACAGATTCAAAGGGATGAAGGTGTATTCAAACAAGCGTCAAGTTGCGGGGTGGTTTGAATTAGGAAGTTATGGTGTGAAAAATGATATTATTGATATTAATACTGGAGCCGTAGACTATCAAAAGACGCAAGAAAAAGCCGAAATTGTAAGGCATTATATAAGAATATTTCTGCCAGCTGGTTTTAATGAGGGAATCGCACTTCTTCATACGTTTAAAGGTAATGGCGTAAAGACATTGCTTCACGATTTGCTGCGTACGCATTTTCAGGCCCTGACAGGGCTAAACCTCCAGATGAATCCTCTTGCTTATAAAAAGGCATTTTTGACATGGGAAAAAGCACAAGCAAAAGAAATTAAGCTAACTAAGTTTGAAGGTATGAGCGATCTAACTGATCAAATTCGTAGATTGGGGCATAAAGAGCAGCAGCTCATAATCAAACCGCCTAGTCGGTCAGCATTAGGGACTTTTAAAGATTTTTTTGATCCCAACAGTGAAGAGTACTCGGTTGTAGAATACTTGTCACCTATGTGTGCTCAAGTCAAAGTTGTTGTGGAATTAGAAGGTAAGCGAAGGACTTTTACAATTGGTCGCCCGGCTGATGAACAGGTTTGTGAAATTGCTATAGATGAGGATGATGTAGACTTTATTGCGGGTAATCCTGTGCCCAAGTCTTTGCATGGATGGTGTTCCTCTATATTGCAAGATTTGGCCGACGCAATTTATCCACGGATGGGAGTTAAAATATGAGTAGCAAAATAAATGTCTGTGAAATCATATTGGGTCATATAGCTACGCTGTCTGATCCCGCAGGGAAAAGATCTTTTTCGGATTATATAACCTTTTTTTTAATTCCTGGAGGGGTCGCCCTGATAGGCGTATTTTCGAACTATAATCTAAACAAAGATGTTTCATCAATGTTGGTGAATTTTGGCGCAATTTTTACAGCGTTATTACTGTCGGTGCTGGTTCTAGTATACGATCAAGAGGGAAAGCTAAACTCGGTCAAGGATAGCGATCCGTTGTATGAAGCTAAAAAGAAGCTACTCAATAATATTTATTATAATATATGTTTTTCAATATTGAGTTCAATAGTTTTGGTTGCATTATGCTTTGTGCATTCAGTAGTGTTTAGACTGAAGCATGATTTTGCTTGGGAGGGGGGCGGGTTCAGCTTAAGTTATTCGAGGTTAATTATAACGCCTGTGATAATTTTTGTTACCGCAAACCTTTTGTTAACTATTGTAATGATCGTTAAGCGGCTTCATGCAATGTTAACGATGTGATTGATATTCCTTGACTAGCGGCGATGCTGATTTTGCGATGATAACTATAGCTGTCTGTGGTGAATGGTTGCCAAAGATCGATAATAACTGCATATAGTAATGCTGGTTTGGGTATATTCCGTTCATGCTAATCAGTTGTTGTTTTATGCCAGAGGTCGGTTAGCCCTGAAATACTGATTTATTTCTGAAAGTTTAAGTTTTTTTAGGCCTTCTAGTCCCTGTTTTTTAAGAGCCCGCTGGAGGGTAGTTTGGATAACGAAGCCTAGAAGGGGACGGTAAGGCTATTCTGATCCTCTAGGAATCGTGGCTTTGAGTCGTTCAAGGGCTGCTTCATAATTCTGATTCTGAGTGAGGATAAGGTTGAGTGTAGCCGGAATGATTTCTAGGCGGCGTCTATAGTTTTTAATCTTCAGGTGGCTTTTTGTTTATGAAACGGGAAATCTCGTCGCCGCCAGCACTTAGGCTATTGCCTTCAAAGTCGAGCTTTTCTGCGCCCAGAGACGCGTTACTACTATCATTAATCGTTGTTGCCAATCTGCCGCCCGCAGTGTCTGCAATCGAAGCTTTGACCCGGTCACTTAGACTCTGCGTAACATGCTTGGCAATGATGGATCCTGCAGCAGTAGTCGTTTTGGCAGTGCTTGTCGGTCGCGAAGCATAGCTTGAATCCTGGCTGTGACTTGCTGTGGCCATCGCTTAGCTAAAGAATGATGATCGTAACTGCTTTATAATCCTCACAAAACCACCCGCTGAAGACCGATGCTGTGCTCCCGATCCTTCCGGAGCCAGCACCTCCTTATGCGAAACTTCTGCGCCTCAACGAACTTGCACCGCGTATCCGTCATGCAGACTAGATGTTCCAAGGCAGGCTGTAACGCCAATAATTAATATAAATTTCAGATTTTACCTTTTTGCACAATTATCAATATCAGCTTGGCTTGTAACTTGTGTATCTATGCCCAATCGATATTTGCAATAATCAATTATATTTTGTCGCTGCTCGCTCGTCAGTTTTTCAACTTTTCGATGGTTTCCGTCATTGGCATGAATATTCGTAAATTGCACACGAAAGGTCAGGTGTTTTTTTATAAAAAATACCTTGTTGACTTCACCATCTGAAACCTCGTTGTAGAAGCCAATGTTCAAAATGACAATGGCGGAAAGCAGCGAGGCAAGTATCAAGTATTTCATTTTTCACCTGACGTGGGAGGCGGTAACAGCCCGGTTTTTATACGAATATTCCTGACTAGCTCCATGCCAATATTGCCTGGGCAGATCTTGCCATCATTCAATTGGCCGGGGTATTCGCGGTGGCCGCCAAAGTTCTTAATGAGAAATACACTTTTCAGCGCATTTATCAAGTGAAGCAGGGCATCGATTTGCGCCGCTGGGATAATATTGGTGGTGCTGATCCCCAGGTACTCAAGTGCCTCCCTTCCTTTTGCGACCATATCGTCTCCTTCCTCAGCAGTCGTGAGATTTTCTAGCAGTACGATACCAATTACGCCTGTATTGAATAGATAAACGTTTGATCCTAGAAATCTAATGTCGCGTCCTTCTAGAGTTGTTCCGTCACAAGCAATTCCATAGTGATAGCCAATATCGTCAAAACCGTTGCCCAGATGATGGGCTTGTATCGCCTTCATCTGCTCAACTCCCCCGGGAGAGCATTCATACGACCGGCCTGCATGGTGCAGGGCGATCATTGAATAATCCCAATCACTCTCCATATCAGGTTTGGCTTTGGCGGCGCCCCAGTTAGAGCTCTCAGTAAAAGTGCCTCCCGAAGACCTTATATTTCGTATGATCGCTTCACGAGTTGCTGCACGGTCATTTACCGTGATCGGGATCGGGGACATGACTTCGCCGGGCTTTATCTGCTGAGCAGTTGCTTTTGTTGAGAACGTCTCGGTCATTACTGCCCCTCCGACAGCTCATCAAGCGTTCTCGCAGGCGAGTTGAATTTGATATGCAGTGAGATTCTGGAGTTTTCCGAGGGGGCTTTTATGGTCGCCACGCCATTTGCATCCGTTATGCCCGAAATAGCGACACCATCTACAGTTGCAATGAAATCTCTGTGCGCTAATAACTCTCCGGTTTCGCTGTTAAGCACCTTGAAGGATTGGGCAAACGTGCTTGGTAAAACCAAGGGGAGCGGTGGGGTAAATGGGGCTGGTATGTGGCTATCGCCGATAATTATTGTGCTGGATCCCGCTGTCACTGTGTTGCCATGTGAGCCGGTGCTGCCGACTGTTGCAGCATTTAATCCATTGATGAATACGGTACTGCTAAGCCCTCCAACCAATGGGCTACCGCATGCACTTTTGTCCGTGGCCCTGGCTGCTGGCAAACCATCGAAGAATACATCAGGCGAGCCCGAGGCTATGGGGGTGGTGCCATGCCCGGAAACGGGGCATGCGGTGGGGTCGGATAACCGGGCGGCAGGTTTTGCCATATCAGATTCCATCCTGATTCAGTTTGCTGGTGACGACAGGGCATTATTCCCAAAGCCACCTGAATGCATCAGCCCACATCAATTGGGCGTCAATAAAAAACCCGTCCTGGCCGAAGCCAGGACGGGTTTCCCCAGGCAGAAGCTGCGTTACACCTCTGGCTGTCAAAATTCTGAAAGCCATGAAATGCACAGCTTCCTAAAACATGGTGGGCCCACACGGACTCGAACCGTGGACCAAAGGATTATGAGTCCTCTGCTCTAACCAACTGAGCTATGGGCCCTCAGTAGGCCGCGGATTATAACGGCGGTTTCGCGGCTGTGCTATCCGAAAAATCCGAAAGATTCATAAGAAGAAATCTGGAACAGAATTCCTCGGGTGGCAAGGGCAGGCTGACGATGTAGCCCTGGATCTGTTCGCAGCCTTGTTCGGTGAGGAATTGCTGTTGTTCGGGGGTCTCCACGCCTTCTGCGATGATGGTCAGTTGCATGCTGCGGCCAAGGGCGATGATGGCGCGGACGATGGCGGCGTCGTGGGTGTCTTCCGGGAGGCCGCGGACGAAGGACTGGTCGATTTTCAGGATGTCCAGCGGCAGGCGTTTGAGGTAGCTCAGGGATGAGTAGCCGGTGCCGAAGTCGTCGATGGCCAGCTGGACGCCGAGTTTTTTCAGTTTGTGCAGCACCGACAGGGCTTCTTCCGTCTGGCTCATGATGAAGTTTTCGGTGATTTCCAGTTGCAGGCAGCCGGGCTCCAGGCCGTTGTCGGCAAGCAGTTGTTCGATGCGTTTGAGCAGGTTGGGCTGGCGCAGTTGTGCGCCAGCCAGGTTGACCGAGAGCGGGCCGAAGGGCGCGTAGATCTTGCGCCATTCGCACATCTGGCGGCAGGCGTGTTCCAGCACCCAGTCGCCGATCTGCAGGATCATGCCGTTTTCTTCCGCCAGCGGGATGAAGTGCTCGGGCGGCACTTCGCCGAAGGTCGGGTGGCTCCAGCGAATCAGGGCTTCGGCACCCACCAGCCTGTTGGTCAGCAGGCTGGTCTTGGGTTGGTAGGAGAGGCTCAGTTCGTTGCGTTCCAGGGCTCTGCGCAGTTCCTGCTCGAGGGCGATCCGTTCGCTGGCCTGGGAGGTCAGGTCGCGGGTGTAGCTTTCGATCCGGTTGCGTCCCTTGGCTTTGGAGCGGTACATCGCCGCATCGGCGTTCTTGACCAGTGTGGCGACGTCGGTGCCGTCGGTGGGGAACAGGCAACTGCCGATGCTGGCACTCATGAAGAACTCGTGCTCGCCAGCCTGGAAGGGCGCGGTGAAGCAGGCCAGGAGCTTGCTGCCGATGGTTTGTGCATCGCCGGGTTGCAGCAGGCCGGGCAGCAGGACGATGAATTCATCGCCGCCCAGGCGCGCTACGGTGTCGATGTCGCGCAGTGTCTCCTTGAGGCGCTGTGCGATGCCTTTGAGGAGCAGGTCGCCCACAGGGTGCCCGAGGCTGTCGTTGATGTGTTTGAAGCGATCCAGGTCGATAAACAGCACGGCACCGAGGCTGCCCGATTCTTCGCTGTGCTGCAGGGCGGAGTGCAGGCGGCTTTCGAACAGGGTGCGGTTGGGCAGGCCGGTCAAGGGGTCGTGGTGGGCCTGATAGTCCAGGCGCGCCTGGGCGTGCTTGAGGCTGGAGATGTCGGCAAAGACGGCGACGAAGTGGGTGATGAATCGATCCTTGTTGCGCACGGCGCTGATCGTCAGCCAGCAGGGGTAAAGCTCGCCATTCTTGCGGCGGTTGCAGATTTCTCCCTGCCAGTGTCCTTCGGCCCCCAGTTGATGCCACATGGCCGCATAGAATGCGCTGTCATGCTGGCCCGAGGCGAGCAGGCGGGGTGTCTGGCCCAGGGCTTCCTCCTCGCCGTAGCCGGTGATTTCGCTGAAGGCCCGGTTGACGGCGTTGATGCGCTGACGCGTATCGGTGATCAGCACGCCTTCGGCGGTGCTCTCGAACACGGTGGCGGCCAGGTGCAGTTTCTCCTGCATCTGTTGGCGTTCGGTAATGTCCCGGGCCAGGGTCATGACGCATTCTTCCCCGCCGATGAGCAGGGGGTGGGATGACATTTCGCAAAGCCGGACCTGGCCGTCCAGGCGGCGGATCTGGCCGCGAAAGTCCCGTACCACGCCATTCTGCTGCAATTGCTTGATCAGTTGCTGGCGTTCGTTCGGGTCGACCCATATCTGCAGGTCGAGGCCTGAGCGTTCCAGGCACTGGCTTTCGCTGTAGCCGGTCAGTCGGCAGAAACCTTCATTGACCTCCAGCAGCAGGCCGTCGCTGGTGCGGGCGATAAGCAGGCCGTCGGGGGAGGAGTGGAAAGCCTTGGCGAATTTCTCTTCGGAGAGCTGCAACTGCTGCTGAGCCTGCTTGAGAGGAGTGATGTCGCTGACGGTGAGCAATACGGCAGGCGTGGTGCTCATCTCGAAGGGCTCGGCTGACATCAGGCAGGAAAAGGTACTTCCATCCCTGCGGCGCAGAGGCATTTCCAGATTGCGGATCCGGCCTTGCTGCAGGCGCTCCAGCAAGCTCGGGCCGACTCCCGGCACGGCCCACAGGTTGATTTGCGTGGCGGTTTTGCCGATGACGTCTTCGCTGCTCATGCCGATCTGAGTCTCGAAGGCCTTGTTGACTTCAAGGATGATGCCGTCGGACAGGCGAGCGATGATCAGGATGTCCGGGCACTGGGCAAAGACCGAGGCGAATTTGCCCTCGGACAGGCGCAGGGCCTCCTCGGTCTGCTTGCTGTCGCTGATGTCGATCATCAGGCCGCGGATGATGGGATCGGGGCCGCGCTTGATAAGGCTGACGATGTCCCTGATCCAGAGTATCCGTCCCTCGGCGTTGCGGACCCGATAGTCCAGGCTGTGATCGTTGCCGCTCAGGGCCTGTTGCTTGCAGAAGGTTTCGGCTGCATCCACGTCTTCGGGATGCACGATGCTGCGCCAGAAGCCAGGTTGCAGCCATTTCGACAGGGGATAACCCAGCAGACTTTCCGCCTGAGGCGAGACGTAGTTGTAGGTCATCTTTTCCGGGTTGGCTTCCCAGGCCACGGCGGAAAGGCTTTCTACCAGCCCTCGGTAGTGATGTTCGCTGCCACGAAGTTTTTGTTCCAGTTCGATGCCGCGGGAAATCTCCAGGCTGAGCTTTCGGTTATTACGAATAACCGCTGCAAGCGCTGCCGAAAGTAGTAATAAGCCTGGCAGGCCATAAAGTAGAAAATTTTCCCAATGCACCGGCTCTTTGTTTTCCCAATTGTGGGTTTCGGGCTGTTGCAGGCTGGTCGGTGTGCTGTCCGACGCGAGTAGCAAGGCTTTCGAATCCTGCTGAGCAAGCCAGAAGTCGGGGTTCTGTGTGTGATATGGCCGGGCCGGTAAGTCCGGGGTGTTGGCGTTTGCTATGGAGCCGATCAGACAAAAGAGTGTGATGGCCGACAGTCGTAACATGGCAGCCTCATAGCGGCGGATAGTAATGAGACGAGTGTAGACGGCGTTGGGAAAGGGGTGAAAAAACTACTAACCGGAAGTGTTATCCCGGAAAAGCAAAACCCCCGGCGGGCCGGGGGTTTTTGACTTGCTTGTGCTGTTACTCGTCAAGGAACGAGCGCAGGTGCTCGCTTCTTGTCGGGTGACGCAGTTTGCGCAGTGCCTTGGCTTCGATCTGACGAATCCGCTCGCGGGTTACGTCGAACTGCTTACCAACCTCTTCCAGCGTGTGGTCGGTGTTCATGTCGATGCCGAAACGCATACGCAGAACCTTGGCTTCGCGGGCGGTAAGACCCGACAGCACTTCGCGTGTGGCTTCTTTCAGACTTTCAACCGTAGCGACATCGATTGGCGACTGCATGGTCGAGTCTTCGATGAAGTCACCCAGATGCGAATCTTCGTCGTCGCCGATCGGGGTTTCCATGGAGATTGGCTCTTTGGCGATCTTCAGTACCTTGCGGATCTTGTCCTCAGGCATTTCCATGCGTTCGCCCAGCTCTTCCGGAGTCGGTTCGCGACCCATTTCCTGCAGCATCTGGCGGGAAATACGGTTGAGCTTGTTGATCGTCTCGATCATGTGCACCGGAATACGGATGGTGCGTGCCTGGTCGGCAATCGAGCGAGTGATCGCCTGACGGATCCACCAGGTTGCATAAGTCGAGAACTTGTAGCCACGACGGTATTCGAACTTGTCCACCGCTTTCATCAGGCCGATGTTGCCTTCCTGGATCAGGTCGAGGAATTGCAGGCCGCGGTTGGTGTACTTCTTGGCGATGGAGATAACCAGACGCAGGTTCGCTTCGACCATCTCTTTCTTCGCGCGGCGGGCCTTGGCCTCACCGATCGACATGCGACGGTTGATGTCCTTGATCTCGGCAATCTTCAGGCCGGTTTCTTCTTCGAGCACGGTCAGCTTCTGCTGGCAACGCTGGATGTCCGGCTGCAGACGGGCAATGGCTTCGGCGTATTTGCTCTTGCCCTTGGCCAGTGCGTCGGTCCAGCTTTCGTCAACTTCATTGCCCGGGAACTGGCGCAGGAAGTCGGCACGCGGCATGCGGGCATCACGAACGCAGAGCTGCATGATCGCGCGCTCCTGGGCGCGGAGGCGATCAAGGGCGCTGCGAACGCGTTCTACCAGGCCTTCAAACTGTTTTGGAACCAGTTTGATCGGCATGAACAGTTCGGCCAGGGCAACCAGCTCGGCGATGGCATTCTTGTCTTCACGACCGAATTTCTTCAGCGCCTTGCGGGTGATTTCCATCTGCTCGGCAACGGCGCCGAAGCGCTGTTGGGCAATGACCGGGTCCGGACCGCTTTCGGCTTCTTCTTCATCGTCGGAAGCGTCGCCCGATTCGTCCTCGTCATCGTCGCTTTCGTCAGCCTTGGCTGTCTTGGTGTCGAGAGGTGGCGGGACTTCGGCCGGCGGCGCGATGCCGTCATCCGGGTCGATGTAGCCGCTCAGAACGTCGGACAGGCGGCCGCCTTCGCTCGTGACGCGATCGTATTCGGAGAGAATATGCTCAACCGTGCCAGGGAAGTGCGCGATGGCGCTCATCACTTCACGGATGCCTTCCTCGATACGTTTGGCGATTTCGATTTCGCCTTCACGGGTCAGGAGTTCAACGGTACCCATTTCGCGCATGTACATACGCACGGGGTCGGTAGTACGACCGATGTCGGTTTCAACCGCTGCCAATGCTGCGGCCGCTTCTTCTGCGGCGGCTTCATCGGTATCGGCATCGGCCAGCATCAGGGCGTCTGCGTCCGGAGCACTCTCGTGTACCGGGATCCCCATGTCGTTGATCATGCGGATGATGTCTTCCACCTGCTCAGGATCTGAAATATCCTCAGGCAAGTGGTCGTTGACCTCTGCGTAAGTCAGATACTTCTGCTCACGACCCAGAGTGATCAACTCTTTGATACGAGACTGCTGTTGCGCTTTTCCGGACATAACACCCTATCCACTGAAGGTCTTGGCGGGCAAAAAACAAGCCGAGGATTATACCCGAGCTGTGACCTCACGCGCCAGTTGAGGTCGGGTTTTGTGCAGAAACATTGCGACTAAGCAGCTGGAGCAGTAGAGTTTTCTCTTCTGCCGTCAGGCCTACTTGACGATCCTTGATGATCAATTGATCAAGTTTCCGCTCACGTTGGTTTGCCGATAGCCTAGTTATAGTGTCGAAAAACTGTTGTTCAAGGTTGTCGGCCTCGATCAACCATTCCTTTTCTGCCAGTGCGCGCAGCAATCGGCCCTGTTCGGTGCCATGCCAACGCGCTATCAATTGTAACGACCGAAGATTCGGATTCTTTTGCCTGGCCTCGATCAAGGCGACCAGCAGTTGTGCCTGTGCGTGGTCTTCTGCGGCGAAATGGCTCGCATTTTCGACTTTCTCGGCCAGTTCCGGGTGATGCAGCAGGGTTCTCAGCGCTGCCTGCATCGGCGGTTCGACGGCCGTTGGTACGCGTGGTGCACGAGGTTCGAACTCCTGACGCTTGCCCTTTTTGTCCCAGGGCTTCTTGTCCCATTTTTTCTGATTCTGACCACCGGCTTTCTTGGGCGTCCATTGCGGCTGCTCTTCGTAGCCGCCGTGCTGCTGGTAATCCGCGAAATCCGGCATGGCGTCGTAATCGACGTACGGATCGTAGCTGGGAGGCACATCTGCAGGTGCACTTTGTACCAACTGGCTGACGGCTTCGTTGTTGAGGCCGGTGATTTCGCTCAGGCGCTGACGCATCAGCGCACGCAGATTGGCGCCGGGAACCTTGTCGATCAGCGGCGCTGCGAGGGTGGCCATATGGGCCTTGCCTTCGAGGGAGCGCGGGTCGGATTCCTTGGTCAGCTGCTCGAAAAAATAGTCGGCCAGCGGCTGGGCATGTTGATTGATGCGCGCCTTGAACGCATCGGTGCCTTCGGAGCGCACCAGGCTGTCCGGGTCTTCGCCTTCGGGCAGAAACAGAAAGCGGGCGCGGCGTCCGTCCTGCAGGCTCGACAGGGTGGCTTCCAGTGCCCGCCATGCGGCATTGCGGCCGGCCTGGTCGCCGTCGAAACAGAACAGCACGTTGGGCACGACCCTGAACAGTCGTTTCAGGTGTTCTTCGCTGGTTGCGGTGCCCAGGGTGGCGACGGCATTGCGCAGGCCTTGCTGAGCCAGGGCAATGACGTCCATGTAGCCTTCGACGACGATGATCTCGTCGAGATTGCGATTGTGTTTGCGAGCTTCGAACAGGCCGTACAGCTCCTGGCCCTTGTGAAAGACAGGAGTTTCAGGGGAGTTCAGGTACTTGGGCTTGTCGTCGCCCAGTACCCGGCCGCCAAAGGCGATGACGCGGCCTCGTGAGTCGCGGATCGGAAACATGACCCGGTCGCGAAAGCGGTCGTAGCGCTTGCCGGTCTCCGCGTTCTCGATCAGCAGGCCGGCATCGATCATGACCTTCTGCTGAAGTGCGTCGCTGCTCAGGTGCTTGTAGAGGTTGTCCCAGCCAGGAGGGGCGAACCCCATGCCGAAGTCCCGGGCGATTTCGCCGGACAGGCCGCGCCCCTTGAGGTAGTCCACGGCGGCCTTGCGCATCGGGTGGCTTTTCAGGGCCTGACGATAGAACTCGGCGGCGGCTGCCAGCAGCGGGTACAGCGGGGAGTCGGTCGGCTGACGTGGCTTCTGGCCTTTGACGTTCTGTTCGCGGGGGACTTCCATGCCTGCCGCTTTGGCAAGCTCCTCGACCGCCTGGGGAAAGTCCAGGTTGTCATGGTCCATGACAAAGCCCAGCGCGTTACCGCCGGCGCCACAACCGAAGCAGTAATAGAACTGTTTGTCCGGGCTGACGCTGAAAGAGGGGGTTTTCTCTTTGTGGAACGGGCAGCAGGCGCTGAAGTTCTTCCCGGTTTTCTTCAGTTGCACGCGCGAGCTGACCACATCGACGATGTCGGTGCGGTTCAGAAGGTCGTCAATGAAGCTTTGGGGAATCAGCCCTGCCATTGCGTTCTCGTCATCAGGCGTATTACGAAATTATCGTGGCGAATCTGTAAGCGTACGCGAACATTTCAGCCGCCTCTGTCAGCAAGAATAGCGACATGCGGACGGGTATCGGCATCCGATAATCGGGCCTGCAGCCTTGAAAGGAAATAAGTGCGTAGCGATTTCATGTGAATTCGACTTCAGCCTGTAGCCTTGGTGTTCACTGAGTGATCGCAAGAGACGCTGCCTTGGCTGAGCTTCTTGCGAAGTCATCAAGGCATGCTCGTCATGCTCATTGATCAAGCCTGCCCGAAGGACAGATCAATCAACGTTGCCTGAAGCAGGCTGGACGTGCTTTGACGGATTTGTCTTGGTCGCATGTGCGGCTTCGACTGCTTCTGTCAATGATGCGTGAAGCTGGTGCTCCAACTGCCGACAGCCCGGCGTTGTAAGGCCGGGCAAGGCAGAAGCTTGCGACGTAAGGCTGTAAATTAATACAGACGAACGGCGCGGCGCTGTTCGCGCTGGACTTTCTTGGCGTGACGTTTGACAGCAGCAGCTGCCTTACGCTTACGCTCGGAAGTCGGCTTCTCGTAAAATTCGCGGCTACGAACTTCAGCCAGAACACCGGCTTTTTCGCAGGAGCGCTTGAAACGACGCAGAGCTACGTCGAAGGGTTCGTTCTCTTTAACTTTGACGGCTGGCATCCAGAGCTACCTTCATTCATTACCGGGGTCAACGCCTCGTGCAAACACTGCACAAAAGTACGTCGGTTTTTAAGGGTTGCGGATGTTAACCCCTCATTGAGAGGAATGCAAAGCCTCTGATCGAAAACCGCTGGTCGGCGTCTTTGGTGACGACTATCATGCGCGCCTTCAAATCTGCCCCCCTACAAGGCGCAAACCCATGTTAGTACTGGGATTAGAAACTTCCTGCGACGAAACCGGCGTCGCTCTCTACGACAGCGAGCGCGGTTTGCTGGCTGATGCATTGTTCAGTCAGATCGACCTGCATCGCGTCTATGGTGGCGTGGTACCGGAGCTGGCGTCGCGTGATCACGTCAAGCGCATGCTGCCGCTCATTCGCCAGACTCTGGCCGAAGCGGACTGTGTCGCGACCGACATCGATGCCATTGCCTACACGGCCGGGCCGGGTCTGGTCGGTGCCTTGCTGGTGGGTGCCTCATGTGCCCAGGCCCTGGCATTCGCCTGGGATATTCCGGCCCTGGGCGTTCATCATATGGAAGGCCATCTGCTGGCTCCGATGCTCGAAGAGCAGCCGCCACAGTTTCCGTTCGTCGCCTTGCTGGTGTCCGGCGGGCATACGCAACTGGTCCGGGTCGACGGTATCGGTCGTTATGAGCTGTTGGGTGAAACCCTGGATGATGCCGCAGGCGAGGCTTTCGACAAGACGGCCAAGATGATGGGACTGCAATACCCCGGTGGCCCCGAGATTTCCCGTCTGGCGACTCGTGGTGTCGCAGGGCGTTTTGCATTTCCGCGTCCGATGACCGATCGTCCGGGCCTGGAATTCAGTTTCAGCGGTCTGAAAACCTCCGCCCTCAATGCCTGGCAGCAGTGCCAGAGCGCTGGGGACGACAGCGAGCAAACCCGTTGCGACATCTCTCTGGCCTTCCAGCAGGCGGTAGTGGAGACTTTGACCATCAAGTGCAAGCGTGCGCTCAAGCAGACCGGTCTCAAGAGCCTGGTCATCGCCGGTGGCGTCAGCGCCAACAAGGCGTTGCGAGAGTCGCTGGAAAGCATGCTGGCGGACCTGCGCGGTCATGTTTACTACGCTCGTCCAGAGTTCTGCACCGATAACGGCGCGATGATCGCATTTGCCGGTTGTCAGCGTCTGCAAGCGGGCCAGAAGGAAGATTTGAGTATCAGTGTGCAGGCACGCTGGCCGATGGAGCAGTTGTCGGGTATCTGAGGCGCGGCATGGCGGAGGTGAGCCGTTTTCATGCGCTTCCTCAGAAATGCCGTTCGCGCCCGGCGAGCAGGTCGCGTAGATTGCCGCGATGACGCCAGACGATCAGCAGGGTCAGGACGCTCATGGGCAATAAGGCCCGGGGTTCCTGCCAGGCCAGCAGTGGCAGGGTCAATGGTGTGGCGATCAGCGCGGCGAGTGAGCTGGTGCGGGTCAGGTAGAACGTCAGCAGCCAGGTCGTGATGGCCAGGGCTGCAGCAGGAGGGTAGAGCCCCAGCAGCATGCCGGCGGCTGTTGCAACGCCTTTGCCGCCCTTGAAGCGGAAGTACAGCGGAAACAGATGGCCCAGTACGGCGCAAACGCCTATCCAGGCCTGGTCTCGCGGGTCAAGACCGCCAAGGCTGGCGAGCAGTACGGGGAGCAGGCCTTTGCAGAGGTCGCCGATCAGCGTCAGGACGGCTGCTTTTTTACCGGCCAGACGCAGCATGTTGGTCGCGCCCGCATTGCCCGAGCCACTGACGCGCGGGTCCGGGCTGCCATTGAGGCGGCTGAGCAGGATGGCGAAGGACAGTGAGCCGAGCAGGTAGGCGAAAATAGCCAGTAACCAAAACATGCTAACCATTCCGGGCGAGGATGCCCTGATTCTAACGGCGCATCGCGCCCTTGTCGTGCAGTGGAGAGTAGTGCTTGGACAGAGTTTTCATCGACGGTCTTGAGGTCGATACGGTGATCGGCGCTTATGACTGGGAGCGTGGCATTCGCCAGTGCTTGCGGCTGGACCTGAGTTTTGCCTGGGATAACCGGCCTGCCGCTGCGGGTGACGACCTGAGCAAGGCGTTGGACTATGCGAGTGTTTCCGCTCGTATCCAGGCGTTTGCCGAGCAGGCGCAGTTCCAGTTGGTGGAGACTTTTGCCGAGCGTCTGGCCGAAGTGCTGATGAGTGAGTTTCAGATTCCCTGGCTGCGCCTGAGGCTGACTAAGCCGGGTGCCGTCGCCGCTGCCAAGGGCGTGGGTGTGGAGATCGAGCGCGGATGTCCCTGACTCGGGTTTTTCTGGGGCTCGGCAGTAATATCGAGCGCGAAAGGCATTTGCATGCCGGGCTGGATGCGCTCGATTCATTTCTGAGCGACATGACCTGCTCACCGGTCTTCGAAAGCCAGCCCGTGGGGATCAAGAGCGGTCCGTTCTTCAATCTGGTCGTCTCGGCCCTGACCGATCTGCCACTGATGGAGCTGGATCGTCGTTTGAAGATGATCGAAGCCGATAGCGGTCGTTATGCTCCGGATCGCAAAGGTTTGCCGCTGGATATCGATGTGCTTCTGTATGGCGATCAGGTCGGAAATTTCGATGGCCTGATCCTGCCGCGTGCAGAAATACTCAAGAACGCCTTTGTGTTGTGGCCCTTGTCACTGATCGCGGGGGATCGTCTGCATCCGGGCGTGGGCGTGCCTTTCGCCACGCTCTGGACCGAAGCACAGATCGATCAGCAGCTCTGGCCTGTGGCATTCGAGTGGCGTGGCGAGCAACTGACGCCAGAAGATGTATCGGCAAATTAAATCTCGCGAATAAATTGGCCGGTATGCGTCAAGTATTGCAAGTCTGGCAGCGTACTGGTTCCAGTCGCCAGCAAGCTGCCTCCCACAGGATGAGCTTCTGCAGAACCTATTCGCGAAGCGCGGCGCACTCTGCCTTGTACACCTTGAGCGCATCCAGCCTTTCGTCTTTCAGCGCATTGCCCAGGTCCTGTCCCTTCAGACCCTTTTCCACCAGCGGCTGAACCGCCACGGTCCGGGCTGCCTGAGCCGCGCCGCGCAGGTAGTCGGCCTGTGGATAATTGCGCTCTTCGAAGCCGTCGCGTCCACGAGCGTCCATCTCGCAAGCGACGATGAACTCTTCAAAACGTTGCGGGCGGCGGTAGACGTCGAAGCTGTGCAGTAACTCCAGCAAGGTCGAGGGTTTCAGCTCCAGAGCACGATGCCCATGGGTGTGGTACTGGCCGACCAGCAGCGCCAGCTCCTGGCATTCCTTCGGCACCCGGAAGCGTTCGTTGACGGCTTTTATCAGGCGCAGTCCTCTGTGCTCATGGGCGATATGCCTGGGCCATTCGGATTCGGGTGTCAGCCCTTTGCCCAGGTCATGCAGCAGACACGCCCAGCGTACGCTCAACGGCTGTTCATGAAGGGCCGCTTGCCCCAGCACACTGAGCACATGCTTGCCTGTATCGATTTCCGGGTGGTGGGCGGCAGGCTGCGGTACGCCGAACAGTGCCTCGACTTCAGGGATCAGCTCCTTGAGAGCGCCACAGTCATGCAATACCTGAATGAACACCTGAGGCTGATCTTCCATCAGTGCCCGAGAGATTTCCTTCCAGCTACGCTCGGGTGTCAGGGCCTTGAGTTCGCCGGACTCGCTGAGCTGGCGCATCAATCCCATGGTCTCTGGCGCGATGCTGAAACCCAGTGAGGCATAACGGGCGGCAAAGCGGGCGACACGTAATACTCTGAGGGGATCTTCGGCGAACGCGGGTGAAACGTGGCGCAAGATTCTGGCTTCGATGTCGTGCTGTCCGCCATAGGGATCGGTCAGATTGCCGTCCTTGTCTTCGGCCATGGCGTTGATGGTCAGGTCGCGACGGATCAGGTCCTGTTCGAGTGTGACATCAGGACTGGCGTGAAAGACGAAGCCGCCGTAGCCAACGCCACTTTTGCGCTCGGTGCGAGCCAGTGCGTATTCCTCACCCGTCAGCGGATGGAGAAAGACCGGAAAATCGGTGCCCACCGGACGATAGCCTTTGACCAGCATCTCGTCGGCGCTGGCACCTACGACGACCCAGTCGGTGTCGGTAACGGGTTGACCCAGCAGGCGGTCGCGTACAGCGCCACCAACTTTATAAATCTGCATAAGAACCTCCGTAAGCACGACAGGATAAACCTGAGTCGTGCTTAAGGAAGTTAAAAGTTAAAAACATCCTTGCCGATTGCGTTCTTCAGAGATGAACAACGGCCATGTCGAGTCTTGGGTAATCACCCTCGGCATGCTCTCCGCGTGGCGGGACATGGTGGGTTTTCATCACCTGATCGCCTTGCAGGGTTTCCAGGTGAATATCGAAGCCCCACAAGCGGTGCAGATGCTTGAGTACTTCGTCCGTGGAGTCGCCCAGCGGTTTGCGGTTGTGTTGTTGATGGCGCAGCGTCAGCGAACGGTCGCCACGGCGGTCAATGCTGTAAATCTGCACGTTGGGTTCGCGGTTGCCCAGATTGTATTGCGCGGCCAGGGTCTCCCGAATGGTCCGATAGCCGGCTTCGTCATGGATGGCGGGCACCAGCAGATCGTCCTTCTGATCATCATCCATGATGCTGAACAGCTTGAGATCACGAATGACCTTGGGCGACAGGTACTGGAGGATGAAGCTCTCGTCCTTGAAGCTGGACATGGCGAATTTGACTGCCGTCAGCCAGTCTGTGCCGGCCAGTTCCGGGAACCAGCGGCGATCCTCTTCGGTTGGGTGTTCGCACATCCGGCGAATGTCCTGATACATGGCAAAACCCAGCGTGTACGGGTTGATGCCGCTGTAATAGGGACTGTCGAAACCAGGCTGATAGATCACGCTGGTGTGCGACTGCAGGAACTCCAGCATGAAACCGTCGGTGACCAGGCCTTCGTCGTACAGATCGTTCATCAGCGTGTAGTGCCAGAACGTTGCCCAGCCTTCGTTCATCACCTGGGTCTGGCGTTGCGGGTAGAAATACTGGGCAATCTTGCGCACGATGCGCACCACTTCGCGCTGCCATGGCTCCAGCAGCGGCGCGTGTTTCTCGATGAAGTACAGGATGTTTTCCTGCGGTTCGGCCGGGAAGCGGGCGTTGTCTTCCTTGCTGCTCTTGTCGGCGCTTTTCGGAATGGTGCGCCACAGGTCGTTGATCTGCCGTTGCAGGTGCTCTTCGCGATCCTTCTGTCGGCGTCGTTCTTCTTCGGCGGAAATCGGGTAAGGCCGCTTGTAACGGTCGACGCCGTAGTTCATCAGGGCATGGCAGGAGTCGAGCAGGTCTTCCACCGCGTCGATGCCGTGGCGCTCTTCGCATTGCATGATGTACTGCTTGGCGAAGACCAGGTAATCGATGATCGAACTTGCGTCGGTCCAGGTGCGGAACAGGTAGTTGCCCTTGAAAAAGCTGTTGTGCCCATAGCAGGCGTGGGCGACCACCAGTGCCTGCATGCAGATGGTGTTTTCTTCCATCAGATAGGCAATGCACGGGTCCGAGTTGATCACGATCTCGTAGGCCAGACCCATCTGTCCACGAGAGTAGGATTTTTCTGTGCTCAGGAAATGCTTGCCGTATGACCAGTGGTGATAGCCCAGCGGCATGCCCACCGAGGCATAGGCATCCATCATCTGCTCGGCCGTGATCACCTCGATCTGGTTGGGATAGGTATCCAGGGCATAACGCTCGGCGATACGGCTGATTTCGCGGTCGTAGGCCTGGATCAGTTCAAATGTCCACTCGGACCCTGTGGAAAGGGGTTGGCGCTTCTGCTCTCTAGCGGTCATGTCACTAACCTGCGCTGGAAGAGTTCACGGAATACCGGGTAGATATCGCCGGCAGAGACCAGCTGTTGCTGGGCAAAGGTGTCGGCAAATTCTTCACCGATGCGTTCGTATTCGAACCATAGGGCCTGATGCTCGCGGGGCGTGATCTCCACATAGGTGTAGTACTGCACGAACGGCATGATCTGCTTGGTCAGGATTTCGCGGCAGATCGGTGAGTCATCGTTCCAGTTGTCGCCATCGGAAGCCTGGGCGGCATAGATGTTCCATTCGTTGCTCGGATAGCGCTCGGCCATGATTTCCTGCATCAGTTTCAGGGCGCTGGAAACGATGGTGCCGCCGGTTTCCCGTGAATAGAAGAACTCTTCTTCGTCCACTTCCCGCGCGCTGGTGTGATGGCGAATGAATACAACTTCGATCTTGTCGTAGTTTCGCTTGAGGAACAGGTACAGCAGGATGAAGAAACGCTTGGCGACATCTTTGGTGGCCTGGGTCATGGAGCCGGAGACGTCCATCAGACAGAACATCACGGCCTTGGAGCTCGGGTTGGGTTGCTTGACCAGCAGGTTGTACTTGAGGTCGAAGGTGTCCAGATAGGGCACGCGACGGATGCGTGCTTTCAGGCGGTCGATTTCTACTTCCAGCTCCTGGATATCGCCGAAGTTGTCCGGTTCTTCGCGTTTCAGGCGCTCCAGCTCGTTGACCGCTTCCTTGAGCTTGGCACGGCTGCTGCCGGACAGGGCGATACGGCGTGCATGGGCCGAGCGCAGGGTCCGGATGATATTGATGCGCGAGGGATTACCTTCGTTACTGATACCTGCGCGCACGGTCTTGAAGGTGTCAGTACCGGTCAGATTGCGTTTGACCAGATTGGGCAGCTCCAGGTCCTCGAACATGAATTCGAGGAATTCTTCCTGAGTTATCTGGAAGACGAACTCGTCCATGCCTTCGCCGGAATTGCTGGCCTTGCCTGGCCCCTTGCCACCGCCGCCTCCCTGAGGGCGGGCGATATGTTCGCCGCTGGTGAATTCCTTGTTGCCGGGATGCACCACAGTCTGTTTGCCACCGCGACCATGATGAAGCACCGGCTCGTCGATATCGCGACCGGGAATGCTGATCTGTTCGCCATGCTCCATATCGGTGATGGAGCGGCGGCTGACAGCTTCTTCCACTGCTTTTTTGATGTGATCACGATAACGCCGCAGAAACCGCTGGCGATTTACCGTGCTCTTGTTCTTGCCATTGAGGCGTCGGTCGATCACATAACTCATACGGGCCCCTTCGGGGAGCTGCGAGCTCCAAGCTACAAGCTGCAAGTTTTGATTGTCGGAACCTCGGCTTCACGCGGCCACTGGTCTGCGTGCATGCCCTGCATGGAATACCGATGCGGGCAGCACGCTGACTTGCCGTTTGAAGCTTGCCGCTTGTGGCTGCCTTACTGCGACTTGCGCACGCGCAGATACCACTCGGAGAGTAGACGCACCTGTTTGTCGGTATAGCCCCGCTCGACCATTCGGGTAACGAAGTCGTTGTGCTTCTGTTGATCCTCTTTGCTGGCTTTGGCGTTGAAACTGATGACTGGCAACAGGTCCTCGGTGTTGGAGAACATTTTCTTCTCGATCACCACGCGCAATTTCTCGTAGCTGAGCCAGGTCGGGTTCTTGCCGTTATTGTTGGCACGAGCACGCAACACGAAGTTGACGATTTCGTTGCGGAAATCTTTCGGGTTGCTGATGCCGGCAGGTTTCTCGATCTTTTCCAGTTCTTCGTTCAGGGCCACGCGGTTGAGAATCTCGCCGGTTTCCGGATCGCGGTATTCCTGGTCCTGAATCCAGAAGTCTGCATAAAGCACATAGCGGTCGAAGATGTTCTGGCCGTATTCGCTGTAGGACTCCAGGTAGGCGGTCTGGATTTCCTTGCCAATGAACTCGATGTAGCGCGGTGCCAGATATTCCTTGATGAAGCGCAGGTAGCGCTCACGGGTTTCGGCCGGGAACTGTTCCTGTTCGATCTGCTGTTCGAGCACGTAGAGCAGGTGCACCGGGTTGGCTGCGATCTCGTGTGGATCGAAGTTGAAGACCTTGGACAGGATCTTGAACGCGAAACGGGTTGAAAGGCCGTTCATGCCTTCGTCGACGCCCGCGCTGTCGCGGTACTCCTGAATCGACTTGGCCTTGGGATCGGTATCTTTGAGGTTTTCGCCGTCATAGACGCGCATCTTGGAGTAGATGTTCGAGTTTTCCGGCTCCTTGAGGCGCGACAGGGTGGTGAACTGCGCCAGCATCTTCAGGGTGTCCGGCGCGCAGTGCGCCTTGGCCAGCGAGCTGTTGAACAGCAGTTTGTCGTAGATCTTGATCTCGTCGCTGACGCGCAGGCAGTACGGCACCTTCACGATGTAGATCCGGTCGATGAACGCTTCGTTGTTCTTGTTGTTGCGGAAGCTGTGCCATTCCGATTCGTTGGAGTGGGCCAGCAGGATACCGGTAAACGGAATCGCGCCCAGACCTTCGGTGCTGTTGTAGTTGCCTTCCTGGGTCGCAGTCAGCAGCGGGTGCAGAACCTTGATCGGCGCCTTGAACATCTCGACGAATTCCATCAGGCCCTGGTTGGCCCGGCACAGAGCACCCGAGTAGCTGTAGGCATCGGCGTCGTTCTGCGGGAATTCTTCCAGCTTGCGGATATCGACCTTACCCACCAGAGCGGAGATGTCCTGGTTGTTCTCGTCACCCGGCTCGGTTTTCGCCACGCCGATCTGGTTGAGAATCGATGGATAGAGTTTCACCACCTTGAACTGGCTGATGTCGCCCCCGAACTCAGCCAGACGTTTGGTCGCCCATGGCGACATGATGGTGTTGAGGTAACGCCGCGGGATACCGAAGTCTTCTTCGAGAATCGCGCCGTCTTCGGTTGCATTGAACAACCCCAGTGGCGACTCGAATACCGGCGACCCCTTGATGGCGTAGAAGGGGACCTTTTCGATCAGTTGCTTGAGCTTTTCAGCCAGGGACGATTTACCGCCACCCACCGGGCCGAGGAGGTAGAGAATCTGTTTCTTCTCTTCCAGGCCTTGGGCTGCATGGCGGAAATACGACACGATCTGGTCGATGCATTCTTCCATGCCATGGAAGTCGGCAAAGGCCGGATAACGCCGGATCACCTTGTTGGAAAAGATCCGCGACAACCGGGAGTTGGTGGAGGTGTCCACAAGCTCCGGCTCGCCAATGGCCATCAGAAGACGTTCTGCGGCAGAGGCGTAGGCGCTGCGATCCTGTTTGCAGAGCTCAAGATACTCCTGTAAGGAGAGCTCTTCCTGACGTGTGGTTTCAAAGCGTTGTTGGAAGTGGCTAAAAATACTCATGACGTCACCTCGCTCGATACGTTGAGCCGGCGGCGGATCGTCAGTCGATGCTGGCAGCAGCTGAGTATCCAGATGCCGTTTACCCCCCAGAACACCATAAAAGTAACTACCGATGACCCACGCGCCGGTGTACCGGCTCTCCCCTGATTACGGATGGCCTGAGGCTAAGGATAGTTCGGATTCGGAAAGATAAAGAAGGGATGAGCAAGAAGTGGGGCTGACCGTTCGTCAGTTTGGGCGCGAACCCGCGCAGGACGCGGGATCGGCTGGATAAAAATATTTTTTCAGAGTGTGCCGGGTGTTTCTGCGTGTCTGCACCAGCATCCGTTCCGTCGTTAACCCTGCGCCGTTTCGTTCGGGAAGGTTTTGCGCCACAACTCGAACCCGCCGTCGAGGCTGTACACGTCGGAGAAGCCCTGGCCCACGAGGTAGGCGGCAGCACTCTGGCTGGAGTTGCCGTGGTAGCAGACCACTACCAGCGGCTTGTCCAGATCTGCCTTGGCGATGAAGTCGGCGATCGAGTGATTGTCCAGGTGTTGCGAATCGGTGATGTGGTTGCTGGCGAAAGCCTGCGGATCGCGAATGTCTACCAGTACGGCACCCTGTTCGCGAAGGGCTTGGGCCTGTTCCGGGGGAATGCGTTTGAATTCGGTCATGGCTGGACTCCTGAGCTGATCTTTTAACGCCCGGCCTCGCTGGCCTCGGGCGGGGAAATGGGGGATGTTTCCGACCGCGTGGCGGCATTGCCGACAGCATCGCAATCGCAGCGGTGACGTTCAAGGGTATCGACGTTCATCAGGGTCATGGCGCCGCCCCACACACATCCGCTGTCCAGCGCATAAACGCCAGGTTCATCGCATTTGCCTTCAAGGGCCGCCCAATGGCCGAAGATGATCTTCAGGTCCCGGGTCTTGCGGTTCGGGTGCTTGAACCAAGGCTCGTAGCCTGGAAGGGCGGTTTCGATGCCTTCCTTGCTCTTGAGGTCGAGCTTGCCTTCGCGGGTGCAGAAACGCATGCGGGTAAAGTAGTTGGTGATCACGCGCAGCCGCGTCACGCCTTGCAGGTCGTTGTCCCACTTGACGGGCTCATTGCCGTACATGCCATCGAGAAAGGGTTCGTACAGATTGTCGTCCTGCAGGGCCTGTTCGACTTCACTGGCGTACTTGAGGGCTTTTTTCAGTGACCACTGCGGGGGAATGCCCGCATGGGTCATGGCGACATTGCGCTGTTCATCGTAGTGCATCAGCTTTTGTCGACGCACCCAGTCCAGCAGGTCGTTGCCGTCGGGCGCTTCGATGATCTCGCGCAGGGTGTCGGCTTTTTTCAGGCGTTCTATGTTCCGGGAGGCTGCCAGCAGGTGCAGGTCATGGTTGCCCAGCACGCAGACCACGGATTCGCGGATGCTGTAGAGAAAACGCAGTGTCTCCAGCGACTGTGGGCCGCGGTTGACCAGATCGCCCACCAGCCACAGCTGATCCTGTGCCGGATCGAACCGGACATCGCCCAGCAGGCATTTCAGGGGTTCGAGGCAGCCTTGCAGGTCGCCAACTGCATATACAGCCATCAGTGAAGAGAGCCGGGTACGGCGAGACGGAAGGGGGCAATCACCGCGTCGAAGCGTTTGCCGTCCTCGGCGAGCATCTGATACGAGCCTTGCATGTTGCCGACTTTCGTCGTCATCACCGTGCCGCTGCTGTAGGTATGACTCTGCCCTGCCTTGATCAATGGCTGCTGACCCACGACGCCTTCGCCACGCACTTCCTCGACATGGCCGTCACCGTCGGTGATGACCCAGTGCCGTGACAGCAGTCTGGCCGGCAGCTCGCCGTTATTCTGGACGGTGACGGTGTAAGCGAAGGCAAAGCGATTCTGCTCGGGTTGAGACTGTTCTGCGAGGAAGCGCGTGACGACGCTGACGTCGACCTGATAACGGGAATCGGGCATGCGGTAGACCTTGAAAGCTATAGCGGAAAAAACTGGAGCGTTCGGTAGACAGGTCAGTTTAGGACAAGTAAGCGGAAAATGACTAATGGCACATAGCCGTTTACTTGTCCTTTCAGGTTATTCCACCCCTGTCTTTTCGCTGAGTTTGTCCGCCAGACGGACGAATGCAGCAAGATCCAGCTGTTCGGGACGCAGGCTGCCATCGACACCGGCGGCTGCAATCTCATCGGCACTCAGCAGCAGCTTGAGAGTGTTGCGCAGGGTCTTGCGGCGCTGGTTGAAGGCTTCGCGCACCAAACGCTCCAGCAGGCGGTGATCCCTGGCTGGATGAGGCAGTGTTTCATGGGGCACCAGGCGGACGATGGCCGAATCCACCTTCGGAGGCGGGTTGAACGCTCCCGGGCCTACGTTGAACAGGTGTTCCACGCGGCAATGATATTGAACCATGATCGACAGACGGCCCCAGTCTCCGCCGCCCGGTCCGGCTGCGAGGCGCTCGACCACTTCCTTCTGCAGCATGAAGTGCATGTCACGGATCAGCGCGGCGTTCTGCAGCAGATGAAAGATCAGCGGCGTGGAGATGTTATAGGGCAGGTTGCCCACTACACGCAGACTGTTGGGCGCAGCACCCAGGCTGTTGAAATCGAACTTCAGCGCATCGCCCTGATGCAGATTGAAGTTCGGCTTGCCTGCGAACTGGCCGTTGAGGATCGGGATCAGGTCCTTGTCCAGTTCGACCACGTCCAGGCGTGCGCCGCTGTTGAGCAGGCCTTCGGTCAGGGCACCCTGGCCCGGGCCGATTTCCAGCAGGCGGTCTTCAGGCCTGGCGCGAATGGCGCGCAGGATCTTGTCGATGACGCCTGCATCGTGCAGGAAGTTCTGCCCGAAGCGCTTGCGCGCCCGGTGTTGGTATTGCTCGGTCATGAATGAGTCTCGGCCATCTGGTAGGCGGTTTGCAGGGCTACTTGCAGGCTGCCGGTGTCGACCTTGCCGCTGCCTGCCAGATCCAGCGCAGTGCCATGATCGACGGAGGTGCGGATGATCGGCAGACCGAGCGTGATGTTGACTGCTGCGCCGAAACCTTTGTATTTCAGCACGGGCAGGCCCTGGTCGTGATACATCGCCAGCACTGCGTCGCAGTGCTCCAGATATTTGGGGGTAAACAGAGTGTCGGCAGGCAACGGGCCTCGCAGGTCGATGCCTTCGCTGCGCAGACGCTCCAGGGTTGGTTCGATGATGTCGATCTCTTCGCGGCCCAGGTGGCCGCCTTCCCCTGCATGGGGATTGAGGCCGCAGACCAGGATGCGTGGCCGGGCGATGCCGAACTTGTTGACCAGATCGGCATGCAGGATGCGTGTCACGCGTTCCAGGCGTTCCGGTGTGATGGCATCGGCAATGTCACGCAACGGAAGGTGAGTAGTCACCAGTGCCACGCGCAGATCGCCCGTCGCCAGCATCATCACCACCTGTTCGGTGTGAGTCAGTTCGGCAAGGAATTCGGTGTGCCCGGAAAAGGCGATGCCGCCTTCGTTGATCACGCCCTTGTGGACCGGGGCGGTGATCATCCCGGCGAACAGACCGTCGACACAGCCCTGGGCGGCGCGGGTCAGGGTCTGCAGCACGAAGTCCGCGTTGGCCTTGTCCAGTACCCCGGCGACCACTCTGGCCTGCAACGGGGTATCCCAGACGTACAGGCTGCCAGCAGGGGCCGGTTGCTCGGGAAAGGCATCGGGAGTGACGGCAATCAGGTTGACGGCCACGCCCAGTTGCGTGGCCCGCTCCAAGAGCAGGTCACGGTTGGTAATGGCGATCAGGGGGTGTGGCTGAGGCTGCGTGGCGAGCAGCAGGCAAAGGTCGGGACCAATGCCGGCCGGCTCGCCGGGTGTCAGTGCGAAACGCTTTGGCTTCACTGTGCAGCCTGGGCCGCGCCGGGAAGCTTGATCTCGACGTAGGCTTCGTCACGGATCTGACGCAGCCAGGTTTGCAGCTCTTCGTCGTACTTGCGGTTACGCAGGACGAGCAGGGCCTGCTGGTCACGGGCCTGGCTGGTGGCGTCCGTGGCGCGGCGGCCAAGCACTTCCAGGATGTGCCAGCCGTAGGCTGTCTTGAACGGCTTGGACAGGGTGCCTTGCGGCGTGTCGTTCATGGCTGCGCGGAACTCTGGAACCAGAGAGTTGGGATCAACCCAGTTCAGGTCGCCGCCGTTGAGCGCCGAGCCCGGATCTTCCGAGAAGCTCTTCGCCAGTTCGCTGAAGTTCTCGCCCGCTTCGATGCGATCGTAAAGCTTGGTCGCCAGACGACGTGTCTCTTCTTCGCTGCGGATTTCGCTTGGCTTGATCAGGATGTGACGCACATGCACTTCGTCGCGCATCTGGGTCTGGCCTTCGCCGCCGCGTTTTTCCAGCAGTTTGAGGATGATGAAGCCGCCCGGTGTACGTGCCGGAGGCGTTACTTCACCCGGACGCATGGAGCTGAGCATGTCACCGAAAGGGGGTGGCAACTGAGCGGCCTTGCGCCAGCCCATGTCGCCGCCTTCCAGGGCGCTTTCGCTTGCGGACCGTGCAACGGCCAGTTGAGCGAAGTCGGCACCTTTCTGCAGTTGGCCGTAGATATCCTGAGCCTGACGGGCCGCTGCCTGGATCGCATCCGAAGAAGCGCTGTCCGGTGTCGCGATCAGGATGTTGGCCAGGTGGAACTCTTCGGACAACTGAGCCTTGCCCAGATCGGAAGCCAGGAAGTTCTTCACTTCCTGCTCGGAGACCTGGATGCGCTCGGCCACACGACGCTGGCGCACACGGCTGATGATCATCTCGCGACGAACCTGCTCGCGGGCATCGTTGTAGGACAGGCCGTCATGAGCCAGGGCAGCACGAAACTGCTGGACGCTCATGTTGTTGCGCTGGGCGATGGTTTCGATGGCCTGGTTCAGCTCTTCATCGGTGATGCGAATGCCGGAGCGTTCGCCGATCTGCAACTGAAGGTTTTCCAGGATCAGGCGCTCGAGTACCTGCGACTGCAGCGCTTCGGCCGGTGGTGTGCCGGCTCCGCGCTTGGCAATGGTCTGCTGGACTTCGCGAACGCGCTGGTCCATCTGGCTTTTCATGATCACGTCGTTGTCGACGATGGCCACTACGCTGTCCAGAGGTTGAACCGCTGCATGAACAGCGCCGCTCAGGAGTAATGCGCCCAGCATCAGCGGGCGCAGACAATCAGAAAGCTTGGTCTTCACGTTCACGATAACCTTGAATGCCTTTGTCGAGGAAGCTCTCTACTTTGGCGCCGGTAACGCCGCCCAGTCCCTTCAACACAATTTGTAGGAATACGCCGCGGTCGCCTTTCTCGTTCTGAGGAGCAGCCTGGCTGTATTCGTCGTAGTCGACCCAGTAGCGATTGATCAGACGCAGTTTCCAACAGCAGTTGTCGTACTCGAAACCACCAAAGGCTTCAAGGGTACGGTCGCGGTTGTAGTCATACTGCCAGCGGCTGATAAGGCTCCATTGCGGCACGATCGGCCAGATGACCGAGAAATCGTGTTGCTGGATCTTGTAGTAGTCCTTCACGTAGCCGGGTTGACCAGGAGTGCCATAGTCGCCACCGCCCACTGTCCAGCGACCGGTGTTCTCGTCGTAGCGGACCTGGTCGTTGCGATAGCGATAACCGGCGTTGATGATCTTGCCCGGATTATCTTCAGGCTGGTAATGCAGCATGGTGCTGCCCGAACGCGTGCTGCGGCTGTCCGGATCCCAGTTGAAGTCGGAATTGATACGGAAGTCGCGGTTGAAGCGATATTCGTGCTCCAGCGCATAAGGCGAAACCTTGGCCTTGGCATCGTCGCGGTCGGCAAAGGTGATGCCTGGCAGTTGAACCTTGCGGTCCTTGAAGTAAACCGCCTGACCAATGCTGAAGCGCTGACGCTCGAAGCCGTTCTCTTCGATCCAGCGGTTGGTGACACCGAAGGAAAGCTTGTTCTCGTCACCGATACGGTCGTAACCGGTAAAGCGGTTGTCGCGGAACAGGGACGAGTAGTTGAACGTGCTTTCACTGGTATCGAAAACCGGAATGTCGTCCTGGTTCTCTTCCGGCACGTAGAGATAGAACATGCGCGGTTCCAGCGTCTGGCGATAATCCTTGCCGAACCACTGGGTATTGCGGTCGAAGTACAGGCCGCTGTCGACGCTCACGATAGGCAGGCTGCGGGTCTGCTTGCTTTCGAAGTCAGGCACGGCGGCTCTGCCGCGGCTGTCCAGATCCAGGTCGTACTGGGTATAGACATACTTCAGCTTCGGCGTCAGGAAACCATAGGTCCAGTTCATCGGCAGGCTGACCGACGGTGCCAGGTTCAGACGATCGCCGTTGGCGCGAGCCAGGCCGCCGACGTTGGTGTCCAGACGGGCCTCCGGGTTGCCGTCCTTGTCGAAGTAGGTACCGGTCTGCAGGTCGCGCTCGAAACGCACGGCTTCGGTTTCATAATCGAAACGCAGGCCGGCCGGGTTGTATGGCAGCGTGCCGTTGAGCGTGAGCTGTGGCACTCGGTCATACGGGGTGATGTTGGCGATCGATGCCAGCTTGTAGGCATGGACGTTGAGCATTGCCCGGTAGCTGTCACCGCGATAGGTCAGGGACCCTTGCTGGTTGAGGAACTCGGGGGTCTTCACGCCGATCTGGTCGGTGTCCAGATCCTGGAAGTAGTACGGGTCGCTGATGTCGGTGTAGTCGACCTTGGTCAGCCAGCGGGAATCAAGACCACCGGTGTGCTGCCAGTTGAGCATCCAGCGCTTTTTCTCGTACTCGGACTGCAGCCTGCGCTCGTCATCTTCGTCATTGAGGTAAGCGCCGCCGAACTGGCCTTCGCTGCTCTTGGTGAGATAACGGAACTCGCCTTCCATCAACAGGCCGCGGTCGGCCATGTAGCGTGGATACAACGTGGCGTCGTAGTTGGGCGCCAGGTTGAAGTAGTAAGGCGTGACCAGAGTGAAGCCGTTGTCGCCACCGGCTGCAATGGTCGGCGGCAGGAAGCCGGACTGGCGACGGTCGTCGATCGGGAAGTAGATATACGGCGTGTAGAGTACCGGTATGTCCTTGACCCGCAGCGTGACGTTGGTCGCGGTGCCGAAACCGGTAGCCGGGTTCAGCGTGATGTTGTTGCCCTTGAGCGTCCAGGCGTTGCTGCCCGGTTCGCAGGAGGTATAGGTACCGTCCTTGAGGCGGATGATCGCGTTCTCTGCACGTTTTGCGTAGCGTGCGTTACCGCGAATGTTCGACTTGTGCAGGACGTATTCCGCGTTGTCGACCTGGGCTTCGCCGGTGTCGAGTTGCAGTTCGGCACGGTCGCCGACGATCAGGGCACCGTTGTCGCGCAAACGGACATCGCCGTTGAGCTCGCCACGGTTCTCGGCCTGATACAGAGCCGCTTCCTGAGCCTGGGCCTGCATGCTGCCCTGACGCAGGACGACATCGCCAGCCAGGGTCGCGATCTGCTGTTCCTGCTCGTAGCGCGATGCCTTGGCACCGACGAACAGGGGAGCATCGCTCTTGGGCGTCTTGTCATCCATGCCTGGACGGATCGGCTCGACATAGGCTCCCGAGCAATAAGGACCGGTTTCGGCCAATTGCGCAGCAGTGAGCTTTTCACGGGGAACCCAGTCAAGGTGGCTGTAGTCAGCACTACGCGACGCCAGGCCTTTGCCCTTGGCTTCGCTGACCAGCTTGGTCGTATCGACCGTCTTGCCAGTCGTGGTGCCTTGGGAAGTCACGGTGCCGTTGGAGCTGACCTCTGTCGCGTTGTGCACGGGACGTGGAGGCAGCGCTGCAGCAGCCGTATTCGATTTCGGCGCACAGTTCCAGGCACCCGAAGCAGAGACTGAGCAGTCATACTGTTCCGCGGCAACCACGAACTGAGTGGCCAGGGGTTGCATCGCCAGCAGACTGCCGGTTACGAGCAACGGAAATTTTTTACGAAACGCGGGGGATTTCAATGCCATCTTATTAGTCCGGGCTTCCTGCGCGCCATCTGCCCGCGGGGGGGCCGCACGCCTCTCGATGGGCTGAAAAAGATCCCGGATAATAAAGCATGACCCGCTTGACGGCTAGCGCCGTCGGAGACCCTTGTAATGTCAGACCAAGATATACGCCTTCAATCCCTGAAAGTTTGGCTCGATGAGCAGTTGCCAGCGCTCTTTGCCAGACAGCAATGGGGCGCCGTACCCCCGGCCACGTTGACTGCGGCCAGTAGTGACGCAAGTTTTCGTCGCTACTTCCGCTGGGAAGGCGGTGATAAAACTTTTATTGTCATGGATGCGCCTCCACCGCAGGAAAACTGCAAACCCTTCGTGGATATCGCTCATTTATTGGCCAGCTCGGGTATTAATGTTCCGAAAATTCATGCCGAAGACCTGACGCAGGGTTTTTTGCTGCTCAGTGATCTGGGGCGTCAGACTTATCTGGATGTCATCGATGCGGACAACGCCGATGCGTTGTTTGCCGATGCCATCGAAGCGTTGCTGACCTATCAGCAACTGCCGATGGATGCGCCATTGCCCAGCTATGACGTAGCCTTGTTGCGTCGTGAGCTGGAGCTTTTCCCCGAGTGGTATGTAAAGCGGCACCTGGGTATCGAAATGGACTCCGCGCAACTGGCCAGTTGGCAGCATGTCAGCGACCTGTTGATCGAGAGCGCCCTGGCGCAGCCCAAAGTGCTGGTGCATCGCGACTATATGCCGCGCAACCTGATGATCAGTGAGCCCAATCCGGGCGTGCTGGATTTCCAGGATGCGGTCTACGGGCCGGTCACTTATGACATTACCTGCCTGTTCAAGGATGCGTTCCTGAGCTGGCCTGAAGAGCGCGTTGCCGGTTGGCTGAACACGTACTGGAACAAGGCGCGGGCCTTGGGTATTGCCGTTCATGAAGACTTCGCCGCGTTTTCGCGGGCCAGTGATCTGATGGGCGTTCAGCGACACTTGAAGGTCATCGGGATTTTCGCGCGTATCTGTCACCGTGATGGCAAACCGCGCTACCTGGGCGATGTTCCGCGCTTCTTCTCGTATATAGAGGCTGTGGTGTCGCGACGTCCCGAACTGGCAGAACTGGGGCAACTGTTGACCAGCCTGCGCCCGGCGACGTGAGGCAGGATTATTTTGAGGAAGGATCGATTGTGTTGAAGAGGCCTGCATGAAAGCGATGATTCTCGCCGCCGGTAAAGGCGAGCGGATGCGACCATTGACCTTGCACACACCAAAACCTCTGGTGCGTGCCGGTGGCGTTCCCTTGATCGAATACCACCTCAAGGCATTGCAGGAGGCCGGGTTTCGCGACCTGGTCATCAACCATGCCTGGCTGGGGCAACAGATCGAAGACTATCTTGAAGATGGTCAGCGCTGGGGCGTGAACATCCACTACTCCCCCGAAGGCGAGCCACTGGAAACCGGTGGCGGTATCTTTCGTGCATTGCCACTGCTGGGGGATGAGCCTTTTGTTGTGGTCAATGGCGATATCTGGACCGATTACAGCTTTGCCGGACTGCGCAAGCCCCTGGCTGGGCTTGCCCATCTGCTGATGATCGATAACCCCGCGCACCATCCGACAGGCGATTTCGCCCTGGTCGACGGCTTGTTGCAGGATCCTTCCGAAGATGCACCGCGCCTGACCTACAGTGGCATTGCTGTCTTGCATCCCCGTCTGTTCGAGGGCTGCGAAGCCGGTGCGTTCAAGCTGGCTCCGTTGCTGCGTCAGGCAATGGCCCGCGGGCTGGTGACGGGGGAGCACTTCCGGGGTACCTGGATTGATGTCGGTACTCATGAGCGTCTTGGCGAAGTCGAGCGATTGCTGGCGGGGAACCGCTAGATGCTGTGGCCAGGCACACTGCTCGGCGCCGGAGCCGGATATGCCATTGCCGATATTCCGGGCGCGATGCTCGGTGCCTTGCTGGGGCAGGCGCTGGATCGCCGGTTGCAACTGCACACCTGGGCGCATGTGCGTGAGCGCCTGGGTGGCCGTTCGGCGGTACGTGACGAGGATCTGCTGTTCGTGCTGCTGGGACGTCTGGCCAAAAGTGGCGGGCGGGTCATGGCCAGCCATATTCATCAGGCGCGGGCAGAAATGCGTCGCTTGAACATGGATGAGGCTGCACAGCGTCTTGCCATTGCCGCTTTCAATCGCGGCAAGGACGGCGCTGACGGATTGCGCGGTTATCTGCGCCGTCTGCGCGGTCAGTCGGATATGGCCGAGGGCCTGCTGCGGGCTTGCTGGCGCATGGCCTGGGCCGACGGCAAGGTGACCCGCATCGAGCGTGAACTGATCGGGGCCTGGGGAATGTGGCTGGGCTGGTCGGAGCTGAAAGTCGAGGCACTGGCTGCGGAGCACGACCCGATGAAGAGGCCGCCGGTCAGCAGCTCTGACGAATACAACGGGGCGTTGTCACTGCTGGGTGTGCAGGCCGATACCGACCCGGCGAGCATCAAGCGTGCCTATCGTCGTCTGCTCAGCCGACATCACCCGGACAAGATCGCAGGTGGCGGTGCCAATACGTTGCAAGTGCGTGTTGCCACCGAAAAGACCAGCGAGCTGCACAGCGCCTACAGGGTGATCAAGGCACGTCGCGGGTTTCGTTAAGTAGGAGGGGCCTTGGCCGCGACGACTTGCTTACAGGAAACACATTTCCAGCGCTTGAAAAGCTGGCTGTCGCGGCCAAGGCCCCTCCCACCAGTGACAGATGCCTTCACTCGGCCTCTACCCAACCCCGGATACGACGAAAGATCTGTTCCTGTTCGGCGTCTTCATTACCCACAATGTTGACCAGCGCAACTTGAGTAAAGCCTGCGCCCTTGGCTCGCTTGCTGGCTTGCAGGCGGGAGCTGGCGGCCTGGGGAGACTGATTCCTGTAAATGAAATCTGCGGTCTTCATTTTCAGTGTCGGCACCAGCTCCAGCAGTGAAGGCTTGGCATTGACCGGCTCCCGGGCCGCAATCATTGCGAATTTTTGCACCAGCGGAGATTGCCGTTCGTTCAGGAAGCGTGCTGCCCAATAGGCACCGCTGCTATGGCCAACCAGCACGATACTGCGTGCCTTGTTCTGCTGGGCGAAAGCGATCGCGCTTTCGATGCGGGCAAAGATGTGTTCGGCGTCTGCCTTGGCGCGTTCCTCGGCCTCTGCGGCTTTTGCGACCTCGTCACCGGCCTGCGCCTGGGTATCGGCGGCCTTGGCGGCATCATCTTTGGGTGCATCCTTGGGTTTTTCTTCCGTGGCAGGTGCATCCGGCTCGCGTGGCATGAGGGCTTCGTCCTGCACGTCGGGCAGGGTGATGCTCAGCGTGGCCCAGCCGGTATCCGGAAACTTGCGACGCAGCGGGCCGACGATATCCGGCCAGTCTGCCGACTCGCCTGCACCCGGCAGCAGAATCACCGCGCCTTTCGGTTCTGCGCTGTTGGCCGGTTTCCAGAGTGCCAGGAAGCTCTCGTCACCGGCCTGCAGTTGCTGCAGATCCTGAGGCGGCAGTTGACGTTCGAGGGCGATGGCATCTTCCTGGGCGCGGGTCAGCAGCGGCGCGCGTTCCACGGGGGCTTCGGCGGAGGCGGCATCCTTGGCCGGCGCAGGATCGGCAGCCACCACCGGCAGCGCACAAGGTACTATCAGCGACAGGAGCAATGCAGGAAGCGTTGCGCGAAAGGTATGGGGCATCGAATATTCCAGGCCAGAAACTATTCTGGCAGCCTAATGCGTTGATCGGTATTTGTCAGGTCCCGGGACGGTGCATGGCCACCAAACGAAAACACACGAGAATGACATGACGGGTCTTCTGCGCATCGGTTTTATCGGCTGCCTGGCTTTGCTCTTGATGGCCCAGGTGGCGAATGCACGGGCTGATGAATCAGAACCTGCCGTGCACGCATTGTTGAGTCAGGAGCAGCGCACCTGGCTGGATCAGCATGGCCCGTTGCGTGTCGGCGTGGTAATGCACGCGCCTTATGCTCAGTTCGATCAGCGTCTGCAGCAACTCTCCGGCGCCAACGTCGATTTGATGAACGCGCTGGCAGCGGCGTTGCAGGTGGAGTTGCTGTGGCGCAACTTTCCCGATCAGGCTGCGCTGGAAAAGGCCGTTGCGGCGGGGCAGGTGGACCTGGCACCCGGGTTGATGCAAACCCCGTCCGGGCTGCGCACCTGGATGTTTTCCGATCCTTACCTGCGGGTTTCGCAACTGGTGATCGGAGAGCGCGATGGCAGTTCCGGGGTGGATATGGAAAAGGTCGACGAGCGTTCGCGAGTGGTCGTGCGCATGCCGAGCCCGACTGCCGATTACCTGCGCAGCAATTACCCCCACCTGAATCTGCAAGGCGTACCTCTGGAGCGTCAGGCCCTGCAATTGTTGCTGAGCCAGCAGGCGCGCTATGCCGTGGTGGACGAAGCGCAGCTCAGCCGTCTGTTCCGCGAGCCGGAGTTCGCCGGGCTGGCCGTGGTAGGCGACATCGGCCTACCGCAACTGCTGCGGGTGGCGACACGCCGGGACATGCCACAACTGGCCGCTATCGTCAGCGAAGGCTTGCATGTGATTCCGGCCAAGGAGCTGGATCAATTGCATACGCGCTGGATGCCGCTTAAATCTTCGCGGTTCAGTGAGTCGCCCGGGCTGTGGCAGAACCTCTGCCTGCTGTTGCTGGTGATGCTGCTGGCCTGTCTTGCGATTGTGCTCTGGCAACGCCGCCAGCAGCAGGCCCTGGAGCAGGAACTGTTCGATGCGCGGGAAGACATTGCCCGACGTGTCGAAGGCGAGGAAGGTCTGCGGCTGGCGCAGTTTTCCATCGATCAGAGCACGGTGGGCATTCTCTGGGTCAACTGGGACAGCCGGGTGCGCTATGCCAACCATGCGGCAGAATCGATGCTCGGTTATGGGCCGGGCGGGGTGGTGGACCGCCCGCTGATCGACTTCGAGCCCGGTCTGCACATGGATCGCTGGCTGAACCTGTGGAAGAACGCCCGTTCGATGGAAGACAGCCCGCAGGTGTTCGAGACCAACTGCATCCGCGCCGATGGCAGCGTGTTGCCTGCCGATGTATCCCTGAGTTTTCTGCGTTTTCGCGAGGCGGAATATCTGGTGGTATTCCTCAGTGACGTCACTGAGCGTCGGCGGGTCCACGACCAGTTGCGCGAGTTGTCGGCGCACCTGGAAAGCGTCCGCGAAGAGGAAAAGGCCCGCATTGCTCGCGAGGTGCATGATGAGCTGGGGCAGATGCTGACGGTGCTGAAGCTGGAAACGTCCATGTGCGAGCTGGCCTATGCCGATCTCGACCCTGGCTTGAGCGAGCGACTGAACAGTATGAAGCGTCTGATCGCTCAGCTCTTCCAGTTGATCCGTGACGTCGCCACGGCCCTGCGTCCGCCGATTCTCGATGCCGGGATTGCTTCGGCTATCGAATGGCAGGCCCGGCGTTTCGAAGCCCGCACGCAGATCCCTTGTCTGGTGCAGGTGCCGGACAATCTGCCGACGCTCAGTGATGCCCGGGCCACCGGTATGTTTCGCATTCTTCAGGAGGCGCTGACCAACGTCATGCGCCACGCTCAGGCGCATACGGTCGAAGTCAGTCTGACGCTGGAAGACGATGTGATGTGCATGAGCATTGCCGATGACGGCCAGGGTTTTGTGATGCAGTCTCAGGGGCCTGTTTCGTTCGGTCTGGTGGGCATGCGCGAGCGTGTCCTGATGCTCGGCGGCAGACTGGAACTGGACAGCGAGGTCGGAGAAGGCACAACCTTGCGCGCATACATTCCGTTGGACCCCGTTGGGCAGGAGCGAGAACATTGATTCGTGTACTGGTCGCTGAAGACCACACCATCGTGCGTGAGGGCATCAAGCAGCTTATCGGCCTGGCGAAGGACCTGCTCGTTGTGGGTGAGGCCAGCAATGGCGAACAGTTGCTCGAAACCCTGCGCAACGCGCCCTGCGAAGTGGTGCTGCTGGATATTTCCATGCCGGGCGTCAACGGGCTCGAAGCGATCCCCAGGATCCGGGCGTTGAATAACCCGCCGGTGATTCTGGTGCTGTCGATGCACGACGAAGCGCAAATGGCTGCCCGCGCCCTGAAGATCGGGGCAGCGGGTTATGCCACCAAGGACAGCGATCCGGCCTTGCTGCTGACAGCCATTCGTCGGGTTGCGGCCGGTGGGCGTTATATCGATCCGGACCTGGCGGATCGCATGGTTTTCGAGGTCGGTCTGACCGACAGCCGCCCGCTGCATTCGCTGTTGTCGGAGCGCGAGTTTTCGGTCTTCGAGCGCCTGGCTCAGGGCGCCAACGTCAATGACATCGCCCAGCAACTGGCCCTGAGCAGCAAGACCATCAGTACCCACAAGGCACGCCTGATGCAGAAGATGAACCTGCACTCACTGGCGGACCTGGTGAAATATGCTATGGAGCACAAGCTGCTCTGATCCAAAAACGACAGCGTACAAGCGAATTCATTCGCGAAAGGAGGCTCCGCTGTAGTGTCAGGCAGGCGCTTTCCCGAATGAATTCGGTCCCACGTCTACAAACCTGTAGAAAATGCCGAATCCTCACTTATCCAATCCCGCCATCCTTGTAGGGCAATCCCTACAAAGGAGCTTCCAGCCTGCTTAGGCTAATCTCTCCTTGCCCCCGATTTGCGTGTCATATGGGCTGTTCTAGTCTTGAAACACGCAGACAAAACAAAGGTGTGGGTAATGAGCGACGTCGATTCAAGCGCTGGGGCAAATGATGTTCTGGTCAGCTTTCGTGGTGTGCAGAAGAGCTACGACGGCGAAGCACTCATCGTCAAAGACCTGAACCTGGATATTCGCAAAGGCGAATTCCTCACCCTGCTCGGACCGTCGGGTTCCGGCAAGACCACCAGTCTGATGATGCTGGCCGGTTTCGAGACGCCGACCGCGGGCGAAATCCTGCTGGGCGGCCGCGCCATCAACAACGTGCCGCCGCACAAGCGCGACATCGGCATGGTGTTCCAGAACTACGCATTGTTCCCGCACATGACGGTTGCCGAGAACCTGGCGTTCCCGTTGTCGGTGCGCGGCATGAGCAAGACCGATATCGCCGAGAAGGTCAAACGCGCACTGGGCATGGTCCAGCTGGATACCTTCGCGCATCGTTATCCGGCGCAGTTGTCCGGTGGTCAGCAGCAGCGTGTGGCCCTGGCCCGTGCGCTGGTTTTCGAGCCGCAACTGGTGCTGATGGACGAGCCTCTCGGCGCTCTCGACAAGCAGTTGCGCGAACACATGCAGATGGAAATCAAACATCTGCATCAGCGTCTGGGCGTGACGGTGGTCTATGTGACCCACGACCAGGGCGAAGCCCTGACCATGTCCGATCGGGTTGCGGTATTCCATCAGGGCGAAATCCAGCAGATCGCACCGCCCCGCACGCTTTATGAAGAACCCAGCAACACCTTCGTCGCCAACTTCATTGGCGAGAACAATCGTCTCAACGGGCGCCTGCTCAGCCAGAACGGCGACCGTTGTGTCGTCGAGCTGGAGCGGGGAGAGAAGGTCGAGGCGCTGGCAATCAATGTCGGCCAGACTGGCGAGCCGGTCACCTTGTCGATCCGTCCGGAACGCATCAGCCTCAATGGCCGTAGCGAAAGTTGTGTAAACCGTTTCTCGGGCCGTGTTGCCGAGTTCATCTATCTGGGCGACCACGTTCGTGTGCGCCTGGAAGTGGCAGGCAAGACCGACTTTTTCGTCAAGCAGCCTATCGCCGAACTGGATGCGGCCTTGAGCGTTGGCGATGTCGTGCCCCTTGGGTGGCAAGTCGAGCACGCTCGCGCGCTCGATCCCTTGCAGCAAGTGCATTGATCTATCGATAAAAGCAACAACAGAGGCGAACGATCGCCCATCCCAATCGCTTACCAACACTGCTCGTGGAGATAAGAATAAATGCTGAAATCATTGAAGTTCACCGCTATCACGTTGGGCATGATGTGCGCGTCGCAAGCCATGGCCGCCGATCTGACCGTCATTTCCTTCGGTGGCGCCAACAAGGCCGCCCAGGAAAAGGCTTTCTATGCGCCTTGGGAGAAAGCAGGCAACGGCAAGATCATCGCGGGCGAGTACAACGGTGAAATGGCCAAGATCAAGACCATGGTCGACACCAAGAGCGTTTCCTGGGATCTGGTAGAGGTCGAGTCGCCGGAACTGTCTCGCGGTTGTGACGAAGACATGTTCGAAGAGCTGGACCCTGCGCTGTTCGGCAAGGCCGAGAACTACGTACCGGGCGCGCTGACCACTTGCGGCGCGGGCTTCTTCGTGTGGTCCACCGTGTTGGCTTACAACGCCGACAAGGTCAGCACCGCTCCGACCAGTTGGGTCGATTTCTGGGACACCAAGAAATTCCCGGGCAAGCGTGGCCTGCGCAAGGGCGCCAAGTACACCCTGGAATTCGCTCTGATGGCTGACGGTGTCGCGCCGAAGGACGTCTACAAGGTACTGGCCAGCAAGGACGGTCAGGACCGTGCCTTCAAGAAGCTCGATGAGCTCAAGCCAAACATTCAATGGTGGGAAGCAGGCGCTCAGCCGCCTCAGTACCTCGCTTCCGGCGACGTGGTCATGAGCTCGGCCTACAACGGTCGTATCGCTGCTGTGCAGAAAGAGAGCAACCTGAAAGTGGTCTGGACCGGCGGCGTGTATGACTTCGACGCATGGGCCATTCCAAAGGGCTCGAAAAACGTCGAAGCGGCGAAGAAGTTCATCGCTTACGTGCTGAGCCCGGAGCAGCAGAAGACCTATTCGCAGAACATCGCCTACGGCCCGGCCAACACCCAGGCGGTTGCGCTGCTGGACAAGGAAACCCTGCAGAACATGCCGACCACTCCTGAAAACATCAAGGATCAGGTGCAGATGGACGTGACGTTCTGGACTGACAACGGCGAGTCGCTGGAGCAGCGTTTCACCGCTTGGGCAGCCAAGTAATCGCGTCAACCTGAGTTAGATCCAGGAGCGTTTCCGGTTCAGGAAACGCTCCCCTCGTTCGTAGATTTCGGAGTTCGATATGGCCACCGCCGTGCCCCTGACTGAAGGCGCCAGCCCCAACCTGAAGCAACGCCTGGCTCGTGCCGAGCGGGTCAACCGCTGGAAAGCACAGGCCCTGATCGCTCCGTTGGTCATCTTTCTGCTGCTGGTCTTTCTGGTGCCCATCGCTGCGCTGCTCTACAAGAGCGTCAGCAACCCGGAAGTCGTTGCCGCACTGCCGAGCACCGTGATTGAAGTCGATAAATGGGACGGCAAAGGGCTTCCGCCCGAGTCGGCCTACAAGGCACTGAGCCTGGACCTGGCTGAAACCCGCAAGAATTCGACCCTGGGCGAGTTGTCCAAGCGCCTGAACATGGAACTGGCCGGTTATCGCAGCCTGCTGAGCAAGACCGCTCGCGCGCTGCCCTTCAAGACCGAGCCTGCCTCTTACAAAGATGCACTGGAAGCGCTGGACGAACGTTGGGGCGATCCCGCCTATTGGCAGGCGATTCGTCGCAATACCAGCAGCCTTACCCCTTATTACCTGCTGGCGGCCGTTGACCACCGTATCGACGATGTCGGCGAAGTGGCTGTAGCAACCCCGGACCAGGCCATTTACCTGGATATCTTCACCCGCACGTTCTGGATGGGGCTGGTCATTACCTCCATCTGCCTGGTGCTGGCCTATCCGCTGGCCTACCTGCTGGCCAGCCTCCCGGCGCGCCAGAGCAACCTGCTGATGATTCTGGTTCTGTTGCCGTTCTGGACCTCGATTTTGGTGCGGGTCGCGGCCTGGATCGTGCTGTTGCAATCGAGTGGCCTGATCAACGGGGCACTGATGGCCATGGGCATCATCGACAAGCCCATCGAACTGGTCTTCAACCGGATCGGTGTCTATATCGCGATGGTGCATATCATGCTGCCGTTCATGATCCTGCCGATCTACAGCGTGATGAAAAACATTTCCCCGACCTACATGCGTGCGGCCATTTCCCTGGGCTGCCATCCGTTCACCAGTTTCTGGCGCGTGTACTTCCCGCAGACCTATGCCGGGATCGGTGCCGGTTGCCTGCTGGTCTTCATTCTGTCGATCGGCTACTACATCACCCCGGCCTTGCTGGGCAGCCCGAACGACCAGATGGTCAGCTATTTCGTGGCTTTCTATACCAACACCAGCATCAACTGGGGCATGGCGACGGCACTGGGCGGCCTGCTGCTGTTGGCGACTGTCGTGCTGTACCTGATCTATAGCTGGCTGGTCGGCGCCAGCCGCCTGCGTTTGAGCTGAGGAAGCCATCATGCTGAATTCGTATTCGTCGCCTATCGAGCGCATCTGGTATTACGCACTGCGCATTATTTGCGCACTGATCCTGTTGTTCCTGGTGTTGCCGGTGCTGGTCATCGTGCCGCTGTCGTTCAACTCGGGCAGCTTTCTGGTCTATCCGCTGCAAGGCTTTTCATTGCAGTGGTATCAGGACTTCTTCGGCTCCGCCGAGTGGATGCGCTCGCTGAAGAACAGCATGATCGTTGCTCCGGCTTCCACGCTGCTGGCGATGATCTTCGGCACCCTGGCCGCCATCGGCCTGACCCGTGGCGACTTCCCCGGCAAGCCGCTGGTCATGGCGCTGGTGATCTCGCCGATGGTCGTACCGATGGTGATTGTCGGTGTCGCCAGCTATCTGTTCTTTGCACCGCTGGGACTGGGCAACAGCTACACCTCGCTGATCCTGGTTCACGCGGTGCTGGGCGTGCCGTTCGTGATCATCACTGTTTCGGCCACCTTGCAGGGCTTCAATTACAACCTGGTGCGCGCCGCCGCCAACCTCGGCGCTTCGCCGCTGACGGCGTTCCGTCGGGTGACCCTGCCGCTGATCGCGCCGGGCGTGATCTCCGGTGCGCTGTTCGCCTTCGCCACCTCGTTCGATGAAGTGGTGGTCACCCTGTTCCTCGCCGGCCCCGAACAAGCGACCCTGCCGCGCCAGATGTTCAGCGGCATCCGCGAAAACCTCAGCCCGACCATCGCCGCCGCCGCGACCTTGCTGATCGCCTTCTCGGTAGCCTTGCTGCTGGTGCTGGAATGGTTGCGCGGGCGCAGCGAGAAATTGAGGACTAAAGCGGAATAGGGGAGAGCTGCAAGTTGTAAGCGGCAAGCTACAAGCTTGAGGTTACGGCTTGAGCTTGTGGCTTACAGCTTGAAGCTTGCAGCTTCTCCTCCCCTTCCCCCTTCGCTTACAATGCGCGCCACCGTGATTCCGCTCAAACAGGTGCGCCATGCAGCCCTTTGTTATTGCCCCATCGATCCTTTCCGCCGACTTCGCCCGTCTGGGCGAGGACGTCGACTCTGTACTGGCCGCTGGCGCCGACTTCGTTCACTTCGATGTCATGGACAATCACTATGTCCCGAACCTGACCATCGGTCCGATGGTGTGCAGCGCGCTGCGCAAATACGGTGTCACTGCACCCATCGACGTCCATCTGATGGTCAGCCCGGTGGACCGCATCATCGGCGATTTCATTGAAGCCGGTGCCACCTACATCACCTTCCATCCTGAAGCGACCCAGCATATCGACCGCTCGTTGCAACTGATCCGCGAGGGCGGCTGCAAGTCGGGTCTGGTGTTCAACCCGGCCACGCCCCTGAACCTGCTGGAGTACGTCATGGACAAGGTCGACATGATCCTGCTCATGAGCGTCAACCCGGGCTTCGGCGGTCAGAAGTTCATTCCCGGTACGCTGAACAAGCTGCGCGAAGCGCGTGCCTTGATCGATGCTTCAGGGCGTGACATCCGTCTGGAAATCGATGGTGGCGTCAACGTCGCAAACATCCGTGAAATCGCGGCTGCAGGCGCGGATACCTTTGTTGCCGGCTCGGCCATCTTCAATGCCCCCGACTACAAGGAAGTGATCGAGAAAATGCGCAACGAACTGGCGTCAGCCCGCGCATGAGCGGCTTCGAGCAACTGTTTGCGGGCAAGCTGCCCAGGCTGATCATGTTCGATCTCGACGGGACCCTGGTAGATTCCGGGCCCGATCTGGCCGTGGCCGTTGACAAGATGCTGCTCGAACTCGGTCGCCCGCCGGCTGGCCTCGAGTCGGTCCGGCAATGGATCGGCAATGGTGCGCCGGTACTGGTGCGTCGTGCGCTGGCCAATGACATCGACCACAGTGGTGTCGATGACGTCCTGGCCGAGCAGGCGCTGGAAATCTTCATGCAGGCTTATGCCGAAAAACACGAATTCACCGTGGTCTATCCCGGCGTTCGTGAAACCCTGAAGTGGTTGCAGAAGATGGGGGTCGAAATGGCCCTTATCACCAACAAGCCGGAGCGCTTCGTCGCTCCGCTGCTGGATGAAATGAAACTTGGGCGTTTCTTCCGCTGGATCATCGGCGGCGACACCATGCCACAGAAGAAACCGGACCCTGCGGCCCTGTTCTTTGTGATGAAAATGACCGGTATTCCTGCGTCCCAGTCACTGTTCGTCGGCGATTCACGTTCCGACGTGCTGGCGGCCAGGGCGGCTGGCGTGGCCTGTGTCGGCCTGACCTATGGCTACAACCATGGCAGGCCCATCGCTGAGGAATCCCCGGCGCTGGTGATCGATGATCTGCGCAAGCTGATTCCCGGTTGCCTGGATCAGGACGCTGAGATACTGTTGCCCGATATTCAACTCCCCTCCCTCAGAGAATCCATCGTGGTGGTCACTCGCAAACTCTGGATGAAAGTCATCAAGGCCCTGGCCCGTTGGCGTTGGCGCGCCTGACTTGATCCCGGCCGCCTGTGCGGCACGTTTGCCTGACTGACCGTTTTTATCCTCAAACCACGAGGCTGTTCATGAACCGTGAAGAATTCCTGCGTTTGGCTGCTGCCGGCTATAACCGCATCCCGCTTGCCCACGAAACCCTGGCCGACTTCGACACGCCGCTGTCGATCTACCTGAAACTGGCCGATCAGCCGAACTCCTACCTGCTGGAGTCGGTACAGGGCGGCGAGAAATGGGGGCGCTACTCGATCATCGGCCTGCCTTGCAGTACCGTGATGCGTGTTCATGGCCATCATGTCAGCGTGACTCATGAGGGCGTGGAAGTCGAAAGTCATGACGTCGAAGACCCGCTGGCCTTCGTCGAAGAGTTCAAGGCACGCTACAACGTTCCGACCATTGCCGGTCTGCCACGCTTCAATGGTGGTCTGGTGGGCTACTTCGGTTATGACTGTGTGCGCTATGTGGAAAAACGTCTGGCCAACTGCCCGAATCCGGACCCGCTGGGTGTGCCGGATATCCTGCTGATGGTGTCCGATGCGGTCGTGGTATTCGATAACCTGGCGGGCAAGATGCACGCCATCGTATTGATCGACCCGGCCCAGGAGGATGCTTATGAAAGCGGTCGGGCGCGTCTCGATGAACTGATGGACAAACTCCGTCAGCCGATCACGCCGCGTCGTGGTCTGGCACTGGACAGGCCGCCAGCCGCCGAGCCGGTGTTCCGCTCCAGCTTCACCCAGAACGATTACGAAAAGGCGGTCGACACCATCAAGCAATACATCCTGGCCGGGGATGTGATGCAGGTCGTACCGTCGCAACGCATGTCCATCGACTTCAAGGCTGCGCCTATCGACCTGTACCGGGCGCTGCGCTGCTTCAACCCGACGCCTTACATGTACTTCTTCAACTTCGGTGACTTCCATGTGGTCGGCAGTTCGCCGGAAGTGCTGGTGCGGGTCGAGGACAATCTAGTGACCGTCCGCCCGATTGCCGGTACACGCCCGCGTGGAGCGACCGAAGAGGCCGACCGCGCTCTGGAAGAGGATCTGCTGTCCGACGACAAGGAAATCGCCGAGCACCTGATGCTGATCGATCTTGGTCGTAACGACACGGGCCGCGTCTCGGAAATCGGCTCGGTCAAGCTGACCGAGAAGATGGTCATCGAGCGTTATTCCAACGTGATGCACATCGTTTCCAACGTTACCGGTCAACTGAAGAGCGGGCTGACGGCCATGGACGCCCTGCGCGCCATCCTGCCGGCTGGCACCTTGTCCGGTGCGCCGAAGATCCGCGCCATGGAAATCATCGACGAGCTGGAGCCCGTGAAGCGTGGCGTCTATGGCGGTGCGGTGGGTTACATGGCCTGGAACGGCAATATGGACACTGCGATTGCCATTCGTACTGCGGTCATCAAGAACGGCGAACTGCATGTGCAGGCGGGCGGCGGTATCGTTGCCGACTCGGTGCCGGCGCTGGAGTGGGAAGAAACCATCAACAAGCGTCGGGCGATGTTCCGGGCCGTTGCTCTGGCCGAGCAGACGGCAGGGGATTGAGCTTCAGGCGGTAAGCTACAAGCTTCAAGTGAAACGCGGTGTCTGCCTTGAGGCGGCACCGCGTTTTTGTTCATGCAGCCCGGGCTTCTTCCAGGGCTTCGGCGGACAGTTGCCGGTTGTGGCGGTTGGCGTAGTTCTCGGCCATGACCGAGCAGACGATCAACTGCATCGGATGATAGATCATGATCGGCAGCAGGATCAGGCCAAGACCCGGATTGGCACCGAAGATCAAGGCGGCCATGGGCGCACCGGCGGCCAGGGATTTTTTGGTGGCGCAGAACACGGCCGCGACGCGGTCGCCATGATCGAACTTCAAGGCGCGCGCGGTGCGGGTGGTCATGAACAGAATCACGGCCAGCAGCACGGCGGTGCCGATAAAGGCGGTCAGAATCACGCTGTTGCCCTGGGCTTGCCACATGCCCGAAATCATCGAGTTGCAGAACGCGGCATACACCAGCAACAGGATCACGATCTTGTCGATCAGATTGGTGTACTTCTTGTGCCGGGCAAAGAACTTGCCCACCAGCGGACGCAGTAACTGGCCGATGATCAGAGGCAGCAGCAACATGCCGCACAGATCCAGCAGCGTCGAACCCAGGTCGATACCGCCAGAGCCGGTGCCCACTACCAGGCTGACCAGCCAGGGCGTGATGAAAATCCCCAGCACGCTGGACAGGCTGGCATTGAGAATTGCCGCCGGTACGTTGCCTTTGGCGCTGCCGGTCAGTGCGACCGACGACGAAATGGTGGAGGGCAGGGCGCACAGGTAGAGGAAGCCCAGCATCAGCAGGGCAGGCACATACGCGCTCAGCAGCTTGTTGCCGATCAGCCAGAGAACCGGGAACACCACAAAGGTGAAGGCCTGGATCATGATGTGCAGGCGCCAGTTCCTGAGGCCGTTCCTGATCTGCTCGCTGGACAGGTTGACGCCATGCAGGAAGAACACTACGAACACGCCGACATTGATGACGTATTCGGCATGCATGCCACCGCCCGTGGCGCCGAAGTGCGGAAAGAAGTAGGCCAGAACCGTCGCCAGGACCATTCCACAGAGGAACCAGTCGGTCACGACGCGCTTGAGGTGTTTGAGTGCTTGCATGGGAGGGCTCGCGCATTCTTTGTCAAAGTGAATGTCCGCAGGCTACTCTGTTGCCTTGTAGCCGTCTTGCGACATAAGGCCATTAGATGCCGACTAACGGACAAATCACTTCTCATCCTTCTACCGGCGAGCGGCAGATACCGGTCCTGCAGGATTTGCCGCGTCCGCTGTATGCCCGTGCCGAAAGCCTGATTGCCGGGTCATGGACGCCGCCCCATCGTCATGACTGGGTGCAGTTTTCCTATGCAATCAGTGGCGTGTTGGGCGTGCATACCGCAGAGGGCAGCTTCTTCGCGCCGCCGCAGTGGGGCGTGTGGATTCCTGCCGGGCTTGAGCATCAGGTGGTGACTTCCATGCAGGCCGAGATGCGCAGCCTGTATGTACGAACCCAGGATTCCGGTTGGGCACCGCAGCGTTGCCGGGTGCTGGAGGTGACGCCTCTGGCCCGGGAACTGATCAAGACGTTCTGCCTGCTGCCTGTGACTTACCCGGAGGATGACAGCCCTGAGGCGCGGCTGGTCCAGGTGCTGCTGGACCAGTTGGCGCAACTGCCGGAAGTGGGGTTTTCCCTGCCGTTGCCTCGGCACCCGCGGCTACTGGGCCTGTGCAATGAGCTGATCGAAAACCCTGCCCGATTGATCACGCTGCATGACTGGGCCGCACGCCTCGGCACTTCGGAGAAGACCCTGATGCGCCTGTTTCAGCGCGAAACCGGCCTGAGCTTTCGAGGCTGGCGTCAGCGGGCGAGGCTATTGTCGTCGCTCAGCGCACTGGAAGACGGCGACAGCGTGACCAACACGGCCCTGGCCTGTGGCTATGATTCCACTTCAGCTTTTATTGCGGCTTTCAAAGGGCTGTTCGGCTACACGCCTGGGGAACTGTTCAAGTAGATTCCGGCATGAAACAACGCCTGATTGCTGCCTTTTCCTACAGCAAGAGTTTTTGAGTTCGTAATATCTTTCACCTCTTATGCGGCACGAAAGGTGCTTGAATCAAGGAGTTGAGGCCGTTTTCCACGAAAACTATTCAATCCCGACAGCCATTACCCCTACTCGCTGGCGGAGGATTGCCGTATAACGGCAACAATCGCGTATCTGGCAACAAAGGACCCACAATAAAAGCTGATGAAAACTCCTAAACGCATTGAACCCCTGATCGAAGACGGTCTGGTCGACGAGGTGCTGCGCCCGCTCATGAGCGGGAAAGAGGCAGCTGTTTATGTGGTGCGCTGTGGCAAGGAGCTGCGGTGTGCCAAGGTTTACAAGGAGGCGAACAAACGCAGTTTCCGTCAGGCGGCCGAGTATCAGGAAGGCCGCAAGGTACGCAACAGCCGACAGGCCCGGGCCATGGCCAAGGGTTCCAAGTTCGGTCGTAAAGAAGCAGAAGACGCATGGCAGAACGCCGAGGTGGCGGCCTTGTTCCGCCTGGCCAGTGCCGGTGTCAGGGTCCCCAAGCCTTTCGATTTTCTGGAAGGCGTACTGCTCATGGAGCTGGTGGCCGACGAGTACGGCGATGCGGCACCGCGTCTGAACGATGTGGTCCTGGAGCCGGATCAGGCACGTGAATACCACGCCTTCCTGATCGAGCAGATCGTGCTGATGCTGTGTGCCGGTCTGGTGCACGGTGACCTGTCCGAGTTCAACGTGCTGCTGGGGCCGAGCGGACCGGTGATCATCGACTTGCCTCAGGCGGTGGATGCGGCTGGCAACAACCACGCCTTCAGCATGCTGGAGCGGGATGTGGGCAACATGGCTTCCTACTTCGGACGTTTTGCGCCGGAGCTCAAGGCTACCCGATATGCCAAGGAAATGTGGTCGCATTACGAGGCCGGCACGTTGTCGCCCTCCACGGTGCTGACAGGTCAGTTCAAGGATTCGGAGCAGGCTGCTGACGTCAGGGGTGTGCTGCGCGAGATCGAAGCGGCGCGTCTGGATGAAGCCCGTCGTCAGGCTGCCCGTGCCGCCGACGATGCGCCACCGGGCAAACCCAACGAAGAACCGCCACCGCCCTGGATGCAGTAATACACAAGTGGGAAGCAGCTTGCTGGCGACGGATCACTGACAGCATGTTGAATAGATACTGGCTTCACTATCTGTCGCCAGCAAGCTGCCTCCCACGGATTGTTTTTCAGCCACAGCAGCCGCCCGAAGCCAGATCCTTGAGGATCGGGCAATCGGGGCGGTCGTCGCCGTGGCAGTGTTCTACCAGTTCCTGCAGGGTATCGCGCAGGCTCGCCAGTTCCTCGATCTTCTGATTCAGCTCGACGATATGCTTGTGGGCCAGCGCCTTCACATCGGCACTGGCACGCTGCCGATCCTGCCAGAGGGTCAGCAGCCTGCCGACTTCCTCCAGCGAAAACCCCAGATCCCGCGAGCGTTTGATGAAGGCCAGGGTGTGCAGGTCTTCGGAGCTGTAAAGGCGGTAGCCACTGTCGCTGCGGGTGGCTGCCTGCAACAGGCCGATGGACTCGTAATAGCGAATCATCTTGGCACTCAAACCGCTTTTGCTGGCCGCCTGGCCGATGTTCATTGTGCGTCTCCCATGTCATCCGGTTTCCAGGTCTTCAACAGCAGGGCGTTGCTCACCACGCTGACGCTGGACAAGGCCATGGCGACTCCTGCCAGTACCGGGTTGAGATAGCCCAGGGCTGCCAGCGGAATACCGATCAGGTTATAGACAAAGGCCCAGAACAGGTTCTGGCGGATCTTGGCGTAGGTCTTGCGGCTGATTTCCAGTGCCGCGGGCACCAGGCGCGGATCGCCGCGCATCAGGGTGATGCCGGCGGCATGCATCGCCACATCGGTACCGCCACCCATGGCGATACCAATATCGGCTGCCGCCAGGGCAGGGGCATCGTTGATGCCGTCACCGACCATCGCCACCACATGATCCCTTTTCAGAACTTCCACGATCGAGGCTTTTTCGTCGGGCAGCACTTCGGCGTGCACATTGCGGATACCCAGCGCCTCGGCGACCGCTCTGGCGCTGCCGGGATTGTCGCCGGTCAGCAAGTGGCAACCGATGCCCCGTGCGTTCAACTGCTGCATGGCCTGTTCCGCGCCGGGCTTGAGGGTGTCGCCAAAGGCGAACATACCCAGCACCACCGGTTGAGGCCCCAGCTCGATCAGCCAGGACAGGGTTCTGCCTTCGGCTTCCCAGGTTCTGGCGGACTCGGCCAGTTCGCCCATCTGCAAGTTGTTTTCTTCCAGCAGACGCCGGTTGCCCAGCGCCAGTTGATGCCCTTCGACGTCACCGGCGATGCCGCGTCCGGTGAGGGCCTGGCTGTGTTCGGTGCTGTCCAGCTTCAGTTGCCACTCGCGACACACATCCAGCACCGCCTTTGCCAGCGGATGTTCGCTGCCGCGTTGCAGGGCTCCTGCCCGTTCCAGCAACTGTTCTTCGTTGCCTTCCACGGCAATCATGTTGGTGATCCGTGGTGTGCCGCAGGTCAGGGTGCCGGTCTTGTCGAACACCACGGCATCCACCTCATGGGCGCGCTCCAGTGCTTCGGCGTCCTTGATCAGAATGCCGTAGCGCGCAGCCACCCCCGTTCCGGCCATGATCGCGGCGGGTGTGGCCAGGCCAAGGGCGCAAGGGCAGGCGATGACCAGCACCGCGACGGCATTGATCAGGGCGACTTCCAGCGATGCCCCGGCCAGCATCCAGCCTGTCAGGGTAAAAAGCGCGATGACCAGCACCGCAGGCACGAATACCTGGCTGACCTTATCCACCAGTCTCTGGATCGGTGCCTTGCCCGCCTGAGCATCCTCGACCAGCTTGATAATGCGCGCCAGCACGGTCTGGGTGCCCAGGGCCGTGGTTCTGATCAGTAACCGGCCTTCGCCGTTGATGGCACCGCCGGTGACGTTGTCGCCGGGCTGTTTGACCACCGGCAGGCTCTCGCCGCTGATCAGGGCTTCATCGGCATGACTGCGACCTTCCACGATCTGACCGTCCACCGGGAAGCGTTCACCGGGTTTGACCAGCACCAGATCATCGAGGCGCAAGGCGCTGATGGCGACATCGTGTTCCTCGCCATCGATCACTTGCAGGGCGCGCTCCGGGCGCAAGGCTTCCAGGGCGCGGATGGCGCTGGCAGTCTGGCGCTTGGCGCGGCTTTCCAGATATTTGCCCAGCAGCACCAGGGCGATGACCACGGCCGAGGCCTCGAAATACAGATGCGGCATCTTGCCGGGTGTGGCGGTGATCCATTGGTAGAGGCTCAGGCCGTATCCGGCACTGGTGCCGATGGCAACCAGCAGGTCCATATTGCCAGCGCCCGCCCGCACGGCTTTCCAGGCGGCGATGTAAAAGCGTGCGCCGAGAATGAATTGCACCGGGGTGGCCAGTGCGACCTGAATCCAGGCGGGCAACATCCAGTGCACGCCAAAAGGGCTCAGCAACATGGGTGCAACCAGGGGCAGTGCCAGGACCAGCGCCAGTATTAAGGCCCAGCGTTCGCGGTTCAGATGACGGATCCTGCCTGCGGCATCGGCCTGCTCGTTATGCAACAGAGTCGCGCCATAGCCTGCCTGGCTGACGGCGGCGATCAACGCCTGCGGGTCGGTTCCGTTATCGGTTTGTACATGGGCGCGTTCACTGGCCAGATTGACCGTGACGCTGGTGACCCCGGGTACTTTGGCCAGGGCACGCTCGACCCGACCTGCGCAGCTTGCGCAGGTCATGCCGGTGATCGGCAGGTCGAAGGTGGTGGGTTCTTGCATCTTTTCACTCCCTGAAGGCTTGATGCCTGCAAGGGTCAACCTTGCCACATGGGCAAGGTCAAGCGCGAATCAATAGTTGAGGTCGGCTTTCTTCAGGTACATGCCGTTCAGGTCGGCGGCGATGCGGTACTTGAGAATATCCCCGGCGCGCAGTTTGATTTTTGTGCTGCTCTGGGCCTCCATTCCTGGAGCGCAGCCGACCACGTTGCCAGGCAGCCTGCGCAAGCGCACCGAAACGTCGCCCGGCGGCAGGTTGAACGATACGGAATCTTCCTGGAACAGGCGTCCGGCCAGTTGATCCTGAATGTAAATGCCGATTTCGCAGGAGGTCGCGACTTCCAGACGCTCTCGGGAAATGATCAGAATGCCGTAATCCTGAGCGGCCTGTGCGCCGGGCGAAGCTGCCAGAAGACCGAGAATGCCGAAGAGGCTCAATACTGACCAGCGCATGGCTGATACTCCTGCTGTAGACGTCGATGACGAAGCTTGGCTCAGGCCTGCAACTAATACCAGCCCGGCAGGAAAAACAGAAACTTGACCTTGCCACGATGACAAGGTTGAAGATGCCTGGCATCCATCACTCAAGGAGCATCGGCATGCAGTTATTCAAGGTACAAGGCATGACGTGCGGGCATTGTGTCCGTGCAGTGACCCAGGTCATCAAGAACGATGACCCGGCGGCAGAGGTGCAGGTCGACCTGGCCAGTTCGCAAGTGCGTGTGCAAAGTTCGTTATCCACAGAGCGGCTCGTCGAACTGATCGGTGAAGAGGGGTATCAGGCTCAGCCGCTCTGACAGGCCCGGATTACGAGCAGTCGGCGCGACTCCGACTGATCGTACGAGACTGGTTTCTGAAAAGTCCTGAATTAATTTTTCCTTGTCCGGCGTTATCGGCAGGGCAGGCCGGTTAGACTAGTCAGCTGCCTTGCACATGTCCGGACTTTCAATGAATTTCAAGACCATCCTTATTCTGGGTGCCCTGAGCGCCTTTGGCCCGTTGGCCATCGACTTCTATCTTCCCGGTTTTCCCGCCATGGCGGCGTATTTCGGGACCGACGAAAAGCATGTGCAACTGACCCTGGCAGCCTATTTCCTGGGCCTGTCCATCGGGCAACTGGCCTATGGACCTGTGGCTGACCGCTTTGGTCGACGCATGCCGTTGCTGGTCGGTGTCACGCTCTTCACGCTGGCTTCGCTGGCCTGTACCTTCGCGCCGAGCCTGGACTGGCTGATCGCGGCTCGTTTCGTTCAGGCCCTCGGTGGTTGTGCGGGCATGGTGCTGGCGCGGGCCATTGTCAGTGACAAATGCGATGCCGTGGAGTCGGCCAAGGTCTTCTCGCAACTGATGCTGGTCATGGGCCTTGCGCCGATTCTGGCACCGATGCTGGGTGGTTTACTGGTCAATACCGCTGGGTGGCAATCGATTTTCCTGTGCCTGACGATCTTCAGTGCGCTGTGCCTTGCCGCCGTGGCCATCGGCTTGCCGGAAAGCATGCCGGCCAGCGTTCCACGTCAGCCGCTGAGCGGTGCGCTTAAGCAGTACGGCAATCTGCTCAAGGATCAGGTTTTCATCGGCCATGCCCTGACGGGTGGGATTGTCATGGCCGGGATGTTCTCCTACATCGCCGGTTCGCCTTTCGTGTTCATCAAGTTGTATGGCGTTCCTGCGGAGCATTACGGCTGGCTGTTCGGCATGAATGCGGCAGCGTTCATTCTGGTGGCACAGGTCAATGCACGGCTGTTGCGCAAGAGCAGCCCGGCTTTTCTGTTGATGCGTACCATCTGGATCTATCTGGCAGCAGCCCTGACTCTGCTGGGCATTGCCAGCCTGCGCACCGAGCAGCTCTGGCCGCTGCTGGTCCCGCTGTTCATCTGCATCGCCAGCCTGGGTTGCATCATTCCCAATGCTTCGGCTTGTGCCATGAACGGCCAGTGGGCCCGGGCCGGCAGTGCTTCGGCGTTGATGGGCTGTTTGCAGTTCAGTGTCGCGGCAGGTGCGGCGAGTCTGGTGGGTGTGCTGCATGACGGCACGGCAACGCCGATGGCGGCCGTGATCAGTCTGTGTGGTGTGCTGGCAACGGTTGTGGCGCTGTATACCCGTCGCCTGCAGGCGCGTCGGGATGCGCAGGCCAGATAATCGAGGATGAGCCATCGCGGTTGATCCGCGATGGCTGGTCGTTGCCGATCAGAAACCTTCAAGCACGATCTTGCCCTTGGCCTTGCCGCTTTCCAGCAGCTCATGGGCACGACGCAGGTTTTCGGCATTGATGGTGCCGAAGTGCTCCCCGAATGTGGTTTTCAGGGTTCCGGCGTCGATCAGTTCGGCGACCCGGTTGAGCAGGTTGTGCTGTTCGATCATGTCCGGCGTCTCGAACATCGAGCGGGTGTACATGAACTCCCAGTGCAGCGACAGGCTCTTGCGCTTGAGCTTGGAAACATCCAGCGTCTTGGGGTCGTCGATCAAGGCCAGCTTGCCCTGAGGCTGGAGCGCTTCCACCAACTGGTCCAGATGCAGATCGGTCTGGGTCAGGCTGGCGACATGAGTGACCTGATTCTGGCCGATACGCTTGAGTTCTTCACTCAGCGGTTGGCTGTGATCGATGACTTCATGAGCGCCCAGGTCGCGCACCCAGCTTGTGGTTTCCGGGCGGGATGCCGTGCCAATGACTTTCAGTGAAGTCAGCTGGCGGGCCAGTTGGGTCAGGATCGAGCCGACACCGCCCGCTGCACCGACGATCAACAGGCTTTGCTCTTTTTCAGCCAGGCCCTCTGCGATCTGCAAACGTTCGAACAGCAATTCCCAGGCGGTAATCGCCGTCAGCGGCAGCGCTGCCGCGTGGGCAAAGCTCAGGGACTTGGGCATGTGCCCGACAATCCGCTCATCCACTACATGCAATTCGCTGTTGGCACCGGCACGAGTCAGGGAACCCGCATAAAACACCTTGTCGCCCGGCTGGAACAGCGTCACTTCGCTGCCGACCGCTTTCACCACGCCCGCCACATCCCAACCCAGAACCTTGGCAGCGCCGGCTTCTGGCTGGACGTTCTGCCGAACCTTGGTGTCCACGGGGTTCACGGAAATCGCTTTGACCTCCACCAGTACATCGCGGGCACCCGCGACCGGTTCCGGCAGATCGACGTTCTGCAGCGAGTCGGCATGGCTAATGGGCAGTGACTGGTAATAGGCGATGGCTTTCATGCAAGGCTCCTTGAGGGCGGAAAGTTGATGAACAGATCATTCGCCATTTCCATTAAAGATAAAACCCGCTAAAACGGCACTCTCTTTCAATTTTATTTTGATAATCCGAGGCTGGAATGCTGCGTTTCGATGACTTGCAGTTGTTTGTGCGGGCGGCTGATCTGGGCAGCCTGTCTGCGGCGGCACGGGGCATGGACCTGTCGGCGGCAGTGGCCAGTGCGGCGCTCAAGCGCATCGAGCAGCAGCTTGGCGTACGTCTGCTGGCGCGCTCCACGCGCAGTTTACGTCTGACCGCCGATGGCGAAGGCTTTCTGGAATATGCCCGTGCAGCCCTTGGCAGTCTGGAAGATGGTCGACGCTTGCTGGCCAGCAATCAGGAAAGCTGCAATGGCGTCCTGCAACTTTCGGCACCCTCGGATTTTGGTCGCAATGTGCTGTTGCCCTGGCTCGACGAGTTTCAGCAGCAACACCCGCAATTGTCCGTGCGCCTGCTGGTGGGCGATCGGGTCGACGATCTGTTCCGTCAGCCCGTGGATGTTGCCCTGCGCTATGGAGAGCCCGGGGATTCGAGTCTGGTGGCCCGACCTGTAGCGCCTGACAACCGACGGGTGCTGTGCGCATCCCCCGATTATCTGGCTCGTCATGGCGAACCGCAGCAGGTGGGCGAACTGGCGCAGCATAATTGCCTGTTGCTCATGCTCGGTGACCGGATTCACGACCACTGGACCTTTCACGATGGCAAGCGGGAGGTAAGCCTGACCGTGGGCGGCAACCGTTTCAGCCCCGACGGCGATGTGGTGCGTCGCTGGGCCCTGGCGGGGGCCGGTGTGGCGTATCGCTCATGGCTGGATATCGCCGCCGATGTCCATGCCGGACGCCTGAAAGTATTGATGCCGCATTTACGCGGTGAGGCCGTGCCGCTGAACCTGTTATGTGCTCATCGAGTACAACTGAACAAACCCGTGAATCTATTGCTGGAAATGCTGCGAGTTCGATGCGCCCGACAATCTGCGCTCAGTGCTTGTTAGTTGTTTGGGGGACTAAGGAATTCGCGGAAAAGACTGACGGATACTTCGGAAAATATAAGAGATAAATACAGTTTTCAGTTTCAAAGTGCCAACATAAGGACAGGCGTTGAAACGGCTTTGACCTAGCGTTTCCGGTGCCTTGGCCGCTGCTCCTGGCGGTTTTATGCGATGTGTCCGGGAGACCGGAGAACGGGATGTCTTGAATGGCAACGTCTGCGCGGAAATATTAGGGTTTTCATATTTAATGAGGTCCTGCAAACTTCGGGCATTAGGTTGCAAATGTCTCCGATATTGATCCGGCTGATGTAACTTTTACCTGATCGGGTAGCCGCTCATGGAGTTTATACGTGTCATTTCAGGTTGAATCCACGTTCAACTTTACGGGAGCGGGATTGTTATCAATATGCCATCGCTATAGACGAATGTTTCAACAGGGAGTGAATACATGGAATATGCACCTTGCATCAGTCAGATTGCGACACTGCTGGCCGACCCCAAGCGTAGCGCAATGATTTGGGCATTGATGGATGGTACCGCTCGTCCTGCCAACGAGTTGGCATTAATGGCGGGGCTCTCGACGTCTTCTGCAGGTGCGCATCTGGCGCGACTGGCCAATGGCGGGCTGTTGAAACAGGAGGCACGTGGGCGCACACGTTTCTTCCGGTTGGCAGCGCCTGAAATCGGGGCCGCCGTGGAGGCGCTGGCCAATGCTTCGATGGTGAGTGCCGACCAGATCAGCCGCAATGTGGCGCAGCCCATGCCGCCGTTGCCTATACGTCGCGCACGCATCTGTTCCGATCACCTGGGAGGGGAAATGGCCGCCGAGTTGTACCAGCGTTTGCTGGGGGCAGGCTGGATCGAACAGATGGAGCAGCGGGTCGAGGTGACCAGCAAGGGCATGGCCAAGTTTGCCGAGCGCGGCATTTATGTGCCGGCGCTGGCGCAGCGGCAACGGGAGACGGTCTGTGTCTGCCCGGACTGGAGCGAGCGCAGCCCGCATCTTGGCGGTGCGTTGGGAGCCGGGCTCTTGCAGTTGTTCATTCAGATGGGATGGCTGCGCCCCACTGAGGAGTCCAGCACATTGCAGGTCTCGTCCAACGGGCAGCGTGAAATCGGCAAGATAGCGTCAGCGGCCTGATGCGGCGCAATGGCGGGCAGCGCCTTGTGGCCCTGCCCGCGATGCGTTTGATCAGGGCTTGACCAGACGCGCATCCAGACTGTTTTGCGCCAGACGCCTTGCCTGATCCTGGGTCATGCCCAGGTGGGTGTGCAGAGCATGGAAGTTCTCGGTGACATAACCGCCGAAGTAGGCCGGGTCATCCGAGTTCACGGTGACTTTCACACCGCGCTCCAGCATGTCGAGAATGTTGTGTTGCGACATATGGTCGAACACGCACAGCTTGGTGTTGGACAGCGGGCAGACGGTCAACGGAATCTGCTCGTCGATGATTCGCTGCATCAGGCGCTCGTCTTCGATGGCGCGCACACCATGGTCGATTCGCTGGATCTTCAGCAGGTCCAGTGCCTCCCAGATGTACTCGGGCGGACCTTCTTCGCCGGCATGGGCCACGGTCAGGAAGCCTTCGTTGCGGGCGCGGTCGAAAACCCGCTGGAACTTGCTCGGCGGGTGGCCCATTTCCGAGCTATCCAGGCCGACTGCCACGAATGCATCGCGAAACGGCAACGCCTGATCGAGGGTCTTCTCGGCTTCTTCTTCGCTCAGGTGCCGCAGGAAACTCAGGATCAGGCCGCTGCTGACGCCCAGTTGCGACTGGCCGTCTTTCAGGGCTGCGGTGATGCCGGCCAGAACCACTTCAAAGGCAATGCCGCGGTCGGTGTGGGTCTGCGGATCGAAGAAGGGTTCGGTATGAATCACGTTCTGCGCCTTGCAGCGCTGCAGGTAAGCCCAGGTCAGGTCGTAGAAGTCCTGCTCGGTGCGCAGTACATCCGCGCCCTGATAGTAGAGATCCAGAAACTCTTGCAGATTGTTGAAGGCATACGCTCCGCGCAGGGTTTCGACATCGTTCCAGGGCAGCGCGATTTTGTTGCGCTCGGCCAGAGCGAACAGCAACTCAGGCTCCAGAGAGCCTTCCAGATGCAGGTGCAATTCTGCCTTGGGCAGGGCATTCAACCAGTCGTACATGTTCTTTTCTCATCAGGTGCAGATGGCGGCATTCTACAGATGCAGCGCACCGGCAGGGTAAAACCTGACCGTCAGTTCAGGTAATGGCCTCCTGTTCGCGGCGATACGCATAAGTGTCGGCAAAGCGTGACAGCAGAAATTCCGCGCAGGTGGTTGCAGGGTAGCGTGCCGGAGCGGTTTCGCTCTGGCAGCCTGGCAGGCATTCGATACGGGTATCGGGATGCGGTTCCGCGAAGAATGGCATGGAGTAGCGGTCGACACCCAGCGGACTGATGACCCGGTGCGGTGTAGACACATAACGGTCGTTGCTCCAGCGCGCCATCATGTCGCCGATATTGACCACAAACGTGCCTTCAAGCGGCGGTGCGTCGATCCACTCGCCGCGAACGTCGCGTACCTGCAGGCCACCTGCGGCATCCTGATACAGCAACGTGATGCAGCCGTAATCGGTATGGGCGCCGGCACCCTGCTGTTCCGTGGAAGTTGCGGTATGGCGCGGCGGGTAATGGATCATGCGAAAGACGCTGACCGGGTCCTTGAAGCGCCGATCGAAAAAGTCAGGTTCGATACCCAGTGCCAGGGTCATGGCTCTCAGCAGGGTCTGGGCCAGCGCCTGCATGTCCAGATAATGCTGTTCCATCAGGCTTTCCCAGCCCGGTATGTCCGGGTGGCGGTTCGGTCCGCGCAAGGGTTTGCCGGCCAGCACATCGGGATGGCCAGCATCCATGTGCAGGCCCATGTCGAAGGTTTCCTTGAGGTCGCTGGGCAGGTTCGGGTCCAGTTGCTCGGTGGCAATCGCACCATAGCCGCGGTGGTGCGAGCTTTGAGTGATATCGATGCTGAGCTTTTCAGCCTGAGGCCTGGCAAAGAATCGCTTCCCGGCGTCCAGCACCTGTTCGATGCGCCGGGCCGTGATCGGGTGGCCCTTGATGTAGAAAAAGCCCCACTCGCGGCAGGCCTGATCGATCTGGCTGGCAACTGCCTGCCAGGCTTGTTCGTCAGGGGTGTAGAGCGGGGCGATATCGATGATGGGAAGCTGGTTCATGAACCATTCCTGAGTGTTCGTTGTGTGGCCTGAATGGGGGGCGAGCAGGCGGGTTTGTTCCGGCCTGCTCGCGGACAGGTTACTTCGGCAGTTCTGCTGTAATCCCTTCAACGTAGTAGTTCATCGAGGCCAGCTCGGCATTGGTGGCAACCTTGCCTTCGGGGATCTTCACGGCACCGGTCTGGTCCTTGATCGGGCCGGTGAAGGGATGGAATTCACCGCTCTCGATGCTGGCGATGATCTTCTGTGCTTCGGCTTTCACATCGGCCGGAACCAGATCGCTGATCGGCAGTTCAACCGTGCCTTCCTTCAGGCCGCCCCAGTAGTCCTGAGGTTTCCAGGTTCCGGCAATCACGCCTTCGGTGGCCTGGATGTAATGCGGGCCCCAGTTGTTGACGATGGACGTCAGGACCGCCTTGGGTCCGAAATGAGCCATGTCCGAGGCGTAACCGACCGCGTAGACACCACGGCGCTCGGCGGTCTGGATCGGGGCCGGGCTGTCGGTGTGCTGGAACACCACGTCCACGCCCTGGTCGATCAGCGCGTTGGCGGCATCGGCTTCCTTGCCCGGATCGAACCATGAGTTGACCCACACCACCTTGATTTCAGTGCCGGGGTTGTACTTGTTCAGCGCCAGCTGGATGGCGTCGATATCGCGCAGCACTTCCGGGATCGGGAACGAGGCGACATAACCGACCTTCTTGGTCTTGGTCATCTTCGCCGCCAGGAAGCCGCCTACATAGCGACCTTCATAAGTGCGGGCCAGATAAGTGCCCATGTTCTTGTCCTGCTTGTAGCCGGTGGCGTGCTCGAACTTCACGTTCGGAAACTGCTTGGCGACTTTCAGCGTCGGGTTCATGTAGCCGAAAGAGGTGCTGAAAATCAGGTCGAAGCCACCTTTGGCCATATTGCGAATCACGCGCTCGGCGTCCGCACCTTCCGGCACGTTCTCGACGTAGCTGCTGCTGACCTTGTCGCCCAGCGCCGCGACCATCGCTTTGCGGCCCTGCTCGTGTTGATAGGTCCAGCCGTGATCACCGATGGGGCCGATGTAGACGAAGCCGACTTTCAGGGGATCGGCAGCCGAAGCGAGCAGACTGGAACCCAGGCCGACAACGGCAGCCATGGCACACAGCAGTTTTTTCAGAGGACGACGTGGGTTGGTCAGGTGCATCGGGTCTGATTCCTTGCAATCTTGTTGGTATGCCGACTGAGCGGGTATACCTCCAGCCAATGCAAAAAACTGACCACAAAGACAACTTGTGAAGGGCCGCCGTTTCCCGGCTTCAAGGCCGGTCGCGGCATGCAGCCCGACGGTGCAGAAGCGCTCGCCGCGCTTCTAACTGGTGCAGCGCGTGCTGCGCTCGACAATGCACATCGGCGTGCCCGCCACCGGCTCACGCATGATCTGCACCTGCACATCGAAAACCCTGCCCACCAGTTCGGCATCCAGCACTTCCTCGGGCGTTCCGCTGGCCACCAGACGTCCCGCCTGCATCACCGCCAGATGGTCGGCATAGCGGCAGGCCTGGTTGATGTCGTGCAGCACGGTGATGACGGTCTTGCCCTCGGCGCTGAGCTGGCGCATCAGGTCCAGCAGTTCCACCTGATGGCTGATGTCCAGATAAGTGGTGGGCTCATCCAGTAGAACGATGGCGGCATTCTGCGCCAGAACCATCGCCAGCCAGGCCCGCTGGCGCTGCCCGCCGGACAGGTCGCTCAGCGGACGTTCGGCCAGTGCTTCCAGCTCCATGCGCTGCAAAGCCTGATCGACACTGTTGCGGTCTGCGCCGCTCAGGCGTCCCCACAGGCTGTTATGGGGGCTGCGCCCGTAAGCCACGAGTTGCCGCACGCTGACGCCTTCAGGAATCGGCAGCACCTGCGGCAGAAAGGCAATCTTGCGCGCCAGCTCCCGTGGCGAAAGCTGCGCATAGGCCTGACCGTCAAGGCTTAGCGTGCCTGACTGCGGAGTGAGAATCCGCGCAAAGGCCTTGAGCAGGGTGGACTTTCCGCAGCCGTTGGGGCCGATCAATGCCGTGACCTTGCCGGGCGGCGGGCTGAACGACAGTGCCTGCACGATACGCGTATCGCCGTAGCCGATGTCGAGTTGCTGTGCCTGGAGAATGCTCATGGAATCAACCTTTGAATCGTGCCAGCAGCCAGAGGAAATACGGGGCACCGATCACCGCCGTGAGGATACCGGCAGGAATCTCGCTGGGCGCGATCAGCGTGCGCCCCAGCGTGTCGGCCAGCACCAGCAACAGCGAGCCCAATAGCATCGAAGCCGGCAACAGGTATTGATGATGACCGCCCACCAGACGCCTTGCCATGTGTGGAGCGACCAGCCCCACGAAACCCACCGGTCCGATGATCCCGACGCCTGCGCTGGTCAGCAGCACCGCTCCGCCCATGGCCAGCCAGCGGATGCGCTTCAAGCCGGTGCCAAGGCTCTGGGCAGCTTCGTCACCCAGACCGATCAGATTCAGGGGCTTGGCCAGCAGCAGGCAGGCCGGGATCAGCAGCAGAAACGGCAAGGCCAGCCAGACATGGTGCCAGTTGCGGCTCCACAGGCTGCCGGTCAGAGCCAGCAGAGCGGTGTTGATATCCAGCGGATTGGACAGGATCAGAAACTCGGTGATGCTCGACAGCGTCACCGCAATCGCCACCCCGGACAGTGCGAAACGTACGCCGGAAAACTGCACGCCGGTGTTGTACAGCGCCAGCAGCAAGGCACCGGCCGCGCCGCCCAGGCACGCCACCAGCGGCAACCAGGCCACCGGCATCTGTGGGAAACCGATGATGGCGATGGTCAATGCGAGCCCGGCACCCTGAGTGACGCCGAGGATTTCCGGCGAGGCCAGCGGGTTGCGGATCACGCCTTGGACGATGGCACCGGCCAGCCCGAAGGCGCTGCCGGTCAGAATCGCGATCAGGCCGCGTGGCAGACGATGGTTCCAGACTTCGAAGTCCTTGCTGTCGTGCGCGATCAAGTGATCGAGCACCGCGCCGGGCGTCAGCCAGACCGTGCCTGCGCTCAGGCTGAGCAGCAAAGCCAGCAGTAACAGCGCGAGCAGAATCAGCAATCTCGAACGTGGCCGATTCATAGCGTGCGCCTTGCCAGAAACAGAAAGAATGGCGCACCGATCAGCGCCGTGACCACACCAGCTGGCGTTTCTACCGGAAAGGCCACTGCGCGGCTGATCAGGTCGGACGCCAGCACAATCGCCGCACCCAGACCGGCGCTGACGGGGATCAGCCAGCGGTAATCGTTACCCAGCCATTGGCGGGCAATGTTTGGCGCAATCAGGCCGACAAAGGCAATCGGTCCCACGGCACAGACACTGGCTCCTACCAGTAACAGACTGACCACGAACACCAGAAAGCGCAGCGCGCCGATTCGCACGCCCAGCGAGCGTGCGGCATCTTCGCCCAGGTTGATGAGGTTCAGGCGTGGCGCACAGGCAACGGCCAGTACCAGGCCGATCAAGGTGCAAGGCCAGAGCAACTGCAATTGCTCTGCGCCCACATTGGCCAGCGAGCCGGCCAGCCAGTTGAGGACGCTTTGCGCCTGGGCTTCCACCAGAATCACGGTCAGCCGGGTCAGCGCCGCACACAGCGCAGCCACTGCCACTCCGGCCAGTACCAGCCGTCCCTGAGCGGTGGCCGGCGACCATGCGCCGCCAAGACTGAATACCGTGATCCACGCCAGCGCGCCGCCAATGGCGGTCATCAGCAAGGCACCGCCAGGAAAGGGCGGCGTGACAAGCCCGGTGGAAAACAGCGCCAGCCCCAGAGCCGCGCCTGCCGTTACACCAAACAGGGAAGGGGAGGCCAGCCGGTTACGGGTGATGCCCTGCATCAAGGCACCGGCAACTCCGAGACAGGCACCGACCAGCGCGGCACACACCGCTCGTGGCACCCGCAACTGGGCCACGATATAAGCGATGTTGCCGCCCTCGCGCCCCAGGCTGAACAGACCGTGCCATGCATCGACCTGCCGGATGCTGAAAGGCGATAGCGCGAACAGCGACACCCAGAACAGTCCCAGGCACGTCACGGCAATCACTGCCGCCATCAGCCAGCGACGCATTTATGGATTCAGTACGGCCTTGCCGCCCTTGAGAATGGCCAGTGTGTCATCGGCAATCTGCTCGGAAGCCATGATGCCGCGATTGCGCGCCCAACTGTCGCCATCGACTTCGGCGACCTGTTTGTTACGCACGGCACTCAGCACCTGCCAGAGCGGCTGCTTGCTCCAGGTGTCGACAATGCTGGGGCGACGATAATGGCCCACCAGCAGCCAGCCCGGGTCCAGGGCCAGCAACTGTTCGAGGCTGACGAACTCGGTCGGGGCGGCGTTCTTGCGTACTTCCGGAACTTGCAGACCGATGGCCTGCAACACGCTGCCGGCATAGGAGTGCGGGCCATGGACCGAGAAGCTGTCCTCACGGGCAACCCCGAACAGCGCCTTGGTATTGGCCGGGACCTGCGCTGCGACCTCTTTGAGGTGTTTGCGGTTTTCGGCAATCCGCGCCTGCATCTGCGGAGCTTTGCCCAGAGCGACGCCGATCAGCTCGGCGGATTTCAGACTGCCTTCATAATCCTCGCCACGCGACGGCAGCATCAGCGTCGGTGCGAGGCTGGCCAGATCGTTGTAAAGCGCCTGATGACGGCCAAGGTCGGCAATGATCAGGTCCGGCTTGAGGCGGGCAATCACTTCGATATTGGGCTGTGAGCGCAGGCCTACCGACTGCCATTCACCTACGGCCTTGCGCACCTTGGGCAGCACGCGGTTGGCATCGCCATCGTCGGCAGCACCGACCGGTGTCACGCCCACCGAGGCCAGTCCGTCGAGAAAGGAAAACTCCAGCACCACCACACGCTTGGGGGCGTCTGGCAGATGGACCTTGTGTTGGCCGTCATCGATATCGATGGGCGCAGCCTGAGCGATGCTGGCCGAGAGAGCCAGCAGGCCGCAAGCCAGCAGGCGAGAAAGGCGGGAAGTACGCATGGGCAATACCTTTGTAGCGGAAACAGTCGTGCCAGAGGGCACGAAGAAAACGGCGGGCACTATTTCATATCGAGGCGGCAGGATCAAAAGTCATTTGCATCTGGCAGAACGTACCGATCGACACTTCACCATGAAGTAATGTGGCCTGTGTGAGGGTCAATGCTCTGAAACGTTATCAGGAGGCACTATGAAAAAGTCCAATGTCCACGCCGATGCCTTGTCCTGGGGACACGGTCCGCGCATCTTCGAAGTGTTTCTCGAACCGACATGTCCGTTTTCGGTGAGGGCTTTCAACAAGCTCGACGAGTTGCTGGCGCTGGCAGGCGAAGATCGCCTCACGATCAGAATCCGTCTGCAATCCCAGCCGTGGCACATGTTTTCGCCCGTGGTCGTGCGCTGCATCCTGGCGGCCTCCACGCTGGAAGGTGGCAAGGACACGGCCAGGAAAGTCATGGCGGCGGTGGCTGCGCATCGGGCAGAGTTCGAGTTCGAGCAGCATGCCGGCGGCCCGAATCTGGATGCGACCCCCAATGACATCATTGCCCGTCTGGAAGGTCACAGCGGTGTTCCGCTGGCGCAAGCCTTTGCCCTCCCGGAGCTTGAGCACGTCATCAAGTGGCACAGCAAATACTCGCGGCAGAACGGCATTCACGTTTCCCCGACGTTCATGATCGACGGACTGATACAGCCGAACATGGGCAGTGGCGATTCGGTGGCCGAGTGGCTTTCCCAACTGCAACTGTCGTGATGCGCGACCTGCAAGAGCAGTGCTCCGGCTCGGCCGATTCATGAAACCTTTTGTCACAGACCGTACTCTCAAGCACTTCATCGCGGCACCCGGCCGGTAGCCGTGCGAATGTGACGCAAGGGCATGAGACGCGGAATGGACTCATTACTCAGGCAAGAAAAGTTTCTGTTGCTGGCGATCATTGCAACCTTTATCGCCTATCCCCTGGAGCATTGGTTGCTGGGGAATGGCCAGACGGTTGCATTGCTGGCCGGGCTTGCGCTGGTCGGGTTCATCATCTGTGCTTCGATGCGTGTGGCTCATCATGCCGAGTTGCTGGCCGAGAAGGTCGGCGACCCTTACGGCACGATGATCCTGACGCTTTCGGCGGTGCTGGTCGAAGTGGTGATCCTGGCGATCATGATGAGCAACGAGCCGTCGGCGACGCTGGTGCGGGACACGATCTACGCTGCGGTGATGCTGGATATCAACGGTATCCTCGGGCTGGCCGCCCTGATGGGTGGCCTCAAGCATGGCGAGCAGGCCTACAACGATAATTCGGCACGCACCTACAGCGTGATGATCCTGACCGCCATGGGCGTGTCGATGGTGGTACCCGAATTCATTCCCAAGGCTGACTGGAAGCTGTATTCGGCCTTCACCATCGGCGCGATGATTGTGCTCTACACCCTGTTCCTGCGCATGCAGGTCGGGCCGCACAGTTATTTCTTCAGTTACAGCTATCCCGAGAAAAACAGGCGCAGGGATCAGCCTGAAGAGCAGAGCGAATCGATCAACCTGACGCGCTCCATCGTGACGCTGGTACTGGGCGTGGTAGTGATAGGGGCCCTGGCGGAAGTGATGTCCAAGACCATCGATCTGGGGCTGGAAGGCACGGGAGCCCCGCCTGTGCTGACGGCGATTCTGGTGGCGGCGATTTCCGCAGCACCGGAGATTCTGACCGCCTTGCGCGCTGCGCTGGCCAACCGCATGCAGTCGGTGGTCAACATTGCCTTGGGGGCCTCGCTGTCCACCGTGATCCTGACGGTTCCTGCGATGGAGGCGATGGCGCTCTACAGCGGGCAACCATTCCAGATGGCCATGACTCCCGTGCAGACGGTAATGGTGTTCATCACGCTTCTGGTCTGCGCGATCAACCTCAACGATGGTGAAACCAATGCCATCGAGGGCATGACGCATTTCGTGCTGTTCGCGACCTTCATCATGCTCTCTTGTCTGGGGCTGTAGGCGCGCGGTTTTTCAATGCCCACGCCGGCCTCGTCGCGGGCAAGCGCGCTCCTACATTGCTTGCAACAGTTGGTGTGCGGCCTGGCGGTGATCGGCGATCAGTTTCTTCAGGTCCAGGCCTTCGACCTGCCCATCCGTTACCCGCCAGTGGCCCGCGATCATCACCCGGTCGGCCCGGTCCGCGCCGCACAGCAACAGCGCCGAAAGCGGGTCATGACTGCCGGAGAAGCGCAGTTCATCGAGCTTGAACAAGGCCAGGTCTGCCTGCTTGCCCACGGCCAGTTCGCCGATATCGGTACGCCCCAACAACTGCGCCGAGCCCTTGGTTGCCCAGCTCAGCACCCGCTCCGGGGTGATGTCCTGCGCGCCGTAGCGCAGCCGCTGAAGATAGAGCGCCTGCCGCGCTTCGAGGATCATGTTGGAGGCATCGTTGGAGGCCGAGCCGTCGACGCCAAGACCCAATGGCGCACCGGCGGCGGTGAGATCCAGTGTCGGGCAGATGCCGGAAGCCAGACGCATGTTCGAGCTGGGACAATGACAGATCCCAGTGCCTGCTGCGCCAAGACGGGCAATTTCATCCGGGTTGAAATGAATACCGTGAGCCAGCCAGGTGCGAGGCCCGAGCCAGCCGACGCTGTCCAGATAATCCACCGTGCGCAGCCCGAAGCGCTGCAGGCAGAAGTCCTCTTCATCCAGGGTTTCGGCCAGATGGGTATGCAGGCGCACATCGAGTTTCTGCGCCAGCGCAGCGCTCTCGGCCATGATCTGCGGTGTCACCGAAAACGGTGAGCAAGGTGCCAGGGCAATCTGGATCTGCGCGCCGTCGCCGCGCTCATGGTAGGTCTCGATCAGGCGCTGGCTGTCTGCCAGGATCACCTCGCCCTGTTGCACCGTCTGTTGCGGCGGCAAGCCGCCATCGGCTTCGCCCAGGCTCATGGAACCGCGGGTCAGCATGGCGCGCATGCCCAGTTCGCGAACGCTTTGCACCTGAATATCGATGGCCTGCTCCAGCCCGTCGGGAAACAGATAGTGATGATCTGCCGCAGTGGTACAGCCCGACAGCAGCAACTCTACCAGCGCCACCTGACTGGCCAGGGCGAGTTTTTCCGGCGTCAGCCGCGCCCATACCGGGTACAGCGTCTTGAGCCACGGAAACAAAGGTTGATTGACCACCGGTGCCCAGGCTCGGGTCAGGGTCTGATAGAAGTGATGATGCGTGTTGATCAGCCCCGGCAGCAGCACATGTTCGCGGGCATCGAACACTTGATCGCACGGGCGGGAAGGACGCTGACCGACAGCCAGCAGCTCAACGAGCACGCCATCTTCGACCACCAGCCCGCCACGGGCGTCCAGGTCATTGGCAGTGAAAACGGCAAGGGGATTTTTCAACCAGATACGGGTCGCGGGCATGAGCCGGCTCCTCTGAAAGTGGGTTCAGGTTAGCCAGCTCAGTTTTGCCCTGTCTGCTGATCCAGGGTTGCCGGTGATTGTGAGCGATGCATAGGCAAGGCGAATGAGTGTATTACTCGCTCACCTCACAATCAAACATCAAACCCGAGCCTCAGGCGGCGTCCAGATGCATGGAGACAACAAGCCCAGCGGTTGCCGCCAGATCGACCAGTGCATCAAGGCTGAACAGATCCACTCGCCCGGACTTCAGGTTGGAAAAGCGGGGGGTGGTAATCCCCAGACGAGCAGCCTTCTCGGTATCAGTGCCCGGCCACTTCTTGATGGATTCATTCAGCTCGATCATGAGTACTGAGCGTACCTTCAGGTGGGCTGCTTCCTGGGCGGTATCTGCCAGGGCATCCCAGACACTGGAAAATGTTTGCTCTTCGGTCATGGTTAACCTCTCATCAAGTCACGCAGCCTTTTGGCTGCAAGATCAATATCCTGCTTCTCGGTCTTCTGCGTCTTCTTGCGAAATGCATGCACCCGGGCCAATGATTTTCATTGGTTTCCAGTCATCAGGTTCAATACCACGCTGTATGCAATCGAGTTGGAAGCCTGCCATCGATTGTGCTGCCTGCGGGAACCCACGTAATTGGTCGAGAGAGTCACCAAGAAATTTGAGTGGTTTCATGCTTCGCTTTCAATCTGGAAAGGAAGCGAGTGTTATCGAAACCGATAACTTGTTCTAGCAGTACTGTTTCTGTTGTGTGCAGGAAAAAGCTGAGAGGATTGTGAGTCATCGCCATAAATGAACAGTTCTGCTCTGAAAGCCAGAGCAGGACTCGTTCATCCATCAGCGTTTTGCTTCACCAGGCAATCGTCTCGCCCTTGTAGTTGATGAAGTAGTGCCCGCCCTTGCCCGCATAGGCTTCGAGCTGTTTGACCAGTCCGGTGGTGCTGGTCAGGACGTCGATGTCGGCACCTTCGCCACCCATGTCGGTCTTGACCCAGCCCGGATGCAGGGAAAGAACGGTGGGGCGGTTGTCGCCCAGTTGGCTGACGAAGGTATTGGTCATGGAGTTGAGCGCAGCCTTGCTGGCCTTGTAGAGCCCTATTTCCGCTCCGTCCGGGCAGGCGACACTGCCCAGCCACGAACTCATGAACGCCAGTACGCCGGTTCCGGGACGAATCTGCCCGACCAGACGCTCGGCCAGACGAATGGGCGCGACCGCGTTGGTCAGGAACAACTGGCCCAGTTCGGCGGCGGTGGATTGGGCTGCGCTCTGATGTCTGGGGCCCATGACGCCAGCGTTGACGAACAGTACATCGAAGACTTCGCCCTTGAGCTTCTGGAGCAGCACCTCCAGCGAGGCGATTTCATCGATATCCAGGGTTTCAACGCGGGTATTGGCGATGGTCCTGAGCGCGTCGGCCTTTTGGGGATCGCGAACAGTCGCGATCACATTCCAGCCCTGTTCGCTCAGACGCTGGACCAGCCCGAGCCCCAGGCCACGGGATGCGCCGATGATCAGAGCGGTTTTGGTAGCGGTCATGAAAAACTCCTTGGCAGTTGAAAGGGAAACATCTCAGGGGCTCAGCGGGCAGTTCTGGCGCAGGCGTTCCTGCAGTTCGCTGCGCAGCTCGCCCAATTCGGCAATACGCTTGTCGATCAGCGTCAGCTTCTCCCCAAGCAGTCGGGCAATGGCGATATCCGGTGCGGGTGCCTTCCACAGTTCGGCCACGTTATTACCTATGTCGTTCAGGCTGAAGCCCAGACGTTGCGCAACCTTGATGAATTGCACCAGTTGCACCGTCTCCACAGGGTAATGACGATAGCCGTTGCCGGTGCGCCGGGCACTGATCAATCCGCGCTGTTCATAAAAACGCAGCGTGTCGCGACTGACGGCGGTGGCTTGAGCCAGTTCACCAATGCGCATGCAATTCCATCCTTGAGGGCTTGACCCTGGAGCGTACTCCACCCTTTAGCCTGTGGAAATCTCAATCGACAGGACATGTTCCATGTGGCAAATCAGACAATACCGTCAAGTGGTCCGGGCCAGCGCCTGGTATGACCTCATAGTCACCGCCGCTTTCGTTACACCCTGGACGTTCATGGCGCTGCACGACGCGTTATCGACGTTGAGCCAGCACTGGAACCTGTCGGGGGATCTGCCAGCATTCGAGCCCATGCACATGCTGATGGCGAATTTGCTGGGCTCGATTGTCTGCGTCTGGTCCGTACTGCGAATCCGTGATCCGCAACCGGTATTCGGACGCTATGACGCGATGGGGCGAGTGCTTTTTGCAACCTGGCAAGGTTATGCGCTGATGCAGGGGGCAAGCAGCCTGCTGATCGGGATTCTGGTGATGGAGCTGGTCTGGGCGGTCTTGCAGTTGTGGCCGGTCAAATATGTTCGTGACTGAAGTCACTCCTACCGGTTTGGTCCAGGAGCAACTTCAGTCACGAAATGCGGCATTTCTCAATGCCCCGCCTGCCAGGGCTGTCCCAACGAAACCGGTGCATACAATTTGGTTCTCAGCGCATCGCGCGACAGCAGGACCAGCACGATGATGGTCGCGACATAGGGCAGCATCGCCAGCAGGTTGGAGGGGATCGCCAGGCCTACGCCCTGTGCAACCAGATGCAGGATGCTGGCGAGGCCGAAGAGGTAGGCACCCAGCAGCAGGCGCCAGACTCTCCAGCTGGCGAACACCACCAGGGCCAGTGCGATCCAGCCGCGGCCGGCGCTCATGTTTTCGGCCCACATCGGTGTGTAGGCCAGCGACAGATAGGCACCGGCCAGTCCGGCCATTGCGCCGCCGAACAGCACGGCCAGGGTTCGCACCCGCAATACCGGCAGGCCCATGGCGCTGGCAGCATCGGGGTTTTCGCCGACGGCCTGGATAATCAGGCCGATGCGGCTTTTGAGCAGTGTCCAGGCCACCAGCGCAAACAGTGCGAAGGACAGATACACCAGCAGATCCTGGGCAAACAGCATGCGGCCGATCAGCGGGATATCGCTCAGAAAGGGAATCGCTACCGGCTCGAAACCCAGCAGGGGTTTGCCCACCCAGGCTGCACCCACGAAGCTCGAAAGGCCCACGCCAAAAATGGTCAGTGCCAGTCCGGTGGCCACCTGATTGGCATTGAATACCAGCGCAACAACGGCAAACAACGCGGACAGCAGCATGCCAGCCAGCATGGCCAGCAATACGCCGAGCCACAGATTGCCGGTGCTCAGGGCGATGATGAAACCGATCACCGCACCGAACAGCATCATGCCTTCCTGACCCAGGTTGATGACGCCGCTCTTTTCGCAGATCAGTTCGCCCAGGGCCACCAGCAACAGTGGTGTGCCGCAGCGGATCATGGCGTAGAAAATATTGCTCAGCAGGTCGATATCCATCATGCGGCTCCCGCGACAGGCGCCATCTGGCGTTTGGCCCAGCGCAGTTTGAGGCGCGGGCGATAAAGGATCAGCACATCACAGGCCAGCAGGAAGAACAGCATCATCCCCTGGAACAATTGCGTAATGGCCAGCGGCAGGTTGAGGGTCATCTGCGCTTGTTCACCGCCCAGGTACAGCAGGGCAATCAACAGGCTGGAAAACAGAATGCCGACAGGGTTCAGGCGTCCGAGAAAGGCCACGGTGATTGCCGCATAGCCATAACCGGGTGAGACTTGCGGAACCAGTTGGCCGATGGGGCCGGTCACTTCGCTGACACCTGCCAGGCCTGCCAGTGCGCCACTGATCAACAGCGCCAGCCAGACCAGATGTTTTTCGCGAAAGCCCACGAACCCCGCTGCCCGCTTGTCCAGCCCGAGGACTTTTATCTGGAAGCCGACAAAGCTGCGCTGTAGCAGCACCCAGACCGCCACCAGCGCCAGCAGAGCAAAGTACACTCCGATGTGGGCGCGGCCATCTTCTGTCAGCAGCGGCAAGCGGCTGGCATCGCCGAAGGTGGCCGACTCCGGAAAGTTCATGCCCGCCGGATCCTTGAGTGGCCCATGGACGAAGAACAGCAGCAGGTTCAGGGCGATGTAGTTGAGCATGATGCTGGTGAGGATTTCATTGGCATTGAAGCGGGTGCGCAGCCACGCAGTAACGCCAGCCCATGCAGCACCGGCCAGAGTACCGGCGACCAGAATCATCACCAGCGCCCAGCGGCTTTGTACATCGATCACGTTGACCGCCACGGCGCTGCCGGCCAATGCGCCCAGCAGCAACTGGCCTTCTGCGCCAATGTTCCAGATGCGGGCCTGATAGGCGACCGCCAGTCCAAGGGCGCAGAGCAGGATCGGCAGGGTCTTGACCATCAGTTCCGACACGCCATACCAGTCACTGATCGGCGCAATCAGCAGGGTATGCAGTGTCACCCACGGGTCGAGCTTCAGGCCGATGAACAGCAGTGAGCCGCAGATCAGCGTCAAGGCGGCAGCCAGCAAGGGCGAGCACCACAACATGGCGCGCGATTGCTGGCCGCGTGGTTCCAGGGAAAGCAGCATGTTTGGCTCCGTTAACCTAGCGCGACGGCTTGGGGATGAGAATGATCGAACTGTCCTGCCATCCAGCCGCCGATCTGTACGGCGTTGGTCTGCCCGGTGGGGACCAGTTCCGAAAGCTTGCCGCTGCTCAGGGCCGCAAGCCGGTCGCTGATCTGGAACAGTTCATCCAGATCTTCTGAAATCACCAGAATCGCCGCTCCGGCATCACGCAAGGCAATCAGGGCACGATGGATTGCTGCGGCCGCGCCGACATCGACTCCCCAGGTCGGGTGAGCGGCCACCAGCAGTTTCGGGTTTTGCAGAATCTCGCGGCCCAGAATGAATTTCTGCAAGTTGCCGCCCGACAGGCTGCGTGCCGCGGTCTGGGCATCGGGTGTCTTGACCGCAAAGCTGCGGATGATTTCGTCGGCCAGCGCCCGGACTTTGCTGCGCCGGATCAGCCCGTTGTTGACCAGACCTTGTTGAAACGCTGTCAGCAGAGCGTTGTCGGTCAGGCTCAATTCCGGCACCGCGCCATGGCCCAGGCGCTCGGCGGGAACAAAGGCCAGGCCGAGTTTGCGACGGGCATCCGGGCGCAGGTTGCCGACCTTTTCATCGGCAAAGCGGATAGTCGCGGCCTGTGCGCTGTTCAGTGTCTGTTCACCGCTGAGCAAGGCCAGCAGTTCGTCCTGGCCATTACCCGCAACACCCGCAATTCCGACGATTTCGCCGCTGCGCACTTCAAGCTCCAGGTCCTGAAGTGAACAGCCAAAGGGATCGGGGTTGTGCCAGGAAAGTTTTTCGACTCGCAGGAAGGGCGCTGAGCCATTTGTCTTCTGGTATTGCGCGTTCAGTCCCTGGGCATCGCCGACCATCAGGCGCGCCAGTTCCAGGTCGGTGCATTGCGCGGGAATGCAGTGCCCGGAAACCTTGCCGCCACGCAGCACTGTCGCGCTGTGGCACAAGGCCCTGACCTCGCCCAGCTTGTGACTGATGAACAGAATGCTGCAGCCTTCCTCGGCCAGACGTCGCAAGGTGACAAAAAGCTCATCGGCCTCCTGAGGTGTGAGCACTGAAGTGGGCTCGTCCAGAATCAGCAGGCGAATGTCCTGCATCAGGCAACGGATGATTTCGACTTTCTGGCGTTCGCCAATCGACAGGCTGTGGACAAGTCGTTGTGGCTCAAGCGCCATGCCGTAGCGTTGCGACACCTCGCGAATGCGCGGTTCCAGTTGTTTTGGCGTGCCCGCCGAGCGCCCCATGGCCAAGGCAATGTTCTGCGCCACGGTCAGGGTTTCGAACAGAGAAAAGTGCTGAAACACCATGCCGATCCCCAGGCCTCTGGCCTGTGCCGGGTTGCGCATCTGCAGTGTCTCGCCTTGCCAGATGATCGAGCCCGAATCAGGCTGGGTTACGCCGTAGATAATCTTCATCAGCGTGCTTTTGCCGGCACCGTTTTCACCCAGCAAGGCGTGGATTTCGCCGGGCTGGATGTTCAGGTCGATAGCGTCGTTGGCCAGACAGCCGGGATATTGCTTGGTGATATGGCGCAGTTGCAGGCGCGGGGGCGGCGCGTGGTTTGGCATGACAGGCTCGGATCATGGAGTGGGTCGCCGGGGATAAAGCAAAATCCTGGCCAGTGAGTCAGGTTTGCGGCGAATGTTGTCAGGTGGGCGTATGCAGGGTGTTTTCGGGGCAGAGGTGAGCAGGCTGCAAGCGCTTTGGCACCACTTCGGGGCGTCGCTCGGCAGCAAAGGTGCAATTATGGCTCATCGGTTTGTGCAAAAAATATACAGCATGCCGTAAGGGCGATACCCCAAGCGATTGCGCGACCCTTGCACCTGTTATCCACAGGTTGTTCCACAGTAACTGTGTGAAAACCGAAAACCGGGTAATAAAGGAATCTGCGCTAGCTTCCAAAGGTGCTAAACAACGTTAAGACGCTGTTTTGGCATTGTTTTTATCCGGCTGGATTGCTGCTGTGCAAAAAATGATCACTTGTCTGCGCCGTACGTCCGGCAAGGCGTGCAGCCCGATGTGCTCAGCTTATCCACAGCCGGATGCACAGTAGATGTGGGCAAGTTTGCCTAACATCGGGGAACGTCGGATTACTGATCATGTGCCGGGTGCAGAATGATTCTGCCACGGCTCAGATCCGCCAGTTGCCGTTGCAACGAGGCGAAGTGTTCCGGACCGATGGCAATCGACATTTCCACGCCATTGGCGGTGAAGTTTTCCGCCTCCACCAGACCGTTGCATTCGCCCAGACGCACTTTCACCAGAGCCAGTTCGCTGAAGCTGCATTCCAGGTTGAAGTGCTCGCGGTTGATCAGTGGCAGACGTTCGGCATGCTGCAGGCATTTGTTGGCACCGCCGCCATAAGCCCGGGCCAGTCCACCGGTACCCAACTGGATGCCGCCATACCAGCGAATCACCAGCACCACGACCTGATCGAACTCCTGGGCTTCGATGGCTGCCAGTATCGGCCTGCCAGCCGTACCACCGGGTTCGCCGTCGTCGCTGCTGCGGTATTGAGCGCCCAGTTTCCAGGCCCAGCAATTGTGCGTCGCATTCAGGTCGCTGTGCTGCTCGATGAATGCCTGTGCTTCGGCCGGGCTGGCAATCGGGGCTGCGAGGGTGATGAAGCGGCTTTTGCGAATTTCTTCCCGATATTCGCAAGGGCCGGTAAGGGTAAAAGGCATGGAGGTTTCCAGCAGACGACAAGGCCCGAATATTACAAGACCGGTGGCGTAAGCCCACACCCTTTGAGAATGATCTGGATCAGGTTGGCGCTGGCATCGTCCATGTCCTGCCGGGTTTGCCGGGTACGACCGGTTACCCGGCAGATCTGGGTGGCAAAGTCGGCGTAATGCTGAGTGCTGCCCCAGAGCAGGAAAATCAGGTTGACCGGATCCACCGGGTCCATTTTTCCGGCATCGATCCAGGCCTGGAAAACGGCGGCGCGCCCCTGGAACCAGGTGCGATAGTCCTGGCTGAAATACTCGCTCATGCACTCGCCGCCGCTGATGATTTCCATGGCGAAAATCCGCGAGGCCTGCGGGTTGCGGCGCGAGAACTCCATCTTGGCGCGAATGTAGCGGGCCAGCGCTTCTGCCGGATCGTCTTCTACCGTCAGATTGTTGAAGGTGCTGTCCCACTGCTCGATGATGTTGCTCAGCACAGCGGCGTACAGCCCCAGCTTGTTGGTGAAGTAATAATGCAGGTTGGCTTTCGGCAGCCCGGCCTTGAGTGCAATGGTGTTCATGCTGGTGCCCTTGAAACCATGGCGGGCAAATTCGTCTTCGGCGGCCTTGATGATGGCTTCTTCGTTTTTCTGGCGAATACGGCTTGCGGGCTTGGTGCTGTGAGTGCTGTGGGCTGGGACTTCAAGGGTCATGTGCAGGTCCGGACAGGGTCATGGGGTGCAACGGGTGAACAGATAACGCACCCGCGTGAATCCGACAAGCGCTCATGCAGGAAAATTATTCCTGGGGCTCAAGGGCCTTGGCTGGGCGCTCGAGGTTTTCCTTGATGGCGATCGTCTTTTCCTCCGGTATCAACAGGCACATGACGATGGCCGTGATTCCGCCGCTGGTGATTGCCGAGTCGAGCAGGTTCTGTACCAGTTGTGGCATGTGATGCAGCAGCGTGGGTTGTGCAGCAATGCCCAGACCGACACCGAACGAAGTGGCAATGATCAGCATGCTGCGTCGGTCCAGTGGTGCCTGGGCAAGAATGCGCACGCCCGCTGCCGCGACGCTGCCGAACATCACCAGTGTCGCGCCGCCAAGCACGGGCTTGGGGATCTGTTGCACCACTGCGCCGATGGTCGGGAACAGGCCAAGCATGAACAGCACCACGCCTATATAGAGACCGACATAGCGACTGGCGACACCGGTCAACTGGATCACGCCGTTGTTCTGGGCAAAGGTGGTGTTGGGGAAGGCGCTGAACGTGGCGGCAATCATGCAACTGACACCATCGCCCAGCACGCCGCCCTTTAGCCGCGACACATAACTCGGGCCGCTGATGGGCTGGCGGGCCAGCATGCAGTTGGCAGTCAGGTCGCCCACGGTTTCGATACTGCTGATCAGATAAATCAGCGCGACGGGCAGGAAAGCTGTCCAGTCGAAGCTGAAGCCGAATTTGAACGGGACCGGCACGCTGATCAGCGGCAGGTCGTGAATGGGGTGTGGAACCAGTTTGCCACTCATCCACGCAGCGACGCTGCCCACCGCCAGGCCAATGATGATCGCGGACAGACGAACCCAGGGCGTGCGGGAGCGGTTGAGTGCAATGATGATGGCGAGCACGAAGATGCCCAGAGCCAGATTGATGGGGGCCCCGAAGTCCGGTGCGTTGAAGCCGCCTCCCAGATCCGTGACGCCGACCTTGATCAGGCTGATGCCGATCAGGGTAATGACAATACCGGTAACGAGTGGCGTGATGACGCGCCGCAACTGGCCAATGAAGTGGCTGAGCACTACCTGCACCAGCGCACCGAAGAAGCAGACGCCGAAGATCATCGCCATGATGTCTTCCGGGCTGCCGCCGCGTTGCTTGACGATAAAGCCGGCGGACAGCACGGCGCCGAGAAAGGCGAAGCTGGTACCTTGCAGACAGATCATGCCTGCGCCGATGCCGAACGGGCGACGGGCCTGAATAAAGGTTCCGACGCCGGAAACCATCAGGGCCATGCTGATCAGGTACGGCATGTAAGCGCTCAGTCCCAGTGCCGAACCGATAATCAAGGGCGGGGTAATGATGCCGACGAAACTGGCGAGCACGTGTTGCAGAGCAGCGAGTATGGCCGTTACGGGTCTGGGGCGGTCATCGAGGCTGTAGAGCAGGTCATTGTTATCGGAGGTATCAGGCTGCATGTCGAGCGCTCGGAATGAGGTGTGGTCACGTCTTAGCCAAGCACATTGCAAAAACCTGTCCACTTGCTCAGATTATTTTTTATTTCCGTGATGCATTCGTATTCATTTCAAGGAGATAGGCCGTTTAAAGGGCGGTTGAGTCCAGCCGACTCAACCGTTTTCGTCTCTCCTGATGCGTTATCGCGTGGCAGCCAGGCTCTTCAGAAAGCTCTCCAGCACCAAATGAGGGCGACGCCCCTTGCGGGTGACGGAAACCAGACTCAGGTCATAAAACCTCGATTCGGGCTTCAAGGTGCGCAGCCTGCCTTGTTGAACCCAGACATTGGCGTAGTGATCCGGTAGATAGCCTATATAGCGGCCGGTCAGGATCAGAAAGGCCATGCCTTCGCGATCCGATGCGCTGGCGGTAAACCTGAGTGCCTGATAATGAGGCTGTATATCGACCGGCAAGCGGAAGGTGGGGGCAATGGCTTCCTGAGCGGCAATGCGTTCATCTTCGAGTTCGGTATCGTTTGCATAAAACAGGGGATGACCGACCGCGCAGTACAGCAGGGAGCGCTCGCTATATAAAGGCTGGTATTCAAGACCGGGCAGGGCATTGGTCTGAGGTACGACGCCGACATGCAGGCTGCCATCGAGCACACCTTGCTCCACTTCGGAGGGGGAGAGCATGCGGATGTTGATATGCACGTCCGGGCCACGCTCTTTCAATTGCGACAGGGCATTGGTGATACGCATGTGCGGCAGGGTCACCAGGTTATCCGTCACGCCGATATTCAGCTCTCCGCGCAGGTGCTGGTGCAGGCCGTTGACCTCGGTGCGAAAACTCTCAAGCGCACTGAGCAACTGCAAGGACGACTGATAGACCTCCCGGCCTTCATCCGTTACCGAAAAGCCGGCTCGGCCTCGCTGACACAGACGCAAACCAAGGCGCTGTTCGAGGTCGCTCATTTGTTGACTTATGGCCGAGCGGCCAATGCCGAGTACGCTTTCGGCAGCTGAGAAACCTCCGGCTTCTACTACGCTTTTGAAGATACGCAACAGGCGGATATCGAAGTCACTGACTTGTGCCAAGGGATCGGGGCGGCGAATGCTCATTGTTTAGTAATCGCTTAACTAAAGATTGTAAAAGTTGGATTTTTCAAACCTTATTGCCGTGTCACCTTGACTGTAATTGCTCCAATAACACACCTTACGAGGCTCGTTGCATGAACGCGTTCGAAGTGTCTGATGTGCCTTCGGCCACCCAATTGAAGCTAGATGCTCATTGGATGCCTTATACCGCCAACCGCAATTTTCAACGCGATCCGCGAATGATCGTTGCAGCGCATGGCAGCCATCTGATTGACGACAAGGGACGCACGATATACGACGGGCTTTCCGGGCTTTGGACCTGTGGCGCCGGACATACCCGTACGGAAATACAGGAAGCTGTTTCCAGGCAACTGAGCGTGCTGGATTACTCACCCGGTTTTCAGTTCGGCCATCCGCTGTCGTTTCAGCTTGCGGAAAAGATCACCGATCTGACGCCGGGCAATCTGAATCACGTTTTCTATACCAACTCCGGCTCCGAGTGCGCCGATACCGCCGTGAAAATGGTACGTGCCTACTGGCGCCTCAAAGGTCAGTCGACCAAGACCAAAATGATCGGTCGTGCTCGTGGCTATCACGGCGTGAATATCGCAGGTACCAGCCTTGGGGGCGTTAACGGTAACCGCAAGATGTTTGGTCAGTTGCTGGATGTCGATCACCTGCCGCACACCCTGCTGGCCAGCAATGCATTTTCCAGAGGAATGCCCGAGGCCGGAGGTATTGCGCTGGCCGATGAAATGCTCAAGCTGATCGAACTGCACGATGCCTCTAATATTGCCGCTGTCATCGTTGAGCCGATGGCCGGTTCGGCCGGTGTTATCGTTCCTCCCCAGGGGTATCTCAAGCGCCTGCGTGAAATATGCGACCAGCACAATATCCTGCTGATCTTCGACGAAGTCATTACCGGCTTCGGGCGCACAGGCTCGATGTTCGGTGCCGACAGTTTCGGCGTCATACCTGACCTGATGTGCATCGCCAAGCAGGTTACCAACGGTGCCATTCCCATGGGCGCCGTGATTGCCAGCAGCGAAATCTATCAAACCTTCATGAATCAGGCCACGCCGGAGTATGCCGTGGAGTTTCCCCATGGCTATACCTACTCCGCTCACCCGGTCGCCTGTGCTGCTGGCCTGGCGGCGCTGGAGTTGTTGCAGCGTGAGAATCTGGTCCAGCAGGTCGCTGAAACCGCTCCGCACTTTGAGAACCTGCTGCACGGTATCAAAGGCACGAAGAACGTCGTCGATATCCGTAACTACGGTCTGGCGGGTGCCATTCAGATCGCGCCTCGGGATGGCGATGCCATCGTTCGTCCGTTCGAGGCCGCGATGAAGTTGTGGCAGGCCGGGTTCTATGTGCGCTTTGGTGGCGACACCCTGCAGTTCGGGCCAACCTTCAATTGCAAGACGCAAGACCTGGATCGGTTGTTCGATGCCGTAGGTGAAGCGCTTAACCTGATTGACTGATCGCCGGGTTTCATACCGCCGATAGACACGAGTTTTCTGGAGCCATTTTGCATGAGCAGCATCCAACACTTGATTCACGGTGAGCTCACTTCCGATAACGGACGTACCGCCGATGTTTTCAACCCGTCTACAGGTCAGGCTATTCATAAAGTCGCCCTGGCCAGTCGTGAAACCGTGCAGCAAGCCATCGACTCGGCCAAGGCCGCTTTCCCGGCCTGGCGCAATACGCCGGCAGCCAAGCGCGCCCAGATCATGTTTCGTTTCAAGCAATTGCTGGAGCAGAACGAGGCGCGTATTGCCCAGCTCATCAGCGAAGAACACGGCAAGACGCTGGAAGATGCATCAGGTGAGTTGAAGCGTGGAATCGAAAACGTCGAATACGCCAGTGCCGCGCCGGAAATCCTCAAGGGCGAATACAGCCGTAATGTCGGTCCGAACATCGATGCCTGGTCGGACTTCCAGCCACTGGGGATCGTTGCCGGTATCACGCCGTTCAACTTCCCGGCCATGGTTCCGCTGTGGATGTACCCTCTGGCCATTGCCTGCGGTAACTGCTTCATTCTCAAACCTTCGGAGCGTGATCCGAGTTCGACCTTGCTGATTGCACAGTTACTGCATGAAGCCGGTTTGCCCAAGGGCGTGCTCAACGTTGTGCATGGCGACAAGGTGGCTGTCGATGCGCTGATCGAGGCTCCAGAGGTCAAGGCGCTGAGTTTCGTGGGCTCCACACCGATTGCCGAGTACATCTATAAGGAAGGCGCTGCACGAGGCAAGCGTGTCCAGGCGTTGGGCGGTGCAAAGAACCATGCGGTATTGATGCCCGATGCCGATCTGGATAATGCGGTCAGTGCTCTGATGGGCGCAGCCTACGGTTCGTGCGGCGAGCGCTGCATGGCGATTTCGGTTGCGGTCTGTGTGGGCGATCAGATTGCAGATGCCCTGGTGGCCAAGCTGGTTCCGCAGATCAAGAGCCTGAAAATCGGTGCTGGCACCAGTTGCGGCCTGGATATGGGGCCTCTGGTGACCGGGCAGCATCGCGATAAAGTCAGTGGCTATATAGAAGACGGTATTCAGTCCGGCGCAACGCTGGTTGTCGATGGGCGTGATATCCGCATTGCGGGTCATGAAGAAGGTTTCTTCATGGGCGGTTGCCTGTTTGATCGCGTGACGCCGCAGATGCGTATCTATAAAGAGGAAATCTTCGGGCCCGTGCTGTGCATCGTGCGTGTCGATAGTCTTGAGCAGGCGATGCAACTGATCAACGAGCATGAATACGGCAACGGTACCTGCATCTTCACACGCGATGGTGAAGCGGCCCGTTTGTTCTGCGATGAAATTGAAGTCGGTATGGTCGGGGTCAATGTCCCGCTGCCGGTGCCGGTCGCCTATCACAGCTTCGGTGGCTGGAAGCGCTCACTGTTTGGTGATCTGCATGCCTATGGCCCGGATGGCGTGCGCTTCTATACACGCCGCAAGGCCATCACCCAGCGCTGGCCGCAGCGGGCCAGTCATGAAGCATCGCAGTTTGCTTTCCCGAGTCTGTAAATAATGAGCGCTGGGGATCGTCTTCTTTATTGGACGGTCCCCAGTGTTTATTGGGGGTAGCAGAGTTTTATGAAAGTGTTTTGAAATTAAGTGTTGACGGGCGATTTAATCACTCTATAATTCGCCCCGCTTCCGGCGCAGACGGAACTGAAAAAGCCTTGTAAATCAATAGTTTGCAAGTATTTAGCGGTTCATTGAGTCGGGTTGGAAGGGCTTCGGTCGCGGTTGGATCGACAGCGGTACGAGAAAGGGTTTGACACCGCCTTCGGGTGCTGTAGAATTCGCCTCCCGCTGACGAGCAACGCTAAGTTGATCGAAGCGCAAGTGGTTGAAGTTGCAAAGGAAACTTTGAAACTTGTTGAAATAACCGCTTGACAGATTCAGAGGTCGCT